>Ga0315322_10003136_pt1 | contig 12798 bp, 10 predicted proteins | sample M110021515metaG_FD_203461 | JGI IMG/M metagenome (GOLD analysis project Ga0315322, IMG submission 203461) | Ammonia-oxidizing marine archaeal communities from Monterey Bay, California, United States - M1 100m 21515 | ecosystem: Environmental > Aquatic > Marine > Intertidal zone | place: USA... | reverse complement strand
GCAAGCATGCCTTGATCGGCAACTTCTCGTGAATTGCACGCAAGGCAATGTCATACGGCTGCTTCCAGCGATGACGGTAACCGCGGCTGAGGTTGAAGAAGGCTGCCAAAAACTTTCAGAAGCTATTTTTGAAGTTACGAGCAGAAACTAAATAGCACCCAGCACTCCTAACAAGCCGCCTACTTACCTGTACAGTATCCAACCAGAATCAATGGTATTTCAATGCGTCATTTATTAGTAGTAGAAGATTTGACTCCACAAGAAATTGAGGGAGTCTTTGCGATATCTCAAGATCTTGAAACAAAATACACAGCGGGTGTTCGAGACGCACTTTTCCCAGGTCGCGTTCTTGCACTCGTTTTTGAAAAAAAAAGCCTGCGTACACGCGTCAGTTTCCAGACTGCGATGGTACACCTGGGAGGATCAGGGCTCTTCCTCGGAGAGGACACCGGGTTTGCAAGTTCTCGAGAGAGTATTGATGACTTCGGTCGCGTGCTCAGTGAATATGTCGATTGCATTGCATGCCGCTCGAAATCACACGCCACGATTAAGCAACTAGCCGCGTCATCAAGTGTTCCTGTTATCAACGCCCTCAGTGATTTCAGTCATCCGTGCCAGGCACTCGCAGATCTTTACACGCTCCGCAGGCATATTGGTCGACTGGAAGGACTGACATTCACTTTTGTAGGTGATGGAAATAATGTTGCCAGATCACTTGCAATCGCCTGCGCCTTGCTCGGTATGCAATTTATTCTCGCTGCTCCCAGCCAGTACCAATTCGACGAATCTTTCATGAAACGAGTGGCATCGTTGGCTCCCGACGCTTTCATCGAACAAACTGAAGATCCAATTGCGGCAGTTCAAGACGCGGTTGCTGTCTATACCGACGTATGGGCGAGTATGGGACAGGAAAAAGAACGGGAAACAAGGAAAACCGCCTTCCAGCCGTACCAGATAAATAGCCAACTAATGGCCCATTGCCCGAATGCCCTCTTCATGCACTGCCTTCCAGCCCGTCGAGGGGAAGAAGTTACTGATGAGGTGATTGACGGGAAGCAAAGCGTTGTGGTTACGCAGGCTGCAAACAGAATGCATGTCCAAAAAGGACTCTTGGCATGGCTTCTTGGCCACCGCTAAGGCCCTTTTCTAAAAACACGTGCGAACACTTGCGGAGTTCTCAAATTATGATATTTTGAACACTCAAAAAGTTTTTTTTGAGTGTTCAAAATATCAGTCTCATATCGTTTAACTCTGTGAAAAATAAACCTCTTACTTCTCGACTCTTTGTGCTCAGGGGCTGTAACCGTCTCGCGATTTCTGCGAAACGTTCTGGTTTCACCCTTATCGAACTTCTCGTTGTTATTGCAATCATTGGTGTCCTTGTTGGGATTTTACTCCCCGCGGTCCAGCAGGCACGAGAAAGTGCTCGACGAATGCAATGTGGATCGAATTTGCGACAACTCATGCTTGCAATGCATAGCCATGAATCGGCTCGTCAACAGTTTCCTGCAGGATATCTCTCGGACACTTCACGTAACGATCGAAATAGTGAAACGTTTGATGCAGCCCCTGGGACAGGATGGGGACTACAAATAGCTTCTTATCTTGAAGAGGCGGCCATAGCAGATAATTTTGCAGGCGTGAACGATCCAAGCTTGGGAATTCTTCACACAGCCAACCGCAGCCTCGTGTCTCAAAAATTCCAATTCTTTCTGTGCCCTTCTTCTGCTGGGGACCAAGAACCTTTCGTCGTCAAAGATATTAATGGAAACCCATTAGTGGCTGGAATTGAACTTGGACGCTCACACTATGTTGCAAATGCCGGACACGAGGAACCATGGGGAATGTTTCCTGCATCTTCATCTTGGGATGCAATTGCCAATGGACCTCTTTACAGGAATTCTACCACTCGTCATAGGAGCGTGACCGATGGCATGTCAACGACCGTTTTTCTAGGCGAGCATACGGCGAGTCTATCTGAAAAGGCCTGGGCAGGTATCGTACCAGGCGGAGCAAGTCACCCTACAGAAAAATTTGCAACCCGCATTGGAACAGCAGCCGACTATGCAGCAACACTCGTTCTTGTACACAGTGGACCGGCTGCAGCTGAAACTGCTCTCTACGGATACGAAGTAATTCATCCCCCAAACAGTCCGGCAAGTCATGTTTGCCAGATGTACTCAGACCATCCGGGTGGAGCTAATGTTGCAAACGGTGATGGCTCAGTCCGTTTTGTTTCGGAATTCATCAATCAAGATGTATGGCGTTATGTCTCCAGCATCGCCGGTGGTGAAGTGATTGCATCAGGAGCGTGGTAATGACGACGAGGGCAGCACCTCATTCATGGCTCACGGCCACAATCCTCATGCTCGTTTTCTTGATCGGCTGTAGAAAGCCGTACCCACAGCTTCCAAATGAACAGCTCACATTTATTCAGGGCATTAGAACGGCTGCGAATACCCGAAATAAGCAACGGGTTGATGCTGTCAAACAAGGAATTAATAAAGCTAATGCAGCGGGTCAGATTCCTCCAGAAACATATCGTATCCTTCAGGATCTCTTGAAAGACTGCTCAAGCGAGAACTATAGTGAAGCCGAAAAAAAATGCGTCTTGTTACTGAAAGATCAGTTCCTGCAGTGATTTATCAATGCAAGGAAGATTGGGGGATTTGCGGCTTTCGTAGGGAACTTTTCGGCAGTTCTATTTCAACGCTCATGTAGACAACGATCTTCAGGAAGAGTGTCGGTTTATCGGGCCGCACCATCTACGTGGAGTGGCTGCAATGACGATACGGAAAGTGAGGAAATTAGCCAAACTTTTTTTCATACTCTTCATGATGACTGACCTTTTCTCTCCTGCTGTTAATGCGCAACCACCACCACAATCTGACGTACGGCCGGAAGATACCCGAGAGGCTTGGGAGAGGACTGACTATAGAAGTGGTCCAGATCGTCGCCTTGATTTACCCCGTCTAACCGAGGAAAATATCTATCTCTATGGATGGATCGAATATGGCATAGGCGCGAATAACTGGGGCTCACCATTCAATGGTCCAGTCACACTTGGAGATAGAAGTTGGCAAGGCCAACTCAACCAGTTGTATTTTGTTGGAGAACACGAAACTGATGGGTCATTGGGCTGGGATCTGGGGGGCCGGGTAGACCTTTTGTTTGGTACAGACTTTTTCTACACCACAGCACTGGGTCTTGACGCATACCCACTCCAACCACTTGGAATTGAAAACATCGCCTCCTGGGGATTTTCAAAAGACTACGGTTTTGCTCTACCTCAATTCTATGCCGACATTGCATACCATGACATCAAACTTCGGTTTGGACATTTCTACAGCATTTTGGGATTTGAAGAAGTTCCTGCAATAGGCAACTTTTTTTATTCACACTCTTTCTCAATGCAGTTTTCACCCTTTACGTTTACGGGCTTTCTCGGCTCTTGGCAACCGAATGACCAAACGACTATTTTTGGAGGTATTACGACAGGCTGGAATAACTTTTTTGACGGCCAACCAACAACTGGAGCATTCCGGATTCTCAATCCTGGCTATCCAGGTGCAAGCGATACCTCAAGCTTTCTTGGTGGGATTAACGTTGAAAGTAGCGACAAGACACAAACGCTTTCAATTATGACAACGAGTGGCAATGAGATTTCAACGATTGACAGAAATCCTGCAAATGGTTCGCTCGTTGGCAATCGAACATTGGTGAGCACGGTTTATACCAATCGGCTAACTGATCGACTTATCTACGTTTTTCAGAACGATAATGCGTGGCAGTTTCATGCAAATGTCAATCGTGGAAATGTTGGACAACAAGCTGGAACAGCTCAATGGTATTCATTTGCCAACTACTTGTTCTGGGAATTCAGTCCTCAATGGGAAGGCGGAGTTCGCCTTGAATACTTCCGTGATAATAACGGGTACATAATCTCTGCCCCACTTCGTAATGAGAGCCAACTAAGCAATCCAGGTTATTGGGCAGACGGATTTGCTGGTACATTTTGGGAACTGACTCTCGGCCTCAATTGGTACCCAAATAATAACTGGGTGATTCGACCTGAGATTCGATACGACTGGTTTTCCCCAAATGCTTCTACAACACCTCGCCCTTACGGCAAGCCCTTAGGCCAAGGCATCGGGGCAGGTGGAAATCAACTTGCACAATTCTACGCAGGCCTCGACATCATCTGGCAGTTCTAGCCGAGATAGAACGAACGTAGACTAATCCCACCACCAAGTGTCCGAAGGAATTGACAGGCTATCACGCTCTTCGTGTAGCTTGCCGGTCTCGTCTAATTGCAAGGTACCCTGTGCGAAAGATTCTCGTGGAGTGATAACGACTCCACCACCAATTGGAGTTAATAGCCGACTACCACGTCGTACTGCATTCACCGCACAATCTATTTTCTGTGGGGCCACAAATCGTTCAATCGGATAGGCCGCCTCATCTAAGAGAACATCCGCGGACCAGCCGGCACTTTCATATGACCCGTGTTCCTGCATAAAGGCTGCCACGATCGCCAGATCTATTAAGGTCTTTAATTGGGCATAGACCGGATGCTGCCTGGCGATCTGAGGATATTTTAGCGTGAATGCTTGCGTAAACAGTTTACTCGCGCGACTTGGCTGCTGGGCACTCATCCTTCGACCATCGGGCAGAACCATCTCATCAGCCCCAATCAGTTTCACGCCTTCACCAACAAGTTCAATGGCGAGGTCATCTTCACTGACCCTGAGGCACTCATAATTCGGGGTGAAAAACCATCGCTGTAATGCGTTTTTGGCAACACTGCCTGAAGATGTAAGGTCTATCCAGGTACTCATTCTTACCGGTGGTTTTTCCAAACCAATACCGATGAGTTTCATACGATAGTCTGCTTCAACTAAAACCTGAGCGAAATGGGTATGAGGTGATACACCTTGTACAGTGACTGTCTGTGGCCCAAGCGATTCGCGCAGGCCCCGAACAATATCCCCATCAGTACCTTGTGGGTTTACAGTTCCAAGACGCTTCAGATAACTCTGCATGCGGGCCAATCCTTCTCGGGTCGGATCGATCGAGCAGCCGACGAGTTGATCTAATGGCTGCCCTGGTGGAAAAACTCGCATGGCAGCAGCCAGGTCTTCCAGTTGCACAATTGGGGTTTCAGATTCAACCCCGATTGGTCGCCCGAAAGAGTCTTCCGCCCACGGTTCTGCTGGGCCAGCAAGGACTACTTCACCCGGGCTATCAGAGGTTGCTGGATAGACGAAGACATAACGTATCTGGGTGAGACCAGCGAGGTTGGCCATTTCATCTGACAATGCACCGTCTGATTCAAGGGTTGCGGCCAGAGCTGTTTCGAGTCGTCCTAGTGCGACCTTACGTAACTTGGAAGGTCGCCGAAGATTTTTAGGGAGTTGTTCAATACTGGACCGTTGGCGAATTTTGCTGAGGCTGGAGTCTGACATAGTCAAAACCCGCAAAACTCCTTGTGGGTCAACGACAACACCTGACCCACCCGCCTGACTGCCCGAACCGCCGCCACCACCTTGCTGTCCACCACCACCTTGCTGTCCGCCACCACCTTGCTGTCCGCCACCACCTTGCTGTCCGCCACCACCTTGCTGTCCGCCACCCTGCCCCTGAGCAATTGCTGATGATGAAAATGCGACTGCACAGATCAGTACACAAGCCAGGCAAAAGCCACTCATTGAAAGAGAAACCTGTGACATGAAGCGGATTAGATTTCGCATGTAAAGAATCCCTCTAAAGGAAAGAAGGGGGTAGGTTTTTTTGCATGTATCGCTGGAAAGAAGCTCATTCTCTCTCACACCGAAGAGTAGTCGGCATCAAAGCTCAGAGCAATGCGAGCTTTTGGCTAGAAAACAGTGCATTTTTGCGACAGATCAGCTTCATATGCACAAATAGAAGCGGCAATCGAACCCAGAACGATATCCTCTGTTCTTGATCCATCCACACAAATCACTCCGCATACTCAGGAGGGTTGGAATGCTCGTCGCTTTTTGGAATTGCGATTATCCTGGCGACTACCAGAAAGAGAAGTCTGTACACGGACTGATCCGGCCCCAAGCAAATCTTCGATTTCATCAAGCAATTCTCCCGACCACTTGACTTTCTGTCCATCTACGTCAAGTAATGCTCGACTTCCATCGAGCATTTGAATGATCATTCGAACTGGCGTCTCACCTACATGCCGGGCAAGAATTTCTTTAAGACGATCAAGAACGACATTGTCGTGTTTTCCCTCAGATATTTTGAGATGCATACATTTGACCGGGCGACTCCAAATACTCGAAATTGGAATAACATCGTTGATGATAAGATTTGTTTCCTCGCTACCTGCCCGTCGATCGACTGTTCCCGAAACAACAACAACTGCATCTTGTGAAAGAAAATCACCAAGCCGTGCATACTCTTCAGGCCAACAGATACTTCTGACAAGCCCCTGCATATCTTCGAGATCAAACATACCGTAACGGGTAAACGTTGACCCTGGTCTTGGCTGCTTCGTGTTCGACAACTTGAGTGAGCCAATAAGACCACCCATTACTACCTCGGCCCGTGGCTGAGCATTTCCTACATCTAATGAACCATGCGTGCAGACCGTCTGTAATATTGACTTGTATTCAGCTAATGGATGGCTGTGCACATAGTAGCCCAACACTTCCTTCTCAAAGGATCGCATCTCAAGATCTGTGAGCGGGGGGACATCCGGAAGAACAGCGACAGGTTCCTCCTCTGGCTCAGAGTCTTCAAACGCTGCAAACAAGTTCTTTTGGCCACTGCGGCGGTCGGCTAGCCTGGCAGCACCAGCAGCGACAGCACGTTCAATACCAGCAAATAATGCCCCTCGATGTTCTTGCTCACCAAGCAAACTGTCCAGTGCTCCCGCCTTCGTCAAATTCTCGAGGGCCGTCTTGTTCACTACAGAACCATCGACTCTTCCACAAAGGTCAAAAAGATCACGGTACTTACCGTGAGCTACTCGTTCCTGCACAATCGCCTCTGCAGCCTGCTTTCCGCACCCTTTGATGGCACAAAGCCCAAAGAGAATAGCACCATTTTGGGCTGCAAACTCAGCTTCAGAGGCATTTACTTCTGGTGCCTCAACGGTGATCTCCATTCGTCGACAATCCTCGAGGTGCTCAACGACCGAGTCCTTCTTTTTGAAATTTCGACCTGGAATATCGCCTGTGAGCAAGGCAGCCATAAACTCGGTTGGATAGTGCGTTTTGAGGTACGCTGTTTGCCAAGCGAGCAATGCATACGCCGTGGAATGGCTTTTATTAAATCCATATCCGGCGAATTTTTCAATAAGACCAAAAAGAGTAGATGCTTCGGCTTTTGAAAAACCTTTCTCCTCGGCCCCCCCGATAAACTGCTCACGGAATGCAGCAATAGTTTCATGCTTCTTCTTACTGATCGCCTTGATACATGTGTAGGCGCTTGACAACTCAATGCCACCAAGGCGTTCAAGAATTCGCATCACTTGCTCTTGGTAGACCATGACCCCATGGGTTTCTTCAAGAACCTCTTTCATGACCGGATGTGGGTACTCTGCCTGCTGCCGCCCGTGCTTGACTGCGACGTAATCATCGACCATCCCACCTTCGAGAGGACCCGGGCGATAGAGCGCATTCACTGCAACGATATCCAGAAAGTGGTCTGGTTTCATTCGCTGAAGGAGATCTCGAATACCACCACTCTCCAACTGAAAGATGCCCTTGGTCTCACCGCGACAAAGAAGAGCAAAGGTATCAGCATCATCCAAAGGAAATGCTAATGGATCCAGCTTTTCTCCACGCGTTCGCTCAATAATTTCAAGAGTCTTAGTCACAATCGTGAGGTAGCGAAGGCCGAGAAAGTCCATCTTCATCAAACCGGCCCGCTCAACATCCCCCATTGACCACTGCGTAATGACTTCTTCTTTTCCAGTAACTCTTTGAAGTGGAACGTATTCCGACAATGGCTGATCCGCAATGACAACTGCCGCAGCATGCGTACCAACATTTCGGGCAAGCCCCTCAATCCGACTAGCAAGATTCACCAGTTCCTGAACTTGGGCATCGGCTTCACATGCATCAGCCAATTGCGAGCCGGGAACGGTGGCCTCTGCAAGTGAAATACCAAGCTGATCTGGCACAAGTGAAATAATCTTGTCTACCTGAGGTATAGAAATACCTAACGCTCGGCCAACGTCTCGAATAGCTGCTCGAGCAGCAAGAGTGCCAAACGTTCCTATCTGAGCAACGTTTGCTTCGCCATACTTCTGCTTCACATAATCAATGACTTCACTGCGTCTCTCCTTGCAGAAGTCGATATCAATATCAGGAGCTTCAAGACGACTCACGTCGAGAAAACGCTCAAAGAGCAGGCCATACTCCAACGGACATACATGAGAAAGGTAAAGCGAGTAAGCAACAAGTGAACCGACACCACTTCCCCTTGCCGAAGCGGGAATACCTCTTTCTCGAGCATGACGAACAAAGTCCCAACAAATCAGAAAATAGCTTGCAAATCCAAGCGTATTGATAACGTCAAGCTCTCGATTCAAGCGGGCCAAGACATCGGAATGAAGATCACCATCCGGTGCGTCGGCCCATCGTTTTTCTATCTTTTGATACCGCGACCGCAAACCCTTTACACAGAGGTGCTTCAGTTCATCGGCTGCCGTTCTTCCTGATGGAAGGTCGAAGCCAGGGAAATGACGCTTCCCAAGATCAAGCTCTATAGAGACGGAATCAGCAATTTCCTGACTCCTCCCAACGGCACCGTTTACCCACTGCCTGTCCTGATCTGAGAACGCTTCGTACATTTCGGCAGGACTTTTCAGATAAAACTCTGTTGTATCCATCCTCATACGCGAAGCATCATTTCGAAATCGACCTGTGTTAACACAAAGCAGAATATCTTGAGCTTCAGCATCTTCACGATTCACGTAGTGGCAGTCGCAGGTAGCAACGGGTGGAATACCCATTTCATTCGAAAGATCGATTGCGGCTGCGGTGACCTGCCGCTGCAAGTCCAAACCATTATCTTGAACCTCAATAAAATAACGGTCACCAAAAATCTTCTGAAACCAACTTGCCACCTGACGCCCCTGATTAAGTGACTCGTTCTGCTCACGAGAAGATCCAATAAGCGCGCGACTAAACTCACTCGAAAGACAGCCGGAAAGACAGACCAAACCCTCTGAATGAGCTGCAAGAATCTCACGATCAATTCGGGGCTTAAAATAAAATCCTTCAAGAGACGCCTTGGTTGCAAGTTTTAAAAGATTTGCAAAACCAGTTCGATTCTGGGCAAGGAGCGTTAAGTGATAACTCGCCTCTTTCTGACTGCCTGCATCTTTTTGAAAACGGCTTCCAGGGGCTATGTATGCCTCGTACCCAATGATTGGGTTCAGGCCCACGTTCTTGGCTTTGCTATAAAACTCAAGGGCTCCATGCAAGTTTCCATGGTCGGTAAGCGCCAAAGAATTCATTCCCAGTTCACTCGCACGATGAACAAGCCGGTCGATAGAACTCGCACCATCAAGCAAACTGTAATGGCTATGACAGTGGAGATGGGTGAATGATTTGGATGTATCTGCTTCCATCAGCGTGCTCTTCCATGGGCGTCGCAAAGGGGGGATATCTACGTTACATATTCCTCAAGCATCACTTAGTCCGACGAAGGTTCACCGATCTGCCTTAACATCTCTGCAAGACTTGCCTGCAAGTCAAGGAGACCCTGCCAGGGTGCAAAATCTATTTCAACCTTTTCATGCCCCGGACGCATTACAGCCCCTTCCATCGTCTCCCGTAATATGGCTTGGGCATAATCAAGGAGTTCACACAACTCAGCGGACTGAGCAGGACTTAATTGTTCGGGCATCGGTGGCGGGCCACCAGGCAGGAGTGGCAGTTTAACATCACCAAGGTCCTCAATAATATCCGATTGATGCTTTGAGGCACGCTCAAGCCGCTCCTGCATGGTGCGGGCACGGTCTTGTTCATCCGCTGGCATTTTCGATGCAATATCAGCAATTCGACGATCTATGTCACTGTGTGACCCCATCAATAAGACCGAGCGCCCGAGGGCTATCATGTCACCATCTCGCACGATACGAACATGAATCTCTTCGCCATTGACCTTCGTTCCGTTCGTGCTGTCCAGATCTGTCAAAACTATCTTTGAGTGATCGGCTTGGAGTTTCAAATGATAGCGACTAATCCGCTCGTCATTCAGCTGGATCGTATTTCCTTCCTCCCGGCCTATTGTTACTGGCGTAGAAACTTCATCGTAAACCTTCCCTCGATCAGCACCGTGGAGCACTCGAAGAGTAACGTTGGACATGGCAAAAAAGTGCGATTGAAAAGTGAGTACTCGACCCAGTAAAGCCGATGAGAATTAATGAATAACTATCGTGTCCCACAAACCGAGTTCGGTCAACTTAACCCCCAAAACGATGCCAAACGGAGTCAGTCTTGAAACTCTGGGCGAACCCATCGCAGATCGAGACAACGGTTGGTACACTATCCTTCGCGCGTCCGTAGCTCAATTGGATAGAGCATCGGTCTTCGGAACCGAGGGTTGGGGGTTCGAATCCCTCCGGGCGTACTGGTTTGTTTGTAGTGTTCGTGTTTACGGGGTTTTCTTTAGCCCCCGTTGTCTGTGAAGGCTGCTGACCGTGCCGCATTTCGTGCCGCCTTGTTTTTGGCTCTCACTGGTTGGGGAATCGTATGCGGTTCACACCAACCCACTCATCCCATGCGTCATCGTCATTGACATAATGAATAAACCAACGGCCGTTGGCTTCACGAATGACTCTTGCAGGATACCATTGCCCATGCCACTTTACGCTGCAGTTTGATTGCTGTTCCAAGGTGCGTTGCTTAAATCCTCTTTGTGAGGGCCGCATCTCTGATTCGTTGTATCTTCTAACTTTTTTTTGGGCGTATGTGAAAAACACTACGTCATATTCTTTTGGTTCCTTTTCGGACGCTGCAACAACTCGCCCGAACCGATTCTTTACTCTAACGTAACTTCCTAATGGAAATTTAAGATCTTTGGAATTATTTAGTCTTTTATCAGTTTTACAAATGACCAAGTCGTTGTCTGTGCCGCTTGAATAAAAATCACTTTGTTGCCCCTCAATATGAAGCATTGTATTGCTAACTTCAGTGCCTAATTCACCAAGTGTTATAGCCCCATCACGATTGATGTCCATAAGCGGCAGGCCGGAGAATGCATCTAGAACACATTGCGTAAATGTCCAGTTGCCCGTGGAGGTAGTTGCCTTTGTTGCAGAAGTTAAACTGAGGCTAGGAACATTTCTCTCACTTAATCTTTCAACTGCTAAACGCATGCCGCCAGAGTGGCAGCAGTCACCAAGGAAGACGGCTAGCTTGCCATTGAATTTATTGTGAACTACTTCGGCCAGCTCACTGACTCTCCAAGTCGTTTTGAGATTTTTTTACCCAAAACTGCATCGTAATTAGCAAAACAAAAGTCATCACCAACCCTCCAGCCATGTCCCGCATAATAGACAAGCAGGGTTGACTCAGAATTTGTAGCCTCAAGTGTGGATTCAATTGCATGGCGAATGCTTGCAAGCGTAGCCTCGTTGTCGATCAATAATGAAATCTGTTTAGGTGGCGTACCAAGCTGAACAAGGAGATCACGGAGTTCTTCGTCTTTGCGATGCCTTCTGGGATATTTGGTTAAATCAGCCTCCCATCTCGTAACACCAATGATGACAGCATGAGTTTCTGCTGGCTCCCAAAATTCAACAGCCTTTAATGTTCGTTCTGATAAACAAAAGGCACTGATCAGAAATACCAGTGGTAATGCTCTATGCACGGATTACTTTCTCATGTTGAAAAGGAGTTGTCTTTTCTCTTTCCTCGCCGCGAAGACACCTTACACCATCTGTAGTAAACCAGATCGTAAGGATACGGTTTACACCAATGATAAGGGCAAACCATCCAAATAGATTCCCCATCGTTTTCTCCGCACCGCTTTCTGGATAGCTGCGACAAATGGTTTCATATTTTCCGCAGCGAACAGCAAGAAAAAGAAGTGCCTAAACAGGATAAGCGGGCCTATACGTGAACTGTTTATTGCTATTTCCGTAAGAATTATTCAGGCAATCTTACTTCTATGGAGTAATGAAAATGAGAAAAACAATTGATAAATCAAGGATTAAAGATAGTCCAAAGAAAAAGAGTTCTTCTGAAACTAAATTGGAAAAGACGGCAGAACACGTTGAGCCAAATGCTCCCGTTACTTCACCGGTGCAAACTGTCGAGATACTCACGACAATGGAAACGCCACAAGGTGTAGGGATTTAATCACGCAAATTTTTTTAAAGTCTGTCTTTTTGGTCAGTCAAGCGACACATAACTAATGTCCTCTAATTGCTTGATGTACCATTGTTTCCTTAATCTTTTACTGGCCCAGAGTCTATGAATTCAGCTACATCGTGACCAAGCTTTTTGAGATCAGGAGAATTTAGATACATCATGTGGCCAGATTCATATTCTGCAAAAGACACATTCGCTCTAATCAATGGGTCGATTTCAAGATGATTGATGCTGTGACGCATTGCATCGGGCGGCACCGCTAAATCACACTGACCTGTCATCACCAGAACTCTTAAGTGTGGATTCTTGGACATAGCAGAGGCAAGATCAGCAGCTGTACTTGAATATGTATTTTCTTCATATTTCCATGGGTGCAGGCCCGCGAGTGCTTTGTACGGCAGGTCGTTTTCAAATGCTAATTCCTCGCGAACAT
>Ga0315322_10003130_pt1 | contig 12808 bp, 9 predicted proteins | sample M110021515metaG_FD_203461 | JGI IMG/M metagenome (GOLD analysis project Ga0315322, IMG submission 203461) | Ammonia-oxidizing marine archaeal communities from Monterey Bay, California, United States - M1 100m 21515 | ecosystem: Environmental > Aquatic > Marine > Intertidal zone | place: USA... | reverse complement strand
ACAGAGAGAGGGAGAGAATCGAGAGGGAGAGAATGAAGAGATTTCGCATGGTTAGGGATATTAGTGGGGGCAGTGTTGACTTGTTTTTGGCGAAGTCGAAACCTATTGGATGCGCGATAGCGAGATTGATGTTTAACAACGCTGCGCTTGTTGTCCGTTTCGGACAAATAGGTGTCTCTGACGAGCCAATAGGTTTTTTTGTTTGGGGTAGCTCAGGGCTTTAACCTGAGTTTGTTTGAATTATGTGGGTCTCTCGGGTGTACTCAGGCTAAAGTGCTGAGTTACTTCTTTTTGTCCTATGCATTTTTGAAATTGTCGCCGTTTGTGCCGAAGGAGACGATCTTGTAGGAGAAGTCGGTTTGATAGATTTTCATGTAGGCATTGAGATGCTTTTGGAGGCGTTGGCGGGACTCTGGATGGAGTTTCGGGTCTAGGGGAATCATGTTGTATCGTGTTTTATTCGTGGATACGGATACGTCGTAGAGCCCTCCGTCCACGTGGAGTCGGAATCGATGATCGCGAACGAAATAGACGCCTCCTTCGAAGGCCATGAAAAATCGTATGCGATCCGTCCCCGACACAGGCTCCACAGCAGCTCTTCTTGGAGTTGGGGTCATCGCTCTAGCTGCTGCAAGGCGGAGGCTGGGGTAAGGGTTCCTGGCTTCAGAAGTCCATTGAGGGATAATTTTTCTGAGGGTAGTTGATAGTCTCAACCCATGGTGTGATGGGGGAAGCCATACTTTTATGCGTTATAATCTAATATAGGAAAATACCGAAAATGAGCCAAAAATGGCAGAAAATGAGTCAAAATTAACGTTTTTTGGCTGTTTTTGGGTGAAAACGGCCTTTTTCTGGTTAAAATGAAAATGGCCCAAAAAGGTGCATGGAGGGCAGATTTATCGATCTATTTCCTCCCGTGAATGAGCTTGCTGGAAATAAACTCAAGAAGACGTCCTATCAGGTATAAAATTACACACATTGGTGGCACCAGAGCTAGGTATGTAAATGGCCAAGATACACCACGCAGTAGGTTGTTTAAATCCAGTTCCATAAGCAAAGCGTGTTGAAGTACAATCGGTAACTGCAAGAACAAGAATTTGGATTTAGGGTCGCTCAGTGTCTGAGCATATGCGACCAGCCCAATGCTTGTTGCTAAGTAAATAGTTACTAGAACAATACCTGTTGTACTTAGGTTTTTGAGCATCGTATTGAGCGTTACGGGATCACCCTTTGGAATACAATTTTTTTAGGGGGTATTTGATGCATATACATTGCGATACGGCTGCCCCCCTTGTCCGTTTCACCTAGAACAACGATTACCAAAAGCTCAAATAGGGTGAGGATAAAAAAGTTTTTAGTGGCGACTATATGGCAATAAATATTTATCAATGGTTTAATTTTGATTAAAAAACTATGTAAACTGCTGGATATTATACAGTTAATAAAGGTATACGGGCATTATTATTCAAGGAATGAGATTCATTGGGAAGTAGGCGAGGAAGGGTCCGTCCTTATTGCGCTCCATGAAATCGATAAGAAAATCGCTGTAGTAATCAGGGCCGAATACTTCTTCGGGGTGAGCGGAGTACTGACGGTTTTCTATAATGTGCGGTCCATAGTAGCGACTAGGACGTTTGCCATCCCAGTATTGAACCCAAAGGCAATGTTCTTCGAAACCGTGAGAATTAGGTTGGTCAGGGTGAGTTTGGAAATCGCCGAGATGCCATTTACCTGCGATCGCGGTTTTGTATCCAACTTTTTGAAACACTTGACCAAATGTTTTGAGGTGAAGCGGTAGACGATTGGTTTTCTCCGGGTCCAATGGACTGTCGAGGCGTTCCAGGAATCCGCTTCGATTCGGATAGAGACTCGTGAGAATCATCGCTCGGGTGGAGGTGCACACCGGTGTGGAAAAAGCGTTCTCGAAACGAGCGCCTTCTGCGGCCATGCGATCAAGATTGGGCGTGCTGTAAACGGTATTTCCGTAGCAGGCCAGGTTCTCGGCCCCGAGGTCATCGGCCATGATGAGCAAGATGTTTGGCTTTTGTTGGGCCCACAGATTGACGGATAGGAGAATCAGGGAGGCGAGGGATATTCTTAGAGAGGTCATGTTCCTTTAGAGTTTTGCCCGCAGATTACGCAGATGAACTCAGATGTTTTGAAAATCGGGATGCGACTTTGGCGTTAGGGCAATTAAATCGCAGTTTTATCTGCGATCATCTGCCTAATCTGCGGGCTAATCCGATGCACCGATTTTTATTTTTCTTTGGGAGCTTCGGCCCATTCGGTGGCGGAGGGTACGTTGCTCATGCTTGCGGGTAGGGTGGCCACCCAGGTTTCGTGAAGTCGATTTAGGTTTACGAGGATCTCTGGGTGTTGTTTGGCGAAGTTGATGGATTCGGAGGGGTCCGTTATTAGGTTTCTTAGAAAAACGCCTTGTTCGAGTTCCACTTTTTCAACGGGAGCGGCTCCTTCTCCGTGCACGGTGTGCAGTTTCCAGTCGCCCTGTCTGACTGACCATTCGTCAGCTGTTTTCCAATGTAGGGCGTCGTGTTGGAGTTTGGGTTCTTTTCCGTTTAGGAGTGGTAGGAGGTCGATACCGTCCGCGAATTCGGGAATAGATTGCCCAGCGACTGAAAGCATCGTTGGGAGTAGGTCGAAGGCGCTGACGACATTGTCGGAAACTCGGCTTTCCGGAAGGGTGCCTGGTTGGCTAATGATTAGCGGAACGCGCGTGCCGCCTTCGTATAGGGTGAACTTGCTTCCTCTCAGAGGGGTGTTCTCCGCATAAATGGGGCGTGAACCGCCGTTGTCGCCCATATATATAATGAGCGTGTCGTCCCGAATTCCGAGATCATCGACATGTTTCACTAAGCGGCCTACTTCCTGGTCGAGGTAGTGTAGTTGTCCTAGGTAGTGAGCTCGTCCGTTGGGGTTGTTGGGACGACGGGAGCGGTAGTACCAATCCAGGTAGGGTTCCTCTGCGGGATCCCAATCTCCGTAGTCTTCTAGTCCGTGTTTATCTAGATACTCTTTGGGGAGTTGGTGAGTGAAGTTGTGAACGGCGTTAAAAGATAGATACAAGAAAAAGGGATTGTCTTGATTCCGGCTTATGAAGTCGCGAGCTTTGCTTCCGAATATCTCCGTACTCATGCCTTCTATGTCGACCTCCTTTAGACCGTCGCGAAAAGGGCCCATTCCCCATGAGTTGCTGGGTTCCGGATTCTTGGCTCGGGCCGAATCGAAGGCCTCTATCGCCTTCTGGTTATGTACCATATAGTGGATACGGGCGTTTTCGGATCCGAAGAATTCATCGAAGCCGTGCTCCAGCGGAAAGTTGCGTGCTCCTGGCCCGTTCGGAGAACCGTAGTGAACTTTGCCAACGTAACCATTCGTGTAGCCCGCTTTCTTCAAGAGTTCGGCCATAGTTGGGTTTTCCCAATCGGAGATGCCCGGACCGCCGTACCACTGCATGCCGAAACGTTGCTGGTAAGCTCCAGTAATGATCCCGCAACGAGAAGTGTTGCAAATGGGTGAGGATGCGTAGGCGTGCCTAAAGCGTGTGCCTTGAGAAGCTAGGCGATCCAGGTGAGGAGTTGAAACGTCGTCGCGGATTCCGGCGGCTGAAATGTCTGCGTATCCTTGGTCATCTGATATTATGAGAATAATATTGGGCTTTTGTTCGGCCCACAAAGTTGTAGTGATGAGAACGAGTGTCGTGATGTAGATTCTAATAGATCTCATGATTGTTTGACGTTTTCCCGGAGATTGAGGGGGGATGAACTTAGATGTTTGAAATGCAATCGGCAGCATAGAAGCTTCATCTATTATGATCTGTCGGCGAAATTATATCTTGAAATCTCTCTGTGGGTTTGGCTGCGAGTCCGTTCTTCATTCGTTCGATATGAAGTTGCAAGGCTACGGTTCGTCCACCGTATGATGGAATGCGTCGTAGATCCCATCGCCAAACAAAAAACCGCGATCGAACGGAGATATCTTGGGGTCTTTTGCAGTTAGGTATTCGCAGTTTAGTTAGACAATCATTTGGTGAGTTTATCGGTTTTATCTTTGGATGGAAACTTAGAGCGTGATTTTACTTAACGATTGGGAGTTGAATAGATGCATCGAGCGAAATCCTCGCGGAGGGTTTTAGTTCATGAGTGTGCGGATGAGGAAGGCTTCGCGGGCGGGGCGTGCTTCATCGATATGTTGAACGTAAACGCCATGGCCAGCGTCGTCATAGCGTTTGTAAGTGACATCTTTAGCTCCGGCTTCTGCTAGCGCATCGACAAACGCTTCGAGGAATTGAATGGGCGCTTTTTGAGTGTCGTTTAAACCGTGAATGAAATAAAGGGGCGGAGTATCGGCACTGATGTAGGTCATCGCCTGAATGTTCGAGTAGTCCGTGCTGTCGCCTTCGCGTGTGCGATAATTGGGTTTGGCGGGAGTTGAGCTGCAGTGGGCTGCTTGGACGCCACTGGAGTATTGTTGGTATGGGCCGTCTCCTTCGAGTCCGGCTGAAAGAGGGCAGATGGCGAGCATGAGAGCTAGATGCGCTCCTGCGGAGTTGCCTGCAGCGCCGATACGATCAGGGTCGACATTGTACTCTTTCGCATGTGCCCGTAGCCAGCGTGTGGCGCATTTCACATCTTCGATGCAGGCTTTTTTGTCGGCATCGAGACGGTAATTTACGGATAGGGAGACAAAACCTTTTTTGGCGTAGCCGAGAACGGTTGCGATTCCTTGCCCGCGTTTGTCGCCTTTGGTCCAGCCTCCTCCGTGAATGTAGATGATGGCGGGGCGGGGTGTGTCGCTGGATTGCGATGGCATGGCGAGATCGAGCTTCCAGGCATCGTGGCCTTCGCGATAGGCAATATCTGGTACGACGGTGACACCTTGGGGCGTCATTTCAAGGAGGTCTTTCGTGGACATTGTGGAACCGGTGGCAGGAGGGGTGTCTCGACTGGCACCTGCATTGCGATTTCGTCCTGCGCTCAACCGGTCTGCCAATGCTTGAAGCTCGTTCTGAGTGAGATATCCGTCCTTGTTGGTGTCATTTCGATTGAATGATGATTTCAACTGGCCTTGGGCCTCATCGAATGAGATTTTTTTGTCTCCGTTGTTATCCATGTCCATGAAAATGAACATGACGGTCTCGTTGCTAGCGGGCCTGCTGCGGTTGGTGTTTTGCGCGTTTGCTGGGATGAAAAGGGAAACGGTGAATACGGTGGTGATGAAGGATATGGACTTCATGCTGAGCTCGGTTTTTGCGTTCAGGTTGCTAGTGAATGGCGACTAGACTTTGGGTGGTGCGGAAATAGAGAACGCCTTCGGATATTGCGGGTGTGGCGAAGCAGGGTTCTCCCATTGGATTATTGGCGATGGGTTTGAACTCTGGACCAGCCGATAGGACGTGGACCGAATTGTGCTCCGAGGCTGCGTAAATTTTTCCGTCGGCAGCAACGAGCGAAGCGATTATCGAGGCAGGTGGGGGCAGCTTTTCCACGAAGACGGGTTCTCCGGTAGTCGCGTTGAAACAGCGGATTGTGCTGTAGTGGCCGAGGTAGATGTAATCCCCGTAGACGACTGGCGTGGACATGTATGAGCCGCCTCTGAGAGTGCTCCAGACGACTCCGTCGTTTGACGGAGCTTCGACGCTAGGGGTGATGTCGCCTTTGGCATCGGGGCGAACGACGTAGATAGGCGACTTTCCGCCATGGGCGCTGGCGATGTATATCCAATCGTTGGCGACAAAAGGAGAAGGAATTGGATTATCGCCGCCATCTTTGATCTTCCATAATTCCTTGCCGGTTTGGAGGTCGTAGGAGACAATCCAAGGCCAGCCATTGACGACGACTTGGGTGGTTTCCGGCCCGGCGTGAATGAGGGGCGTTCCCCAACTGCGTTCGCAGATGTCTTTGCGGGAGACGCGCCAGAGTTCTTTGCCATCAGAAAGTTGTAGGGCGACGAGGAACGGATCGGAGGGGTCGTCGCAAGTTAGGACGATATGGTTTTTATGAATACTGGGCGAGCTGGCATAACCCCAACCGGTGTTGTACTTGCTTATGTTGATGACGCCGAGATCGCGACTCCACTTTAGATTACCATCGAGATCGTAGCAGTAGAGTCCTTCTGAACCGAAGAAGGCGACGAGATTCTCACCGTCGACGGCGAGGCTGGTATTTGCCTGGGTCGCTTTGATGTGGCGTGTCGCTCGTGGCATGCCCTGATAGGCGGTTTTCTGCCAGAGCGCCTTGCCGGTCTTTTTGTCGAAGCACAGGATGACCCACTGATGATTGCGGGCATCGTCCGCAGCGGTGGGCTGTCCTCCTGAGCCAAGCATAAGAGCGGCGGCCTCTCCTTCGGGAACTGCCGTACAAATAAATATGCGATCGCCCCAAACGACAGGACTTGAGTGACCGAGACCTGGGATGGGAGTCCTCCAGAGAACGCCCTGGGGGTTTTCAGCAGCCGGGTCAGCGTTCCAGGTGGTAGGAAGTGCGTTTCCCTCGAGAACGCCGGTCGCGCCGGGACCACGGAATCCGGGCCAGTTTTGCGATTCGTTAGATGCTAGGGTAGTGAGGGGAAGGGCGAGGTAAACGAAGATTGGGATTAAGCGGCAGGGTAGGTTCATTCGTGGAAGGGTACGGATTGGGTTCTGTGCGAACTCTCAGGAGAATTCAATCCTTCACGTTTTGTACGGCTCTGCAATCAGAATTGACAGTTAGCAGGGGACTCGGCCACTACGTTTATCTTATTAGTGGGGAATGGCGTTCGATTGCCTTTTTACGATTTGATACAAGAGTATTTATTTTATGGATATGAATGCCTGGTGATGATAAATCTATTTGAGGGAGATTCTCGTGTAGATCGCTTGACATTCGTTTCTGAGTCGAGCGGAAGGGCTGAGGCTACGATTCGCTTCGAATCGCGGTTCAGCGACCCATCCTACAATTTTTCTGATCGAATAGGTTGTTTTTAGTCTGATTATGGAGGTCGTCTAGCTGAGGCTACAACGGTCTACTGACCCGTCCTGCAACTTATTTGCTGGAAGAGATCGAGTTCGATCTTCCATGAATGGGGACGGTTTCCTGGAATTTTTAGTATCGTTGGTTCATGGTTACGAAATTCGATGCAGTTTTGGCTCTTGCATCGCTCAGTATTCGGTTCTCGGCCATTGGCTCGACGCTGAAACGTCTCGTCTTAGATAGAGTTTGATTTTCTCTAGCAGAAAATGTCTCGTTCATTTTTACCTTTTATCGATGATACAATTACAGCAGCCTTTGTTTTAAGCTTATGGGTACCATTTTATCCTTTCTCTTCTTCACCGGACTTGTCGGGTTCATTACGTATCTTCGAACGCGCAATGATAACTTGGATAGTGCCAAGGGTTATTTTCTCGCAGGCAACAGTCTCAATGGCTGGGTCATTGCCGGGTCGCTAATGCTGACGAATCTCAGCGCCGCCAATTTCACCGGAATGACTGCCAATGTCTATGGGAGCAATCTCTCTCCCATTGCGTGGACCGTAACGGTTGTTCCCCCGCTCATATATTTTTGCGCCGTTCTCCTGCCTACTTTCTTGAAGGGTGGATTTACGACTATTCCCGAATTTCTGGAAAATCGGTTTGGCAAATCTACGCGTCGGCTTGTGGCGGTCATGTTTCTATCTGTTTACATCCTCAGTTCGATGCCTGCAGCCCTCTATGGTGGAGCTATTGCGATCAATCTGCTTTTTGACATTTCCGGATCGTTCGGCATGAGTAACGAAGTCGTCATTTGGATCGTAGTCTGGTCCCTAGGGATTATCGGTAGTATTTACGCTTTGTTTGGAGGGTTAAAAGGAGTAGCGGTTTCGGATACGCTCAATGGGATTGGCCTGCTTATCGGTGGGGCCTTTGTGTTCGTGGTTGGCATCTATGAAGTGGGTGACAAAGATTTCTTTACCGGAGTCAGCGCTATACTGACTAAGAATACCCAAATACTCGATGCCGTGGGCGATGTCACCGATGGTGTACCTTTCTCCATCCTCTTCACGGGCATGATTATCCACAATCTGTTTTTCTGGAGTACCAATCAATTCATTGTGCAACGTACGCTGGGAGCCCGCAGCTTAAAAGAAGGCCAAAAGGGTGTGATGCTTACCGCGCTTTTCAAAATACTGAACATATTCTACATCGCGTTCCCCGGGGTCATTGTCTTCCATCTCTATGGCGGCAACTATTTTGAGAACAACGACTGGGCTTATCCCACTCTGATTCGGGATATCATGCCACCTATGTTCGTAGGGTTCTTTGCCGCCGTTATCTTTGGAGCAGTTCTCAGTACCTTCAACTCCGTCTTGAACAGCGCCGTGACAATTTTGGCGCTGGACATTTACAAGCCACTCTTTGGAAAGAATCTCAGCGATCATGAGATTATTCAACGCAGCAAGCGCTTTGGCATTATCATGGCGATAGCCACTATGGTGATCGCGCCGTTTATCATGTACTTTCCTGAAGGCCTTTTCACCTTTATGGTGAAGGTCGACAGCTTGTTTGGAGCACCTATTTTCATGGTCATGCTATTGGCCTACTTTTCCAATCGAGTCTCTCCTTTCGTCGTAAATCTTTGTCTGGCCTTGTTTGTCCTCATGTACGGATCGGTTATGTTCTGGATTAAACCCGAGCTGCACTTTATGCATTGCATGGCCGTGCTCTTTGTTTGTTTCACCGTACTCGCCTTGATTTTGGGTTACTTCTTTCCCCATGCAAAACCAGAACTTCCGACAAGCGGACCTGAAGGTGTTGATATAACTCCCTGGAAGCATTTTAGCTGGATCAGCATTCTGGCCACCATCATTATGGTGGGCACTTATATATTCTTCTCCCCTTTAGGCGTCGCCAAATCCGACAGCGGGAAAACCATCGAATACGGGATTATTCTTACGGGGCTTATCTTTGCCTTCCTCTTTTTTATGGGACCTCTTTTGTGGAGGAAATATAGAGTTCGCGAGAGCGTTTGATAATGTTCTTCTTCGTCTCGAATTTGGGCCTTAGGCTACTGCATGCCGTTCTCTGATAAGGTCCTTTCCGGTGCCGTTCTTTACGTATTTATTTTCTAGTTCTTTACGTACGTCCATGTATTCGGGGTCCCTATACACGTTTCTGGTCTGAGCGGGATCGGCTTGCAGGTCATACAACTCGCCGTAGTCGCGGGTATCGTAGAGTACGAGTTTAAATTGCGACTCGATAAACGTCTGCTGCTTATAGGGTCCCTGAGCGGGCCGGAATTCGACTTGGCAATGATCGCGAATCTCAATTGCCGGATTGGTCCACGCCTGGGTCTGCAGCACTGCCTGACTCCGATCCAATGGATCGAGACCTGCAATATCCAGAAAGGTCGATCCTATATCCACAAGCGATTGAAGTGCCTGGCTCTTTTGCCCCGGGTCTACCACTCTCGGATGAGAAACGATGAAAGGCACGCGCTGTGCGCTTTCGTAGGCTGGTAGGCCCTTGCCCCATAATCCGTGATCTCCTAGATAGTCGCCGTGATCGGATGTAAATACGATTAGTGTCTCCTCAATCGTGCCGTCCGCTTCCAGTCGATCCAGGATACGTCCGATGTGATGATCCATCAGGCTTACCATTCCAAAGTAAACGGCTCTTAGGGAAAGAATATCCGAGGGGCCGAGTTCGGGCCGGATCTTTACATCGCCCCACGCTTTGTTTTGAAGCTGAGGATCGTCGCCATAGAAATCACCGCAAGCCAGACTACGATAAAAATCCGGCAATGAATCGAGCTGAGGCGTTTCGATCGGCTCCGACATGCTTGAGGGGTCGTACATCGATGCCCAGGGTTCCGGAGTGACGTAAGGATTGTGTGGATCTTGAAAACTGGACCAAAGAAAAAAAGGTTTCCCATCTTTCTGGGCTCGATCGATAGCTGCGATCGAACGATCGGCCACCCAGGTTGAAGCATGATACTGTTCCGGAAGTGCCCAAGGTCCAAAATGATCGTAATCGTGAATATCGAAATAGCGGGTCGGATCGATCCCTTGCTTTCGGAGCCAGGCCCCGTAGTGCATTCCCGAGGCATGGGGTTCGGAGGTGTGGCCTATCACCAATTCGGCATGGTCGAATCCGAAGTAGGGACCAAACCAGCTATCAAAGTGGTCCAGCTGATGGACCTTGGGCGCCGATTCGATGCTCGCTGCATCCTTACAAGCCTGAAAGTGGGCCTTGCCAATCAAGCTAGTCGCGTAGCCGGCATCGGAAAAACGGTGGGCGACCGTTGGTCCATATTCCTCAGGAAGAGAAGTGCCTACATGAAAACAACCGTGCTTGGAGGGGTACTCGCTGGTGATGATCGAACACCGGGATGGCGTACATACCGGGTTTACCGTGTAGGCCCGTTCAAAGAGGACTCCACGGTCTGCGAGACGGTCGAGGTTAGGTGTGTGAATCTCCGGGCTCAACCGACCCAAGCAGTTCCACCTCTGTTGGTCGCTCGTAATAAGAAGGATGTTCATAGCTGGAAAGGCTGACTGGTTTTAATCCGATCAACCACTCGAAAATTCATAAAAATGGGCTCTTCTTGGTACCGCTGAAACAGGATGCTATCCAATGGATCTCAATTTAAAGATGGATCGCGAGTTATGGCTATTCAGACACTTCGATGCATTTAGTTCCTAAATGCGATTCGTTTCTTGGTATTTGCATTAAGCATAGAACGCTTTCTCTCCGAGGCTCGGAAGGAGTAACTGCGTCTCGCCTGGCTAGTTCATTTTTATAAAGTGCCCTTGCTTTTCGTAATGGGGGTAGTCGCCACCCTCGTAGCTGTGGCGAGCGGATTGGAGCCAGTTTAGGAGCTCTTGTTTCAGGTCGGCGGCGAGTTCGGGCTTTTGGCGTATTAGATTATTGGATTCGCTAGGATCGTTGTGGATCGAGTAGAGCTCGTCGCCTTTGTCGGAATCGAACCAAAGTAAGAGTTTGTGGTTCTTGTGGACGATTGAGGCTTTGGGGGAGAGCTTCTGCATTTGCGAGGCGAAGGGGATAAATCGATCGCGCTTCCAGGGCTGATTCTCCAATATGGGGACCAGGCTGACACCGTCTATGGGGCGTTGATCTGGCATTTCGTATCCGAGCAGAGCGGACACCGTTGGTAGGTAGTCGAGCGTGCAAGTGGGCTCTTCGATGGTTTGGCCTGCTTGGGTAGATCCTGGCCAGATGGCGATCGCGGGGACCACGACGCCGCCATTGTAAAGGTAGCGCTTGCGGCCTTTGAAGTCGCCGGCCTCGCCGTGGTAGGCTCCGTGGTAGGGATCGTATTCCGAAGGCGGGTTCCCGGGGCCCTCCGGGCCATTGTCAGCGCAAAAGAAGATGAGCGTGTTCTCTGCCACTCCCGCGTCCCGCAAGACTGCCCTCAGGCGTCCGACTTCGCGATCAATGGAGGTGATCGATCCCAGATAATGTTGGCGACCTAGCGGCTGGTCCGGATAGAGGGAACGCAGCTCTTCGCCAGCTCGTGTCGGGGAGTGAGGTCCGTAGAACCAGATCGTCGCGAGGAAAGGCGTATTCTTGGAGACGGATTCCTGGACGAAGTCGATGGCCCGTTCCATGACGATCTTTTCGGAGGAGCCTTTGAAGTCTTCTTTGATCTCCATGCCGTTCGACCAGAAGTGAGCTCGATGTTTGGGAATGCGCAGTCCGCTTTCGTCGAGGGGATCCCAGGTGGCGATATTGGTCTCGGTGGTGAAGGTCGTATCGTAGTGGCGTTCCCAGGGAGGGGCGTAGCGTTCGGCGGTAGTGGCGGGAGCAGGGCCAGAGAGGTTCGGGTCCTTGGTCATTGTTCCTAGATGCCACTTGCCGAAATGTCCCGTGGCGTAGCCTTTGCTTTTCGCGATTTGGGCCATGTTGATTTCGCCTTCGGGAAGCTTGCCGGAGTTGACGTTGATCATGCCGAAGCGCATGCAGTGCCGTCCCGTTTGAACGCAGGCTCGGGTGGGCGAACAGACTGGGCCGACCGAGTAGAAACGAGTGAATTTGATTCCGTCGGCCGCCATGCGATCAAGGTGAGGCGTTTGGATGAGCTCGTTTCCATTGAAGCCGACGTCGCCGAAGCCGAGATCGTCAGCCATAAGGAAGATGATGTTTGGTTTCGATGTTTCGCTTAAGGCGAGGAGGGATAGGGAGAGGGAGAGAAGGGAAATGGAGAGAGTTTTCATCGGTTTGTCGAGGTGGGATGGCAACGTCTTCCGGTTTCTATTCGCTGCTCTTGAGGAGGTAGGCGATGAGGTCTCGGATTTCGGAGGGTTGGAGCGGGGCGAGCAGCCCGGGAGGCATGAGGGAGATCGGCAGTTCCTCGCTGCGCGCGATCTGCGTTTTCGGTATGGCGAACTCATTGCCATCAATTCCCGTATAGACTTCTTGGGTACCCCCTTTACGGAGGACGAATCCCAGTTTTGCGGAGCCATCTTTGGTGGTCACCTGCCAGGGCAGGTATTGAGGGGCTATGGTCTCGTTTGGCTTGAGGATATGAGTGAGCAACCAAGTAGCGTCGACGCCTGCCTGACGGTGAATCGTTGTGAGGTCTGGGCCGACTCGTCGCCCTCGCCCTTCCATTTGATGGCAACTGGAACAGCGTGCGAGACGGGGATGGAAGAAAAGGCGTTGGCCGGTAACCGGATTAGCCTTACCTGGCAGTTTGTCGAGCATCACTTTCCAATCGGAAGGATTCATGGTCGTGGGCTTCGGCTTTAGGGAGCGCGAGCTCAATCCGCCCGCTGCGAGGGCACGTTGCGCTTCGTCGGAAACCAGTCTGGCTTT
>Ga0315322_10003127_pt1 | contig 12816 bp, 12 predicted proteins | sample M110021515metaG_FD_203461 | JGI IMG/M metagenome (GOLD analysis project Ga0315322, IMG submission 203461) | Ammonia-oxidizing marine archaeal communities from Monterey Bay, California, United States - M1 100m 21515 | ecosystem: Environmental > Aquatic > Marine > Intertidal zone | place: USA... | reverse complement strand
AAGAAAATTCAGGAACCCCAACTGGTGGTTGGAGTGAATTTGATGAGACGGTTCTCGCTGCTGCTAATGGAGACACAGAGGACCTGAGATTCTCTTTGGCCAAAGTCGATCGGTCAGCAGGTGCAATATTTTCAATGGGATTATTACTGGGAGTTTTAGTCTACTTTTCTCCTTGTGCATTCCCAGTACTTCCCGGATACATCTCTTATTACATCGGTCTTGGTCAGCGTGAAGATGAACTAATTGAGGCGGGTAAACTCGATAAAAAAATGCCACCACATTGGATGTTAGGTGGCCTTGCAGCCATGGGTCAGTTGACATTTTTTGCAATTATCGGAATTATAGTATTAGGATTAGGAAGCATGTTCAATCTATCAGGAGTTTTGCATTATTTTGCATTGACGGTTGCAATATTGTTGATTATCCTTGGTGCATTTATGCTAACAGGCGGAACTGCCCATTTACTTGGTTTCGTTCAAAAATTAGTGGATAAATATTCGACAACAGAAATGGATGACCGTTTTACTCCAAAGAGAAACATGTATCTTTGGGGCATCGGCTATTCGGCAGCATCAATCGATTGCACAGCAGCTGCTGTGATTCCCTTCATTGCATATCTGGCTGTTATTGGTGGTGTTGCAATGTGGACAGGCCTGACTGGGTTGATGCTTTCAGTTAGCCTGTTAATGATTACAGTTACTACAGTGGTTGGCCTTGGCCAGCAACGATTCATAACAATATTGAGACGTTCCACTGGACTAATCAAAGCGATTGGTGCTTGGATGATGATGATGGCTGGAATCGCATTGACATTCTATCTGACACAGCCGGAACTAATTGCTAGCTGGTTGTGAATACATGCGTGGAATCAAGGTCTATTCGGTTTTTCTTTTACTTATTTCAGTTAGTTTTGCAGGTTGTATTTCGGAAGATAAAGATGAAGTTCAACTCAATTTGCAAGTTAGTTATGATTCATTGAATGGTACCATAATGGAATCATATTCTGATGGTGAACTAGTTTCATCTGAATTTGTAATTATCAATTTAGACTTTTCAGGAACCAATTCTGAAGATGAACTAATTATCTTTGGAGTAGATACGAATGATGGAAGGGCACCAGTAGAAGTAATACCTGCAGACAACTCAATTATTTCGATTGAGTTTACTGAACACGGACTCTATGACATCGTAGTATATGCTATCGATGATGGAAATAAGCGGGAAAATTTGTCTCTAGAGGTTCGTATAGAACTGACACTTGAATGGGTGGAAGTGAACACAAATAATCCCAAATCCTTGGTTTTTGATCCGACCCCTCGAAATGGTGGCGAGCATCCAATAATGATTGAACTTGAATCTACTGTGGAAAACCCAGAACAGATTCAAGATTTTGGTGGAGGTCAATCTGTTCAAATCACATGGAATATCATAGATGAGAACAATGATACTTGCCAAAGAAATAGTGACCAAGTTAGTAATGGTGATTCAGTGACTTGGACTACAATTCACTTCAATACCTATCTTGTTCATGAATTGCTTATCGAATCTGATGATGATCAAGAGGGCATAAATATTAATCAATCGATTTCAATTATTTACAATAGCGATTAATCACCCGGGAATGCTTCCTTCCATTCTTCATTATGAGATGCTTTCATCGCCGGAATACACATCCAATACCAACATGCCAAACCAGTCGCTATACCGGTGATTAGGTCCCAGAAGAAATGCTGTTTTGTGGTCATTACAGAAATACATAATCCAATCCAAGCAATCCAAGAAAAAACTTCTTTCCAGCCAGAGATTGTACCCCATCTTCTTAGTAACAATACAATCAACAAGGATTGAGCGACATGCAAACTAGGCCATGCGTTGTAGGGCATGTCAGTATTATGCATTAAATCACCAAACCAAAAACCCCAGAAACCTTCTCCAGCCCTAACATCTGCGGGTATTTGGTCACGAATGTAAACCTCTGTTGGGAAGATTATGAAAATTATATTGACAATCCAAGTCATCACGAATAGGGCTTGATAAAAAGCAAACATTTCCCTAATCTTCGGGTCGTTTTCTCTACCAAACCAAGCAGCTGCCGGGTAATAAAAGTATAATGTGAGATAAATTATGAATGTCCAGCCAACGAATGGGACCATTGAATCAATTGGAAGGATTGGGTCTAGTACGGACCGGTCAAAGTACCCCATAATTTGGTTTATAATGGTGTAAGGTAGCGCCATTGCAACGATTAGTGCAATAATAGTATACCAGAATATTTTCATGCTTCCGCGTGCTTCCCAATGGGGATTCCAAATGCCCCATGGTCGCTTGAACATGGCCTTGCGGATGTATACTTACTATTCAGGCAATCGGAGTGCCACAACTAGGGCAGGCCTTCCATCCGGCTAAAAGTTCAGTTCCGCACGGACAAACCCTAGGTGAAATATTTACAGAGCCGCTACCAGTTCCATCTACTGCTTTTTGTGCGGTTTGTTGTCTTAGGAATTCCTGCATAACCTCGGGTGTTAGCGCCCCATTATCGGCTGCCATTTCCATCATCTTTGTTTGAAAATCATTTTGATTTTCCATTCTTTGGTTTTGGAAATTTTGCTGATTAGCAATTCGATTGGACTTTCGCTCTTGAACTTCAGCGAACATATCCATCGCTCGCTTAGTCTTTGCATCGGCCTCATCTATTCTGAGTTCCATTTTCCCACGTTCGTGGCTTCGCTCAGCTTCCCAATTTGCTTCTTTTGCTCTTAGATCTTTCAATTCAGATTCTAATTCGACTGTTACCTTACCTCTTGCTTTGGCTTTTGCCACATTGGTTTCCAATTCAATTCGTGCCAGGGTTAAAGCTTCAGTTTGGGCATAGTGTGCTAATTGTGCTTCTACATTTGCTTCAGTACCTGCTGTTTTGGCTTGGACAGAAGCCCTGTGCCTTTGCACTAATTCCATATCGGTTGGGTTTGTAATCGGGAATGCTTTGAGTAATGTAAATCCAAGATTCGTTAATAGATTTCTCATTTCAGATTCTGCAGTCATTTCGAATCTTTCCAAAAATGAAGCATCTCTGAGGTCTGATGCAGAGGAACATGATGCAAGACAAGGCGTTACAACTCTTGCATTTACTTCATCAGCAATGATAGAAATCAAACCATCTCTTGTTAACACAGGAGCATTATTCGCAAAGTAATTCAACAACTTAGGTACATCTTCAAGGTTCATTCTGAGGCGGAAATTGGTAAATCCCTTCGCTTTCTCACCATCTGCGATTTGTCCCTCGAAAGGAATCCAATAATCCATAGGTCCTGTCATGGCAAAAAGTAGACGACGGTCATTAGCCGTAATTCCCATCTTGTCGCCAATCCATCTGCTGAATCCTCCAGCCATGTTCTTGAGTAATGTCTCGGTCAAAATATCTCCAATACGCCCATCAATAATCATTGCACAAGCTTCATTGGGTTTGAGCAAAACTTGTTGAGTAGACAAAGTTTGTATATTTTCTGCATTAACTAGTCTTGCAATAGTGTCGGGGCTGTCTCTCCATCTAAATTCACTCATAATATCACTTCTTTACTTTTTTTGTTTCAGGCCCGCTAGAATAGTTGCCCTTTCTCCAAAGAACCCACGGCAACTCGAGATTATTTGTGTTGTTTGCATAACGAACTGCTTAGGGTTGCCTTCCCCGGTAGCGATTGAGTGTTCCGAACTATTTGCCAAATTGACGCCTTTTGTAACCATTTCAATAACATCATGGTCATGCTTTATCAGTTTCTTCAAATCCTTGTTTGTGGGAGACCGTTGGCCGGATAGGAATGCATGCTCCATACCAGAAACCGATTTGTCGACATCTTCGATTAGGTAATCACATTCCTCCATACATTGCTTTGCAGCACGAGCAACAGCGATATTACCTCCTTTGAATTGTGAATCAAAAACATTCTGCATATGGCTTCGAACTCTAGTGGTAGCACGTGTTATCTCTTCACGCACAATTTTGTCATTTTCAAGTCTTGAACCTTTGGTGTATCCATTGTATCCAACTAGGATTAATTGGACACCACGAATATAGGGTAATATATCGAGCGGAGTTCCAACCATATACTTCCTCAATACTATTAGGAACGGGCTCCCATATGATGGTAGCGGCTATTTCAAAGAGAAATTACAGAATCAGCAAAGTTTTCTGCAATAACTTTGTTGTGTGTAACTAATACAGCAGAACATTTTCTTTGTTTTAGAATTGATCTCACATCTTGTACTAACTTATCGGACAATTCATCATCGAGAGAACTAAATGGTTCATCTAAGAGTAGGGCCTTTGGTTGTGCCAATAATGCTCTTGCGAGAGCGACTCTTTGCCCTTCACCGCCAGAGAGCGATTCGACCCTTCTATTTTGAAAATCAGATAAACCAACTTCTTCGAGCGCTTTAGCAACATCACCTTTTTTGTTTCCTAGCAATAAATTTCCTTCAACTGAAAGATGTGGGAAGAGAACAGGACTTTGGAATATCAGACCGATACCTCTTTTTTCTGCAGGGAGATTGGTAATGTTTTCATCATTGAGATAAATACTACCAGAATCTAGTTTTTCTAATCCACAAATACAGCGTAAGAGTGTAGTTTTACCACACCCACTAGGTCCGGCAATTGCTATAATTTCTCCTGGTTGCAATTCTAAATCAAACTCAGAAAATAATTCCTTATCGAAAGATTTGGTTAAACTATTACATTTCAGCATCAAAACATCCCTCCGTCTCTTGCTGGACGGAATTTTTCCGCCCAGGTAAATAGTAAGAGAGTAATGCCCATCAATACTGATGAAACGGCGCATGCGGCAGGAGCAGTGTAGGTGTTATTGTATGGTATCGAACGAAGTGAATCAATCATAACCGGTAAGGTTGTCCAATCAGAATTCCGAGTTACAACCCAGGACGCACCAAACTCTCCAAGCGACATTGCTAAAGTAAAAATTACAGCAACAAGAATAGAGCCACGTAATAGTGGAAGTCGAATTAACATAAACCGACGCCATGCAGGTATTCCTAGGGTTTGAGCACATTCATCATAAATGGGGTTCAGTGACCGTAATGCAGGCAGCATTATTCGTACTACAAATGGAGTCGTAATCATTACATGTGCAATTACTGGAGTGGGCCAAAAGGAATAGAAAAATTCCGCATTAACCCGAATCATTCCAAGCATCACTCCTAAACCAATCATCACACTAGATGCTGCAAAAGGTATCATCGTAAGGACATCCAAAAAGCGAGCAGTTTTCGGCCTTTCCTTTTCAATATCAAGTATAGTTTGTGCCAAAGCCCAACCTAATGGTAAAGCGATACAAAGCGTTATCATCGCATATCCAAGCGAATTCCATAATGCATCCCATGCTGAAGACATCGAACCACTTCCTGCGAATGCAAACTCCCAACCACTAGTTTCCCAAGAGTATGATGTTCCTGAAGAATCGGTATGCCTTATTCTAAAAGATGCCCAAAATACAGCAATCAAAGGTGATAGTGCGAAAATCACAGCAGGAAATACAATCATCCAGCCCCTATGATTCACCCGCTTAACGGTAATTTCAGATGCTTGAGGTAGGAGATTTTGTCGCCTATGTTGCAGCCATGACATTAGCCAAAGTGATGCAATTAATATGGTGAATTGAATTAGCGATGCTCCAAGAATAATCTCATTTCTCGCAAGCATATAATTTGGAATTCCAGCCGATGATCCTATGTTTGCCATTACACTTTCAAGCGTATTATCTCCCAGAGTAATCCATCTTACAAGAGCAAAAGAAGTGAATGAAAATACAAAGGTCATACATGCTGCAGCAGCAACAGATGGAGCCAATAATGGAGCCCATAAATTTCGGAATCTACCAATCTTTGAGTGTCCGGCGGGGAGTAATCTCATTTGCTCCTCGAGCTTAGGGTCAAGAGTAGAAAGTACTGGTTCACAAAATCTAATCACAAGGGCAAGGTTGAACCATGCGTGAGCAATAATTAGTGTAGCAAACCATGTCGTATCATCGATTCTTATATTCAACCCAGATGGGCCAATTAGATGCAAGAATCCCATTGCCGCAACTATTGAGGGCATCACAAAGGGCATGGTTAGAGTAGCCTTAATCAAAGAATGTAATGGCCATTTGTATCTGCCTAATTGCCAAGCAATCGGTAAGCCAATTGCCAATGTAACAACGGTTGATAATAGGGCTTGTAAGAATGTAAATGCCACAACTCCCTGTGAGATATAATTTCCATCCAAAGAATTAATCCAATCTAATGGATTAAACCCTGCAACCCATATCAATCGATCGATTGCCAGCCACAGTGGAACTACTACTAGCAATGTATATGCGATAACAGCACAACTACTAATCAATCGAAATTTCATCAAGCATCAACCATTGCAGTATTCCATTGAGCCAACCAGTTTTCCATATTTTCTGCAATCTTAGTCGCACTAACATTAGCAGGTTGGTCAGGTATTCTCGAATGGAACCTATAGCCATCATCTTCGGGTAAATCCATGCCCTTCAGAGTTGAATACATGTAATTTTCAGTTGGCATTTTGGAATTAACCTCTGGTGACATCAAATATTGGATGAAGGCTGAAGCCGCATCGAGATTTCCTCCTTCGATAGCAGCCGCATATTCTACCTGGTGAAATGAAGCACGGGGTAAATCTAGTGATACAGATTTCGTCCAATTACCAGCAGACCATGCTTCAACTCCAGGGGAGTGGCAATACGAAACAACAGCATGGGCATTTCCAACATACCCGTCAGTCCATTCACCATAGCCGCCAGTGTAGTGGGTTTCGTATGCTTCAGACCAGCCAGTAGTGATAATAACCTCATTACGGGACATAGCAGTCCACCAATCAGTCCATTCGGTCTCATTATCATCATCATGAGTGAAATAATCTGTAGTTGCCGTCATAAATGCACGTCCAGGGCTACTAGTTTCAGGAGATGGTATTGCAATCTTCCCACTCCATTCATCATTTGTCAAATCCCAAAGATTCTGCGGCACAGTAAAGTTCTCACCATCGACTACACTTGAATCATAATTTAGACAGATGTAGCCTTGGTCAAATGGTGCGGCATATGGCCCTTCATAGGGTAGGAGCGCTAAATCAGAAATATTAGTCAAAACAGCATTATGTTCCCAAAGCACATTATTATCAATAGCAGTTTGGAGATAGGTGTTGTCGATGCCAATTGCAATATCTGCAACTTGTAGGCCTTTATGCTGGAGTAGGTGGTCAATCACTGAACCAGCATCATCAAGTTTCAGTAAGGTGACCTCGTATCCAGTTTGGCGCTCAAATTCTTCAAGCATAGCATCGTTCAGCCCATAGACGTCATAGGTGACAATGACTAGTTCACCATCATCAACCCATTCATATTTGCTAGGGGCTATTATGACTCCATCATCGATTTTTTGACTAACACATCCCGTCAAAGTCATCGTTGCCAAGATAAAAACTACGCCTAGAGAATAAATTTTCATAATAAGCACTCAATTTAATATTGATATGATGCGGTGCATTCTATCTACTAATTCCAATGGGTTATGCGCCAAAATATACAATGCAGGCTCCCAACCAAATGCTCCTTCATCTAGAATAATATCGATTCCTTGGTGAGGGACAAGTTCACCCTTTGGGGCAAATGTTAGATTCAAATCTAATTCTTCACACATTGTTTCAATTGCATCTTTATCATCACCTGGATGGATGTTCAAAATCGATGTTTTGGCTTTATCGTGAGTCCTAGCCGCAAGAAGCATGTTTGCAAGATGGTTTGATGCCCCAAATGCCGGTGTTTCGTGATGGCGTAATTTCTTTTCAACGATAGTAACCTTCCCAGGGAATGCAGCAACCTCGGCAGTTGAACGTGATGATTCCAAGCAGCATGCAATATTCATGCCCACAGCTGGCATCCTTTCTTTCAATCGATTAACATCTATTCTAGATACGGCCCACTCTAATCTCTTTAGAAGTGCGGTTTGTTCTTGATCTGAATCCAAGTCAGTACCCGTCAAAGACTTGTCAAATCTCAAAACTTGGCCAGGTGCGAATGCAATTTCCATTACAAATCTCGTACGGCTTGGTTTTGATTGAGGCCCTAACTGCCTGAGTGCCATGGAGATTTCATGCGCCCAGCCATCAATTGTAGCCTCATCCGAAGTTCCCGCTAAATTGGGCAAATCTCGATACGCCATGCGTGAGATTGTTGATTGTGTAGACCCCATTATGTTAGCAATATCAGCCTGTGACCAGTCCGCTGAACGTAAATTTCTGGCAAGTTGCATGTGCAGTCGTTCAAGCCACGTAGCGCCATCAGTGCCCAGCATGGCTGATGCTTCAACACCTAACTATTCAATGTTACTAGTAAAAAATGCACCATGCATAGATTCGCTCAACTTCAGGTACGGCTCCAATCGTTCCTTCCAAGTCATGGCTGCACGCCCAGAAGGAGACGACAGAACCCAAATTTGGGAGTCCAATGGGAAATGTGGCGGGACTAAATTCTGCAACCCTAATTCAACAAGATTTAGTGGTGGATCAAAGAGCATTGAAAACTGCCTCTTTCCAACAAATGCAATACGCTCAGGAGCCCTTCTTACCCGGTTTGCATGGGATAATATGCGTTTGTAAAAAAAGTCTCGCTGCTCTATGAAGTGGCGTCTTTTAACACCCGTAGCATTACTATTTGGCACCCTTATTACATCTGTGAAACCGATACGGAATTGTTGCACCAATAAATCATCATTAATGGTTTCAATATCTCCAGCAACAATGCCTGATTCGATCAGCAATTTCCAAAACCGATTGGATGGCTGTGAATAGTAATGTCCTGAATCCCATGAATGCTGGCTTGGATTATGGCCTACAAACAATAGACGCAATGGGTTTTCACCATACTTCTCATCTAGCACTAATTCTAGCCCATGTGTCGCAGGGTTCTAAACCCGCCTTCCATAGGCCACCAAATGGAGGGGTTTTTATCAACACTGACGATTTTCTAGATACCGTACTCATTAGAATTCGTTCGTATCTTGAAGGCTCAGAAACAATTGTAGATTCCATTTCCCAATCCAGTCTTAGGAAAACAGCGGATTTCAATCTTCCATTGGAAGGTAGAGGAATGGAATCTGTAATTGCAGATATCGATCAATATCTCCGCTATAGTATCCGTACAAACCATCCTGGATTTATGAATCCCCTATGGGGGGGCATGAATATCCCAGCACTTGCAGGAGAGATAATTGCGAGTCTTACAAATAATTCGATGTATACATACGAATTAGCCCCTATGGCTACGCTAATAGAACAGGCTCTAATTCGTAGAATGTGTGAAATTGTTGGATTTAGTGATGGAAATGGCACTCTGACGACCGGTGGTTCCAATGGCAATATGATTGGAATGATGTGTGCTCGTCACCAAGTCGACCCGCTTGGTCAAAGACGCGGGTTTAGTGGTGACAAATTAGTTTGCTTTGTCTCTGCAGAGGCTCATTATTCAGTACTAATGGCAGCTAATGTATTGGGAATAGGATTTGATAATGTCATCAAAGTACCTTGTGATATGGATGGAAAAATGCGTTGTGACAAATTGGTTGAAGAGATTGAACGTGCCAAAATCAACAATCAGATTCCATTTTGCGTAGTAGCGACAGCAGGAACAACGGTTAGAGGTGCATTTGATCCAGTAAAAGAAATGGCTGAAATCTGTTCAGACTATGGGATTTGGTTCCATGTTGATGCAGCATGGGGTGGTTCTTGCCTGTTCAGTGTAAAGCATAGATATCTAATGGATGGAGTTGAACTCGCAGATTCTATTTGCTGGGATGCGCATAAGATGATGGGAGTTCCATTAATTTGTTCAGCATTTTTGATTAAGAGACCCGAGATTTTACGCACAATATGTTCACATGGCAATGTCGCCCACTATCTATTCCATGGCGAAAGTAAGGATGTGGATCTCGGCCGGATTAGTTTGCAATGTGGAAGACGCAATGATGCACTAAAATTATTCTTGGCTTGGAGAGAAAAAGGCGATGCAGGGTGGGCCCGGTTAGTGGAATCTTATGTTGGCTTGGCTGAATACCTTCAAACATTAGTGGAATCTGAAGACAAACTCGAAATGATGTCCACTCGATTATGGACGAATGTATGCATGAGATATACTTCTGAGGGAATCGACCACAACGATATCAATCGGCAAATCAGAGACCGAATAATCAAGTCAGGGAGATTTATGGCTTCAAGTTCCGAAATCGGCGATGATGTGATACTAAGGCCAGTAATTTCAAATCCAGCAGTTACAGAAGAAATGTTGAAGGAATTTATTGCTGAAACTATTCAACACGGAGACGATATTATTCGCGGGATTCCGTTTTCAGGTGAAATTTAGTACTCGGAAAACTCAATGATTCCACCAAATGCTCAAATGTTGAAAAGGGGTTATAGCCTCCAAACAGGTCCCTTTGTTTATGGAATTCGCATTCTATTCGGTCGCGATGATATGTGGCTTTGCAATCACTAGGTGGGTTACTGAAAATATAAAATTCCATGCTCGAAGTAAATCGATATGGCTTCACCACTGGATTTTAGCATTTTTAGCGATGGCAGTCCTATTGTGGCTGAAGATAGAATCACCTCCACTTTGGGGGATTCTTACGGGGGTCGCTCTTGAAGGGCTAGGGCGAAAAAACTGGTCGATTATGCGTAATTCTGGAAAATAGAATCACAAATTTCTATCAGTGAGATTTAATGCTGCGTGTACTACCAAAGAAGCATGGGTGAGGGGTCTCCAGTTCGAACGTCGCTCTATGATGAACATGTTTCCCTCGAGGCAAACATTGTTGATTTCCATGGATTCGAATTGCCAATTTGGTACTCGAATATTACTGAAGAGCACCTTGCATGCCGTTCAGGCGCGGGGTTATTTGATGTGTCGCACATGGGTTCATTCAGATTTAGTGGGGACGGTGTAAGGGAGTGGTTAGAGTCAATAGCCACTCAAAAGTGTTCAGCGATATCCCCTGGAAGATGTGCTTATACTCATTTTCTAGATCATGATGGATTTTTGATAGATGATATGATTTTTGCAGTTGTTTCCGACAAAGAAATTCTTGGAGTTCCGAATGCTAGTATGATTCCTGTGATGTGGAAATGGTTTAATTCAGTATTACCTGAAGATGGTTCAATAATTTTAGAAAATTTGTCACCTCAAACCAGTATTCTTGCATTACAGGGTCCTAATGCAAGATCCATTTGTGAAGCAGTTTTGGGACATGAAAACCATGTGGGGCGATTTAAGTGGTCACTTATCACAGAAAATCCACTCGGGATTAATGGCTGGATTCAAGGTACAGGGTACACCGGTGAGGCTGGATACGAAATATTCGTGCCAAACGAAGATGCTCCAACTCTGTGGCGCGCACTAATTCAAGCAGGTACGACCCCGGTCGGATTAGGTGCCAGAGACACATTAAGATTAGAGAAAGGATTCTTATTATCAGGTGTCGATTTCGCATCTCCAAAATTGGATGACAATCCATTGCTACATCGAGACTCTTGGGAGACTAATGTGCCCTTTGGACTTGATATCGAGCACGAATTTATCGGACGTAGCCGAGTTATATCGCATGCTGCCAATGATGCAAAATGGTGGGGGGTTAAGCAACTGGAAAGGGGACCTCTCCCTAGAGGTGGTAAAGGCGTGGAAGATGTTGATGGTAATTTAATTGGCACACTCACCAGTGGAGCTCCAGCGCCATCGTTGGACCGTACTGGAATTGGGATGGGATATATTGCTGGGGTCGGGCCGGGCGACGAGGTCATGATTGTGGCATCTCCTCGGAAAAAAATTAGAGCGGTTATTGTTCGCCCACCATTTGTCTGATAACGCCCCTAAGGGGCGTTGACTTGATGAAGGGTAAGCGCTACGCCAATTCATGCGCCGGATGATTGCTATTGGGATTCTAACCTGCTTCCTGCTTTCAGTAATCCCCGCTATATCTCAGACTGGTTCGGTGATTGAAGCCTATGATGAAATAATTATCAATGACAAATTAATTGATGATTCCGAATTAACATTACCACAGTTAGAGGCATTAAATTCAGTTGGTTTAGGCAGGGGCGCCAATACAAATTGGTCTGCAGCAGGCGGTTCTCAAAACGATGATGAAATTTATGAAATGATATTTGATTCACAAGGAAATGTCATTATCTGCGGTACAATTTACCAGGTCTCTAATTTTGGTTCAATACAGGTTCATACCGAAGGAGAGGGTGATATTCTCCTTGCTAAATTATCAAAAACAGGTTCTTGGATATGGGCTGTATCTGCAGGAACTGCACTGTACTACGATGAATGCCGTGGAGTCACAGTAGATTCCAACGACAACGTATATGGCACCGGATACTTCCAAGGTACTGTCGGTTTTGGCAATAACACCGTGTCTACTACTGGTTTTGATGGATGGTTAGCACGAGTAAATAGTACAGGAGAATTTGATTGGGCCATGAAATTTGGTGGATTTGATGTTGACGTAGGATGGGATCTAGCTGCAGATAATAATGATAATCTCTATGTCACTGGCTACTACCAAAATGAAACAGAATTCGGTCCAACTATGCTGACAGCAGGTGGTAATTCTGAAAATGCTCGATTTTTCGTTGCATATTTCAATACAAGTTCCTCCTTGTGGGAATGGGCTAAGGACACAACAGGGACAGGAAATAGCGTTCCCTATCAGATTGTGGTTGAGCCATCAACCAATGATGCA
>Ga0315322_10003126_pt1 | contig 12819 bp, 12 predicted proteins | sample M110021515metaG_FD_203461 | JGI IMG/M metagenome (GOLD analysis project Ga0315322, IMG submission 203461) | Ammonia-oxidizing marine archaeal communities from Monterey Bay, California, United States - M1 100m 21515 | ecosystem: Environmental > Aquatic > Marine > Intertidal zone | place: USA... | reverse complement strand
GAAACGCTTACAGCTGGGCTCACTGGGATCGTCGCGCGAAGCGCTGGTGCAAAAGGATTCGAGATATCAACTATGTCGATACCGTTCTCACCAGTTGCCGCAAGGGCTTGGTCGCCCTCAATGGAAACATCTAGGCAGGGGCCACTTGTCTTAAGCATTGCTACCTGCTCGGGCTGCGTAAAGTTCGAAACATTAGCAATCCGCAGCCCAGATTTTTCAGCAAGATAGGCATAACTGCCTCGCACAGTCACATCAACAACGTTGGTTGTCGGTAGATTTCCGATTTCAACGGGTGACTTGGGATCTGAAGCATCGATAATCCTTAATCCTTCGGTACCATTAGCGATTGTCACGATGTGTTCATCGGACGCTACACCGTATGGACGATATCCCGCCAACTCAATCTGCGTGATCGTGGCCGGTGATGTAGCCTCAGAAACGTCGACCACGGTGAGAAAGCCGATTGGCCAACCCGCTGGCCCGAGAGTAAGACGGACACAGGAAACACGCTTAAACTCCTTCGTCTGATTTGCAGTCAAATCACTTTGTGCCTGTCCCCAACTTTCTTTGACGCGGCCCACAAGACAATGCCTGTCCCCAGGTTTGTGTCCCAGGTTTGTGTCCCAGGTTTGTGTCCCAGGTTTGTGTCCCAGGTTTGTGTCCCAGGTTTGTGTCCCAGGTTTGTCCCCTGGTTTGCACCTGGTTTGCACCTGGTTTGATTCCATGTTTGATTAAAACCTCCGCCTCCGTTTTTGAACGGCACGCGGTCAGACCCGATTGGCATGGTGCCGCGAAGGTAAGGCCAGAGATTCTCTAAATCAGCTGCTCATAATGCTGGCGAACGACAGTAGTCTGATGTTTGATGCTCGGAACTTCTGATATCTCTGCTCGCAACCGATTCAATTGGTTTGGGTCCTCGACTAAAGAGACCAACTTATTGCGTAGATCATTCGCGTCACCCAAACGAAAGTGCAGGCCATCCACTCCATCCCGCACCAGCTCGGCCATGCCACCTTGATTTGAAGTAATCACTGGCACCCCACCAATAAATGCTTCCTGAATCGTCAAGGGTGAGTTCTCAAACCACACACTCGGCACAATCACCGCATCCAAGGTGGCCAAAATTTCTCCGATCTTGTCATTTTGATAAGCCCCATGAACAACCACCCCGGAATTTTCCTGATGGCTGATTCGTCGCCAGTGGTTCTCCGAGATCGGACTGCCAAAAGTTGATCCGTAGATATGCAGGCGAGCCCGATCTCCCAGACCCTCGAATGCCTGCAGGAGCACCTCCAGTCCCTTATGTGCGTGGAGTGCCCCGATGTAGCCGAATCGCAACGGCCCATCGGACGGAATGTGCGCACGCCGCTCAAAATGCCGCATACCGTAGCGCACGTGATAGATTTTCTCAGCCGGGATACCACAGCTCACATACCGCTGCCGGAGAAATTCACTTGGGGCCAAAAACAAATCCACATCCTGGAAGATGCGTCGGGTTTGTCTGAAATAGAAATCGCGTTTACGCGCAATATCTGTCTTGGCTGGCTCACCCATCCAACGCTCGGCCAGTCCAACACATTGGTTCAACAGCTTCTTTCCGACCGGATGAGGAAATTGGTTGACAAACAGTCGCCACCTCGCCAGCGGAGGGAGTCGTGCAGCAAGAACAGGAATCCGGCTTCCAGAGGTGCGAATCAAAGTCGGGCAACAGTCCTGGAAGAAATCGCCATCTTGCTTACTACAGAGTTGGCCGTCGCTTCGCAGTAGTAGGCTGTTGGGGCAGATCAAGCCATAGTCATGGAGGGTATAAACCACCGCTGCACCGCTGGAGCGGGCCTGGCTGACCAAGTCGTCCCCCAGACTTAAAAGGTTGTGAAAGTGGACGATCTGGGGCCGTTGCTCCTGCAGTACCTTTTGAAACTGTTTACGCAGAAACCGGTTGGGCCAATCTGCGACTCGGGCATACTCCCGGCCGTCGATGCAGTGAAACGTTGGAATTCCATCATAGGTGCCTCGCAACAATCGTCGGGGCCAACGAGGTCGGGTATTGGAGATGTGGAAAACGCTTACTTGGTCGGCGGTAGTGAGATGTCTGGCTAGCTGGTAGCAGTAAACCTCTGAGCCTTGGGATGAATATGGCGGGAACTGGTGGATGACCTGTAGAATACGCATAGTAGATGACACCTTTACGCCAAGAGTTCATCGCATTGGGCCAACCATTTCACCGCATGACCGCCCAGAGTGTCTGCTAAGGTCACGAGGTTGGGACGCTGAATATCGGCCAGTTCCTTAACGACACCGGCGGGGACCCCTCGCGACATGGACTCATTATGTCTGGCCATGACCAGCGATTGGTTTTCGTTACAAAGTGGAGCGAGGCCGAGGAATTGCATAATCGAGTCCAAGGTGTTCTGAGGTGCTGAAACGATATCGTCGTACCAGCCAATGAACAGTTGGTCCGAATTGTAATTGGCCCCCCAACGATTCAGGATAGCTGGATAGTCATTCCTTTCCGATACCTCAGGGCTCACCAGAAAATCCAACATCGCTTGGGCATCGATGCGACCAGGGAGCAATCCGGTATCCCGGTGCATGGCGAGTTGTGAAAGGGCCCGATCGATTGGATTCCGGATGATAAAAATAATGTGTGCCTCAGGAAATAAAGATGCGATATGGGCAACCATTGGGTCATCTAGAATTCCATAAGCCGGTGTGATTTCTCCTTTCACCAGGCCCTCGCCCGGTGCAAAAAGAGATCGATACCAATCGTCGGTTTTTGGTGAACCAAAATAGTATTTACCGATCCAAGCTAGATCTTGCCATAGCGAGAGGGAAACGCCCTCGCGCCAACAGTGTCTCGAGGTGCGTTGGATGAGACTCCTGCGCCATGCTTTGTCTTGTGGTTGGTTTCCAAAAACTCCACGGACCCAACTTTCACAGGCGAGATAGCTGGGTGAGGCATAGTCTGGAGAGCGATCGAAGTAGTGTAACTCCTTCAAGGGCGGCATCCAAATTTGGGGATGTCGCCGTAAGTTGCGGTCCAGCCAGGTTGAGGCTGACCGTTGAGCGCCAATGCCCAAGAAATCTACCGTTGATTTATTCATCAATTGAACAGGAATGGGATCACCGAGAAAGTGACTTTAACGAAACGCCCCAGCAACCCGGGAACAAAATCAGATGGGTTGGAATCAGCAGCAAAGCCCATAAAGATTGATGCACCATCGCAGGAACAAAGCACAATGGAAAAACGGTAATGTAATATCGAAACAGCACGAACTGACAACGTTCCTGGGGTACCACCAAGACGAAAGAAATCTCTTTTTGCCGGGCTAAGATAACTTGTCCCATTAGAAACAACCCTGTAATCACCCACGCGATTGGAGAGCTAACCTGCAACAACAACAGCCCAAGGGAAATTACTTCCAGCGGAAAGACGCCATACCGTACCGCCATTTTTACCGCATCGGCTCCCCACCGCACGATCAGAGTCTTGGTTTCGGACTTTTGATCATTCGCTAAGTCTGCTGCCTGATGGGCCAGAATCCCTCTCAAGCCTAAGGAGAATGACCATAAACCGAGAATGGCAACCAACGCTGGAGACAGTGATCCAGCAGACAGCGGAGCCACCGTAAACGCAACCCAAAGGGTTGGTAGCAATTGCCCGCCGGAAGCATCCGCCAGCACGCCCCAAACTCCGCGCGTTTTCAGCCGGATCGGCGGGATTGAGTAGAATCCGAAGGCGAGCCAATTCGCCAGGTACAGGGCTAAAGCAGTGGGGCGGTCAGCCAGCATCCAGCATCCGGCCATGCCTCCCGACAGACAGAGAAAGACCCACGTTGCCTTGAACAGAGCAGAACGCCCTGCCATGGTGTTGCTCTTTCCCGCACGCTGATCTTCCTCCGCGTCAGTGATGTCATTGATTACACAGACAAACGAGGCAACGGGGATGAGGGCGACAATCACCTTAACCAAGGCAGGCCAGACCTGAGCGAAGGATTGCATCGTAGCCAACCCAACTAAATAGGCCACACCCAAAAATACCGGAGTTTTGAATTCCCACCAGGACCACAGCCGAGTCGGCGAGATGAGACCATCAAGCCTGAGCTTCAAGCTTATGATCTTGGGTAGTACATTCGGGACTGCTGCCATCGAGCGGTATCCTTGGGAGGAGAACGACTCAAAGCGACGCTTTGTTGCATCGCGTTCTGCTAAGTTTCTCGGGGTTTTTCCGATCACCATGCTAGGTCGGAGGAAACCGCGTAACAAAGAAAGCTCATGTTCATTGTTCAACTTATCAATCACGGACATCAGAAACTTTGCATCATAAGATTCGGCGTAAGGCTGATCGTAAAGCTGTTGAGTGTGTTGTTCGTCCACAAACGATGTTCTCAGTCTTGTCTGAAATGCGGCTCACACTGAAATGCTTTCCGCGGTATTTTTCATTGGGAAGGGAACCGAGGGTATAGGGACACCGAGGAATGGACAAAGTTTTTCGTATCCATCACCGACGCATATATTCATTTTTAGTAAATTGCCCGTATCACCAATCGCAACCAAAACCTGCTGGTTGTGGTCGCGATACCGCTGAATCAACTCTGTTTTGCCCGCCGGCAAGGTTCTCGCAATCGGCCGGTGACCGTAATATCTTTGCTGATGAGCCAGATAGGAAACGCACCACTCTTCTTCATCTCGTTCCAGTAGGACGTACTTAGCATCAGGAAACCGGTGCGAAAAGGCTCGCGCCAAGGTTGGATGCGACCATGGCAGGTCGTCAAAGGAGTCAAACCTTTCAGCGAGTGATAAACATCGCTCGATCTGGCCCTTCTGTACCAGAGCTTTATGTAAGTCGACGTCATATCCGTAGTGAGAATAGCCCAAACAACGCATGGCTGCTCCGAAGGAGGTCGTTCCGGTCTTTCGATAACCTATGCACAACACTTTGGGGCGTTCAGGACTAGGCCTGCTACGGACTTGTTTTATCGTTCGTAGAAGCGCCCTCCCGGAGCGTGTCTTATCCAGCATCATTTCGCTGACCTCAGCCAGCTTGGGGTGAAGAAGCGAAGTGGTCTTCATGCCAATGTATTTTCCGTACCCTGTTGATCCAAAGCTTGACGTTTGACATCGCGCTGATGATGTTGCCGTTGATCCAAAACCGCCCTACGAAAAGCTGCGGCCCACATTAAATTACCCAGCAAGCACATCGGCAGTAACAGCAAGAACCGCATTAAATTTGCACAATTCGAAGCCATCAGGCCAATGAATATTTTTGGCAAGATCACCGCCGGTGCCGCGAAGGCAAGCCAAGGAAATCGCATGAATGGCTTGAGCAAGGGGCGTTGCTTTACACCATGATAAACAGCAGCCGCACTACCCATCTTTTTGTTGTATCGGACGAATTCTCGCCATCCTTCGCGGTTCCAATGCTTGACTTCCAGACTCGGGTCGTAAACAAATTCAAAACCCTGGCTGCGAATGGCGTGGGTGAACAGCGCATCTTCGCCCAAGGTTTGGTCAGGAAAGGAACACTTGCGAAAGATTTCAGCCCGACAGGCGATATTGCATCCAATTAAAAAGTTCGCATTCCTTACGGGCGGCCGGTTTTGAGGAAAATGTGTAAGAAACTCAAGGAAATAAACACCGCAGCCGCTCAGGTTAGACGGGTTGCGGATACCGATGGATCCTCCGGCCGCGACCACCTGGGGATTACTCAGGTGTGTTTCCAACGCATCAATCCAGTTGGCAGGGACGACACAGTCTTGATCTACAAAAAAAATCAACTTCCCGCGGGCTTCCTCAACACCTCGGTTACGGGCGGCACCCGCAGAGTGCTTTTGGGAGCAGTCGATCACACGGACTTGGGGAAAATCTTGCTGGACAATATCCGATGTCCCATCCCCTGAACTTTCCACGACGATGATTTCACCATTTCTCCCCTGCAGTGCTTGCTGTACCGATCGAAGGCAATCAGAAATCGTAGCAGATCCGTAAAACGCCGGAATGACTACCGTGACTTCGGTCAAAGAGTCGCTGTCCGCATCAGCGAAGTTCTTCTCAGAGGTAGTACAGACCATCTTGGATAGGCAAGACTCTCGACGCTGTCCGATTTTCATGACGTAGGTGCAGCTGATTAGTCGGGTGTTCAAAGACGGGGGCTTGAATCCTTACTCCCGCATATGCCGGGGCGATTGTTAGTTTTATCGCTTCAACGCACAAATCAAGGTTTCCTTACCTAATATCAACAATTAGCCGGATGCATCCTGTTAGCAACACTTTGGTATTCTGTCAGGGCTTCGACGCAGAAGCCGGTCGTTAGCTGTTCAGAGCCCCAGCAGATAGTGCATTCACTGTTACCGTAGAATAAAACGCGTGCGGGCCAGTGTCCATCGTCTTGTTGGCTTTGCAAAAGGAATTGGATGCTATCTTCTAATTCCTCAGCATCCGGAGCCCAAGCGCACAGTATAATTACTGACAATGCGACTTCCAACGCATTTTGATTCGAACCGTCTGTGTCATTTAAACATTCCTGTATGCGCTGAACAATCAGTTCGTGTAGAGAGTCGAACGCCTTGCACCCGTTTTTCCAGCAACGCAGAAGCGCGTAGTAAAGCGCTAAGCGACTTTGATAAAAACGATCAAAAGAAGCTTCTTCACCATTCAAAACAATTGCATGAATCCAGTTGATTGCTTCACGAGTGTCTGCATTTTCACCAAACAATAGAACTGCGTTGGCGTTGACAACGGCATCGACGTCGCCTGCGTTCGCTTCACCCGCAGAAAAAAATGCATGTAACTGAAGTGGATGCGCGCGCATTCGAGCGAGTATTAACCAATGGCGTGGCTGAAACAAATGTGAAAAGCGAGGCAGAATCCACGTTCGAAACAAGCCATTTTTATCGCGATTCCCAAGCAGTATGCGACGGGTTAAAGACGAAACGGGAAGATGCATCTGTTCGATCAGATGAGCAACACAGGCAGTGTCGTCCGTATCTAGTGGTATAGCGTACCTCCCCGCGTGGTCTTTGGTCCAAAATTTCCAAAGACCGCCGTACCAACAATCACTTAAAAGAAATTTGAGTATCTGTTGGACAATCTGCTTTGCTTTATCGTTTTCAACACGCAATAGCGAAGCCATCACGTGCTGGGAGATAAAGACCGAACGGTCTTCACTGCGATTAATCCTTAGATCACGATCGTCTGCCATAAACGATGGCATGTAGCCATCCGAATGTTGCGAAGATAGTAGAAATTCAATACCTTTCTCGATCGACTGCGACATAGCTAAAGAAAGATTACGTCTGCTTTTTTCAGGATCTCCCGTCATGGCCACTATTCAACGTTGACAATAAATTTGCGAAGTGCTCGAAAAATGACAACCCTTTCATAGGGAAGAGTTGCCTTAGCAGAAGCCAGTTGTAAATCTGAGAAACCATTCACTAATTCTTTGATGCATGTCTCAGCGATGTTCATAGCAATCACACGGCCCAGGCAAGAATGCGGCCCCGCGCCGAAAGCTAAATGCTTATAGGGAGTGCGATCCCACTGTATTTCGTTCGGATTCTCAAAGATTTCAGGATCGCGATTAGCCGCTGCAAGATGCAGAAGAACCAAATGTCCCTCGCTCATTCGTTGATTACCAAGTACTGTGTCTGCCGCACATTTACGTGGCACAAATTGAGTAATCGACTCGATTCTTAGCACTTCCGACACGAAATGCTTTACTTTTTCAGGATGATCTCTCAACCTTGAAATCAAATCATGGTCACAACACAATCGCAAAATACAAGCAGGAATCAAACCGGTCAAAGTAATTGTTCCCGCAAACCAGATGTGACGGATCAGTTGCATAACCTGAAAATGAGAGAGTTTTTCCTCAGACTCCATTAAGGCCGCCAGTAGACCTGTTCGTTGATCTGAAAGTTGGTTCCTTTGTTTTATAATTTCAGTAAATTGCCGGCCGACCGGATGAAGTACTTTGTCAATGTCAGACCGAGGGGCTTTGAGAACACTTAAGACCCGCTGGCTTTCTTCTGGGCTGAGCCCCAGAAACTGAATAGTAAACTCCCTAGGTAGAACTATTCCTATTTCGTTGACTGCGTCAAAGCTTCCTTTGGTTTTGCTCCTTTGTAAAAAGCCATCCATCCAGTTCCGAGTAAACGACTGCATGAATTGAGTATCAAACCATGCTGCGGACCGTTTTAAAATAGAGGCAAAAAAGTCGTGTCCTTCCCCATCCATACCCGCCAGAAAAGGATCAAACTCTTTTATATATTCGCTGCTGAACAATCTCTCATTTATCAATGCTTCCCTGACCAAGGCATGTTTGACGACAACCCAGCATTCTCGGTCAGGGTCGTAAACAACCGGTCCGCTTTCTATCGCTTGCTTAAGAAATTGCGATGGGTCGGGTAGAGTCGTCGCCCTCATCATCCGCAATACCGAAGCGCCATCGGGAGAGGCGACATGGCTTTGATGTCGTTCCAGCCAACCGCCTCGTTCAAATATTCGTCTGATTTTCCTCTTGATCATTGACTGTAGAACACATCTAAAAGTGCGGAATGTCCGATTCGTTGCTGAACTGGCGATCGCCTCGCTACTCAAAACTTTAATCGTCTGGGGGCAGGCTTCAATGACGCGTTGTCCTTTTTCAACGCCAAACTTGGACTACTCCCCAAAAACTGATCCGTAACCGTACACCAGAACCATTGTGGGTGCGAGGCTTGGATTTGTTGGTTTTCATCTGCTTCCAGCTGGGAGAAAAACCATGGTTAAGAAGACGGACACAGGAAACAAGCTTAAACTCCTTCGTCTGATTTGCAGTCAAATCACTTTGTACCTGTCCCCAACTTTTCTGGCAGAGCGATGACGCCTTCCCATAGGCCGAGGAGACGAAGGAAAAACTCGACTTCTTCTGGGCGGATCAGGTTGTCGATGACCTTCATCGTTCCCTTACAGCAAGGACATAGTAGAGAGTCGACACCCCAGACACGCAAAATGAGATCACGCCAAAGAGGTCGCAGAGCGCGGGTGCTTTGGGCGGAGGGCGGCGGTAGAAGGGTGATGGATGGCAGGCCATCGTGAAGGCGGGCAGCAGGGGCAAGACACACTCTTGGCCCAAGCCATCCCGCTTTGGCATCCAGGCCGCGCCGCTTGTTCGAATAGAGGCCATAGTAGCGGACGGTCTGCTGGTTCTTCGGCGGGATATGGCTGACCGCAGCGGCAAGGAAATCGGTGGCGGAGAAGACCTCGAAGTTGCGCTTGGTGCGCCAACTTCGCTTGGAGCGGTAAATAACGCTGCACGTTTGCTGGTTCCAGGTGATCTTCTCCAGGGAATACAAAAGAGGGTCGGTCCCTAATTACTTTCGCTGTACCTGCGCGATTCAGGGCGTCTCCAGAGCTTCTGAAACTTGTGGAAAGCCAGAACGATTACGACCGCAAGCTTTATCGCCTGGCAGGCGAGTTGCTCGGTGGGTAACGATCAATCGACAGGATATCCAAACTCCTCGACGAGTCGCCCGTATCGCTCCATAAAGGCATGCAAGACGGACCCCGAAAGTTCGAGTTTCCAGCGGTCGGCTGACGCTTTGTTTTTGGTGGCAGTCGGACTGCCCACCACCTTTCGCAGCAGTTGAGCGCCATCGGCCGGCATAGGCAGTCCAAGATAGTCGCAGATAATTTTCAGGGGTGCGTCATCGCCTTGGGCGGCTGCGTTCACCAGATTTTCATATCGAATCTTGAGCACGCCGGGATGGTGATACAAAAGCCTGCACCGCGAGAATTGCGATCCTACGTCATAGGGATTGTCCGGAAGCCATGTCGGATCGAGCAAGGCCGCGGCAAGCTCATCGCGCGTTCCAAAAGCGTTGCCCAGCGCCATGCGGAAAAATTCCACAGCGTGCCAGTTTGGAGATGGCAGAGGATGGCGGTTATCGAGAAAATCGAGCGTAGACAGAAAGACGGCCCGCGGGTCTCGGATGCAAAGAATGATTTTTGTTTGGCCCGTCTGACACTCTGCTTGATAGGTCCGCGGAGGCGGAACATTCGCAAGTGCGAAAGCAGCGCAAGGCAAGCCACCATGCTTTGACACTTTGGGAATCGGTTGCTCGAGCCGAGTGACCGCATCGGCATCCAGCAGGCTGTGGCATTTCATTCCCAGAGCTTCTAAGACCGCCCAAAAGAGGTGCGTCCCCGCCTTGCGCGGCACGCAGACGTATAAAGGAATCGGGACTTGCTTGGAAAAATGAAACATGGGTAAAGCTTCTCTTGGCGCTTTTCGTGTTGCGAGTCATGGTACTATTCGTGTTGCCTGTCAGAAAGGCATCATTCCCAGAGTTCCATTTCAAGAAAAGTTACAGAGACGATGAAAATCTCTTTTAGGGAGCGGGCTCATGTAGAGCTATTGTGGAGATGCGTTCGGAGCTGTGGCAGCTCGCGCGAGATGGAGCGTGTGCGAGCCTATGTCGAAAGCCTCTGCGGCATCAGAGCACTCGAAGCAATGCATCCGATGCAACAACCAAGTCACGGATTCTTTCCAGGACTGCCTACCAACCCCTGGTATGAGCCTGAAGAATTCCCTTGGACGCGGAAGCTGGTCGAGGAATACGACCAAATTCGAGAGGAAGCCGACCGTGCCACCGCTTTGGCGGCACACGCACCTCAAATTGGTCCGCTTGCCGAGGGCACTTGGAATGTGCTCCACCTTCGTGTTATGGGCCAACCAACGGCGGCAGGCCGTCTCGTGTGCCCAAAAACATCGGGATTTGTGACACAGCTGCCGGGCTGCGGTGACGCAGGAATGGTTTACATATCCTCGCTGGCTCCCGGCACCCATGTCAAAGCACACTGTGGAGCCAGTAATACGCGTTTGCGTTGTCATCTCGGTCTCAAGGTGCCACCGAGCTGTTCGATTCGAGTGGGCGATGAGACGCGAGATTGGCGGGAATGTGGTGTGCTGGTTTTCGACGACTCGATTGATCATGAGGTGTGGAATAGGGGGACGGAGACACGCCAAGTGTTGATTCTTGATTTCTGGCACCCTGATCTTACTCCTGCCGAGCGTAAAGCATTGGTGCGACTCAGCTACATTCGGAAGAAGGAACGGCAGTTGCGCAGGAACACTCTGCAGGGTGCAGACCGTGTAGCCCGTGATGCGCGGCGTCTTTTGGCAGCTGTATAAAACGAATCACGCTCTGGCTGGGGGAGGTATCAACGATTCCGGAACCTGCACACTTGGAAAAAGTGCCGTGCTGTCCGTCACGACATTCTGGAGTTTTCAGCGCGAGCTCTCGCGCCGCACCGGCCGCAACGTACTCAATGCCATCCAATTGATTGATCTGCCTGACCCCGGGACGAAGCTGGGACCATGGAAACCAAAGCACGCACGCAGAAGACATATGACCACCGTCTCAAGGAACTCGTTCGTTCAACACAAGACATAACAACAAAGGGAACAGGCATGAAATCCTTCGTCTGATTTGCAGTCAAATCACTTTGTGCCTATCCCCAACTTTTCGCCGTGCCTTAGAAAGGCATTGATCTCGGTTGTTTAAGTGCTATCGGACGCAAGCAATGCTCGGTGATGGCGTTCGGAAAAGGATCTTCGAGTCGTTCGGCAACATCCAGACAACGTTTCAGATTGCCATGAAGCAACGCCTAGTGGAGGTTCGCGTCATACCGGTAGTGGGAGAAACCGAGCTTGCGCATGGCCTGTCCAAAGGAGCTCGTGCCTGTTTTGTCTGTAGCCCACGCACAGAACCCTGGGAGTGTTGAGGTGGTTGCGGCCCTACCAGAGGCGGATTTGCCGAAGAGGTGCCTGTCCGTGCTTTTACAGCGTCTGCACGATGGGGCGGATCAGCGATCAGACACCATGGCGGATTCTCCGGATCTCGCGGCGGGCGATGTCGTTGTATAGAGCCAGCCTGTTTCGCCAGGGGGAATGGCGGCGAAGCCGACGCATCTGGTCACTAACCTGTCGCGCCACCTTTTCTCCTTCGCTGCCATGAATCGGGCTTGAACCTGAGGCCCGAGCTAACCAGTCGAGCGATGCTCGCGAGAATCGGAACAGATCCGCTTCGTCGCGGATGCAGGCCCGATCATCGTAAGCGGAGAGGTCTTCGGAGAGATCGATCCCATAATGTTGTGAGATCAGTTCTTGCTGCTTTCCGATGAATGGGGCGATAGGCTCGATGGCCTGCGAATGAAACCGTAGTGATTCTCCCTCTAGATCTTGAAGCATTCGATGAAGAAGCAAAACTTCCCTTATGTTGTCTGGGCCTCGGGCACGTCCGAACCGATTGTAGGCATACAGCAAACGTACCGCATCCAGGCTCATTCCCTCATTGGTTTGGCGGATCTGGGTGGGATCCATGCGGATGCCAAGACGCAGGCAGAAATCCTTCACGACGCACTGGTCTGCCAGTTCATGGCTGCGAAACGGATAGGCAAAAATGTTTTTCCTGCCAAAAGCTTCTTCGAGTGTCGCCAGCCGTTCTCGGTAGTTGCTACGGCTATTCCTGGCAGTCTGCTGCTGGATCAGAGCTGTGATATCTCGCTGACCCCATTTGACTCTTTCCTGGAAGACGCTTTCTAGCCACGCCTTGATCGGCCTGAGATAGACAATGACCCTGACTTCATATCCATGGTTATCGATGAGCTTTCGAAGGGATTCCAGTTCACTTCGGTTCATGCTCCAGCATCCCTCTGCGGAAAGGATGGGAATCGCTCTCTCGCGGCGGGACAGCCGGAGCGACTTTGTGAGGCGTTGTTGAAAACGAGCCTTCAGTCGTTCTGTGACCTTCTTGTCAAAATTGAGGAACCTGTGTA
>Ga0315322_10003125_pt1 | contig 12820 bp, 9 predicted proteins | sample M110021515metaG_FD_203461 | JGI IMG/M metagenome (GOLD analysis project Ga0315322, IMG submission 203461) | Ammonia-oxidizing marine archaeal communities from Monterey Bay, California, United States - M1 100m 21515 | ecosystem: Environmental > Aquatic > Marine > Intertidal zone | place: USA... | reverse complement strand
GAGGAAGGCGCTGTTGCCCGCGTAGCCCTGCGAGCCGTGGCTATGGACGAGCACAGGGTAGCCATGGACGTGAACCGAAGCGGCCGCCGGGGCTCCTCCGAGCGCTTCCAGATCCGGGAAGATGCCCTCGTGGACAACCTCTTCACCCGTGGTGGCTTCGGTGGGATACCAGACGTGGACCGGGATGGTGCGGGTGCCTTCCCCGCTCCCTGGGGAATAGGACACCTCGACCACGGTGTAGCCAGGACGCAGCGGTCCGGCGGAGTCTGGCGCCCACTCGCGGTAGTCGGGGAGCGGCTCCGCAGAGGAGTCCTCAACTGCGCTGTCTGGAGCCTTTTCTTCACCGCTTGACCCACATCCCAGCGGCCCCAACAGGGCCACCCAACACGTCCACCACTTCCGAGCGAGCATGTGCGCTCCTTTGCTTCCCGCGAAGACTCGCATGCCCGCGCCGTCTCCCGCCACGGCAGGATAGGCCGGCCCCGCCCCCTCCGGCCCGGCAGGCACACCGTGTCCGACTTCATTCCCCCCAGCACACTCGACCGCGCACGCTATTCCGTCTCCAAGGTGCTCGGCGCAGGCGGAACGGCAACGGTGCTGCTCGCCTACGACACCCGCATGGGCGTCGACCGCGCCATCAAGATTCTCCATCCGCAGTTCTCGAAGGCAGCCGGCACCCGCGCCCGCTTCATGAACGAAGCCCATGCCCAGGCGGCGCTCAAGCACCCCAACGTGCTGATGGTCCACGACGTCGTGGAGGACGAACAGGGTGTCTACATGGTGATGGAGCTCGCGGAGCGTGGCGCGCTGGGTGCCCAAGTGATGCAAAACGGCTGCTTCGCCCCCCGCGAGGTCGCCGACATCGGCATTCATGTCGGCGAAGCGCTCGCGGTGGCCCACCGGGCGGGAATGATCCACCGGGATCTCAAGCCAGCCAACATCCTCGTCGACCGCCACGGTGTGCTCAAGCTGGCGGACTTCGGCATCGCCCGCATCAAGAAGGCCGACCAGACCCTCACCCGGTCTGGTTCTGTGATGGGCACCTGGGCCTTCATGCCGCCCGAGCAGCGCGAGGACTCGTCGCAGGTCGACCACCGGTCCGACATCTACGCGTTCGGAGTCACGCTCTACGCGCTGCTCACGGGTCGGGGGACCGCGGGGCTCCACAACCAGGAAGGCTGGGACAAGGCCTATGGAGGGGTGCCGCGGAGGCTCGCCACCATCATCCAGACCGCCACCCGACTGTATCCGGAGGACCGCTACGACTCGATGGAAGACATGGTGGCCGAGCTGCGCGGCTGGAGAGCCAGCTCGACAGGCGCCGGACCGGGCTGGGGCTCCGAAGACGACGAGACCGCGCCCATCCCCATCGAGCCGCCCCCCCATGCGGGCGCTGCGACGGCGGTCCCAGAAGAGCACCTCACCAACGCCTGGCCCCACCACAGCGCGTTGGCCCCGGCCGAGCCTGCCCACACCGCCCAACCCGAGGTCACCACATCGATGACGCCGCCGGCGCCGCTGTGGATGACCGTCGCCGCCTTCGCGGGGGGCGGCATGATTGTGGCTGCACTGCTGGGCATCATCGTTGTGCTCGTGGCGGACCGCGCCTCGAGCGATGGGGGGGATGACGGAACCAAGGTCGTAGACGTGGCCCCCGACGACCTCGACCCCGCAGGAACAGCAGGAACCAGAGACGACCCTGCCTCCGCAGACCCCTCGGCCGGGGACCCCACCACCGCAGGCGACCCGTCCGCTGCCGATGTGCCCCGCGACAGCGTCCCCGCGGGCACGGCGGACGCACCCTCCGAGCGGCCTCCGAAGGCTTCCTCCGACTCGAAGAAGAGCGCTGGAAGTGGCTCTCCGTCCACGGGTGGACGACGCGTCATCCAGGTGATCACCCCCACCAAAGCCACGGCCGAGGACTCCTCCGGCAGCGCTCCTCCCCCGCCAGACGAAACCGGCACACTCGTAGTGCGCACCATTCCGAGCGGCGCGAGCGTCACCGTCGGGGGTCGCGTCCCCAGCAGAAAGGGGGGCGGCTACTCGCTCCCCATCGGCAGCCACACCGTTGAGCTGCGCAGTGCTGCCGGTGAGTCCCATCGGGTGCCCGTTACCATTCGCTTTGGCCGAACCGTCGACATCTGCTACTCCTTCGACACCAACTCCACGTGTGGGGGAAGCCAGTGAACACCTTGGTGGCCGGCATTCTCACAGCTCTGCTCGCCCCCGCGATCGCGTGGGGTGAAGCCACGGTGGTCCACGACAGCGGCGATGTCACCGATGTGCTTCGCCAGGTGTCCCACCGCACCGCGCTGCCCATGGACCAGCTGAAGGGCGTCCACATCAACGAGCTCACCAGTCGTCCCCCCACCGTCGCCGGCGCAGGAGCCCTCCGGCACTGTGCCACCAAGCCCATCCGCGCCAACGACATTCGCGCGCTCCAGCTCCGTGCCGAGGTGGCCTGGCGCGACGGCGAACGCCAACACGCCATCGATCAGCTGGATCTCGGCATCACCCAGCTGGGCTGTCTCACCGACCGGGTCGACCGCAAGGTGGCCACCCGCATGTTCTTGCTGCGGGCCGGCATGCTCGCCGAGGCCGGTGAGTCCACCGATGCCCACGAAGAGCTGCGGTCCGCGCTGGCCATGTCCCCCGATGCCGCCTGGGACGACAAGCTGCCGTCAGCCGGCAGAGAGCTGCTGGAACAGGTCCGGCAAGAACCCGAGTCGGCGAAGGTCTCGGTGTCCCCGACACTCACCACTGCGCCATGGGTCGATGGTCAGCCGATCCCCAACGCCCTTCCCCTCCCCCGCCGGGTCGGACTGCATCTCGCCCAGGTGCCGTCCACCTCGGGGCTCCAGTCCGCGTGGCTCACCCTCGATGGCGCAGCTACCATCGTCGTTCCCGCCGGATTCAGGGGCGACGTGCTCGCCGGGATGGCCGACGAGACCAGCCGCCAGCATCTGCTCAAGCTCTTCGAAGCCACCGTGGGCGACAAGCCCACCTACGTACACTGGCACAACGCCCTGTGGCTCATCACCCGTGACGACGCGGGCCCCCACGTCGAGGTGCTCGAGGCGCCGGCCGCAGAGGAGACGCTCGCCCCCGACAAGAAGCCCGACAAGAAGAAGGACCGGGCGCGGAGACGGTAGCCGGCCTCAGATGCCCGCACCCACCGAGAAGCCGAGCACCGGCTGAAGCAGCGGGAAGCTGCCGGTCTCATCCTCGTCGAAGTCGTTCATGTAAACCATGCCGTACTGACCGAGGCCCATCTCGACGCGGGTGTAGATGAACTTGTTCTCGCTGTGGATGCCGAGGCGGGCACTCGGACCCGCCCGATAGATGGGCGAGCTGAGCTCCCCGCCCGACGCGGTGAGCTGGTGAAAGGCCACCATGCCGTAGAGCCCACGGGCCTTGTTGTTCGGGTACAGACGCAGGCCTGCATCCCAGTAGGACAGGTTGGGCGGGTCGGCGGGGTCGGTCTCGCCTTCCAGCTGCATCAGAGGACCGCCCATGCCCGGGAGGTGGGAGTAGCTGCCGGTGACCGCGATGGCCGGACCCACTGGAATGGGCGCCACAAGCTCACCTTCGGCACCCGCCACGAACGGGAAGCCGCCGTGGATACCCACACGCACATGCCGTCGGCGCGCGTTGACGCTGTAGCGCTGAGCGAATTCCTTGGCGCGGAGGCGGTCCTTTTCGACACCCTTTCCGCGGGCGTACATGGTGCCCAGCTCCTTGCAGGAGTCGAAGTGCCCGCTGTCACAGGCGGCTTCGAGGTGACCCGCGGCAATCTCATCGTCGAAGCTGGTCTTGCGGTTGAGGTGGACCTTGGCAAGGGTGGCACAACCGAGTCCGAACTGCCCGTCGCAGGACTGCTCGAGCAGGAGGTAGGCGGGTTCGGCGGGGTCTTCGTTCTTCGGCACATCATCGGCCGCCAGCCAGTAGCAGCCCTCCGCGTCGCCGTTGTCGCAGCCGCGGGTGAGGTAGGCGTCGGAGGATTGCTCGTCGGGCCAAGCGGGCTCGTGGGTCTTCTGCACGAACTGGCCGAGGTCGGTGCACGACGCGGCAGAGCCGATGTCGCACGCGCGGGTCCATGCGGCGAAGGCGTCGGGCCAGGTGACCTTGCTGCGGGCCAGGCGCTCGCCGTACCCAAGGCAGCCGCTGGGACTGCCGAGCTCACAGGCACTGGCCCACATCGCCACGGACTCGGGAGCGACCACCGCGCGCGCAGTGCCCTTTCGGCGCTGCTCGGCACCGGCCACACACGCGCCGGTCAGACCTTCTTCGCAGGCGCCGTGAAAGAGCAGCAGCGCAGCCCCATAAGGCTCGGTGCGGGGTTCGTGGCGCACGAAGAGGTGGGCGGCCCCCACACATGCGCGCTGCTCGCCTTGCTTGCAGGCGCCGTTGAGTCGACGCTCCGCCTCGACCACCCGGGCGTGCTCGATGCCCCAGCGGTCGACATAGTCACCCAGCGCGATGCAGCCGGCGTCGTCGCCCAGCTCACAAGCGCGGAGGTAGGCCCCGAAGTCGTCGAGATCTGTGGCGCCGATTTCTCGCTCTTCGAGGAGCGCGCCGAGCTGGGTGCACGACGGCGCGACCGGAAGCTCCTTGTCTTCACACTCGCGCACGGTGCGCATCGCGAAGGCTTCGTCGCGGCGTCGAGTGGCTTCGTCGCAGGCTTCTGCCCGGCCGAGCATGCAGGCCTGGTCGAGCGACAGCAGCGCGCGGTCGGGCACGCCTTGGGCATCAAAGGCATCGGCCAGCATCACGCAGCCTTCGCCCACCGCCTCCACCCGGCGGAGTCGGTCCCCGAGAGTTCCGGAAGCATCCTTCGCACATGCATACTCGAGAACGCCGAGAGTGACAACACTCTCGATGGCATCATCCTCTTCGATGCGCGCCTTTCCGACTCGATGGCAGGCTGCCACATCGCCATCGATGCACGCCACAATCCCTTCTTGGAGACGGGGTGAGTCGAGCGAAACGGCCTCGAGGCAGGCGCGGTAGACGCCGCCCGCACACGCCAGGCCCAGCGCCTGGGTCGCCGCCGCACGGCCGCCAGGTCGGTCGAGCAGCCTCTCCCGGATCTCACGCCCGGCCACCAGGCAGGACTCCGGCACATCGGCATCGCAGGTGGGCAGCGAGGGGGTGCCGCGGGGAGCCGACATAGCGTAGACGCCGATTCCATCGTCTTCGGGGACGAGGAGGTGCTCGAACGAGCCACCCTGGAAGGACTCCAGCCGAAGCCCGCCGGCCAAGCGGTCCTTCGCCCAGGCGAGGTCTCCCGTGGCCGCATCGGACTCGTCGACGACCGCCCACGGATTGCTGGACAGATGCCACCAGACCTCGGGCACACCGGCAGACAGGTTGCGGCCGTGTTGGTCGTCGGACACCACAAGCGCCCCGCTGGAGGGGTCGAGGTCCCACCAGACACCGCCCTTGTCGGCGATGCGACCATGCCCATCCGCCGACAGGGAGAAGCCCTCACTGCCCTGCACGAACTCGGCCGGCCACGGCAGCACGCCCAGAGTGCCCGCCAAGACCAGCTCGGAGCGCTGCACCACCAGCACGGTGGGTCCGTCGGGGGTCTCGAACTCAAGCTGCACGGTGCGCGCGGGGCCAGACGCCACCGCCCGACGCACTGCAGGCAGGTCGGCGACCTTGATGCCGTCGACTGCGCGGAGGGTCCAGCCGGACTGCACACCGGCATCCACAAATGCAGCCGGCAGATCCTCGCCGAGCATCCAGGCCCCGCCCTCACCTTGAACCTCGAACACCAACGACACGCCGGGCAGCTGTGCGGTGTCGGCCGCGAAGGCCGACGTAGTGGACATCGCGGCCCATGCAAAGAGCGCAGTGAGCGCGTTCATGGAATCTCCCTGGGGATCATCCTCCCCTCTATTGCACAAAGTGGCCGTGGCGCACCACACACTTCAGCCACTCGGCCAGCGGTCACCCGAGCATCCATCCTGCCTCGCTGGCGCCCGCCGAGTAGACCGGCCATGTTGCGGGCTGTCCCTCGATGGAGCTTGCGATGCTGCTGTCCGCCGTTCTCGCCACCACTGCGACCGTGTCTGCAATGGACTGCGCCACCCCGGCCGCCCTCGATGCCTTGCGCGGTGTGCGCCCTGCGACCCACAGCAGCATGCTCATCCGACCCGCTTCGCTGACTCCACCAGTGGGCCCTCCGCCGCCGGACCGAACCCACTACGGCTCCCCTCTGGAAGACCACTACGACACCGAGCACTTCTCCATCAATTGGTGGGACGCCTCGGTCTCCCCAGAGGATGTCTCCGCCGCGGCTGAAGCGCTTGAGATGGGCTGGCAGGCCTTCATTGAGGCGCAAGGCTGGCCCGCCCCTGCCTCGTCGGAGAGCTGGTATCTCTGGGTGATGCTCGACCCCTCCCTCGGCAGCACCACCGGCTACACGACCGAGTACTCTTCCGACGACTACCCCGACGGCTACCCGATCATCTACATCAACCCGCACACCCGCGAAGCCTACGGCGAGGACTTCTACGCCGCGCTCGCCGCCCACGAGTTCATGCACGCCATCCAGTTCGGCATGCGCGACTACGGCGACGCCGGCGGTGATCTAGAGAATTGGTACTGGGAGGCCAGCGCGACCCACGCCAGCGAGCTCGCTGACCCAACCGTCGACGGTCACCAGTACACCAGCGAGTGGTACGCCATGCGGCCCGAGGTGCGGTACGACTCCTACGAGAGCAGCCACCAATACGGCATGTTCGTGTTCAACGCCTGGCTGGAGGATGCACTGGGAGCGCACACGATGCGCGCCACCTGGGAAGCCAGCGTCGGCCGGGCAGGACAGCCCTGGCCCACCATTCTCGAAGCAGCCACGGCGACCCCTCCCGAAGTTCTCTGGGCGGGCTTCACCCACGCCTACGGCAATCAGACCCTCCCCGAGAGCCACCAGTACGCCCAAGCTGCGGTGCAGGGCCCCCTCTCCGACACTGCCGCTGGCACGCTCCCAGAGCTCGGCACCCACTACTGGACTATCGACGAGGACACCGACGTGGGCGTTGTTTCCGGCGACGTAATCCTCGGGGGAGCGGCGGCCGCCATGGCGCCGGTTTCGATGGCGGCGGGGGCCGTGCTGAGTGTGACTGCCCTGGCCGACAGCACCGACTACGTACTTCAGCTGGCCGCTCCGGGTGAGCTGGTGGATCCACCCATCGACGACAGCGGACATCCCGCCGACTCGGGGGAGACCGACGCCACAGAGTTCTCCTCCAGCCGGTCCTCCGACGGAGACAAGGGAGGGTGTGCCACCGCTCCCGCCGCCGGTGGACTGCTGTTCGCCATGCTTGCAGTGTTCCGGAACCGGCAGACGCTCAGCCCTTGAACGCCGCCATCGCCACGCCGGGCACACCCAGCCAGCTGGGGTTGAGCTCGAACTGAACCATCTTGCGACCCAGCGCGAGGTTGTTCTTGTGGTCGGTGAACCAGGCCGGGGTGGGCTTCATCACGAAGGGCGCGCGGACCACACTCTTCTCGGGATGGTCCAGCAACAGACCATTGTGGACCACGCCTTGCCCCGACTCGATGTCGTCGAGGGGGTGACCGGGAAAGGCACCCCAGGTGGCGTTGACGAGCCCGTAGTTGAGGCCCGACCAGCAGTTGATGGCGATGCCACCGTAGCGTAGGTTGGCAATGGCTTCGTCGAGCTTGGGTCCCAGCGCCTTCTCGGAGCGCGGATCAACGAGAACATTGATGGACAGGGTCCCCCAACACTTGTCGTTGGCGAAGAGGACGGCCTTATCGAGGAAGCTGGCGGGATCTGCTGCATCGAGCTCGACGAAGCTGAAGATGCCGGCCCATGGCTCGTTGTCGAATGCGTACTGGTCGGAGTCACCGTCGAAGGTGCCGAGGATGACCCAGGGCCGAAGGCCGTCACCGCTGACGTTGCCGATCTGCTCGGCATCGGGGTACTCACCGAGGAAGGCGTCGTGGACCCGCTGAGCGGTGGGGTAGTAGGCGTGGCGGGTGGGGGTGGCGGACAGCTTGTCGCGCACCATCTGCAGGAAGCGGTCCTTCTGAGACCATCCCTTGGCCACCGTGATCAAGCGCGCGCCGTTGCAGTTGAAGCCGCAGTTGTAGGCGAGCATCGAGGCCACCTGACGGGCCTGGTGGTCGAGCTCGGCGTCGGTCCACTCCCCGGGAACCACGAGCACGGGCGACACGCAGCCCAGCTCCGAGGTGATCGGCTTGTCGAGGCGGGGGGTACCTGCGGCCTTGTTGCTGGTGCCCTCTTCACCGACGCCCCACACAATGGCGTCGTGGGCGAAGTCAGACCCCGTGATGTGGATGGAGTGGACGTCGGGGTGGTCGGTGAGATGCTGGCCGACCGGGATGCCGCCGTAGCAGACCCGCAGGAAGCCGCCATCGACCAGCGGCCGCAGGGCATCTTCGATGACTGGGCCGAGCGCTTCGTTGACGGGGTTCATCTTGAGGATGCAGACCTCGTCGTCCACCACCAGCTTGTAGAGCACGTCCATTGGCGGGATCGACGACTGGTTGCCGGCGCCCAGCACAACGCTGACGCCACCCTCGCCGCCATTGCCCGCAACCTTGCGTCGGTACAGCTCGCCTTGGGTGGGCAGCTTCCCCGGCTGGATCCAGATGTCACAGGTGACTCCGGTGAACAGCGCCATATCGAGCAGCCCCTGGGGAAACACACGGGCGACCCACTGGCCATCGTCGCGCTGCCACTTCTTCGGCAAGGGGGGCTGGCCGTGGTGTTCGAGCGCCTCGGCGAAGAGCCGCAGGTTGCGCATCACGGCGAGGACACCCGCCAGCACTTCTTCTCCGTGGCCATTGCTGTCGGGCGCGTACCCCTTGACCTCACAGGCGACCTCCGCCCACCGGTCGGCGACGGCGAGGGTGCTGGTCATGCACCGGCGAAGCAGCGCCGCCCGAGTCGACGCGGGTGTAGCCACCCAACGCTCCTGGCCGTGCTTGAGGGCGGCGAGCATGCGATCGACATCTTCGATAGGCGTGGCGTCGATCTTCGGAGCGGATTGGGTCGCGACCATGGCGTCCTCCAAAAGCGAAATAGCGGAGCGGCCGCGCGCATCTAATGGGTCTCGCTGACCTCGGCGTCCACTCGCGGTAGTCTGCGCCCCAACCTCCGGAAAGAGTCCATGAAGCACCGCATCACCCACGACCTGTCCATTGACCTCGCTCGTCGCGCCACCCGCGCCGCGCTCAATGCCTACAAGGCTAGCTTCCCGCAGTTTTCTCCGGGCGACAGCTGGATCACCGAAGACCGCGCCGAGGTGTGGTTTGTGACCCCGGTGGGGCGCATCGAAGGCGCCATCACCGTCGATGACAAGGCAGTGCTGCTGGCCCTCGACAAGCTGCCCTGGGCCGCCCGTCCGTTCCGTCGTCAGGCGGTGCGCATCATCGAAGACGAGGTCAAGGCGTGGATTGAGAAGGCCAGAAACGGCGAGCTCGACTGAGCCTCAGGCTGTCTCTTCGTCTTCCGCAGCTTCGTCGCCCCCCGCAACGTCCATCGGTCTGAACTTCAGCGAGGCCGAATTGATGCACCACCGGTCGCCGATGGGGGGCGGACCGTCTGGGAAGATGTGTCCTAGGTGGCCGCCACAGCCCGAGCAGAGCGCTTCTTGGCGCACCATGAACAGGCTGCGGTCCCCCTCGGTGAACACCACATTGTCGTCGATCGGCTTTGTGTAGGACGGCCAGCCGCAGCCCGCGTCGAACTTGTCCTGCGAGTGGAAGAGGTCGAGGCCGCAGCCTGCGCAGGCGTAGATGCCCGGCGCTGTGGCTGCCCAGTATTTGCCGGAGAACGCCCTCTCTGTGCCCTTCTTACGCAACACATGGAAGCGCTCGGGCGACAGTGCGATGCGCCACTCATCTTCCGGTTTCGCACGGCTCAGAGCGGTGGGCGACCCAGACTCTCCCCGCTTGTGCTTGTCGAACCAGCTTCCCTGGCGCTTGAAGTTGCCGAACCGTTGAGCCACTTTGCCTCCCTCAGACCTGGCCGAGCCAGGCGAGCGCGTCTTGCACGACGCCATAGTCGTTGAACGGGAGCGCGCCTTCGAGCGGCTTGGCATCGTCGGCGAAGACCGTCCAGCCGAGGTTTGCGGCCCCGCTGATGACCATGTCGTAGTTCCTGCGATGTAGCCCAACCCAGAAGAGCTGAAAGAAGATCTGCTGTCCTGGGAAGACCGGCACTGGATGGTAGCGAAAGAGGGTGATGGAGCCGGGCTTCTGAGTGAGATGCACCTCGTTTTCAGCAAGGCAGCGACGGCGGACCTCTGCCCCAACCATCGGCCTCGGCAGGTGAAGCTCGACGCCGACATGGTGCGCGAGGGTGCGGCCGGTGTTCTGGAGAAAGGCGCGAAAGGCCACGAACACGCGCGGCCCTCGGGGGTCAGCGTCGTCGTAGACGGGAGAGCCGTAGGGGCCGATGCGCACCAGACGCACGGTGGGACTGCGGGTGCGGCGCTGAATGTCCTGGAGGTGGATGTGGCCCATCGGCCGCGACTTGCCGGCGATGCGCAGGTAGTAGCGGTGGTCCCGCGCCTGGTGGGGCGCATCCTCGCTGCGGGGAATCTCGATGACGTAGACGGCGTGCCCCGGCCGGACGGACGACTCGCCGTCCGCGCCCACCTCGAACACATTGAAGCGGTGGAGCCGAGGATCGACAATCTGGTGGATGATGTCCTCGAGCCAGCTCCGGGTTCCTCCGGGCTTGATGTCGACGGGCACACCCCCATCGATAGTGCCGGTGTCATCGAGGCCCACGAAGATGCGTCCTCCCGCGCCATTGGCAAAGGCCGACACCTGCTTGCTCAACGCGCCGAGAAACCAGGGCGACAGGGTGCCGTCCTCAAAGATCCAAGCGGTCCCCTTGAACTCCTGAAAGTCATGCTCATCCGGACCGACGTCGGCCAGCTGCGCGGCGGTCCAGGGCTGCTCGCTCATCTCGAAGGTCAGCATGACAGCCCCTCTTGGCTGCCTTCAGCTTAGACCCGGCGCGGTCCGACTTGTAGATGAACCTGCATCCTCGCGAGATGGACCCCGGTTGACGCAGAGCAGGCCCGTCACAAGGCATCCACCGGGCGAAGGTTCGTGCACGAGACCGCTCAGGACAGCAGCAGCTTGACCGCCAACACGCTGGCGAAGACACCGGTGAGGTCTGCAGCCAAGCCAGCAGGCACGGCGTGGCGAATGCGTGAGACGCCCACGCTGCCGAAGTAGACCGCAAGCACGTAGAAGGTGGTCTCGGTGGAGCCATTCATCGTGGACGCCAGCTCCCCAATGTAGGAATCGGGGCCGTGGGTCTCGATGAGCTCAGCGGTGATGCCAAAAGAGCCGGACCCAGACAGTGGCCGCAAGAGGGCGAGCGGAAGCACTTCGGACGGCAGGCCCACCGCTTCGGTCGCGGGGCCGATGGTGGCGACCAGAGTGTCCATGCCGCCGGACTTCCGGAACATGCCCACCGCTGCGAGTATGGCCACCAGGTAGGGAATGATGAGGATGGCCAGGGAAAAGCCCTCCTTCGCCCCCTTGATGAACACCTCGTAGACCTTGACCTTGCGCGCGACACCCACGCCCAGCATGCCCAGAATCAGCAGCGGAATGATCCAGCCGCTGGCCACTTCGCCAAAGGTGTAGACCACCGCAACGAGACTGACCAAGGCACACAGAAAGAGTCCAAGTGGCATCATCTCGGCGAAAGACACCACTCCAACATTGCCCTTGGCAGTCTCCGCATCGGCCGCCCTCTGGGAGTCGGGCGCCCGGAACACCGGCAGCTTGGACAAGGCGTTCGCCGCAAAGACCCCGACTAGCGTAGACATACCGGTGGCAAACAGCGTGGTGGGGAAGATGGCCGCAGGGTCGGCGCTTTCCTTGAGCGCTCGCAGCCCGATGATGCCGGTAGGGAGCAGAGCTAGGCCGCTGGTGTTGATGGCCAGAAAGCGCACCATCGCGTTGGTGGCGGTGCCCGTCTCCTTGTTGAGGTCGCTGAGCTCCTTCATGGCCTTGAGCCCGAAGGGGGTGGCCGCATTGCCAAGCCCGAGGGCGTTGGCCGAGATGTTCATCACCATCGCGCCCATGGCGGGGTGGTCATGGGGGACATCGGGGAACAAGCGGACCAGCACCGGCCGGATGAGGTTCGCCATCCACTTGAGGCCGCCGGCTTCTTCGACGACCTTCATGAGGCCGAGGAACAGCGCCATATAGCCGACGAGACCGATGGCCAGGGTGACGGCGGTCTTGGAGCCTCCGAGGGCGGCTTCACCGAGCGCGGCAGGGACTGCAGCGGCCGCCTCCATGTCGCCGGCGAGCGCCAGCCAAGTGAAATTCCACGCCGCAAAGAGCACGGCGATGAGGACGATTCCGAAGAAAACAGCGTTCATGTCGGTCCAGGCTGGGTGCGCGGCGGAGGTAGCCGGACGGCCCCGACCTGCCAACCCCAACCGTGCGACAAGTCCCGTACCTCGCGGTGCGGAACCCGCTGTTGTCCACCTGCAGACCTACTCAGCCCAAGTGCCCGTGGACGGCGTGGGGTCGACGTTGGAGGAGCCGGAGACCGAGGTGTACTCCAGGCGAGTCCGTCCATCGCCACCATCACCACCTTCACCCGTCGAGGAGCCGAAGTCATGGTGCCACGCACCGCCAGCTCCACCCACAGCGCTCAGGCTACCCGAGACGGAGACGGTGTCTGCCACGAGGACCACAGTGCCGCCAGCCCCTGCGCCCCCCCCACCGATCTCGCCCAGGTAGTAGTCCCACCAATTGCCAGTGTAGTCGGCGTCCTCACCAT
>Ga0315322_10003123_pt1 | contig 12822 bp, 9 predicted proteins | sample M110021515metaG_FD_203461 | JGI IMG/M metagenome (GOLD analysis project Ga0315322, IMG submission 203461) | Ammonia-oxidizing marine archaeal communities from Monterey Bay, California, United States - M1 100m 21515 | ecosystem: Environmental > Aquatic > Marine > Intertidal zone | place: USA... | reverse complement strand
AGGAAACGATAGCTACTCGGGCAATTCAGTCACAAGACCACGGCGGTTTTGTGACAACCAAGTCGTGCCTAGCGCTGCATCTCTCTGGCTGTCTTGAGCAGATTAAGACGCTCTCGAGAGACCTGATCATCGGGGTCAAACTTGAGAATCGCTTGATACTCCCGAATCGCTGCGTCCCAGTCCCTCTCCTTCTCGTAGATTCGAGCGAGGTTGTAGCGAACGTCCGTATCTCTCGGATCGGTGTCCAAGATCGTTGAGTAGTGCTCTTTGGCCTTCGAGAGATTGCCTACCTTGTAATAAGTGAAGCCCAGCTCGTAGTGGAGGTCGAGGCTTTCCATCCCGAGAGAAGCGGCCTTCTCGAAAGACTCAAGAGCACTCTCCCAGTCCTTGTCGTCGAGATAGCTCTGTCCCTTGCTGTACTCGTCCTTCTGGTCACGGAGTCGCTTTGCTTCTTTCTCCGCCTTCTCCCGCAGGGCGGACTGCTCGTCTTCGATGGCCCCCTTGTCGACATCGCTTCTCACAAAGGCGGCATAGCCAACAAAGCTAATCCGAGAGTCACCACCAACTTGGAATCGATTGTTATCGGTATCGAGTGCTTTGACGGGAGCAAGATCTGCGTAGCTCAGGAGCTTGCTCGAAGAAATGAAGGACTTCTTAGCCTGGTAACCACGCTCCCAGTCCTCATAAGCCTCTTCGCTCCAAGCCTGCACCTCATATCGACGGCCGTAGAGAAGCCCGTCCTTCGCCTGCAAGGTGAGGTCCCAGACCGTCGCGTAGGTGTCCGTCAATCGGGTACCTACATCGACCGTGTACTGCCAAATCAGTAGGCGCTTGCCCTTGTCAGAGACACCCATCGGGCGGTTTTCGCCAATGCTGGGAAAGACAAACTTCGCCGACTTCCGGTTGCTATCGATCTGGATGAAGTCGAAGAACTCTCTCATGACCATCGAGTCCTCGAGACCGAACGACTGATCAAGGAGGTTGGGACAACGAGCACACTCGACGGTCACCTCGTACCAGTTCCCCGAGGTTCCGTAGCGCTTCGGCTCCGGGGGGAGCTCCCTTTTCTTCTCTTCGACCTTTTTCTCGACTTTTTTCTCGACAACACCCTCATCGGACCAATTGTCGACATCATCATCGTCCTCTTTTTGAGGGACATTGGGATCTTCTTCGCTCTCTTCCTCCTCCTCCTCCTCAGATTCCTGCGCCGCAAAAGCGGTAGCCACAGTCAGCGGGAAGAGCAGCAGAGCGAGCCCTAGAAAACTTCGAATCAAAAAAATCTTGGCCATGATTCCATTCAACTATCTAACGAGACAGGGATTTTACCCCCCATCTGCCGTAAAGGCATTCCAACAAAGATAAGAGCCACAGGAGTGCTGTCAATCTTGTCTGACCGACAGCTTAGGGATTGAAGGTCTATTCGGAGTCTTTAGAATGCCCGGCGATGACTGCTTTGCACCCCCCTCAAACTCCTGGTTCGCTCGAAGAATCCACCTTCCAGCGATATCTCCTCGAACACCTTCTGACCACCCGAGCGGTGGAAGAGCGCTGTATTCTCAACGTCAGACAGGGAGTACAACCCAAGTTCTTCTCGGCGTGGGGGAATGAAGCGGGCTCGGTTGGAACGGCCGCTGCGCTCCAGCCGCAGGATGTTCTCGTGCCGATGCATCGGTCTCTGGGAGCTCATCTTGTTCGAGGACACTCCCTCTACGAGATTTTTCTCCAAGCCTTCCTTCGGGGAGATAGCCAAACCCAAGGCCGAGACACGGGTATTCACCTCGGTGCCGACGGAACCAACATCATTGGAATGATCTCGCCCCTTGGATCGATGAACGTCGTCGCCGGCGGAATCGCCCTCGCTGAAACCTACCTCGGGAGTGATCGGGTGGTCCTGGCTTACATCGGAGACGGCGGCTCCTCCCTCGGCATCTTCCATGAGGCACTCAACTTCATCGGTGTGCATGGGCTCCCCGTTGTGACAGTCATCGAGAATAATCAGTGGGCCTACGGAACACCCAATTCGCTGCAGTTCGGTTGCGAGCAGCTCGCGGACCGAGGTCCTGCCTACGGTATGCCGGGGCTCCGAGTCGACGGCACGGATCTCTGCGCTGTCTACGAAGCGACACGGGAGGCCGTCGAGCGAGCCCGCCGGGGGGAAGGTCCAACCCTCATCGAGTCGATGACCATGCGGATGCGGGGCCACGCCGAGCACGACAGCCAACACTACGTCGACCCCGACCTGCTCGAAGAGTGGGCCCAAAAGGATCCCGTGCAGCGCTATCTCGACTGGCTCACCGAGGGTGATCGTCTCGCTGACGTCGATATCGAGGGGCTACGAGAAAAGATTGCCAACGAGGTCCTCGACGCCTGCGATCGAGCCCGCGAGGCGCCCGAACCTCTTCCCCAAGTCGCTCGAACAGGAGTCTACGAAGGAGACGGAGACAGAACCTCCTACACGGACAATGGATCGTCGGTGACCCTGGCTTCGGGAGCCGAGCAGGTCGCAGCACTCGCCGCCAAGGCTGCGGAGCAAGCTCGAGACGACGGGGCAGAAGTAGCACTGCCTGACCCTGGCTCCGAAGTGACCTACCTCGAAGCCATTCGGGAATGCATGCGCTACCGCATGAAGACCGACCCACGCACCATCGTGCTCGGTGAAGACATCGGGATCATGGGTGGGGCGTTTCGTATGACAGAGGGCTTTCTCGGAGAGTTCGGGTCCGAGCGAGTACTCGACATGCCGATCGCCGAGGGTGCAATCACTGGAGCCTGCATCGGTCTCGGCATTCGTGGGCTTCGACCGATCGCTGAAATGCAATTCAGCGACTTTGTTGCATCCACCTTCAACGAACTCGTCAACAATGCGGCCACCTTCCGTTACCGGATTGGTGTGCCTGTTCCAATGGTCATGCGACTCCCCTCAGCAGGAGGAGTCGGTGCCGGCCCGTTTCACTCTCTCAACCCCGAAGCTTGGTTTGCGCATGCTCCGGGTCTGAAGATTGTTATTCCCGCCACCGTAGAGGACGCCTGGGGTCTGATGAACACCGCACTCGATCAGAACGACCCTGTGCTCTTCCTGGAGCAAAAGTACTTCTATCGACGCCTGAAAGGCCCCCTCCCCGACCCCGAGTACCGCACCCCTCTAGGGAAGGCTCGTGTTGCCCGAGAGGGCGACGATGCCACCCTGGTGACCTGGGGAATCGAGCTTGATCGGTCCATGCAGGCTGCGGAACGAGTCGCGGAAAGTGGAGGAGGCGAAGTCGAGGTAATCGACCTTCGTAGCATCGTTCCTTGGGACCGGGAGACAATCGCAGAGTCAGTGCGCAAGACCTCGCGCCTGATTATTGTCCACGAAGCCCGGCGGACCTGCGGCTTTGGTGCAGAGGTCGCTGCCTGGGCCTCCGAAGAACTCTTCGAATGGCTCGATGCTCCTGTGCTCCGACTCGCAGCCGAGGATGTTCCAAGCCCCTCCCACAAGGCCCTCGAGAGGGAGGTCACACCCCAAATCGAAGACATCGAAGAGGGCATCCACCGGACGCTCGAATGGTAGTCAAAAACCGGGCAACGAACGGCCCGGTCATATAGAGCCGCACGAAGGGTTGTTGACGCCCCGGTTCCGACCTTCTTAATATCCCCATCCCCGACAGTCCGGATCGAGACCTCATTTTTGGTCCTAGTCAGTCTTTCGGCCCCCACCTGGAAGGTTCTCTCGATGTTTCGAAGCCAGCTTCTATCTCTCGCTCTAGTCTTGCTCCTGCCGACCTCTGTTCTCGCTCAAGGAGCCACTCTGACGCTGGGCGCGAGCGCAAGTGTCAACCTCGTCGACCCGGGGCCGATCACAGCCGACGGAAAGAGAATCAACCTCACTGTTGTTGTTGTCGACAGCGATGGAAGCCTTGCTGAGGGAGCCCGCTTCCGTGGGTCGGGCGCCAAGCTCGGGCGCCTGGACTCAAGCTGCAGCCCGAGTAGCCCCGGCGTCTACGTGTGCTCCTACACCACCCCCGAGCGCGTCGCGTCGGGCGAAGAACTCCGCTTCAAAGTGAAGCTCCCAAGTGGGACTGCGCTCGACGGACGATATCCTGTGGAGCTGAAGTCCTCCGGTCGCGCTCGAGTCTCCACCTCAGCCGCTCCCAAGAACTTGACCCTGACTCAGGACCCAAGCAGCCAGCTGAGCTTCACCATTCGCGACGGGACGGGTGCACCGGTCAGCGACGTCGATCTACGAGCCTCCGCAAACATTGGTGACATCGAAGACCTCCACTCCACCGGCCCAGGCCTCTGGAGCGCTCGCTACGTCCCCTACAAAGCCAATGAGCGACCCTTTCCACAGATTGCGATTGTCTCCGTCTGGGACGCAAACAACCCTGCAGGCTCTCAGGACTTCCAGGTCATCCCCTTAGTCGGAAAGGTGACCTTCCCTGTGAAGACCGGTGTAGCCGGTTCGCGGGTCGTGTTTGAGGTTGCCGGGAAGACCTTTCCAGAAGTCACCGCCGACAGTTCAGGCCAAGCCAACGTTCCAATCATTGTTCCCCCTGGTGTACCCAGTGCAAAGGTGGAGCTGATTCAGCCCAACGGATCCCGCTCGACTCAGACTATTGACCTGATGGTCCCGGCCTTTGGACGAATCGGTCTGGGCGGCCTGCCTGACTTCTTGCCCGCAGATGGCACCACCAGCACCCCCGTTCGAGTCATGATCATCGACAGCAAGGGTCGCCCAGCTGCCGGGGAGAAAGTCTCCCTCACAGCAACGAAGGGAACGATCTCGCAGGCTCGCTTCTTGGGTGACGGGATCTACGAGGCCAAGTTCACGACCCCCGCTCTCACCGCCTCAAGCAGCGCCAAGATCACCGCGTCGATCGAAGGCGAAGCTGGAACAAGCAGCGTCGCGAAAGAAATCGCTCTCGAGCTGGCGGGTCCAGGAAATCTGACCCTGATGGCTGACCCAAGCCAGCTGAGCTCGAGCACCAAGAAGACGAAGCTCAGTGCAACTCTGGTCGACGGAGCAGGCCAGCCCGCAAACAAGATCTATAACGTCGAACTTCGTACCACCGACGGCCCACTGCGCAAGGTCTCCCAGGACGGAGCCGGGTCCTTCTCTGCGGACCTCAGTGTGGACTGGAAGAAGAAGACGCGAGTCCAGGCCGTCGCCCGCATGCGTGGCAACAAGCAGGCAGTAAACCAGCTGCTGCTGCTCCCCATGCACGATGCCGTTGTGACGGGTCAGAAGACCCCCGTCACCGTGCTGAGTCTCGACCGCTACGGCAACCCCGTCAGCAGCGTCGCGCTCAATTGCACTGCGACTGGAGGCGGTTCGATTACCTCGTCAGCCCAGACCGATGCATTCGGAATGACCGCCGTGCTCTTCACAGCATCTCCCCTAGGAGGCTTCGGTACCGTCACCTGCGAAGGCGGCGGAGCGAAGTACAGCGCACCGATCTGGCAGACTCCCGACCCCATGGACGGCTTCGCCTTCCCCATCGGAGGAGGACAAGATCAGGGTCGATTGCTCGCACGCTGGTCCAAGCTTCGGGCCGTCGTCGACCTGACACAGGCTCAGGTCGTCGCAGCCCAGCCTGCACCTACCGAGACTCCTGCAGTCACCACGGGAGCAACGGCTTCTGGCGCCTGGGGTGGGAGTGCTCCTGCAGCCACCGACTCCGGCTCGGTGGGCAAGGCCGGAGCTGCGGCAAACATCCAAGTCTCCGGTATTCCGGCCTCGGTACCGACGACGGGAGGCATTGTCAGTCTCGTCGTCAAGGTCACCGACGCGACGGGAATCTTGGTTCCCGGAACGAACGTCATCTTGATCACCGATACCGGAGTCATCTCGGGCAAGACGGACAATGGAGACGGAACCTTCTCAGCGACGCTGACTGTCCCCGCGAACACCGGCAAGCAGCGGATTCAGGTGACGGCGACACGACCCGCCGGCGATATCGCCGGCTTCACGGGAATCGGAATCGGTGGAGCGGGAGCGGCTCCGGCCGACAAGAAGCCGCGGATCAAAGTGAAGAAGCCAACTCCTGCCGCCGCGGGGGAGCGAATGGCTCGTCGTACCGCTCGGGTTTGGGGTGGATGGATGCCCGGAAGCTATGCATACAACAGCACGCCCTGCACCGAGTCAGAAGGTCCTTGCGAAGGACCCGCAGATGCCGACCTAGATAGCTATGACTTTCTCAAGGCTGAGGTCGCAGCGCCTACGCTGGGTACCCTCTCGTTGGGCGGCGAGTGGTTCCCCTTCCAGGACTATGTCGGGGTCTCGGCGGAGTACACGAGGGCGTCCTACAGCACTGACTTTCAGACGAGCGGTGGCGACGGTGGCTCCCACTGCGCAACCAACTTCTGTGATGCGATGAACTACTTCAACGTCACAGCCCAAGGACGCTTCGCACTCCTCAAGGACAAGGGTCCCCTGGATCTCCTCGTCCGCGTAGGACCCAGCGTCCAGGATGTGGTCGTCTTCTGGCGAAGGCCCAACGACAGCACGGGAGAAAAGGAGCCTCGATTTGAGACGGTGAATCTCGTCGGACTCCAAATCGGTGCAGGGCTCCGCTACACCGTCACGCCGAAGATTCAGCCGCACGTGAACTACAACCTCACTCTCGGCCTCCGTGCCACGCTCGATGGCAACGGCTTTGGTGTCCCGGGAATCATCAACCACAACGTGGTTGGCGGGGTCACCTTCTTCCCCTGGAAGGGACTCATTCTCGACGCAAGCTACGTCGGTCTCAGCCGATCCCTCGGCTTGTCTTTTGAGGAAGCTGGAGTAATTCAACGAGGATCGCTCGATGAAATGACCCACAGCGTCCGACTCTCTGCTGGCTGGGCCTTTTAGGTCTAAGAATCAAACGAAGGAGCACTCCTCATGTCCTTGACACGACTGACCGTTGTCATTTTCCCCCTGCTACTCAGCTCCTGCACCGCAGAGTTGAAAGAAGAGAACAATCAGCTCGAGGATCAACTCAGCGCTTCCCAAGGCGAAGTCCAAGAGCTCAAGAAAGAAAACAATGAGCTCCGGGTTGCCGCTGCGGCAGCAGAAGAGACTGCCAAGAACACCGAGCTGGCCGAGAAGCTCGACATTGCTGCCGACGGCGCACTCTGGGCCAAATTCCAGACTTCGATGGGCACTATCCTCTGTGAACTAGAGCCCACACGGGCCCCACTCACTGTCGCCAACTTTGTGGATCTGGCGGAGGGAAAGAAAGAGTGGACCGACCCCAAGACCCGCAAGACCGAAGCGCGCCCGCTCTACGACGGCTTGATCTTTCATCGCGTCATTCCCCAGTTCATGATTCAGGGCGGGGATCCAATGGGCACAGGCCGCGGCGGGCCCGGCTACAAGTTTGCGGATGAGTTTCACCCGGAACTCCGACACAAGCCGGGGACCCTCTCAATGGCGAACTCGGGACCCAACACCAACGGCAGTCAATTCTTCATCACAGAGGTCGCCACGCCGCATCTCGACAACAGACATTCCGTCTTCGGATACTGCGAGCCGCTGCAGGTCATAAAAGACATCGCTCGGGTGCCCGCCGCTCGGGGCAACCGACCCATTGAGAATGTCGTGCTGAAAAAAGTCACCATCCATCGCGGAAGCAAGCCCCAATGAAAGTCCAAGTATTCCTAAAGACTCCCCTCTTTCGAGGGAACTATGGAGAGAAGCGCGATCAGGAACTCGACGCGAATGTCGTCGAGATACATGGACAAGCGACCACCGAAGTCTCCGGTGGAATCGATCTCAAGGTCAGCGCACTCTTTGATGGCAAAGGAAAGTCGGTACCGGCACCTTTTGAGCGAATCTTCTTGCCGCTTTCCAAGGTCGACTACTACGTCGCTCTCTAGCTTCTCAGGCTGCGACAGCCGCTGAAGAGCCCAAGACAACGAGGCACCAGAGCAGTACGCTCAGTCCAGAAAACACGGCAGCCTCCAGGGCGCCGTACCAAGTCTTCTCTGGACCTAATGCAGACGCTCGAAGCCCACACAGGAGGCCAAAGAGGAAGCCCACAGGCCAGGCGATGATCCACCCGGCCCTGCGGACCAACTCGGCCAGGTCCACTCCTATCCTCGCCCCCAGCGGAGCAGGCTCCGCCATCCGCTCAGTCAACTCTCGCCAGCCAAGCGTCACAGGAGGACGCTGCCAATACGCGAGAGCCTCAAGCCCCTCCTCGGATACGCCAGGCCAACTCACCGCGCTCTGAGAAACAGGAGCAGGGAGATGAAGTCCGCTGGAGACCGACCCAACAGAGAGTTGGGTCTGAAGAAGAACCCCAAGAATCAGCAGCAGGACGATGGGTGCAAGCTGACGACTCGGCGAGTAACCCACAGCCTCCCAGGCACTCCACTCGCCGCGTAGGCGAACCTCCGCGAGGGCCATAGCCACCCCGCTGGCTCCAGCGATGGGGGCAAGCAAGGAACACAGGCTAGAGAGAGAGAGCCCCTGGCCGATCGACTCCACTTGAGAGCCGACCCACACCAACCCGACCAAGAGGAGGGCCACCTCGCTACTGCGACGCAGGGCAAGAGAGAGGAGGGACCATCCTGGCTGCAAACTCATCGTCTCCGCGTCCACCAAGAGCAGGCCACCAGGACGCTGAGCGGGAGAAGGAATACAGCGACTGGATAAGAGAGCAGTTCAGCCAGACGCAAGGAACCAAAAAAAGTCAGGATGGTTCCTACCGCAAGACTTGCTCTGCCCATCCTGAGCTGACGTCTTCGAACCGGAAGAGTCGCCACCGACCACATCGTCCACGCCAGGAGAGGAACCGAAACGAGCTGGAGCCATCGCCGATACCAGACACGGCCCGCACGAGGACTCGTCGCCCGTGCCTCTCGAAGATCGCCCAGCGGCATTGCCCAGGGGCTGGTCGAGGAGGCGTGATATCGATCGAGGACCCCCGGCCTCATCCCAAGGGTCATCCTGCCGATCTTCCACTGTCCCTTCATCCCCTCCGTTCCCTCTACTTCCAGGTTCTCAATCTGCCAGCCACGACCGCCGTCCAGCGGCTCAAACGTCCCGGCACCAAGGGTCATGGGAAGGTCAATGGAGCGGACTTTCAGTCCGCCGTCGACAGGCCGCCTCAGCCATCCTCCATCCCCAGTACTGAGCGTCTCCCCTGCCTGCAAGCGCTCCCAGGAGACCTTCGCAGCCACCGGAACCCCACGCACCTCAACCACACGGCTCCAGGCAGCGGGCTCTGCCACGAAGGTAGAGACCGCAGCCAGACTGAGACAGAGAGCCCAGATCGGCCAGAGTCTCAACCACAGCTCGAATCGAGACACTCCAAGAAGCTCCCAACCCTGGGAGAGACGACGCCCAATATTAAAAGCCACTCCACCGGTCACGATGGGAATGAGGGTTCCTGCGCTCGTACCGAAACCAATACCCACAGCGAGAAGTAGGAATGCCCATCCGGCCCTCCAGACTTCGGGACGCAGCGCGAGGCTGGTGCCAACAACAAACAAAAGAAGTCCTGCACTTGCGAGCTGCAGGAGGAGAAAAGAGCGCAAGCCCGGCAGCAGCAGGGACCTACGGAGGGCTTCTTTTGGATTCACGCTGATGGACCGAAACATAGCAGTGAAGCGTGATTCCACGGCCGAACTGAGTCAAGAAGTCCTTCTTGTGGTAGCCTCCCGGGCCCTGCGAGGCACCAACCCCCTGGTTGGAATGACTCCGGGAGCTGAGGAAGCAAGGTTCATATGAGCTTCAAAGTTGGGGACATGGCTGTCTATCCGGGACACGGAGTGGGCGTCGTTGAGGGAGTCGAGACACGCGATATCGCGGGCTCTCGCCAGACCTTTTTTGTCTTGAAGATTCTAGAAAACGGCATGACCATCATGGTGCCAACTACTAATGCTGACGCGATCGGCATGCGTGAAGTTGTCTCCCCCGAGGAAGTCGAGGATATCTACTCGGTTCTGATGGAACGTGACGTCGAGCTGGACAAACAAACGTGGAACCGTCGCTATCGCGAATACATGGCGAAGATCAAGACGGGATCCCCGTACGAGGTCGCACGGGTCCTGAGGGATTTGTACATCCTCAAGGGCGACAAGAACCTGTCCTTCGGTGAACGCAAGATGTTCGATACAGCCAAGGCACTGCTCGTGAAAGAACTCGCGGTCAGTAAAGCCGAGCCTGAAACGAAGATCGAAGCGAAGATTTCTGAGATCTTCAGCGACTGAGTCCTCGGTCCGCGATCGTATCGTCCCCCGGAATTTCTCGTGCCAGCTCCCGTCCAGCTCTACAACACGCTCACCGGGCGCAAGGAGACTCTCGAGACCCTCGAGCCCGGGAAGGTGCGGATGTATGTCTGCGGGGACACGGTCTACGCGCCATCTCATGTAGGTCATGCCCGCGCGAAGATGGCGTTCGACACCGTCTATCGCTACCTGACCTATCGGGGCTACGACGTCTACTACGCGCGGAACTTCACCGACATCGACGACAAAATTATTGATCGGGCTCTCGAAGAAGGGGTGGACTTCCGAGTCATCACCGAGCGCTACATCAAGCTCTTCTATCAAGGCATGGACACGATGTTCGTGCTGCGTCCCGACACCGAGCCTCGCTGCACTGATCACATCGACGGCATTGTAGAGATGAACCAGGTCCTCATCTCGAAGGGTCACGCGTACGAAGTGGACGGGGATGTCTACTTCCACGTGCCCTCCATGCCCAACTACGGGCGCCTCGCGAACCGGCGGCTGGAAGACCAGGAGGAAGGCGCACGGGTCGATGTGGACTCCCGCAAGAAGCATCCCTTTGACTTCGCCCTCTGGAAGTCGAGCAAGCCCGGAGAGCCCTCCTGGGAATCACCCTGGGGTCCCGGTCGACCCGGTTGGCACATCGAGTGCTCGGTCATGTCCACGGCCGAGCTGGGTCAGCACTTCGATATCCACGGTGGAGGAATCGACCTCGTCTTCCCGCACCACGAGAATGAAATTGCACAGAGCGAGTGCGCACATGGGGATGGAGAGTGGGTCCGCTATTGGATGCACAACGGTCACCTGACCATCGACAGCACCAAGATGAGTAAGTCTCTCGGAAACACCTTCACGGTCGGTGACATCATCGCCCGCTACCATCCAGAAGCGCTCCGCCTCTTCTATCTGTCGGCTCACTATCGGGGTCCTCAGGACTACAACGAGGACTCGATGACCGAGTCGGAGCAGCGACTGGAGCGGCTCTACCGTACGCTGGCCGACTTGGACTCCCGCATCGGAACTGCGCATCCCAAGCCGGCAGCCGACGGCGACGGCGGATGGCGCAAGAGTTCCCTCTACCTCCCCGAGGTTGATCTCCTCGAAAGAGCAGACCCTGCACAGTACAGCGGTCCCGAGAGAGGCTTGTTCGAGCAAACCCGTCGCTTCATGGAGCGGGTCGAACAGTTCATGGACGATGACTTCAATACGGCCGGAGCTCTGGGGCACCTCTTCGACTTCGTGCGGCGTCTGAACAAGTGGTTGGTCACCGATCCCGACCTTAGCCGGCCCGAGCTCAGACTCTTAGCGGAGGGTGCTCGCGATCGCTTCTACCGGCTCGGAACAATCCTCGGGCTGTTCCATGAGGAAGCTGCGTCGTTCTTTGATGGACTTCGTGATCGACGCCTCTCGTTTCTCGGAATCGGGGAAGAAGAAATCAACGACGTCATCGCGCGCCGAAATGACGCTCGGGCCAGCAAAGACTGGGCTGAGAGTGACCGCCTCAGAGATGAAATTGCTGAGCGCGGAGTCGTACTCAAGGACGGACCGGAGGGAACTTCTTGGATGGTCCGCGGCGGGCATCAAAGCTCTTCGTGAGCAAGCGGAGGGTTCCCTTCCCTCTCGTCCCCCAGCACAAGGCGAGCTTCCCAAGCAAAACGGCCCGTCCCTAAGGACAGGCCGTCTCAGTCTAGGCGACTCGGAAATCAGCGCTTCTTCGCTTCTTCCTCAGCCTCTTTCTTTTCTTCTTCGGTGCGGGCCGGCTCCGGCCACAAGACGGTGCAGGCGTTGTGCAATAGCTCCCGCTTTCCATCCTTCGTCTTGAACCGATGGAGCTCAACGTAGACTCCGTCTGCGTAGGACTTATCGAACGTGTGCTCGAACTTCCAGTCCAAGCGTCCGTCCTTGCTTGCATCGGGCTCAACGGCAATTTTCTGCTTCCCACCGACTGCGGTATCAGCAACCCAAAGTTCGTAGTCGTACGTTGCTCCGTCTTCCGCAAAGACCCCGTCTTTGGTCCACTTCTCCTTGGCATCCTTACCCTCGTAGAGCTTGGTCGCGTAGTGCAGCCAGATTGGCTCGCCGGCGAAGACCCCCTTCTTGGGGTCGAGCGGCCGATCCTTCTCCCAGTTCACCGTCTCCGTTGCGAACGGAGCAAGCTGGCGGGGCTCATCACAGTGTGCCCAGCTCAACGGCGGCTCTTTCGGGCCGAGCTGCAGGTAGGTCCGCGTGCCGGCGGGGTTGGAGTCCATCTTCTCCTCGCCGCGCACGTAGGTGACGTACATGTCACTGACAACGAGGACACAGTTGACCTTGTCGACCTTCACGTACATCCGACCTTCGAACTTCACTGCAAGGTTGCGGTTGTCCTTACGGAGTCGAGCAATTCGCTGCTTGCTCTTTCCGGGAAACATATTCTTCGAGTAGATGGCGTCTCCGCGAGGATCCATCTTCGTGAACTCGTACTCGTACTTGTTCGTCTGCGGCATTCCTGGCGCCAAGCGACCGGCGGTATAGATCGCCTTCTGCTTGCCGTCTTCGGAGAAGAACTTCGCGCGTGCGAACTTGTCCGGAACGTCCGCTCCACCGCCACCACCGGTCAAGCTAATCCAGGAACCATGA
>Ga0315322_10003116_pt1 | contig 12834 bp, 3 predicted proteins | sample M110021515metaG_FD_203461 | JGI IMG/M metagenome (GOLD analysis project Ga0315322, IMG submission 203461) | Ammonia-oxidizing marine archaeal communities from Monterey Bay, California, United States - M1 100m 21515 | ecosystem: Environmental > Aquatic > Marine > Intertidal zone | place: USA... | reverse complement strand
AGAGGGCGGCGGTTTTGATTTGATCCACTTCCATGCGCAATTTGCCATCCGGACGAACGGGCGGGGCATTGGCGATTTTGGGTAGCGCGGGTACGCCGATGGAACTTGCCTTGGCCTGGCCTTGATTCCGGGCGGGACGGGGTTGCTTTTTTCCCTTCTTGTCCTTGGCTTTGCGCACTGAAGCTTTGTCCGAGCCCTCGACTCCGTACAGAGATGACAATCCGGAGTCCGGGACAGAAACAAAAAAGGCTAGAAGTAAAAAACAACAGATCCTCATGGTTAAATTCACTACTACGTTTTAAACTCACCGAAAACGAAAAAGTTTCATTGATCTAGGTTGGTTACTTCTTCTTTTTTCCATGGCGGGGATGGTGAATGAGACCGCGAAAGGTCCATTGATAGGTTTGTCACGAGGTGCGAACTACAAGTGTGAACCGAGGACCAGGACGGAACTGGTGAACATTACCATAAAAACCTCGGACCGACACCAGTCCATAGCACTCGAGGTTTAGGGCAAGCCGGCCCCCTTTACCGCCTTCCAAACCGATCTGTCAAAGAATTGCGATCAGGTCTCCCCCTCCTCCCCAAGTCCATCAGCACCTTAGTCTGCAAGTACTGATTTTCTCCCGGATCCAGAACATCGGTAATTCTTCGTCCTGCGGGGAAATTCCCTAATCTAGATTTTTTTCAAAATATATTTGACTAAACATGTTTTTATATATTTAGTTTATTTACATACATAAACATCCTCATCCTTATCATGAAAAAATTCGCCTTCTATCTCTGTTTGTTTTTTTCCACTTGCCTTACGGCGTGGCTCCTAATGGTCAAGCCTTGGCAAGATACCTCGACTAGCGAAGTCAACAATGACTCTCTTTCGAAAGCGGAAGCGAAAACGACGACACCGCCGACCGAAACCCCGGATATAGCCAAACAAACGGCCCCTTCCGAGCAAGTAACCACCGTGCTTCCCACCGCATTGCATAACGAGCAGCAAGTGAGCGATGAGTTCCCCCCCGACGCGACCGCGAGCACACCCCTAGCATCCCAAAGCTCTTATTCGAAAGCAGTCGAGGGAATCACTTTGGAAATTTTGGATTCGAAAGACGAACTGGACGGGAACGAAGAAGACGAAAGAGCTACGAAAAAAAGAATTTCGCTCCGCAAGACCTCATTCAAATATCCCTTTCTTATTGTCGAGGAATCAATAAGACTGAATTCGAATGGGAATGAAGTAATTGAACAAGTGGAGGCTCTGGTCGCCGATCACTTGTTGGTAAACCTTCATCCAAGCGTAAACTTGGAGCAGGCCAAGCTTCACTTGAATGATCTCAATTGCTCACTAGGGGAAAAGATTGCCGAGGGTATTTATGTAGTGAGCATCAATGGCAAGCCTTCCATCGACAACCATTACCAAAAAAGAGCGGCCATTGCCGAAATAAAGGAGATCGTCGAGGTCGTAGAACCCGACTACTTCGTTTCCATCGTCAAGACCCCCAACGACAGCAAATTTCCTAGGCTATGGGGCATGCACAACACCGGCCACACGGGAGGGACTCAAGACAAGGACATTGACGGCCCCGAAGCATGGGAGCTTTCGACCGGAAGCAAAAATGTTCTGGGAGCCGTGATTGACACGGGAATCGACCGCAACCACGAGGACCTGAAGGCTAATATGTGGACAAACCCAGGCGAAATCGCCGGCAACGGGAAAGACGACGATGGAAACGGATTCATAGACGATGTTCATGGTTGGGATTTCGCCAACAATGACAACAATCCCTACGATGACCATTCTCACGGAACTCACTGCGCCGGTACCATCGGCGGAGTGGGCAACAACGGCAAAGGAGTAGCGGGCGTGGCCTGGAACGTATCTATGGTGGGAATAAAATTCCTTTCGGGGTCAGGTGGAGGCGCCACCTCGGACGCCGTAAAGTCAGTTGCCTACGCAACCAAGATCGGGGTCAATTTCACTTCGAACTCCTGGGGAGGCGGAGGCTCTTCCTCGTCCCTCAAGAGAGTCATCGAGGAGGCTGGTAAAAAAGGAATTGGCTTTATTGCGGCTGCCGGCAACCACCGAGGAAACAATGACGCCAGACCTAGCTACCCCGCATCCTACGACCTGGATAACGTGATTGCAGTCGGAGCCCACGGAAGCACGGGAACCAGTGCGTCTTTTTCCTGCTACGGAAAGAAAAGCGTTGATCTCTTTGCTCCCGGAGTCAGCACCTACAGCACCGTACCAGGCAACAAGTATGCCAGCTACAGCGGGACCTCGATGGCGACTCCTCATGTAGCCGGCGCCTATGCGCTAGTACAATCCCTTCACTCGGAGTGGACCTGCAAGGAAATCAAGGAAAGCCTCATGAACTCGACTGACCCCGAGTCTTCCCTCAAGGAAAAATGTGTGACCGGTGGACGCCTCAACGCATTTCAAGCACTCCAGGCGGAACCTGCCAAGGAAAGGCTCATTGCCGCGAAGCCCACCACGCTTGACTTTGGACCGGTAGCCAAGAACTCCTCCAAAAACATGCAGATAGCCATCGTGAACCCAGGATCCGAGGAAACTAATGTTAAGAATGCCAGTCTGCCGGAAACTTCCGGTTTCGTTTTTTCCCTGAAAAGTCCGTTCAAGATTCCCGGAGGTGAGCAAGTAGTTGGAATCATTACCTTCACAGGCTCCAAGGAGGGGATCGCCAAAACCGAGCTAGTCCTTGAAAGCGACGCACAAAACGCCCCTAGGTTGGTCGTGCCCTTGTCAGCCGAGGCTACCGCTATCCCGGATCTTGTAGCAAACCCCGAAAGCATGCATTTCGATCTGAAAGAAAACGAAACGAAAACCCAAGCCCTCACCCTTTCCAATAAGGGAGACGGAGATTTGAAATACGAAGTACAGTTCCCAAATGGTCAGGAATGGCTTCGTTCTGCCTTCAAGCCCACCTCAAAAGAGCTGAAAACTTCTTTCAGGGGTGGCAATGGTCAAAAAGGAAATTACCTTCAGGTAAACGTAGCTGCCCCAAACGGCATAAGCATAAGCTCCTTGACCGGATATTTCACAAACTCGGGCAACGTCAAAGTATGGACGCGCCCCGGACTGATCGCCGAAGCCATCAAAACTTCCCAAGGATGGAAAGAAGTTGCATCCGCCAAAATAACGGCCAAAGGCCTTCAGCAAAAGACTTTCCCTGCGGACTTCCAACTCTCCAAGGGCAGTCACACCCTTCTGTTCGCAAATAGCGGTTCAGTGAAATACACGAATGAAAGTTTCGGATCCATTGCGGCAAAAGACGAAACCCTCTCTATTTTGGTTGGTTACGGAACAGCTCGCACCTCTCCTTCAGGGAGCCAAGGTTTATACAAAGGAAGAAAATGGAACGGCGCCATTCACTACTCGGTCGGAAGCAAAGAGCTCAAGGGGACTCTGGTAAGTGGAAAATCGATCGAGATCAAGACGGTTGCCAATGCCAAGGAGATGCCAACCGAGTACGAGGAGGCACTCATCCTCATTAGCTCCAACGATCCGGACGAACCGCAAAAAGAAATCAAAATTACGGCTCAAAAGCTTAACGAAAACGCAGGACTGGTCTTCCGCCCGGCTTCCCTGTCCTTCGAAAACACCTACGTCGGACAAACCGCGGAGAAGTCATTGATCCTCAGCAATGCCGGAACCAAGGAACTGACCATCAACCAGTTTGCTTTCAGAGATTCCGCCTTTTCCCACCGGATCCCCCTCCCCTTGACCCTCAAAGCAGGTGAAAGAAAAACCGAAACCATCTATTTCACCCCCAAGGCCACGGGCAAAGTGAACAGCTCGGCCTTGGTTTTGACAAACGAGGACGGAGGCAAGACAAGATCTCTCAAAGTCTCGGGACAAGGATCCTTTGCCCCGGTGATGGAAGTGACCCCATCTTCCCTTTCCGCAACCTTGAAGAGCAAACAGGAAAGAACCGTCAATTTGCGGATTTCCAACACGGGAGGTAGTTCCCTCAACTGGACCCTCAAAGGTGCCACCACGGGGGGAGGAAAATCCCTCTCCGCGCCCTTCTTCGCCCAATCTCATTTCATGCCCCTGAAAAAGGGCTCTCCGGACAACCGCAAGGGGATGCCAGTATCGACCTTGGGTGGCGGACCCGACTTGAACGGGTACAATTGGACTGATTCAAAGGATGCAGCGGGACCAACTCACCAATGGATAGATATTTCCAAGACCGGCAAGCGCTTAAGCGAAGCATCCGCGTCAGATGACGCATTCGACAAAGTCGCCCTCCCCTTCGCCATGAAATTGTACGGAGAACAATTCAACGAAATCTTCGTGAGCTCGAACGGTTACCTGTCCTTCGGCAAGGGATCTTCCGAGCACGGGCACTTCCCCCTTCCCACCACCATGATGCCGGGCAACCTGATTGCTCCCTTCGCCATGGACCTCGACCCCTCCCGCGGAGGTGACGTTTACGTTCAAGGAAGCACAAACGAAGTCCTCCTACAATGGAACCAAGTAAAGGACTTTGCCGGCATCGGCGAATACACCTTTCAGGTCTCCCTTAACCGCAACGGTGTCATTTACTTTCACTATGAAAAAATGAACGGGAAGATCGACCGGGCCACCACGGGCATTCAAAACGGCACGAGCGACCAGGCTTTGCTCGTTGCCTACAACAACCAACAGGTTAAAGCCGACTCAACGATCCGTATCTCCACCTCCCCCAAATGGCTGCATGTCGCAACCACTTCGGGAACGGTCGCAGGCGGAAAAACCCTCAATATTCCGGTCACCCTCAAGTCAGGCTCAATCCTTGCAGGCAACTACAAGGCCACCATCGAGATCAGCGGCAACGACCCTCAAAAGCCCACTACCGAGGTACCCGTAAGCCTTACCATCCAAGCCACCCGCACTTTGGCGGTCAACCCTGCCACCGTTAACTTCGGACAAGTCTCCGTCGGCTCGCTAGGCGAAAAAACCGTCCAGGTCACAAATACGGGGAACGCAGTCGTAACAATCGGACAAATCAACACGGGCAACGGCGTATTTACCGCATCTGCAAGGTCAAAGTCCTTGAAACCCGGTGCATCCTCAAGCCTTCTGATCCGCTTCAGTCCTATCAATGGAACAAGCTATGCAAGCACCTGCGGAGTTTTTTCCGATGCGGAAAATTCTCCTGTCAACATCAGCTTGAACGGTAAGGGCATCGCCTCTCCCCGTTTCGCATTCAACCCGGAAAAACTTTCGATTACCGTTCCAGCCGGTCAAAAGAGCAAGTCGCTAGCCTCGCTTGTCAACAAGGGCAAGGCCATTGGCAACTTCACCCTCAAGGAAATCCGCAACGAAACAAACGGTAACAATGCAATCGGCATCGCCGAGCCAAACCGGGAACAAGCCGATCCGTTTGCCGACGAGCATGTGCCCAACCGTTTGATCGTCCGCTACAAGGACGGGCAATCCGGATTGTCGAACCCTGGGGCTCTTGCAGCGCAAGTCAAGGTTGTCAGGGAATTGGCCAAAGCCCGCAAGACGGGTAACGGCGTACGGGCCTTGAACGGCTTGAACCTCGCCCTCGTCGAAACGCTTCAAAGCACCAACCTCAGGGACGTGGCAAAAGCCCTCGCCGCGGATCCTTCCGTAGAATATGTCGAACCAGACTATATCCGCCGGTCCTCGGTGCTTCCCAATGACCCGGAGTGGAGAAACCAGTACGCCTTACAGAAGATCCAAGCACCTCAGGCATGGGAAAAGACCAAGGGCAGCCCCAGCGTAATCGTCGCCGTAATCGACACCGGTATCGATTACAACCACAAGGACCTGCAAGGAAATATTTGGAAGAACCCCGGGGAAATCGCCGGTAACCGCAAAGACGATGACGGAAACGGTTACGTGGACGACATCTATGGCTGGGATTTCTGCAACAATGACAACAACCCCATGGACGGCAACCGTCACGGCACTCATGTTGCGGGCACCATAGCCGCCGCCAGCAACAACGGTTTGCAGGTGTCCGGCGTGGCCTGGAACACCAAACTGGTTGCCTTGAAATTCCTCAGCGACCGGGGATGGGGCAGCATCTCCGACGCCATAGACGCAGTCGCGTATTGCACGGCCATGGATTTCCCAATCAGCAACAACAGTTGGGGAGGCGGGGGTTCGAGCAGGGCGATGAAGGAAGCCATCGACCGGGCCGGACAAAACGGACACCTCTTTTGTGCCGCAGCCGGCAACTCGGGCACGAATAACGACAGCAAGCCACACTACCCCTCCAATTACACGAGCCCCAATGTTCTGTCCGTTGCCGCCTCGGACAGCGCCGACCGGCTTGCTTCCTTCACTTGCTACGGCAAGACAAGCGTAGACATGGCTGCCCCAGGGGTCAGCATTCTGAACCTCGTACCCAACAACCGCTTGGCAAGGCTAAGCGGGACGTCCATGGCAACCCCCCATGTTGCCGGAGCCGCAGCCCTTGTCCTCTCGATGAATCAGAACGCCGGTTTTGCGGAACTGAAACAAACCCTCATGAACTCGGTTGACCCGGTAAAGTCTTACGAAGGAAAGATGGTAGCCCCTGGCAGGCTTAACTTACTCAAGGCTCTAGAAGGATTTTCGCCAGGTTGGCTGAGCGTTTCCCCTGAAAAAGGCAGCGTGAACCCCAACGAATCGTCCGAGCTTTCCTTCGGCATTGACGCAACCGAGCTCACTGCCGGAACCAAACGAGCCGTCGTTTGCTTCGAAACCAATGATCCTCTCGCCAAAGTTCTGGAATTTCCGGTTGAGCTCAAGGTAACGGGAGATCCTGAAATTGAGACCGACATGAAATCAATCGATTTCGGCGAGTTGTGGGTCGGAAAGAAGAAGGAGCTGAAACTCACTGTTTCCAACCCGGGGACGGACGAATTGAAGGTCTCCCAACTTGCCCTCGGGCACAAGGATCTGACCGCAAGCCCATCGACCTTATCGATCAAACCCGGCGAAAAGGAAGTCGTCACCATTCTGGCCAACCCGAAGTCAAGTGAAACGATCTCGACTGACTTGACCATCAACTCCAATGCGAAGAACGCCGCCCAGCTCAGGATTCCCGTCACGCTTAAGGCAATACTCCCCCCTTCCCTTCTCTTGTCACACAATTCCATCTCCAAGACATTGGAGCCGAACCAAAAGGGAGTGGAGGCATTGAGTTTAACGAACGCCGGGCAAGCAAGTGCAACTTGGGAGGCAAGCCTTGTAGAGACTGAAAGGAGCCGATCAAGAAGCCGGGACCTCAACGCATTGGTCAGTGCTCTCAACAAGCGACAGCCTGAATTCAACCAACCCGGGCTTCCCGTGGATCAAGGATCAAGTGCATCCAGTGAAAAATCAACCGAAGCTGCCTACAGGATCTTGGGGGGCAATTCCAATTCCGCCATCGAAGTGGCCATCCTGGGAGCTAACTTTTCAGATAAAAACAAGGATGTTGCACTTGGCTTGGCCGAAACCAAACGCTTTGCCGGAATCACCGTGATCGACGTAAAGAGCGTGACCCCGACCGCAAAAGAGCTTCTGGCCTTCGACACTGTGCTCGTTTACAGCAATTATTCCTACAAGGACTCGAACAAGCTAGGAGATAGCGTGACGGAATTTGCCAAAGCGGGAGGTGGGGTCGTAACCATGGCTTTTGAAAACTTACTCTTCAATGGATCCGAAAAATGGTCCTTGGGTGGTCAATGGAAGAAGGAAGGCCACGCCGTCTTCAACCAAGCGAAAAGTTTCGTGGCGACTTCCTCGACAATGGGCGACAAGCTCATGCCTTCCCATCCGTTGCTCAAAGACGTGAATTCCTTCTCGGGGAAGTACAGAATATCCCATAACCAAGCAGCAAAAGGAGCCGAAGTCGTGGCCAAGTGGAAAGACGGCAAACCTCTGGTAACCTTCAAGGCAACTCCTTTCCCCGTAGTCGGCTTGAACTTCTACCCCGTTTCGAAAAGAAAATCAATGAACGGATGGGACACCAAGACGGACGGATGGAAACTGATGGCCAATGCCCTCGAATGGTCTGCCAACGGAAGTCTCCCGAACTGGATCGAGTCCGACACCCTTGCCGGGTCAATCAAAGGAAACGGAACATCACAGGCAAAGCTTTCCTTTGATGCAACTGATTTGAGCGAAGGCAACTATTCCGCTGAGTTCCGGGTTTCATCCAATGATCCCGCCAAGCCTTACCAAACGGTTGCGGTCAAGCTCATCGTCAGGAAAAACGCAGCACCTGTTGCCGAACCTTCCTTGGTCAACCTGATCGAGGATTCCTCCAAGACCTTTAAGCTCACGGCGTCCGACCCGGAGGGCGAACCCATCTCTTATATTCTGGTCGACCAACCCAAAAATGGCCACCTTGAAGGAAAAGCACCGAATTTGACTTATGTTCCGAATGCCAATTTCAACGGAACGGACGGGTTTTCCTTCAAAGTTTCGGACGGCAAGAGGGAGAGTGACATTGCGAAGATCCAGTTCCGGGTTTCCGCAGTCAATGATGCCCCATGGTCCGAGTCGGGCAATATTGCATCCCTGGAAGACGAACCCGTGGTTCTTGGCTTGCGGTATGGTGACCCGGATGGAGACAAACTCCGGATCGATTTCACCCAAAAGCCACGGAACGGTTTCGTCATCGAGGACAACGGTGAGTGGCTTTACTTCCCCAACCCTCACTTCAACGGGAACGATTCGATCAAATTCACGGTCTTCGACGGAAAACTCAAAAGCAATGAAGCAACCTTGGTATTGGATATCAAACCGACCAACGATGCCCCCATCGCCTCCGATTCAAAAGTTACGGCTCAAGAAGGTAAAAGAGTCGGTTTCCAATTGGTCGCTACCGACGTGGACGGTGATCTCATGACCTATGAGTTAATCACGGCTCCAAAGCACGGAAAAATCGAGGTGAGCAAAAACAAAAGTTGGGTCTATACTCCCTTCGAGAACTATAATGGCCCAGACTCGCTGACCTTCCGCGTCTCAGATGGCAAAGTTCGGGGCAACCTCGCCCAAGTCAGTTTCGAAATCACCCCTCGCAACGACGCCCCAGTGGTCGCCTCATCAACCTTTGCACTCATGGAAGACGGTGAGCTCAACGTGAAACTGATTGCCTCGGATCCCGAAGGAGACAATCTCACCTTCAAAATCACCGCATCCGCTCAAAACGGTTCCCTTACGGGCAACGGCCCCACTTATTCCTACAAACCGGAGGCTAACTTCAATGGTACCGACACCTTTACGGTCGTTGCAAATGACGGGCAGTCCGACAGCCAACCTGGACTTGTCACTCTCGTCGTCAATGGGGAGAACGATGCGCCAAAACTAACCTCGATTGGAACCCTCTCGGCATCCTACCGGGATACAACCTTCAGGATGAAACTGAAAGCCGAAGATCCTGATGGAGATGAGTTGTCTTTCGCACTTGGTCAAAAGCCAGTCAACGGAACCTGTTCGATCGAGGGAGATCAACTCGTATACATGCCTAACCCCGGTTTTACGGGAATCGAGAACCTGAATATCGAAGTCTCCGACGGCGAATTGTCCGAAGCATCAATCATCGAACTACCCATTCGCGAACATCCCGGATCCGTGGGGCTCTTCCTCGACGTCAAGGGATCCGATAAAAGCGCGGACTTGCTCCAGGATCTTTACGCCATGAATGAACGCTTAAGTAAAACGGCTGACTACTTGATCAAGCTCGACCTCAAGCAGGCAAACGAAAGTTTAGTTGGTACGGTTTCCGAAAAGGAACCCGATGCAGAATCCATCAGTTTGGATCACTGGAAGGATCAAATCAAAACCTTTGATCCCCAAACCACCTTCACTTTCTACCCTCAAATGGAGAACGGAGAGACTTCCTGGTTCGTAGGCTCTTTTTTGAACCCCGCTTCTAGTGCAGATACAGAGGTAGATGATAAGAGCTCTTACTCTGATAAGGACAAAAGTAAGGATGATGACAATAAGGAAGAAGAAAAGGATCCGGGTGCGTCACCCGACTCCCCGGATCCTACTTCCGCACCGAACGAAGTTCCGGTATTGGGCATCAGCGACTTGCCAACGGTCGAGGCCAGCGAACAAGCCCCAAACTGGTATTCGACAAATGGGCTGGGCAACTTCTTCGACGCCGGGAACGGATGGGTTTATCAACCCGAATTGGGTTGGTGCTTCACTGAAGTGTGCCAGGAAGACTTGTCATTTTGGGTGTTCAGTAAAAAACTGGGTTGGATGTGGATCAAGTCGGAATTCCCCAACATGTGCTACATGGAAGGTGAAGTCGTCAATGGATGGAGTTACTTCCCCAAGGAATCCGTTACAGAGGCAGGCCTTCTCTTTGATTATGCAAACGACACATGGATCAAACTGAAGTAAGCAACCAGGCGAAAAACCAAAAAACTCCACCCATGAGGACAGAAACGAAAAAGACCTCGGAATTGGCCCAAAAGACCAATTCAGACTCCGACGGAGTTCTGGAAGGAATTCAGCTCGATTTCATGAGTATCGGCCACGTTCACCCACACGTGGACATGGGGTTTCCCACGGAAATACCAGACGAATGACGGGCCCTCCAGGCGCCAATTGTCGTAGACGCCATCCTTTCCAAGATCGCCTTCCTTGTAAAAGGCAAGATGGCAGGCATCCAGTCCTCCTTGCTTGGCAAGGCAACGCACCACCTCATCTTGGTCCGACTTGCGGAAAGGCTCGATCAAGAGCTTGAGAACGGATTGCAGATGCGTTTTCTGATCGGGGGCAAAGTCAGATACGCCAATGCCCTGAAACCTTCCCTTGGGTCCGCGGAAGCCCACCATTTCTTCCGATGGCATGCCGGCAAGAACAAGCGCCCTGTCCCGTTGCTTGCCGTCAAACATGTCATAAAGCTTGTTCGCCGCCTTGGCTTGATGCCAGAAGACGTTACTTGGATGATGGGCCTTCTCATATAATCTTTCCCCTTCATGGGCATAAAGAATCGGACCGCCGAAGGCAACGTGCTCGGCGCTGTTGCCATCACAACGCAAGGTCATGTGCCGGCTTGCGAGGACGAACTCAAATTGGTTGGTGCCCGGTTTCCCGAAGATTGCAATGGACTGGCGCTTCCCGAATCCTCCGACGTCATCCTTCAATTGCCGATCCCAGCCCTTGTGCCAATCCGGATTTGTCATCCCAAGAAAAACCTCATGGATCAGGGCCTTTTGATCAGCCGTGTAAAAACTGCTGTCTATCGTGGGATTTGTGATTTTCCAGTTATTCTCGATTCGCGTCCGAAGCAACCCCCGTTTCTTGTCCACGTAATTCCAGTCAAAGCAAATGACCTTCCGTTGCTTTTCATTCAAGGAATCGTAAAGAATCTTGACCAAGCTTTCCGGAGTCTTGGTCGGTTTCGCTGCGAACGCAGGGAGTGCCAGGCCGGTTGCGGCCAGTCCAACCCCTCCGATCTTAAAAAATTCACGACGGGGAAAGACGGGTTTCGGAATAGTACCAGATAGAGTTTTCATGATAGGATGCCTTACTTATGTTTGACGAACCGGATAAGTAAAGAAAGCACGGGCGAAATCATAAGACTACAATTAAATTCACCACATGCACTCATTCACTGCATGCATCAAGGTTCATCCCGAGTTCTCTAGTTCCGCAGAAAACTTTCGCTGGTCACGACGGCCAGGACGAGATCCCGAAACCCCTTGCCGTTTCCAGTCATTTCCTTGCCGATTTTATCGATGCTCGGGCGGTCGCCACTGTTAAGTTGGCGACCGATGGCATAGGTCAGAAGTTTCTTGGTCAGGCAGCGAGTGAAGGTTTCTTCCCTTGCAACAACAAGTTCTCTGAACTCATCCACCGATAAAAAGGTTTGGCCGTTGAGCAGTTTCCCGGAAGAATCGACTTCCAGTTTCTTATCGTACTTTTCCCTCCATGCACCAATCGCATCGAAGTTTTCCAAAGCAAAACCCGCAGGGTTTAAGTTCAAAGCAATAATCATTTCTATTCAAGGCATTTGATTAATTTTACTTTGTTTACAAAATAAAGTTGCAACCACTTAAAATTTATTTAAGAGAATTTAGCAGTGGTACTTTCCTCCCGTATTCAAAACGATTTATCTGCTCAGCTCAGTAGTAACTCGTTATCGATACCTCTTACCATAGATGGACTGAGCCAGCATTACGGAGTCAGTTACACTCCAATACGTAAAGCCCTGACTGGATTGATCGAAGAGGGTTTGGTTCGTAAGAAAGGAAACGGCCGATTGGAACCGATTGAAATCCAAAACAAGGAAAAGTACGAGAGTTCTGGTTTTGATATCAAAGATTTGCCCGATCCCAGTATTGAAATTACCCGCGAACTCGTTGAATTAAGTCTTTTTGGAAAAGAAATTTTCATTCGGGAAGAAAGTACAGCCCGCAAACATGGGCTTTCCCGATCTTCGCTTCGCCAAATTCTTCTGAAACTAGCAGGGGAAGGTCTGATACTGCATATCCCAAGACGAGGATGGCAGGTTAAACCCTTTAGGCAGGAAGAACTCCAATCCTTTATCGAAGTTCGCGAAGTGATGGAACTAAAAGCTCTCGAACTGGCTCAATCCAAATTATCCAAACCGGAAGCAAAACACAGACTGCAGGAAATCAAGGCATCGAATCAGATTTTGAAAAACAGAAAGGTGAAAGTGAGAATCGACAATTCCCTGCATCAATACCTTCTCGAGCTTGCTGGCAACCCCTACCTCGACGACTTTTTTGAGCGGCACGGAAAGTACTACTCTATCCTATTCGAATGGGAAGGTGGAAACCAGAATGCGGCCATACAGGCAGTGCACCAACACCATGCCATTATCGATGCCTTGATTGACGAGG
>Ga0315322_10003112_pt1 | contig 12843 bp, 11 predicted proteins | sample M110021515metaG_FD_203461 | JGI IMG/M metagenome (GOLD analysis project Ga0315322, IMG submission 203461) | Ammonia-oxidizing marine archaeal communities from Monterey Bay, California, United States - M1 100m 21515 | ecosystem: Environmental > Aquatic > Marine > Intertidal zone | place: USA... | reverse complement strand
AGGCTTACCTTTTAATTCAGGGAGGCATGAAAGCTTTTCTTGCAAGTTGTCGTGGTTGTAGTTAAAAGAAAAACGGACCAACACATCATATAAAAAACAAAAATGAAAAATGTTCATATGTTGCCAGCATGATCTCTCATTTAACCCAGATTGCAATATTCTTAGAATTTCTTTAAGGGCATAAAGAGAATTTGCTCTTCCTATATGAGGGTAAAATTGTCTAAAATCTTCTCTCCAGTATTCCCGGGGCTGGCGTTCAACGAATGACAAGACGTCCTCTTCTTGTTCTAGAGCTTCTTCAACAAAGTGGTGTGGATCAAAATAGATGTTGTAATCAGAGTCTGGATACTGGATCAGTTTACCCGGAGAAGTGGTGTCGTAAATATTGTTTTTGAAAGTGAGCATATGAGAAACTTGTGATTGGATATTTGGCTTTTATGTTGTCTAAGCAACTTTACATTAATTTTATTTTTTACCATTCTTATTACTATTTATTATACCTAAATTGTGTGTCTTAATTTAGTTTCTCGGGTCGAAATTTAAACATGAAATCTTTGGAAAAAAATATTTATAAATTTGAGGTGCGATCCATTGATGGGAAATTACTTAGTCTTTCTAAATTTGAGGGTAGGGTCGTGCTGGTTGTCAATGTGGCTTCAAATTGTGGGTTTACATCTCAATACTCGAGCTTACAGAAACTTTATGAAAAATATAAAGATCAGGGTTTTAGTATTCTAGCCTTTCCCTGTAACGATTTTGGTGCTCAGGAACCGGGAGCAAATAAGGATATTAAGTTTTTTTGCCACAATAGTTTTAATGTTACCTTTGATATTTTCAGTAAGACGTCTGTACTCGGTCCGCAAAAAATTGATCTTTATCAGTATTTGTATGATTATTATTTGGAACCACAGGGTGTGGGTGGATTTGGTTCAAAAATATTTAGATTGGTAAAATGGGTGTTGTACCGGATAAAAGGAGTGTGGGTTCCTGAGAGAAATGAGGCGCAATGGAATTTCCATAAATTTCTAATTGGAAGAAATGGTATCCCCGTGGCGAGTTTTTTGAGTGAGGTGTCTCCAGACTCCAACATTATGATCTTGCAATTGCAAGAAGAATTAAGGAAGTAGAGTATCTCTTGTCTGACTAAAATTTTTTCTAGAGGGAATAGGGAACTTCTATATTCTTTTTAAGTAGAACTTCTTCTTCGGCAGGGATCAGCTTATTGATTACCCCAAAGAGACAAGAGTCTGTGAGTTTCAAGTCTTTTTTCTCTTCCGGGGGCATATTGTTGAAGCGTTCTGCATCCATTAAAAATGCTGTCCCAAAAAAATAATTGTCGAGGAAGTGGTCAAAGTTAATATCATCTCCTTGGAGCTCAGGAAATATTTCTTTCCTTTGTGCAGGTTCTGAGTAACTGTAGTCCTCAAAAGTGCCGTGCAGACTGTCAAACAGATATGTCATATGATATGCATTCATGGTGTACCAGTTACCTTTGTCAATCAGTCCCTCTAGAAGAGATCGAGAGAAGTTGTTGATAAGCGAAATGGACCCAAACCTAGATACATGAGGAAATAAAGTCTTGAATCGACCTTCGCTTTCGGTTGGAAGGAGTTGTTGAAGTCCATAAAAAATTTCACGGTCGGTTGTCAGTGACCTAAAAATAAAATCACGAGGATCCAGAATTCGCTGGGTCTCATTTTCAGGGTGGTAAAATGTTTTAGTTTCGTAAATATTCTTTTTGAATACGAGCATAAGCAAGCCTTATAAAATCCCAAGTAAAGCAAGTCCTTGTAGGTTTGTCACGTAAAAACAGCTTTAGGATTTAACTATGCCAGAAGATAAAGACTTTTTGTGGAGTAAGTTGGGTCGAACACTTACAGGTTCTCAATTGGAATATTATTGGGGAATGATTAGCCGGTTTCTTCAAGGACCCTCTAAAGTCGAGGACTGGGGGTCAATAATGACTCCTGACGCCAAATACTTACCAGATTTTTCTAGCCTACGTTACCCAAAAACATCCCAGACCGCGCGTCAACTATCGAAGCTTGTTGTCGGAAAACTTAATGGTGGTATGGGAACCAGCATGGGATGTATGGGACCAAAATCTTTGATTGTTGTAAGAGATAATAAATCTTTTCTGGATTTAATAAAGGAGCAAATAGAGAATCTAAATCAAGAATGGGATCAAAAGATTCCTCTTCTTTTGATGAACAGTTTCTACACCCATCAGAAAACCCAGGATCATTTAAACTCCTCAAGATTTTCGTCTGAAATTATTAGTTTTCAACAAAACAAGTTTCCTCGTCTGTATTCAGAGAATCTAACTCCGCTCACTCCAGATAAATTTGGTGATCAAGCATACTATCCTCCCGGGCATGGGGACTTTTATCAATGCATCTGGAAACAAGGGATTCTGCAAAAGCTTATCGATGCAGGTAGGGAGATTCTTTTTATTTCAAATGCAGATAATCTTGGTGCAGTTGTGGATCCTGTAATTTTGAATTATATGGATGAGTTTAGTATCCCCTTCTTGATGGAAATGACTGCTAAAACACCTGCTGATGTTAAGGGGGGTACTCTTTATCAGCAAGATGGAAAAATTAAGTTGTTGGAGATTGCTCGAGTTCCCGATGAAAAGATTGATGAGTTTTGCGATATGAAAAAATTTAAGGTTTTTAATACCAATAATATCTGGATAAATCTGGTAGCCCTGAATAATAGGCTTAAAAAGGACTCTTTGGAATTAAATGTTCTGGTAAATCGAAAAAATATACAAGGGTCCCCCATCGTGCAACTTGAAACTGCAATTGGTTCTGGCTTTGAATGCTTTGATGGGGCAGTAGGTCTCTCTGTTTCACGTGAACGTTTTGTACCTGTCAAAAAAACGGATGATTTACTATTGGTTCGGTCCAATCTTTTCACTTTGAACAAGGGGGTGTTAACCAGAAACCCCCAGAGAAAGTCTAATGCTTTACCCACAATTCAGTTGGGAGACTTTCTGCAGAATATAGAAAATTTTCAAACTAGTTTTCCTATTATTCCTGATCTTTTAGAATTAGAAGAATTGAAAGTAAAAGGGACTGTCCGATTCGAAGGAACTTCTTCCCTTAAAGGTAGGGTTTGTTTAACGGGTTTAAACAAATCTTTAATTTTACCCTCAGGGGTGGTGATAGCCGGTGAAACGCGCCAAGCATGACCAATGTGGATCACCTTGCGTTATAAATGTAAGTTTAATACTATTTATTTATAGGAAATAATCTTATTATTCGGTAGGTTTTAATAAATAATAACTTTGTTTATTGTCGAGCATATCTATTTTAAATAATTGAATATAAATGAATTATTTATTTTTATGGAAATAAGCATTGACATGCTCTAATGCATAAGTATACTTCTTTTGTAGCAAGATATATGGAGTTATTTTTATAGGAATATTCCTATTTTCTTGTGAAGGAAAAGCTTTGTTATGATTGTTTTTTTGGAAATTTTTGAATGAGGCTACTATTTTTAAATAGCACTATATTGTTCTAATGGGAGGGGGCTAGTTTCTTTTGGATTAGCCTCGTTTAGAATATTTAGTAGGTAAACGTTTGTTAACTAGGGTAAGGGAGGAAATACAATGAAAAAACTCGCTGTTTTACTAATAGTTACTGTTGCTTCTTTTTGTCTTGCCAGTTCTGCATTTGCCGGATCATTGGCGCCGGGTCAAGTGGCCAAGTGTAATAACGCTAAATCAATAACATTGGAAAATACAGGTGGCGGTGCGACGGACCGTGGTGAAGCAAATGCTTCGATCTGGAAGTCGTCAAATTTCACCACAGTTCCTATTAGCTTAAGTCCAAAGGCTAATCATGGTTTCCCAACTAATGGTGGCGGAGCTGCAGGAAATTCCAAGGTGAAAATGGGCAATAAGCATTCCATGGGTCGGAAGACAATTGTATTGTCTGGACAGAATAACTTTAGCCGTGGTGACTCCATAGGTGACATTGGCGGTACAGTAGTAATCACAAATACTGGTACCACAAACCTCTCTGTAAACTGCGGTTAATAAACCTTCCAAGTTTTAAAAGGCCGGCCTGTGATTTTTTCAGGTCGGCTTTTTTCCTACCAACTATTTAGTAGTAGAAAATTATGCCAACCGCAAGAGCTACCCTGTAAAGGATAAATGGGAGGAGGCCAACTCTTGCAACGACCTTAAGTAGAATCTTAATAGCAAGTAAACCGACAAGAAAGCTTATTCCCATGCCGATTACAAGGTGGAGATTAGAAAATGTTTGCTCTGGAACTGGGTCCGTAAGGAACTGCAATAGCTTGTGCATGCCTGCTGCAAAAATAATTGGGGTACCTAGTAGAAAAGAAAACCGTGTTGCTGCAGTATGTGAAAGGCTCGTGAACAGTCCTGCGGCAATGGTAATGCCAGACCTAGAGGTTCCTGGCAACAAGGCAATAGCCTGAGCGCATCCAATAAACAAAATTTGGCGTAGACTTAACCGATTTAACTCCATATTTGTGGCCGTTTTTTTTAAACAGTACCGGTCTGCCATCAGAAAAAAGAGCGACCAGAATAAAAGGTTGTACCCGACGAAAGTGGGGCTCCTTAAGTGGCTTTCAATCCATTCACCTCCAAATAGTCCCAACAATCCTGCTGGGAAAGAAGCAAGAATAATACACCAAGCAAGATGGTGCTCTTTTGGAGAGCTTTCCCTATCAAAAATTCCCTTTATTAAGCTCGTCAGTTCTTTGCGAAAGAAAACAATAATTGCCAGAAGAGTGCCTAAGTGCAAAATGGCATCTAGAGCTAACCCCTGATCTTTAAAATTAAAAACAATGGGAGTTAATATTAGATGGCCAGAACTGGAAATGGGTAGAAACTCAGTGAGTCCCTGAATGATGCTTAATAAAACTATCTGAAAAAATTCCATTTTTTGAGGGGAGGAGAGTGACCTGATTCAATCGGGAAAGAAATTTTCGAGTGACAACCAACTTGATAACTGTTGACCATTCGAGCTTAGATACTAACCCTTACAAAAGGTCAGAATCAAGAAAAAAGCAATGATGAGCTTTCCTTTAAAAATGTGGTTTTTTGCTTAGGCTTTAGGTTTGATGGAGTTTATGAATTATGTTATCTTACGCGGGCATTTAGCTGGATTCCCTTGCAAATTAATAGGTTGCCTCCTCCAACCTTGATTAATCAGGCCTTTTTTTAATGAATTTGGATTGTCCTAAAACAGCTTTCTTTTTTTATGATTTCTATGGTTGCTATTAATTTTCAAGATCTAATTTATATCTGTTACCCATAACTACTTATGAGAAAATTTTCCAGAATTGAACGCCTTCCTCCCTATGTTTTAGGGATTGTCAACGAACTTAAGTATGACGCTCGTCGACGAGGGGAAGATATTATCGATTTTGGTTTGGGTAATCCTGATATGCCTACCCCTAAACATATTGTTGATAAGTTAATTGAGGCATCTAATAAAGAAGCGAATCATCGCTATTCGGTTTCCAAGGGAATATATAAATTGCGTCTTGCTATCACTGACTGGTACAAGCGAAATCATGATGTTGATTTGGACCCTAATTCAGAAGCTATTGCAACAATTGGTTCTAAAGAAGGTATTGCTCATCTGGCTTTAGCAATTACTAGCCCTGGTGACTCAGTTCTCGTGCCGACACCTACGTATCCAATTCATACTTATGCGTTCATTTTAGCTAATGGTGACGTCATTCATGTTCCTCTTAGTGCTGATATAGATTTTTTTGATGCTCTTTTAGATGCCTTCAAGAGAAACTGGCCTAGGCCCAAGGCTATGATTATCAATTTTCCGCATAACCCCACCACTTTGGTAGTGGGTATCGATTTCTTCGAGAAGGTAGTTGATTTTGCCAAAGAACATGATCTTATTGTGATTCACGATTTTGCTTATGGAGATATTGTTTTTGATGGTTATAAAGCTCCTAGCTTCTTGCAGGTTCCAGGTGCGAAAGATGTTGGAATAGAGTTTTTTACTCTGTCAAAAAGTTATAATATGCCTGGATGGCGGGTTGGTTTTGCAGTTGGGAATTCTGAAATTATCCATGCCTTAGCGCGTATTAAAAGTTATCAGGATTATGGTATGTTTCAACCGATTCAGATTGCGGCTACAGTTGCTCTTAACGGTCCGCGTGACTGTGTTGAAGAAATTAGGGAAACGTACCGTAGCCGACGCGATGTTTTATGTGATTCATTGAACCGAATTGGTTGGGATATTACACCGCCGAAAGCGACAATGATGGTTTGGGCGAAAATTCCAGAACGCTTCAGGAAAATTGGATCCCTAGAGTTTTGTAAACTGCTTTTGGAAAAAGCCAAAGTGGCGGTTGCTCCAGGCATCGGTTTTGGAGAAGGTGGAAATCATTTTGTGCGTTTCTCTCTCGTCGAAAACGAACACAGGATTAGGCAGGCAGTTCGAGGTGTGGAAAGATTTTTTAAGGAAGCTGAATAGATTATGAAAATAGTTAAGGTTGGAATGATAGGTTTTGGCACGATAGGTGCTGGGGTGGCCAAAATACTCACGGATAACGATGGGATTATAAGTAAAAGGTTGGGTGCCAGGGTGGAACTGGTTAAAGTCGCGGATTTGGACATCACCACAGACCGCGGTGTTGAACTGGGGGCTGACGTCTTAACTACTTCTGTCGATGATGTTATCAATCATCCCGACATAGAAGTGCTCATTGAGTTGATTGGTGGATATGACCCTGCCAAAAAATTTCTTCTCCAGGCTATTGATCATGGAAAACATATAGTGACAGCGAATAAGGCCTTGCTGGCTAAGTATGGTGACGAAATTTTTTCAGCAGTTTCTGAAAAAGGTCTATCTATTGGTTTTGAAGCTTCTATAGGTGGTGCGATACCAATAATTCGTTCGGTTAGGGAGGCGTTTGTTGCAAACCATATTAAAAGTATAGAAGGTATCGTGAACGGAACCGCAAACTATATTCTTAGTAAAATGTCAGATGAGAATTGCGACTTCAACACAGCCTTGAAAGAAGCACAAGAAAAAGGTTTTGCCGAAGCGGACCCAACTTTTGATATTCAAGGTATAGATTCTGCTCATAAAATAGCGGTAATGACCCGCCTAGCTTATGGGACTCCTGTGACTTTTGACGATATAACCGTTACTGGTATTTCAGGGATTACCTCAGAGGACATTGAATGTGCACGAGAATTTGGTTACCGAATAAAATTGTTGGCGATATCTAAATGCGATGGCCATGCTATCGATATTCGTGTTCATCCTGCTATGATTCCGATTGCGCATCCAATGGCAAATGTTAATGGTTCATTAAATGCTATTCGTGTCTGCGATGATATGATGGAAGAAAATATTTTGATTGGTCATGGGGCTGGTTCTCTGCCAACTGGAAGTGCTGTGGTTGGCGATGTTGTAGAAATCTCTCGGAATATTCTTACGAATGTGGGAGAAAGGCTGCCCGCAGGATCTTTTCTGGAGAAAGAAGTTAAAAGAATTCCTCTCAAAGATATAAGTGAGGTCGAGTCTGAATATTTTTTGCGTTTTAGTGTGCAGGATAAGCCGGGGGTACTTTCAAAAATATCAGGCATACTGGGTAAATATTCTATTAGTATTGAGTCCATGATTCAGAGAGGACGAGGAAAAGGTAGCGAAGGGGTGCCTCTTGTGATGATGTGTCACAAATCGAGTGAAAAAAATATTCAATCAGCTTTAAATGAAATAGAAGAGCTAAACGTTGTGTGTGAAAAACCTAACTTGATTCGAGTTGAAAGATAATCATGGAATTTAAAGCTTGGTTTCAGTGCATTAACCCAGAGTGTGAAAGTCAGTATGAACTGACTGAGATTATCTATCGTTGCAAGAAGTGTGGCGAACTTCTTGAAGTGCGGCATGATATGGACTTGCTAAAACAACGATCTTCGGAAAAGTGGAAAACCTTATTTGAAAGTCGGTACCGTCGCAACGAATGGCCTTATGGTAGTGCTGTCTGGGGGAAAAGAGAGCTGGTCTGTCCTAACGTAGAGAACGAGAATATAGTATCTACTTATGAAGGAGGTACGAACCTTTTTTGGGCCGAGCGATTGGGTCAACAGCTTGGTCTTGATGATCTATGGGTCAAACAATGTGGTATGGCGCATACGGGATCCTTCAAAGATTTGGGAATGACAGTTCTGGTCTCAATGGTTAAGCAAATGATTGCTTCCGGAAAAAACATCAAGGCTGTAGCTTGTGCCTCCACCGGGGATACTTCTGCTGCATTGGCTGCTTATTGTGCACTGGCAGGTATTCCTGCTATCGTGTTTTTACCTAAGGATAAAGTTTCATTAGCACAACTGATTCAGCCCATTACACATGGTGTGCTCACTCTTTCTCTTGATACCGATTTTGATGGATGCATGAAACTGGTTCAGGAGGTTTGTCAGAAAAATGATATCTATCTGGCAAACTCCATGAATTCTTTGAGAATTGAAGGCCAAAAAACTATCAGTTTTGAGATTGTCCAGCAGTTCAATTGGAAAGTGCCTGATTTTGTAATCGTCCCAGGTGGTAATCTGGGTAATGTTAGCGCCATTGGCAAAGGATTCCAGATGTTCTATGATCTTGGTCTTATCGACAAATTACCACGTCTAGTTTGTGCTCAGGCACAGCAGGCGGATCCTCTTTACCGCAGCTATATTAAAGGATTTAAAACATTCGAATCGGTTCAGGCAAAAAAGACTCTGGCAAGTGCAATTCAGATTGGAGATCCGGTCAGCTATAAGAAAGCCATTCGTGCCCTACAGGCTTTTGATGGTATTGTAGAAACTGCTACAGAAAGTGAGCTGGCCAATGCAGCGGGTAGAGCTAATAAAACGGGGCTACTCTGTTGCCCTCATACTGGCGTGGCTTTAGCGGTTCTAGAAAAGTTAATCAATAATGGTGTGATTAAGAAAAAAGATCGAGTGGTAGTAATATCCACTGCTAACGGATTAAAGTTTACTGACTTTCTTTTTAAATACCATACTAATCAAATAGAGGGAGTCGCATCGGAACATGCGTTTTCCCCGATTGAACTAAGTGCTAATTATGAACAGATTAGAAAAAAGATTTTGGAGAAAATAGAAGTATGACTCTCCCTAAAAAAATTTCATTTGTGATTTTCTTTATGATGTGCCCTCTTACAACTTATGCCGGTTCTGGTATTGATCAGGTTTTGATTCCGAGTGGAGAATATAGCTTAGGAAGTCTCTACTGTGAGGAAGAACAGGGCAATGCCGACTGGTGTAAAGATGAGAGCCCTCGTAAAATAAAACTAGATGCATTTAGGATAGATAAATATGAGGTTAGTAATGACAATTACAGAGAGTGCTTCATTGCGGGTGTTTGTGAGCCCTCCGTATTGCATGATGATCGTCCAAATGACTTTAACAAGCCACTTCAACCTGTGGTGTTCGTAAACTGGAAAGATGCCAGAGCCTATTGCGCATGGCGTGAAGGAGATCTTCCTACCGAAGCACAGTGGGAAGTGGCGGCTGAAGGAAAAAAACTTGGTGGTGCCCATTTTGGTCAACCTTATGGAAATGGATCTCCAAAAAATATTGGAAAGTTTGAGGCTAATTCCAATGGTCTTTTCGACATGATGGGCAATGTCTATGAATGGACCCGGTATAGTTCAGACAATAGTTCTAGTGCTCCTACCTTGAAAAATAAGGTGGTGCGAGGAGGTTCATGGAGTTCTCCTAGTCATTACTTAAGAACTTCTGATCGAGTGGCAAAAGACCCCGAGTTGAGATATAGCGATGTAGGGTTTCGTTGTGTGAATATAGAATAGTAGAAAGGATTTAAGAGTATGTCGGATGTTAAGAATGTTGTTATTGTAGGTTCTGGTCCTGCTGGGCATACTGCCGCTATTTATTCTGCCAGGGCTAACCTTACCCCTTTTATGTTTGAGGGTTATGTCATAGGTGGTTCAGCTGGAGGTCAGTTGACCACCACGACGGATGTCGAAAACTATCCTGGGTTTCCCGAAGGAATTGAAGGCCCTGAATTGATGCAGTTGTTTCGCAAACAGTCCGAGCGTTTTGGCACTGAAATGGTTCAGGAAGATGTAATCTCTGTCGATTTCAGTCAGCGTCCATTTGTATTGAAATCAGAGAGCCGTGAAGTTAAAGCACATTCTGTTATCATTTCTACAGGCGCTACGGCAAAGAGAATGGGCGTTCCCAATGAAGAAAAAATGTGGAACAACGGCATGTCAGCCTGTGCTGTTTGTGATGGGGCACTTCCTATGTTTCGAAACCAACCGCTGATGGTAATTGGTGGGGGCGATACGGCAGTCGAAGAAGCCACTTATTTAGCCAAATTTGGGTCTATAGTGTATCTGGTGCATCGACGAGACCAACTCAGAGCATCTAAGATCATGCAGGAGAGGGCCCTTAAACACCCCAAGTTAGAAATTCTTTGGGATACAGTTCTTGAAGACGCGTTGGGTGAAGACTATTTGACCGGGGCAAGCCTAAAAAATATTAAGACCGGTCAAGTTCGTCAGGTTGAAGTTGCAGGTCTTTTTTACGCTATTGGCCATACTCCCAATACCTCAATTTTTAATGGGCAATTGGATCTTGACGATGCTGGCTATATAAAACTGAAGCTTGGAACTCAAGAAACTAATATTGAAGGTGTTTTTGCTGCTGGGGATGTTCATGACCATAAATACCGCCAAGCAATTACCGCAGCAGGCACAGGTTGTGCTGCATCTTTGGAGGCTGAACGCTGGCTGGCTGAGAAGGGGCTGACAAATTAAGGCCTTTGAAGTTAAATAAATTATAAGGCGTTCCTCCGGTGTTGGTGATCAATACATTCCTATGTGAAGTAGGCTCGTATAGTATAAAATTTAACTGCTTAAGAAATCACTTCAGGACTAGGTTGTTGTTACTAATAGTAGGCATGGATAAACACCTGACTAGTGGTCACATTATAAACCTAATGCAGAGACTTCGAGCTTAAGTAAATCCGTTTTCCTGTAAAATTTCGTGACTGTATTTTATAAATAAAATACTTGGTTTGTTCCCTGTTTAATACCTAGAACCGTAAACCAAAATCGCTCAAGTAAACAGTATTACACTCAATCAGAATGTCAAACCTTTCCCTTGTTTGTGAAAACCTGAAGCCATTAATTTCTGATGAGGAAGTTAATAGTCTTCAGTCAGAAGTTAACCTTCACCATAAGTCTTTAGTCGAAGGATCAGGCAAGGGGTCGGACTATATAGGTTGGTTGGGACTGCCTTCCTGTTTTTCTGATTCTACTAAGATTATTTCTGCTGCAGATACAATTCGTAAGTCCTGTGATGTTTTCATCGTTGTGGGTATTGGCGGATCTTATCTGGGATCTCGGGCTGGTATTTCCTACCTAAACTCTTCTTTTTCTAATCAACTTGATAGTTACGGCAACCCAGAGATCTATTTTGCTGGACAGAATATTAGTTCGGATTATCATGCCGACCTTTTCGACTTTATAGCGGATCGAGATATTTGTATCAATGTCATCTCTAAGTCCGGTACTACTACAGAGCCAGCTGTTGCCTTTCGCCTCCTTAAGGAGATGATGGAGAAAAAATATGGATTTGAGGGCGCTCGAGAACGTATTGTCGTCACCACCGACTCCAATAAGGGGGGCCTCAAAAGTCTTGCAGATGAGTTAGGTTATAGGACTTTTTCGATACCAGCTGATGTTGGAGGTAGGTATTCCGTATTGACTCCTGTAGGGCTTTTCCCCATGGCAGTCGCGGGTATAAATATTAAGGAACTTATGGAGGGAGCATATCTAGCCGAAACATTGTACGCAAACTCCTCGCTGTCTCAAAATGATGCCTACTATTATGCAGTGATGCGGCAATTGCTTAACCAGAAGGGAAAAACCACTGAAATTTTGGCAACATTCCAACCTGCTTTCCACTATCTGGCGGATTGGTGGAAACAGTTGGTCGGTGAAAGCGAAGGCAAGGACTTGAAAGGTATTTTTCCCACGTCTGTAGAGTTTACCTCAGATCTTCATTCTATGGGTCAATGGATTCAAGAGGGAAACCGTAATATTTTTGAGACTTTTTTAGTTCTTGAATCATCACGTCGACAGTTGAAAATACCTGCTTTTAAAAATGATGCAGACGGTTTAAACTACCTCGCCGGTGAAACGATGGATACTATCAACGAGAAGGCTTGGCTCGGAACAGCAAGCGCACATAAAGATGGTGGCGTTCCCAACATGACCTTGAGAGTTAAAGATCGTTCGCCATACTCTTTGGGACAAATTTTTTATTTTTTTGAGAGAGCGGTTGCAATGACTGCCTATTTAAATGAGGTAAACCCGTTTGATCAACCGGGCGTTGAGTTTTACAAGAAAAATATGTTCAAGCTTTTGGGTAAACCCGGTTTTTAGAGAGGATAAATATATGGATGCTATAAGCCAAAAGCTGGAAGAAGTTTTGCATAGACTTGCTTTTGAAGAAATTAAGGGTGAGTCGCCTCATAGCGATTCTGATCCATTATTAGCGAGATTAAAAGTCCTTGGCACTGAGGTGTGGGTTGACACTGGTGAACTAGAAAAAGCTCAGGAAATATGGAAGAACGAACTAACGGCTTTGACTACCAATAACACTCTGGCAAATCAGGTGGTACAAAGTGGGGTTATGGATAAGGTTATTGAAGAAACCATCCATGAAATTAGGCAAGAAAGGCTGGGATTGTCTGAAGAGGAAATGATTCTGGAAGTAGGGTTTGTGATCAATTGTAAGATTGCCTTGCGTCTGGTCCAGGCATTCAAGGTTAAAGTCAGTGTTGAATTGCACCC
>Ga0315322_10003110_pt1 | contig 12852 bp, 9 predicted proteins | sample M110021515metaG_FD_203461 | JGI IMG/M metagenome (GOLD analysis project Ga0315322, IMG submission 203461) | Ammonia-oxidizing marine archaeal communities from Monterey Bay, California, United States - M1 100m 21515 | ecosystem: Environmental > Aquatic > Marine > Intertidal zone | place: USA... | reverse complement strand
ATCTGAACTTTCGTGAATTCTCTGCTTACTGTTACTCGCCTCGCCCGATCACCACTCGAAAGAACACGGGGCGTCCGTCACGCTGCCCACGCACTCGAACATTTTCACCAGGCATTGTCTCTGCAACAGCCTCTTTCAGCGATTGAAAATCTGTAATCTTCCGATCACCAAACTCTTTGATGATATCGCCCTCCTGGATACCAGCCTTCTTTGCGGCTGAACTGGGACGAACGACATCAATCACTGCCTCCTCAACTTGAGAGTTCCCTTGTACGCCGAGGACAGGCCGGAAACCGGGTAGCGTTCCCCAGGAATCTCCAGCGACCAACCGGTCCCATGAATTGGCGTAATTATCGATCGGAATATGCAAATTTTCTTCAACATCATTCCCAATGCGGCTATGGATCGCAATCAATTTACCTGACAAATCGAACAACGGACCGCCACTATCACCCCCAATCAAAGCACAGTCAGTCCGCAATGCGGATCGATTGACGCGAGCGATCCGGCCGACGCGGGTCACAACGCCTCTTGTCTGATCGAATCCACTGGGATGGCCAGTCGCGATACACCACATACCTCGGGCTAGTTTGCTACTGTCGCCTAGCGTTGCGTGGGGCCAGTCCGCTCCCTCATTTTGGCCTGGGGTGATCTGCAACATGCCCGCGTCAACGTTCTTGTTCAAACCGAGTGTCATCGCTTTTAAACGACGGCCATTCGCCAAAATCACAGTCGCTGGCTTGTTGGGTCTCATCGCCACATGAGCAGCGGTCAACACCTTGCCGCCACCGTCGATGATCACGCCACAACCCTGGGCCTGCCCAATTTTGATGCTAACAGTGCACAGTTCCGCCGCCGCTGAAATTTTCCCAAATTGCTGCTCCAGCGATCGAAGCTGTTCAAGAGATTTCGGCACTGTTCCCGCAGCAAGAATGCTCTGAAGACCTTCAGGAACAGGGAGTTTCGTCTCAGACGAGTCATCGCCTCTGGTCGGAGCAACTGCTGTCGACTGAGCGTTGAGCGGAGGGCCGAACGCTCCAAACCCCAAAGTAAGAAAAACAATTGCCGCAGCAATTGATTGCGGTTTGCCGACGACGGAAGGTTTCGTTATGTAGTAATGCAAAGCTGCCTCTAATCGCGACGCGGAGTTGGCGATCACGTACCAAATATGGGATTCACTCCCTATTATAGCCTCTATTCAAGATCCTTGAAAAAGTGATCTCTTCTAACAGGAAAACCACCGGAAATGAGCGATGTTTCGGATCAAACCATGATTTTCGGGTGCGGCTACTTAGGTCGCCGGATAGCACGGTTGGCAATCCGTGACGGAAATACGGTATGGGCAACCACGCGTCAGCGCGGAAAGCAGCGAGAACTTGCCAACGAAGGAATTCGGTCGATTGTGGCCGACTGGACAGATCGACGGACCCTCACGGATCTACCAGCCGTCAAACACTTCGTAATTTGCGTGAGTTACGACCGACGGAGCTCTCACAATCGCTATGAATCGCAGGTGGGTGGCCTACGGAACCTTCTGCACGCCATCAATCCCGCGACAAAGATCTGCTACATCAGCACAACCGGGGTCTATCACCAACAAGGTGGTTTGTGGGTTGACGAAGCGAGTCCAACGCGTCCAATTCGCGAGGGTGGACGTGCACACCTTATGGCAGAATCATTGTTGAACCAAATGCGGCCCAAGTCACCATGGACAATTTTGCGACTGTCTGGCATCTACGGGCCCGGTAGAATTCCCCGAGCGGCGGACGTGATTGCTGGCAGGCCAATCGCCTCACCGCAGCACGGTTTCTTGAACTTAATTCACGTCGATGATGCAGCGGCAGCGGTCTGTTCGGCTTTGCGAGAACACACGCAGCGTTTGTACGTCGTGAGTGATGATCAACCCGTCGTCCGCTCGCAATTTTACGAGGAAATTGCCCGCCAAACTGGCTCGCAAGGACCACAGTTTGTGACGCCAGCTACTGGTTCACCGGTAATGATGAGGTCGGAAAGTAACAAACGGGTCTGGAATCGCAGAATGAAGAGCGATCTGGTCTCCAAACTGCAGTTTCCAAGCTATCGACATGGATTGGCTGACATCCTGTCGCCTGGCAGGAACGGATGACGCCCAGAACTTGTTGGCGGGTCAAAACCTCGCTAGGCCGGTCTTGAGAGCTGTGGGCTACAGACTTGAACCCCTTCAGCGTACAATGCTCTATCCTTCACTCCCATTTTTTCAACAGATACCATGCTGACCCGTAAACCGATTTTCCCGGGAATTATCGAACTTAACTTCCAAGCAGGGGAAGTCCTCGGATGCAATGTCTACCTTGTCTACGATGGTGATGAGTGGATTTTGATCGACATCGGGTATGAAGAGACGGTCGAGGACTTTGTAGAAATCATACGCCAAGTCGATTTCCCATTTTCTCGATGCAAAACCCTGGTTGCCACACACGCGGATGTGGATCACATCCAGGGGCTCGCCAAGGCCAAGCAGTTACTGAAGACTTCGGTCACCGCTCACCCGAATGCAGTAGCCCCTCTCCAATCTGGCGATACGCTAATCACACTGGCCGAAATCGCGGCTCAGGATTTGAAGATGGCGATGCCTCCCGTTGAAATCGAGCACGAGGTCAGTGACGGAGACATCATCGAAGTCGGTTCTCTGAAAGTAGAGGTCTGGCACACTCCCGGGCACACAAACAGTCAATTAGCATTTCGAATCGGAGATGTCTTACTCAGCGGCGATAATATCTACCGTGATGGGTGCATCGGCGCCATCGACGCTCACCATGGAAGCGACATCAAAGCCTTTGTCTCATCACTCGAGCGAATCCGCGACAGTGATGTGAAATGGTTGGCCCCAAGTCATGGTCCAATCTTTGCGAACGATCGTGATTTTCTTGACGCCACTATTGAGAGGGTGCGCGGCTACCTGAAGATGGCCGACTTCGGTACGCTTGCCGAAAGCTGGCCGCTGATGGATGAGTGGGATGAAGAAGTCGCTGCTGGGAAGCTCCCGGACGGTTTGGCGTAGTGCCGTGTTTCGGGTTCAATTGACGTCCTTGAACCGGACCACACACTCAAAATCCACACATGCATGCCTCGAATAGGACTTCTTTCGAGAACGGCCGTTAACGCCTTCGATCAACCTGCAGCGAGGACCACTCGCGGAGCATCGTTTGCGGCATGAATCATGCTGTATTGATCGTACCAGTGGTAACGTTGCTAGGGACAATGACGAAACTAAATCCGTCATGCGTCAACCCAAGGCGGTTGAACGTGGCTTCCAACGCCCATTTTAGCGCCCTGCTGGACTACTTTCCTGCGGTCATTGTGCCGCTACAAGCAGTTTTTGATTAACATGGGAACTTTCAACATTGGAAGCTGATTTTCTGAATCCTGTGCAGTAAGCGTGAATTCGGCTAAAAAATCTCGCTCGCGCGACCCAACATCAGCTCGCTCCGTTACCGATCGTGACACATGCGACCGTTGAGATTCCTTATCTAGCCCTCAACAGCGTTTATGACCAGCAACTCTGCCAGATACTCAACGACCCCCACCAACCAAGCAGACTTATTTCTGGGGATCGATGTGGGTGGAACGAACATCAAGCTGGGGCTCGTCGATGCCTCAGGGATGGTGCATGCCAAGGATACATTGGCGACTCCTCATCTAGTGACGCCCGAACGAGTATTCAACGCAGCCATCACCTTTGCTGATCATGAATTATCTTCATTAGATAACGGCAAATTCAATTTGGCTGGGATTGGTGCAGCTGTTCCAGGCGTGCTTGATTCGCAAGAGTCAGTCCTGCGCGAAGTTGTGAACCTGCCCGAATGGAAGGGAAAACGCCTGCGGGAAATACTCGGCCAAGCACGAGATCTGCCGAACGCAGTCGTGAATGATGCAAATTCAGCAGCCTATGCCGAGCACGCTCTAAGATCTCTGGGCAACAAATCGCTTGCACTTGTGACGCTCGGAACCGGCATCGGCTGCGGGTTGGTCATCAATGGTTCCCCTTACGGAGGTGATCATGGTTGCGCCGGCGAACTCGGGCACATCGCAATCAGATTTGGCAAGAACGCTCTTCCATGCACCTGTGGCAAGACAGGGCATCTTGAAGCTTATGCCGGGTCAAAAGGAGTTGTCACACAACTGCAGTCATTGGCTAGCACATCAAACACGTCAGAGATTACGTCATTACTAGCAACAGATAGCATCACGCCTCGAGACATTGCCGCACGCGCGCTGATCGGCTGTGAACTGTGCAACACCGTGATCGACCAAACCGCTGAGTATTTGGGTCAGGCAATTGGCCAGATGACACAGGTAATCGACCCAGCTGTTGTATTGCTGGGTGGAGCGATGACCTTCGGGGGCAGCCAATCCAAAGTAGGGCAACGATTTTTAGCAACCGTACAGAAGACGATTATCGCCACCACTCTTGAAGAAGTCGGTAGTCATTTGCAAGTCGAATTTGCTTCACTCGGTAATGATGCCGGTGTCATTGGAGCAGCCATGGTCGCACAACAGGTAATTGCATCGTGATCGAATTTCCCAATGAACGAATCCCTTGTCTCGTTTTCAATCGTGCATCCGACGCCAGTGTCGCAGCCGCGAGAGAGATCGCAGAACTGATACGGGAGAAAGCAGCACAAGGACAGATGTGTGTCCTCGGACTGGTTGCTGGCTCTTCGCCTGTCAATGTTTACGATGAACTGGTGCGAATGCACCGGAATGGCGAAATCTCTTTTGCCAATGTCATCACGTTCAATCTTGACGAATATTTTCCGATGCAACCTTTCGAGTTGCAGAGCATCGCCCGATTCATGCACGAGCATCTTTTCGATCTCGTTGACATCCAACCCAGTAACGTGCACATCCCTGATGGAGCCATCCCAAAGGAGGATGTAGCCGAATACTGCCACCAGTACGAACAGTTGATTCGCGACTGTGGTGGTATCGACATCCAACTGCTCGGAATCAACCGTACCGGCCATATCGGATTGAATGAACCTGGCTCAGATCGAGCAACCAGAACGCGAATGATCACTCTGGACACGGTTACTCGAACTGATGCCGCCAGTGACTTTTTCGGTGCCGAAAATGTTCCTCGTTACGCGATCACCATGGGCGTGGGTACAATCTTGGAAGCGAAACGCATCATGCTGCTTGCGTTTGGTGAAGGCAAAGCCGATATCGTAGCCAAAACTGTCGAAGGCTACGCTAATACGACGATCCCGGCCACCTTTCTTCAAGACCACCCAGACACACGGTTTCTACTCGATGAGTCTGCTGCTTCAAGCCTGACTCGCTCCCAAGCACCCTGGCTTCTGGGTGAGGTCAATTGGGATTCCGAGACGATAAGACGAGCTGTAATCGATCTATCACAGGAACTGGGCAAAGCTGTTCTCAAGCTCACCGATGCCGACTACAACGAGCAGGGATTGCAGGACTTGCTGGCAGCTCATGGAAATGCCTACGACATAAATCTGCGAGTCTTTCGCCACATGCAGTCGACAATCACCGGGTGGCCTGGTGGCAAACCAGAACATGCTAAACAAGTGGGTGATCGCCCGGGACATCGTGACGACATCTTTCCAAAACGCATCATCGTGTTCTCGCCACATCCAGACGATGATGTCATTTCGATGGGTGGAACGTTGATCCGCCTGGTTGAACAGGGACATGAGGTCCACATTGCTTATCAAACTTCAGGGAACATTGCAGTCTTTGATGAAGACGCGATTCGGTTTGCCGAGTTCGTCGAAGAGTTTTGCTGCGAATTTCAGATCCAAGCCTCCGGTTTGGCAGAGCTGGAATCCCACATCGATGAGGTTCTGCGGAAGAAACAACCGGGGCAAGTCGACAGCGACCAGGTCCAGCGAATCAAAGGTTTAATCCGACGTGGTGAAGCACGTGAAGGCGCACGCTGTTGTGGGGTCAAGGACGAACACCTGCATTTCCTTGACCTACCGTTCTACCAGACTGGCCGCGTTAAAAAGAGTCCGATATCGTCCGCTGATATCAACATTACATTGGAACTGCTTCGCGAAGTCCAACCCCACCAGATCTACGCTGCAGGCGACCTGTCTGATCCGCATGGAACGCACCGCACGTGTCTGTCAGCCATCCTGCAAGCCTGCAAGCAGTGCGAACAGGATTCTTGGTACGAGAGCTGCGCGATATGGCTATACCGTGGGGCTTGGCAAGAATGGCCCCCTCACCAGATCGAAATGGCGGTTCCACTGAGCCCAATGGAAGTAGCAAGAAAGCGAGCTGCGATCTTCAAACACGAATCTCAAAAAGACCGTGCACTGTTCCCCGGATCCGACGTGCGGGAATTCTGGCAACGAGCCGAACAACGCAACGCTGATACAGCAAGAAGATACGATGAAATCGGCCTCGCTGAGTATGCTGCAATCGAAGGCTTTGTCCGCTGGGATGGACAATCTGGTATCGAGCTTTAGAGTTACATGCATTCGGCAGCACCAAGCAAAACAGAATGCGATTACCAATCAGAAGGATCTCTTGATGAAGTCTCTCACCCGACGCATTACCCTGAAATTACTTGCTCTCGGAGGAGCGTGCTTGGGCCTATCACGAACGGTACGTGGTGACGACCAAGCGTTGACCAGCGACACCGATCCGCTCGCGAATTCTCCGGAACTCAACACTACTGTCTCGTGGTCCAGAACTCATGATCGGGTCTGGCTGAATCCCCGGATTTGGGCAAATCCGATGGAAGACTGGCGAATACGTGACGGAGCGGCAGAGTGCCAAACCACGGGGGGAAATCGTAATCTGCATCTCATCACGCACCAATGGACCAATCCAACTGGTTCAGCTGACATGCGTGTCTCACTTCAGAAAATAGGTGGCCAACGAAAAGACGCAGGTGCAGGTTTTCGCATCGGCACCAAAAGCGAACTGAACGAATATCGCAGCAACTGCTTTGCAAACGGTGGAATCAATGCGGGAGTGCTGGAGGGAAAACTCGTACTAGGTCGCAATGCAGGCAGCAAATCTATCGATCTTGGGAATGAAACCACGCTCAGACTGACAGCTCGTGGACTGGGTGCTCAAGTTGAACTCACCCTCATTGCTGAAACACCCTCAGGAAAGCTACTTGATCAACTGACCGCAAAAGTTCAGTCCAAAGCAGTGCTTGGAAACGTTTCGCTGGTCAATAATTTCGACGCCAAACTGAAAAAAGGCCAAGGTGGACGATACCGCTTCAAGGATTGGTCAGTCACAGGAAACGCGTTTACGATTCAGGAATCACGGCAGTTCGGTCCGATCCTATGGTCAATGTATTCCTTAAGTGACTCACGTAGCGATGAAGGTTTCGTACTGAAGATCAGTGCTCTCACCGGACCGCTGGGAAAGCAGGATAATCAGAACATCGAATTGCAGGTCAAGGTCGATGGCGATTGGAAATCGCTTGGTCAGGCAGCGCTAGACACCGATGCATGGACCGCGACATTCCGAATTCCCAATTGGAACGAGAAGGCTGCCACCCCATACCGATTGCTGTACCGAGAGCTGAAGACAGACGGGACCGAGGAAGAGTCAAACTGGAGTGGCACGATCAAAGCCAATCCAGCAGGCAGACCATTGAGAATAGGAGCACTGACATGCCAAAACCACTACGGATTCCCATATGAACCCGTGGCTGAAAACATTGTCAGGCTTGACCCAGATCTGATTTACTTTTCCGGTGATCAACTCTACGAAAGCCATGGCGGCTATGGATTGATTCGTGATCCAGCTGAGCCCGCTATCCTGAACTATCTGCGAAAGTACTACATGTTTGGATGGTCGTTCAGGGAGGCGATGCGTGACCGACCCACCATCTGCATTGCAGATGACCATGATGTTTTCCAAGGTAACATCTGGGGGGAAGACGGAGCCCCAATGGATGTCCAAACTGGCGGTGCCTCATCCAATGGCGGATACAGAGAACCAGCCCGTATGGTCAACGTTGTACACAAGACAAACACGGCACATCATCCGGATTTCCATGACCCCACACCTGTTCAGCAAGGCATCAGCGTGTACTACGGTGACATGGTGTATGGCGATGTGGGCTTTGCTATCCTCGGCGACCGGCAATTCAAAAGTGGCCCCCAGCATGTTGATACCGGAAGTGGTCGCGCTGATCATGTCAAAGACCAAAACTTCCAAACATCTGTGTTAGACAAACAAGGCCTTCATTTGCTTGGCTCGCGCCAAGAATCATTCTTGAAAGAGTGGGGAAAAGACTGGCGTGGTCACAAAATGAAGATTCTGCTGAGCCAGACCGTATTCGCAGGAGTGGCAACCCACCACGGAAAATATGATGGTTATCTGAAAGCTGACCTCGACTCGGGAGGCTGGCCGCAAACACCACGGAATCGTGCTATTGATATCCTTCGCGAATCCAAGGCCCTGCATATCAATGGAGACCAACACCTGACCACATTGTCGCAATATGGAGTCGATAAACAGCGTGACAGCATGTGGTCATTTTGCACGCCAGCTATCGCCGCAGGCTACCCCCGTTGGTGGCGACCGGATGAGGTGGGCATGCCGCACCAAAAACGCCCCACCCATGGATTAGAAAATACCGGTGAATACCTCGACGGTTTCGGAAACATGATTTACGTTTACGCCGTTGGGAACCCCGAGGTAGGTACAAAGAAAAATCGCTACGAGAAGGCTCATCAAAAGGGCAGTGGCTTTGGGGTTGTAACGGTTGACACCGACGAAAAAACCTACCAGATCGACTGTTTTCGCTTCCTGATCGATGCCGGGGATGGAAAACCTGAAAATCAATTTACTGGCTGGCCGGTGACCATCCGCCAACAGGAAAATGCTGGAGACAACATCATCGGATGAATAAGACCTTGAGTACATACACGCAATATTTTCACGCTACAGGCACGTTGCAGAACGACTTTGACGTTAGATTTATCAAATGACAATCACGAGTCATGTTATCGTTCTGCTGGCGAAGCTTTTCAGTGGATTCACTGTGCGTTGGGTTGATTGCCAACCGGACACCTGCCAACGAATCTACTTTGCCAATCACACAAGCCACCTCGATGCCGTAGTGCTGTGGTCAGCACTGCCGCGTGAACTTCGCAGAATCACGCGTCCTGTTGCTGCCAAGGACTACTGGTCGAAAGGTTGGCTCAAGCCCCACATGGCTGAAAGCTTCAATGCCCTGCTTGTGGATCGCAAGGAGATCAAAGTCCACAAGAGTCCCATCGATATCATGCTCCAGCAAATGGGTGATGTGTATTCACTGATCATGTTCCCTGAGGGTGGCAGATCTGCTGGTGATGATGAGATGGGGAAATTCAAGAGTGGATTATTCTACATGGCGAAGAAGCGGCCTGACCTGGAATTGGTCCCCGTATACATTGACAACGTCAATCGAATCCTTCCCCGCGGAGAAGTCCTTCCGGTTCCCTTGCTCAGCTGCATCACGATTGGATCACCAATCTTTCTGGAGACAGGTGAGCCGAAGAATGCTTTTCTTGCTCGAGCGCGGCAAGCTGTTCAGCAATTAAAAGAGTGCTGATCAAACGAGCTGTGGCTGCTCCGTATAAATTTTCAGCAACTGACTCTGAACTTTCACGGCCCGCAACAGAATCCACAATTGCTCTTCACTGAACTCGACTCGGCTATCTGAGTGCAAGCGTTCCAGCTCAATAGCGACAGCAGCATGTTGATCCGAAGCTGCTTCGAGCCGGAATGTCGCATTACGCCATTCAGCGTACAACGCATCATCATCCGTCAAGAGACGCTCATCATTGCTTCGAGCAAGAATCATCAAAGTCAGGCGAGCGACTTCAACAGGAGTAAAATCCGGTCGCAAACCGGCAATACGCTCAGCGAGGTGGGTGCCAGGTCATAGTTTGAAAAGCAGTGGGCTGGCTGTAACTACGTTCATGGATCAAATACAGATTCGATTCCAGACAACTAAACACGCAAACCAGTCATATCTGTCATGCCCACTCATGCCATGTAAATCGCACACAGAAACTTAACCGGTTATTAGACCGTAGGTCATGAAAAACAACGAAGCAATAAATCATTCAATATTGCTGTGGCCCCATGTTTCAGCAACAAAACCAGCCTACAAAAGCCAGTCAGTTCTAAAGCAACGACCGTCGTAAGCCCCATCCCAACAAGAGTGAAGGAACACTCAACTCAGCACCACTCACACCCGGAATGTTTCTCAGTGACGGGTGTAAACGGCAGCGTCAAAACACGAACAACCTGAATCATTCAACCTCGTTGTCACCACGTTTACTCGCCTTCAGACTCACAAGGTATGCCACGAGGTCCCTCAATTCGCGTTTGGACATCAGCTTGGTCAGGTCAGCTGGCATGGATGAAATCCCCTTGCGTCTCGCTACGACCTCATCAAGTAAAATGCGAACTTGGCCGCCATCATTTTGAACCAGTTCAACGAACTCCTCGTTCTCAGACTTTACGATGCCAGTAAAAACCTGACCAAGATCGTTGGCAATCACAGCAGTTTCGAAATTTTTGGCAATTTGGGCATCGGGCAAACAAATCGACTCCAACAAGTACCTTGCGTCTTTTTGCCCTCCGATGTGGGTGAGTTCCGGTCCCACTGCACCTCCCGCCCGATCAACCTTATGGCATCGCAAACACGACAGTTTTGTATTCTCAAAGAAACTTATTCGCCCTTTTTTCGAATCTCCTCCCTCCAATGCCACCAGCCATGGCGCCAATGGATCCTGTTCTGCCGAGGCTTTGGTGTATTCCTTCAAAGCAGATTGCAAGTCAGGACCCACTTTTCCATCCGCAGCTTCAATCACATTCAGTTGAACATCCGGTGAAAGAGTGCCGTCCAAGTAAGACCTGGCCCCGCCTTCAATTGTCGCCACAGCATCGGGATCACCACTTTCGGCCAAAATATCCCAAGCTAATTGCCTCACTTTCAGATTCCTGCTTTCGGTAGCCTGAATGAAACGTGGCAGTGAAGCTTCTGAATCGTGTTGTGCCAGCACCTTCAATGCTTCAGGCAGTAACACGGTAACGGGCTTCAATTTAACTTGCTTTGCCAAGGCAACAGCACTCTTCGGATTCAAGCGATTCAGGGCAGCCAAGGAGACAGCACGTGTCGCGGGTGATAGGCTTGGATTGGTAACCCGATCCACCAAGACCGGCGCAATTTCTGAAATCCCTAGTTTCGAAGCAACCTCGATCGCCATTTCACGGACTGACTCAGGTGCTGTAATCAGGGAATCGACATGAGACTCGAGGGCTTTCTTTGCGACCAACACGTCACGCTTCGCCAGCGGGCGGTGGGCATTCAGAACGCGATCGCGTGGGTCGGGTAGTGCCCATTGTCCCAGCATCTCCAAAGCTTCAACCCGCATTGCTAGGAACGCTGATTCGCGGCTCGCGAAAGCTGCCAATTTCGCCGCAGACTCGGCTGTCCCAAGTCGGTAGTTGGCATTCAATATCCGACGCAGCAACTCCTTTGATCCATCAGAAGTACCCACCATGTCTGCCAACGCATTCATAGCCGATGGGATCGGTGCATCGTGAATGGCCCTAGCGGCCTCCATCGCCACCAAATCACTTTCATCATCGAGAAACAAGGAAGTTTCCTTCATTTTCAGCCGCCTCAATGCCACCACAGCAGCACGGCGGACTGATTCGCTGGGGTGTTTGCGCAAAGCTGCGATTTTCGTTGGATCGGACAGGCTCACCAAATACATCACCCCAGCATGTCGCAGAGCAGCATCCTTGTTCTCTGCAGACGCCAACCGTCCCACGATTTGCGGAAATGCATCAACATTCTTTAACTGAGCGAGAGCCAAGATTGAAAAATATTGAACACGTGATGAGGGATCACTCAATAGCTCTCGCAGACGTGCAACTGCTCCGGAATCCAGACGCTCCCCTGCAACTTTGGCTGCAGCAGCTCGCAAGACATCATCTGTATCCTGCAGAAGCGGACGCAATTTTTCCAACGATGCTTCGCGGACTTCAGGATCCTTTCTAAGAATCTGATCGGCACCCCACAGGGCGTGCAAACGCCCCACCGAAGCGAATTCTGAATTGATCGCCAAAGCGAGTAACGTATCCAACTCGTGACGTCGAGCCAGTTCCCACTGGGACTCGAAACGGATTCGGCGATCAGGATGGGCAAGATAGTCAGTGAGTGCTTCAATCGTATGCCTGGACCAGTCTGATCCAAGCAACCGCTGCACTTCTTTCACGATCGGAGTATCGCGATGACTGGGATCCGTTACACGGTACATACGTCCTTTGCCCAACCCGTCCCAGCCGTCAACCCAATCGCTGATGTAGAGAGCTCCATCGGGCCCAAACGCGAGATCCGTCGCCAAGACTGACCAGATAGGATCACTATCACTCGCAAGGCGATAGCAGGCACCTTTCGGCTCCAGCGTAAAGCTACGAATCCCACTATTCGCAGGACCGCCGCGAAAATCACAAATGAGAAAATTATCTTTCAGTGCATCACCAAAACCGGTGCCCGGATAAAAAGCCAAGCCACTGGGCCCATCAGTCAAATTCACAATGGGAGGAACAATATACGCGGGTTGTTCCTCATGAAGCGGTTCCCAAATTCGGTCCCGGTTGAAAGGACCCCTGTCAGGCAAATACTGATAGTGCATGCGCCAACCCGAATCTCCACCTTCGAGGATATGCACCACCCGAGCCTTATCCCCACTATCACTGTTGTTGTCGACAGAAAATAAATCCCCAACATCGTTAAATGCAAGTTCCTGAGGATTTCGGAGACCAGTGGCAAACACCTCAAGCCCAGATCCATCCAACTCACAACGAAAT
>Ga0315322_10003106_pt1 | contig 12861 bp, 8 predicted proteins | sample M110021515metaG_FD_203461 | JGI IMG/M metagenome (GOLD analysis project Ga0315322, IMG submission 203461) | Ammonia-oxidizing marine archaeal communities from Monterey Bay, California, United States - M1 100m 21515 | ecosystem: Environmental > Aquatic > Marine > Intertidal zone | place: USA... | reverse complement strand
GGGTCGTGGTGGATCGCACTCTGGTTCCGCTCAAGCTCAAGGCGCTGGTGCGGGCTGAAGATGCCCTCTTCGACGGTCTCTTTGGCCGTCCAGTGGTGCGCACCGCGGACGTCGCCGTGTGGGATACCCACGCCTACACAGGCACGAAATTGGTTATTGTCCCGGCGTTCTCATGGCCGTCAGGACTCCGCCATGCCGGTCCGGAGTGGCCCCTGGCGTCCCGTCGTCCCGACAGTCCCATGCTGGGCACCCCCAGCGGTGCAGCCCGGTGATTTCCTCCTGTTTTCGCGCACGCCCATGGCGCCCTCAGGTGGCTATGACGCTGCGAGCCACCTCCACAGCGGCTGCTTCGGAGCGCCACTATGTCGTCCGACGACACAGAATATGCACCACGACGTTGGTTCCACGGCCTTTCCTTCCTGAGCTGGCTCATCTACCGCTTCACTTGGCTGGCCATTCTACCGGTCCTCAAGGGACCCATCCGGCTCAAGGGCTTCAACCATCGCGGGCTTCCCCAGACCGGCGGCATGCTGCTGCTGTCCAACCACTTGACCCTGCTCGACCCCTTCATGGTGGGCTGGCTCCCGTTCCGTCCGAGCCGGTTCATGGCGAGCTCCGCCCCACTGCGCCGCCCGCTTCTGGGGCGCTGGCTGAGGGCGCTGGGTGCGTTTCCCAAGAACAAATTCGTGAAGGACCGCTCCTCCATGGAGGAGCTCCAGCGGCACTTTGACGACGGCCAGCTCATCACGCTCTTCCCCGAAGGCACGCGCTCGTGGGATGGCCGCACTCTCAGGATGGGCGAAGGGATCGGCCGGCTGATCAAGCGGCTCGACTCGCCGGTGTTGCTGTCGCGCATGGTGAGCGCCCACTACTTCTGGCCGAGATGGGCGCGCTATCCACGGTTTGTGCCCGTGCACATCGAGTATGAGGGGCCGCTGACCTGGCCGGAGAACGCCACCGCCGCCGAGATCACGGCGGACATCCAGGCGCGCCTCACCGTCGAGCAGAGAATCCCCGAGGGCTACTCCACCGCTGGCTTTCGCATGGCCCACGGGCTGTCCAACTTCTTGTGGGCCTGCCCGTCGTGCTTCGCGACGTCCAGCCTCGACGTTCACCGACGCGATGGCAACCAGGTGGTCTGTGTGAGGTGCTGGGCCCAGTGGAAGGTCGAGGTGGACACCACTCTGCGGGGTCACGACGATGCCCCCAGCTTCACCATTCGCGAGGCCCACGACCGGGTGGCGGCGCACTTCGGAGAGCGTCCGGTGGCCGACCCTGAGCACTACAAGTCCACAGGGGTGGTGCTTCACTCGCCGTCGGGAAAGATGCTGCGGGCCAAGAAGAGTGGCTCGGGCTTCGACTTGGCCGCCTCTGGGCGGCTGCGCCTCACCGACCAAGCGCTGGAGGTTTTCTGCGACAATGGACTGGTGCAGCTGTCGCTGCCGTTCGCCGAGATTCGGGCGGTGTCTGTGGAGCTGGGCAACAATGTGCAGCTGCGGGCGACCGGTGAGCTGTACCGCATGGTTCCGGGCACCGGCAGCGTGCTGATGTGGGGTCACTTCGTGCACACTTGGCGCCGCTCGGTGCAGGGGCTTCCCTTCACGCCGGTGGGCTGACCGACCCCAGAAAGTCCTTCAGCAGCGCAGTCACTCGGGTCGGCTGCTCGACGGTACTGAGGTGGCCCGCGCCTTCTACGACCTCGAGCCGCGCGCCTGGAATGTGGTCGGCGATGCGGCGGGCCTTGTCGGGCGTGGTGGCCTGGTCCTCGGCGCCGACAATCACGAGTGCTGGGAGCGTCACGGTGCGCATCTGGTCGAGAACGGAGTCGCGACTGAAGATGGCCTTGCCGAACCGGATGAGCGCCTCGGGGTCGTTGGCGGAGATGCGGTCGTGCCAGTGCTGTAGCAGTGCGGCCTTGTCGGGGTCTGCGTGGGTGGTCGCTCCAAACATGAGCTTCATCGTCTTGGGCATCAGCGGACCGATGCCCATGAGCCGCAGTGCCAGCAGCATCCCCTCGTAGCGAACCCGTGCCAGCGTGGGCTCGGCTTCGGCGGAGGTGTCCATCAGCACCAGGCTTCTGAGTAGCTCGGAGTGATGTAGGGCGAGTCGGGTGCCGACAAAGCCACCGGTGCTGAGTCCCACCCAGTGGCAGGGCCCCGCGTCGAGCTGCTGAATGACCGCCACTGCATCGTCCACAAGGGCTTGGAAGCGATACCGCCCCGTCGCCCGGCCGCTCTTTCCGTGGTCGCGGTGGTCAAACGCCAGCACCCGGTAGCGGTCCGACAGCGCCTCGATCTGGGCTGCGAAGTGGGTGTGGTCGGCCAGGTAGCTGTGGGAGAAGACGACGGTCTCAGGACCGCTGCCCTGCTCAATCACGTGGAGGTCGACTCCATTTGCTCGGATGGTGGGCACGGGGGGTCCGGGGCAAGAGAGGGACGGTGTTATCCGAGCCCTGGGAGTCAGCGCTTGTTGCGGGGCACGACACGCACATCGAAGCCAGCGTCCATGCCCTGAATGCTGGTCGGGGCGAGTCCTCCCAGAGGCGCCAGCATCGGACCGGTCGGCTCCACGGCAGTCCACCGGCGTCCATTGACGGGGACTGCGATCTGGTCGCCCGTGGGACGCAGGTCGAGTGCGCCGAACGCGTGGCCCTTGATGTAGACGACCGCCCCCCGCACGTGGGGCCATGCCTGCCGCACCATCGCCAAGTAGAGCACCACCTTGGAGTCACAGTCGCCCTTGTTCTTAGCGAGAATGGCGAATGGACGGCGATAGCGGTCCTGCTGAAGGGCCCGCAGCTCGTAGGGAATGGACTGCACGAAGTGGAGCGCGTGGCGCGCAAACAGCTTGGGACGGTCGCGGCGGCCGCCCAGTCCCTCCACCACAGGCTTCATAGGCGCGCTGTACTCGGCGGTGAGTCGGGCGTGGTTGGGCATCACGAGGTTGCCGGGAGTGAGCAGGTAGCCGCGCTTGGCCAGCGACGCGCGCATGGCCTGTTGCTGGAACCTCTTGGCCTTCTTCAGGCTCGACTTCATCGTGCTGGGGGTGGAGGCATAGGTGCGCAGCATCATGCTGCGGCCGTCTACGGTGGCGACGACCCTGGCCCCAAATTGGCTCGCCGGCTGGGCGTTGATCTGCTTGGCGACCTCCTTGTTGACCCGCTCGATGGACAGCCGCTTGGGGGTCCGCAGGTCGCGCCTCACCACCCGCTCCCTCACGCGGAACTCGGCGAGGTGCTTTCTGTTCCGGAGGTCCTTCCAGCGGAAGCGGAAGTTCCAGTGGCGGTTGCCGGGCTCGATTGTGGCGCCGAGCTGGGCGATGGTGGCCTTGGCCTCGGCCTCGTGGGGCCAGAGGAGGGGCCCGACCACCAAGGTGGCTCCGAGCGCGTGGAGCAGTCCTCGTCGGGAAGGGTCCATGTCAGGCCAGCTTGAGGGTGACCCGACCTTAGCCGATGCTGTCGCGGGTGGGCCGCGCCCGATCGCGCAGCCATGCTTGCCCGGTCAGGCTGTGCGCAGCATCATCGCTTCACCTGCCAGGCGCTCGATGCGGGCCCAGTCGCCGGCTGCCACGGCGTCTTTGGGCGCCACCCAGCTGCCCCCCACACACGCGACATTGGGGAGTGCGAGCCACTCATGGGCGGTGTGCGCTCGGATACCGCCCGTAGGGCAGAACATCACCCCAGCCAATGGACTGGAAAACGCCTTCAACACCCCGGGGCCGCCTGCTGCCACTGCTGGGAAGAACTTCTGGCGGGTGTAGCCGCGCTCCTCAAGTGCCATCACCTCCGAGGCCGTCACCGCGCCCGGAAGCAGCGGCAAGGTGTGGTTGGCGGCCGCATCGAGCAGGCGGGGACTGCCCCCCGGGGCCACCGCGAAGACCGCCCCCGCCCTCGCAGAGGCGTCGAGCTGGGCGGGGGTGCGCACGGTGCCTGTACCCACCCAGGCTTCGGGAACGGCTTCAGCGACGGCGCGCACCGCATCGAGCGCGGCGGGGGTGCGCAGGGTGATCTCCAGTACACGAAGTCCACCGGCCACCAGCGCGCGGGCGAGGGGAATCGCTGCGGCTAGGTCGTGGACTACAAGCACCGGAACCACTGGGGCAGACCGCATCAGATGGTCGATCACAGCCATCTTGTCGGCCATGTCGAGAGAGGTGTTGGGGAGGGACATGGGCGTCTCCACAGTGCTCAGGATGGGGCCAGCACACCGCCACCCGACTCGGCGGGTGCGGCGACCTGGCGGAAGGGGGCGAACAGCTCTCGGCCCATCCCGAAGGCGTTGTCGGATAAGTCAGCGGTGGCCTGCCGACGCTGGGCCCACTCCTCGGCCGGTACCTTGGCTTCGAGCACTCCGGAGGTGGCGTCGACGCGGAGGATGTCGCCGTCCCGCACCTTTCCGAGCGGTCCACCGAGCACGGTCTCCGGCGACACATGAATCGCGGCTGGCACCTTGCCCGACGCCCCGGACATCCGGCCGTCGGTCACGAGTGCAACGTGCTGGCCACGGTCCTGGAGGATGCTCAGCAGGGGGATGAGGCGGTGTAGCTCGGGCATGCCGTTGGCCCGCGGACCTTGGAAGCGGACCACAGCCACAAAGTCGCCGGTCAGATCGCCCGCTCGGAAGGCCGTAGTGAGCTCTTGCTGGCTGGAAAACACGCGTGCTGGCGCCTCTACGATGTGCCGGGAAGGGTCGACTGCCGATGTCTTGATGACCGCTCGGCCGAGATTTCCGTCCAGCAGTTTGAGTCCACCCGTGGCTTGAAAGGGCGCATCCGCAGACCGCAGCACATCGGTGTCGTGGCTGTGCTCGGGGGACGGTCGGTAGGCCAGCTGGTCGCCGTCCAGGCTGGCTTCGACCCGGTAGCGGTCCAGGCCCGCGCCCCACACCGTGTGCACATCCCCGTGAAGCAGGCCGTGGTCGAGCAGAGTGCCGATGAGCACGCCCATCCCGCCCGCCGCCGCAAAGTGGTTTACGTCCGCCTTGCCGTTGGGGTAAACGCGCGTGAGCAGGGGGATGATGCCCGAGATCGCGCTGAGGTCGTTCCAGTCGACGATGAGGCCGGCTGCACGCGCGATGGCGACGATGTGTAGCGCGTGGTTGGTCGATCCACCGGTGGCCATCAGCCCTACCATTCCGTTGACAATGGCGCGTGCGTCAATGATCTTGGAGACTGGAGTGAACTCGCTTCCGAGCGCGGTGATCTGCAGCGCGCGCCGGGTGGCCGCATCGGTGAGTGCGCCACGCACAGGGGTGCCGGGGTTGACGAAGCTCGACCCGGGGAGGTGCAGCCCCATGATCTCCATGAGCATCTGGTTGCTGTTGGCGGTGCCGTAGAAGGTGCAGGTGCCGGGGCCATGGTAGGCGGCGCTCTCGCTGGCAAGCAGCTCCGCGCGGTCGATCTGGCCCTGGGCATAGCGCTGGCGGTTCTTGCGCTTGTCGTCGTTGGACAGGCCGGACGTCATCGGACCAGCCGGGATGAAGATGGCCGGGAGGTGCCCGAAGGCCAGTGCTCCGATGAGCAGCCCGGGCACAATCTTGTCGCACACCCCCAGGTAGACCGCAGAGTCGAAGAGGTCGTGGGACAGCGCTACGCCGGTCGCCATCGCGATGAGGTCGCGGGAGAAGAGCGACAGCTCCATGCCCGGACGCCCCTGGGTCACCCCATCACACATCGCGGGCACACCGCCGGCTACCTGCGCTGTTCCGCCGGCCTCGCGCGCGGCAGCCTTGATGCGGTCGGGGAAGCCAGCGTAGGGCTGGTGGGCGCTCAGCATGTCGTTGTAGGCGGTGACAATGCCGATGTTGGGAGCGGCTTCGGCCATCAAGGCCGGCTTGTCTCCCCCGCAGGCCGCATAGCCGTGGGCAAGGTTGCCGCAGGACAGTCGGCGGCGCCGAGGTCGGTCGGACACCGCGGCTTGCATTCGGGCCAGGTAGTCCGAGCGGGTCTGCGCCGAACGGGACTCGATGCGTGCGGTCACAGCCGCCAAGGTGGGGTGAAGGGGGGCGGTCATGGGGTGATCTCGGGGGCCGTGGTGTCGGTGAAGATGTGGAGCGATAGCTCATCTTGATGCAGCAGTCGGCGCACGGGAAGTGTGGTGGCCGCTCCGGGCTGAGCCGCCTGGGCAAAGACCGCAGCCTTTGCGTCACCCTCGAAGTGGAGGACAGCGGAACGGGCCTTGCGCAAGGCCGCCCAGGTGAAGGTCACGCGGCGCTCGGGCGCGCCGGGAGCGGCGAGCTCAAGCAGGTCGGGGCCGTCAGCGGACAGGGCGGCCGTGAGCGCATCTCCTTGTGGAAACCACGAGGCGGTGTGGCCGTCACTCCCCATTCCGAAGTGAGCGAGATCGATCCCTGCGGGAAGTTTCAGGTCATATTTTGATTCGCCAGTCGCGGTCACCGGGGACACGAAGCGCGCGGTACCAGCCGGGCCATGGAGCAAGTGGGTGCGCACGAAGGCCGTGTTGGACCGTGGATGGTCGTGGGGCACGCACCGCTCGTCGACCAAGGTCACGGTCACGCGATGCCAGGGCAGCGACATCGCCCGGAGCTTCTGGAAGAAGGCCACGGGGGTGCGTCCACCAGAGACTGCCAGCACGGCGTGGTCTCGCTCTTCAATCGCGTGGCGGAGGTGTCCGGCCACATGCGCTGCCAGGGCGCTTGCAAGCTGCTGTCGATCGGGGTGGACGTGGACGGTGTGCGCGCCGCAGTCCATCAGACCGTCTCCTCATGCCAGGTGCGGTGGTCTCTCTCGATGAGTGCGATCGCCCGCGTGGGGCCCCAGGTGCCGGCGGTGTAGCCATGGGGACCGCGGCCATCTCGCTCCCAGGCCCGGCGAATGGGGTCGATCCAGCGCCAGGCCGCTTCCACCTCGTCGCCGCGCATGAACAGCGTGGGATTGCCGCGAATGACGTCGAGGAGCAGGCGCTCGTAGGCGTCGGGGTTCCGCACCTCAAAGGCCTCGGCGAAGCTCATGTCGAGAGGTACATGCCGCAGCCGCATGCCGCCAGGGCCCGGGTCCTTGATCATGATCCACTGCATCACGCCTTCGTCGGGCTGCAACCGGATCACCAGCTTGTTGGACTGAATCGCCCCGCACTCATGGCTGAAGATGGAGTGGGGAATGGGCTTGAACGCGATCACAATCTCGCTCACCCGTGTGGGCAGGCGCTTGCCGGTGCGCAGGTAGAACGGCACGCCCGCCCAGCGCCAGTTCGCCACTTCCGCCTTGATGGCCACAAAGGTCTCGGTGGGAGAGCGCTGAGTGCCCACCTCCTCGACGTAGGACGGCACGTGGGTGTCGTCGGTGGTGAGCGCCCTGTACTGGCCGCGGACGGTCACCCGCTCGGCGTTGTTGTCGTCGATGGGCTTGAGCGCCTTGAGGACCTTTAGCTTCTCGTCGCGGACGGCGTCTGGACTGTAGGTGTCGGGTGGCTCCATGGCGACCAGACACAGCAACTGCAGGATATGGTTCTGCACCATATCGCGCAGTGCTCCGGCAGTTTCGTAGTATGGTCCGCGGCTTCCGACGCCGATGGACTCCGCGACTGTGATCTGCACATGGTCGATGTGGGCGCCGTTCCACAGCGGCTCGAAGAGCGCATTGGCGAAGCGCAGGGCCATGAGGTTCTGTACGGTTTCTTTGCCCAGGTAGTGGTCGATGCGGAACACACGCTGCTCGTCGAAGACCGCGCCCACGGCCTCGTTGACTGCGCGAGCGGACTGGAGGTCTTTGCCGAGCGGCTTTTCGATGACCACGCGGCTCTCGGCGTTGGCGAGGCCGGTGCTTCCGATGCGCTCGCAGATGGGCGCCACCAGCTGTGGTGCGACTGCCAAGTAGAAGGCTCGCACCACGGAGCGCCCGCTGAGAAGCTCAGACAGCTCACTCCAGCCGTCTTCCGAGAAGGCGTCGACCCGCACATGGTGGCAGATCTGGGAGAAACGTCGGATGACCGAGTCGTTCTGGTGCTGCTCGGGCAGGAAGGTGCGCAGGGCGTCTTCCACCATGGCCTGGTAAGACGGGGTGTCCAAGGCGGTAATGGAGGCCGCGATGATGCGGCAGTCTGCTGGAATCTGGCCGGCGAGAAGTCGGTGGTACAGCGCCGGCAGCAGCTTGCGTCGGGCGAGGTCTCCGGTGCCGCCAAAGACGACGTAGTCGAAGGGCTGTACGGGGATGATTCGGGTGGACATGGCTCTCCTGCTGGCGCCAGGACCCTACCCCAAACATAGCGGCGATGATAGACGTGACTCTATTTAGAGTCACGGCCGATGTCGGTCGAGTGTCGAGCGCTACAGAAGCCCATCGAGCACGGGGCCATTGCCTTCGAGCGCGACGGCGTCTCCCACCAGAGCTGCGTCTTCCACCAGATGGGGGGGGCGCAGCGCATCGCTCGGCCAGGCCACTGCCACCATGCGCTCGCTGCCGTTGCCGAGTGCGGGGCGGCGGTCGCGGACATGCCACTGGGTGATGCTGGCGGAAAAGCCCGGGCGCCGGCCGTGGAACATGGCGTAGCGCTGGATGCGACCGGCGTCGTCTCGTTCGATGTCGACCACCACGCCAATGTGGAACACGTTGTCCAGTCCGCCAGACCGCTTCCCTGGCGCAAGGAAGAACGCGACTGCACCCACGGTGAGGGCATCGTCGATGTCTTGGACGGACGAGACGCGGGTGAGCCGCTCCTCCCGTTCGTACCAGCGCGCGAGGTCCTTTGCGCGTCGGGCGGTCACAACAGACGGGCGCTCGACTCCTTCACAGCGTCCGGCGACGGCACGCAGCACCCGGTGGGCGATCCCCGAGCAGTCGGCGAGATTGCCCGAGCGGTAGGGAATGCGTCGCTGGTGAAGTCCGGTCGCGACCTCGCTGACGACCTCGGAGATGGTGGCTGCGCCGTCATCGCAGGCGTGGACAGGCGCAGGCTCCAGGAGGGGGCTCAACGCGTCGGAGTGGAGCAGGTCATCGGCTTCGGGGGCGTGGTACACGGCGAGGTCTTCGAGGGTGCGCTCGATGGCAGGCCGAGGGGCGCGGGGCGACGGTGGCGTGTCGGCGGTCGCGACTCCGACGGACGCTATGGCGGCGAAGAGGCCGATGAACAGGCCCTGTCCCTGTGATGCATGCAAGCGCACTCCCGAGCGAGCGGGGAGCATAGTGTATGTGGAACATCCGTGGAACGGTGAGCCTGGGCAGTGGGCGTGAAGATCGTTCCACGCGCTCGGAGGCGCCACTGTGTGTGCGTCAGAGTCGGGCGACTTGGGCCCAGGCGGCGGGTGTCCAGCTTGCGGGCTTGCTGAGCGGACCGCGCGACATTTCGTTGAACAGCGCGAAGAAGTACTCCCAGGGGCGCAGTCCCAGCTGCCGACAGGTGTGCACTAGACTGAACCAGGTGGTGGCGCGCTCCAGCTCCTCCTCGCTGCCGAAGTCCCACATCGGGGTGTAGGCTTTGGGGAACTGGCGGGCCACGGGCTCGGGAATGGCCTTGCCGTCTCCGGAGTCGTCGACCAGGCGCATGCGGTCCCAGCTGGTGAGGGTGTAGACCACCGCGCGTTGCAGAGCGGTGTCGGGATCTTCGAACTGATCGCGTTGGTCGTCGAGCCAAGCCCGCAGTGCGCGACTGCGGCGGACCAGCTCGTCGTGGTGTCCGCGAACAGGGCTCGCGGCGGAGTTGATGGCGTGGATGAGAAACAGTGCGTAGGCCGCCTCTTGGGGCGAGGTCACCAGTGCGTTGTTGAAGCGGCGACGCACGCCTGCCCACACCCCGCTGCGGTTGAAGCCCACTCGTTCGCGGAACAGGTCACGAATGACTTCGCCCTTTCGCCGGCTCGGAGGCACCGACTTCACGAGGGCGTCGTCGTGGCTCTGGTCGGTGTGCACCAGGATGCGCACGTGAGGAGTGCTGACAAATCGGAGGTGGCCTTCGACCGGACTGCGCTGGCCAGGCCGGGAGCTGTCGACCCCTTTCTTATCGACTGCAGGCCTGCTCTCGGCGGCTTGGACCTCGGCCCGCAGCGCCTCGATGACGGGGGCCACCGCGCGGGTGGCACGGTCGAGGGCGACGGCCACGCGGTCTTCATCGACCCCGAATGCGAGCCGCTCCAGATTTCCAGTCTGTTCGAACAGGGAGGAGTGGTCGTCGTAGACTGAAGCTATGATCTGCGCCAGCAGCCCGTTTCCGAGGGGGGTGGGCCCGGCGACGAAGCCAGGGTCGGGGCTGGTGTAGTCGGGCTCTTCGGGACACAGCCGGCACTCGTAGACGCCGCGCCGAACGTGGAGCATCTCAAAGCGCTGATAGAGAAAGTCGAGCCGCCGGTGGACCTTTTCACTGCGATGGGTGCGGACGTGGCCACAGCCCCCGGTGCGCTCGCTGTCGGCGAGGATACCGACGACCTCCATCACGCGCGGTGGGATGGGCACCTTTCCGATGAGGTCGGGGGGAATCTCGTGGTCTTCGTCGTCGGCGAGCCGCATGCGGTCCGAGCCCTGGGTGTGGGCGTCGGGCATGAGGCCTTCGAGACCTGTGGGGACCGCGGGAATGAAAGCCCTGTCGGGGTTCTCGTGAAGCGACATCCGGCCGGCCTCGAGCACGCTCTTGGAGCCCATTCCACCGAGTGAAGACGCCACGGCCTGGTTGGGATCGAGGTAGCCGACGCGGTCTTCGCGTTCGGTAGACAGCCGCAGACCGGCCCCGGCTGCCTCGGGGGCGTTCAGGGGCTCATGGCGGCCCAGGCGGTCGACGCGGTCATGGGACGTGTGGACGACGCCACCCATCGTGCTGCTGTCGGGGTCGACCTCCGGCTCGGGGTCGAGGTCGATGCGCTCGGCTGCGCTGCGGGAGAGCCGGGTGGCGCCGCCGAGGGTGCTGCCACCGGGGTCGATGTCGGGCTCGGGGTCGAGATCGACTCGGTCGTCGCGGACCTGGGAGGGCTTGCCGTAGGACTCAAGGACGTTCCCAGCCTCGAGGTTGGGCTTTTCGTGGACGTCGACGCGCTCTGATGGATCGGCTGCCGGCTGGCCGTAGCCCTCCAGCACATTGCCCTCGCTCAGTGCACCGGCGTCGGGACGGGGCAGAACGGGCGCCCGCTCCTCCGACTTGCGGCTGGGATGTCCATAGGACTCAAGGACGTTTCCAGCCTCAAGGTCGGGCTTTTCGTGGATATCGACCCGCTCGCTGGGATCGGCGATCGGCTGCCCATACGAGTGGAGGACGTCGGCGCCCTCAAGGTTGGCGGCCGAGGGCTGCTTGTAGACGGCGGTTCGCTCGCCGGCATCCCGAGTGGGGTTGCCATAGGACTCAAGGACGCTTCCAGTCTCGAGGTCGGGCTTTTCATGGATGTCGACCCGATCGTCGGGGTTGGCGCTGGGGTCTCCGTAGCCCTTGAGGACGTCGCCACCAGCCTCAAGGTCGGGCTCCGGCAGCAGAGAGACACGCTCGCCAGCATCGGTGGTGGGGTCGCCGTAGCTCTTGAGGACGTCGCCACCGGCGTCGAGGTCGGGCTTGGGGTGGACCTCGATCCTGTCACCGGCGTCGGTGGTGGGGTCGCCGTAGCTCTTGAGGACGTCGCCACCGGCGTCGAGGTCGGGCTTGGGGTGGACGTCGACCCGCTCGGCTGCATCGGCGCTGGGGTCGCCATAGCCCTTGAGGACGTCGCCACCGGCGTCGAGGTCGGGCTGGGGATGGACGTAGACCCGCTCGTCGCGGTCTGGGCTGGGCGAGCCATACGACTCGATCACGGACGGACCGGCAGCCTGCAGGGCCATCGGCCACAGACCCATGCGCTCATCGGCCAGGGTGGTGGGCGCGCCAAAGCTCTCCAGCACGCTCGCCATGCCGGCAATGTCGGGCAAAAAGACGAGTGGCACGCGTTCGTCGGAGTCTGCGGTGGGGTTGCCGTAGCCCTCCACTGAGCTGCCGGCCTCCGCTGCGTCGGCGACGGGGAACATGGACACGCGCTCGTCGGCGGCTGCGGCCGGATTGCCGTAGCTCTCGACGGAGCTCGGCCTGGCTGCTGAGTCGGCGACGGGAAGCATGGGCACGCGTTCGTCGGACACCGCTGTGGGGTTTCCGTAGCTCTCGGCAGAGCTGGCGCCGTCGTCGGCCTCCGCGGCGGGCTGCATGGACACGCGGTCTTCGGAGTCTGCGGTGGGGTTTCCGTAGCTCTCGGCGGAGCTGGCGCCGTCGTCGACCGTGGGGGCGGACAGCACGGGGACCCGCTCATCGCCGTCGGTGCTGGGGGCAAAGACGCCGCCGCCGCCTTCTGGTGGTGGGGTCTCGCCGGGGTGAACCGCGACCCGGGACTCCGCATCGCCGACCTGGGCGATGGACTCGATGGGGGAGCCGCCGGCATCTTCGGTCTGCTCATCGCTGAGAATGATTCGCGCTGCTGCATCATCGTCAGGAGTGAATGGGCCGGGGCTTCCAGGAAGGTCGGGCTCTGCTTCGTCGTCGCCGAGATCGATGCGGGCTGCGGCAGTCTGCTGCGGATTGAATGCCGCCTGCTGCGGTGCCGGACCGCCCCCGTCTGGCCTGCCACTCGACTTGTCGATGGGGTGACCGGCGGGCTCGACGGTGGAGCCTCCAGCGGGAGCCGGCGCGTCTTCTTCTTCTTCTTCTTCTTCGTCGTCGGTGACCTTCATGCGACCGCTTGTCTGCCCGAACAAGCTGTCCAGGTCGGGCTGCGCGGTGTCCGGCGTATGGCGCTCTCTTTCGGGAGACTTCGGCTCAGGATCTTGGGTCGGCTCGGGCTCGGGTGCTGGAGCGGGAGTCGGTTCGGGCTCGGGTGCTGGAGCGGGCTCGGGTGCTGGAGCGGGCTCGGGTGCTGGAGCGGGCTCGGGTGCTGGAGCGGGCTCGGGTGCTGGAGCGGGCTCGGGTGCTGG
>Ga0315322_10003105_pt1 | contig 12864 bp, 12 predicted proteins | sample M110021515metaG_FD_203461 | JGI IMG/M metagenome (GOLD analysis project Ga0315322, IMG submission 203461) | Ammonia-oxidizing marine archaeal communities from Monterey Bay, California, United States - M1 100m 21515 | ecosystem: Environmental > Aquatic > Marine > Intertidal zone | place: USA... | reverse complement strand
AATCTCGCCAGTCGGCGAGACGAGGGCGCACGAGGGCAGGCCACCAAGACCTGTGTTGAACGGAGGTTCGGTGGTCCACATCGCGCGGCCGCCAAGCCACTTGCGATCTAGGGCGAACTTCTCCGCTTTGGCAGCCGTAGCTCCCTGGGACTCAACGAAGATGACCTGAAGGTCCTCTCCGATCTCTGCTTGTAACTTGATGGCCGCCGGCACGGACGACCCAATACAACCCGGTCATTTCGTGCCCCAGAACTCGATGAGAACTGGTGTGCCGAGGAAATCTTCCAACGACTGGCGGCCCATGCCATTGACGAGAGGCGTGCGCCAAGAGTAGGAGACGCTATCGCCGACTTTGATGCCGCCGACGGTCGCCGAAGGCGTGGTTGAGAGCAGCATCGTGAGAGCGCCGGCAGCTGCGAGGCCGATCGCGCCCTTCTTGAGAATCGAGGAGATCATGATGGACAGGTGTTGAGCTAAGCCCTTGTGAGGCAGGAGACCGAGGGCGAATGAGTCCCCGGCATAGATAGGGAGCATCGCAGAGAACTGGGGATAGGGCTAGCGCATTCCTGGATTCGATGTATTCCGGGCGTAAAGCCTCCCCGCGGGCCATGGGGAGAGGCTCTATCCATAGGAGAGCTTCCCGCCGCTGTCGCCGGGGCGTATAACTTCTCCCCATGAACTCAAACCCCCAGCCCAAGGCTCTCGCCAGCCTCCTGACCCCCTGTCTTGTGCTCGACGAAGTCAAGTTCAACGCCAATATCGCCAGGCTCCAATCGACTGCGGCTCGACGCGGTATTGCCTTTCGACCGCACCTCAAAACGGCCAAGTCCCGACACATTGCGCGTATCTGCGCCGACACATTTGGCAAGCGCGCCATGGTGTCCACTCTGCAGGAGGTCGAACAGCTGCGGGGTTGCGGGCTCGAGGACTTCCTGTATTCGGTAGCGATCGTGCCAAGCAAGTTCGAGCGTGTTTGCTCTTTACTCGCAGCTGATTGCAGAGTGACCGTTGCCGTCGATAGCGTGCCCGTTGCTGCCGAGTTGGCCGCGTTCTGCGTGCGCACAAAAAAGCACATCCCCGCTGTCATCGAGCTTGATCTAGACGGGCATCGCTCGGGCGTGGCCCCAACGGATGCAGAACTGTTGCTCGCGATTGGAGAGGTCCTGCATGGCGCAGGGCTACTTCGCGGAGTGATGGCCCACGCGGGCGAGAGCTACGAGCTCGCAGACGACGGGGCCCTTGCGAGCTGTGCGCGCAACGAAGCGGACTGCACTACGCTTGCCGCGCAGACGCTGCAAGACGCGGGCTTTGCTGTCGAGCTTGTGACGATCGGCTCCACACCGACGGCGCTCTCTGGTGAAACGCACAGGGGCGTGACCGAGCTGCGAGCGGGCGCCTTCGTTTTCTTCGACATGGTCCAGGCGGGGATTGGCGTTTGCGAGCCCAAGGACATTGCGATCTCGGTGCTAGCCACTGTCATCGCCAACAACAAGCAGTCGGGCGCGGTGATTATCGATGCGGGATGGATGGCGCTCTCTCGCGATCGCGGAACGACCGAACAAGCGGTCGACTTCGGCTATGGTCAGGTCTGCTTAGAGGACGGCACTATTCTGGAGGACGTTCTTGTCGTGGATGCTCAGCAGGAGCACGGAGTCGTAAAACCACGCGCGGGGAGTTCGAAGACTTTACCCGACTTGGCACCAGGTGCACTTTTGCGTATCCTCCCGAACCACGCGTGTGCGACGGCAGCGCAGCACGATCGTTATCAGCTGATCGGCGAGGCTGGTGATGTGACAGCGGAGTGGCCACGCTTCGCAGGTTGGTAGGAGAGCAAATGAAGATCGCAATGATTAGTGAAGCCGATGTTGTGCGGCACGCAACGCGAACCATGGCATTTGACGCAGTGCGAACGGCTCTTGTGGCTGCTGCCACCGGGGAGAGCAGCTTATTCCCAGTCAGCATCGGCGCAGGTGCACCCGCCGAGAGCATGGTTGCGATCAAGTCGGGCTTCCTTGCCGGGCCCGCTGCGGTCGGAGTGAAGGTCGGGACTTACTGGCCGGACAACAGCAAACTCGGGGTGCCGAACCACGGCTCGACCACGCTCTTGTTGGATCCGCAGACCGGGCTGCCGAGGGCTCTGGTGAACGCCGGCGCGTTGAATGGATTGCGGACGGCAGCTGCGAATGCAGTTGCAACGGAAGCGCTAGCGCGCGCCGATGCGAAGACACTGCTAATCGTGGGGCCGGGCCATCAAGCGAGGTGCGAAGTGCGTGCGCTTTGTGATGTTCGATCGTTTGACCAGGTGCTGGTGTGGGGACGCTCGCAGGGAAAGGCGACTTCGTTTGCCAGCGCGATGGCCAGCGAGGGCTTGCCGTGCGAAGTTGCGGAGTCCCTAGAGTCGGCTGTCCAGAAGGCGGACGTGATCACAACGGCGACGACGGCAACGGCGCCGCTCTTTCCAAGCGATTGGGTTCAGCCGGGCACGCACATCTCTGCGATGGGTGCGGACAAGGCGGGCAAGCAGGAGCTCGCACCAGAGCTACTTCGACGTGCGCGCTTGTTTGCGGACAACCCGACACAGTCGCAAGAGATCGGCGAGTTTCAGCACGCGGGCGACAGCCAAGTCACAGCGATCGGGGACGTCTTGCGAGGTGTAGCGCAAGGCCGCGAAAGCGCCTCGGAAGCTACGGTGTTCGACAGCTCGGGCATCGCGCTGCAAGACATCGCGATCGCGGGCGCGGTGTGGGACGCACTGAGGGAAGCGGGCGAACTGGCCTGGGTCGACTTCTAAGTCGGGGAATTTAGCGCGTAGCTTTGCGCGTATGGGGCCGACTTCCGGGTGCGGAAAAGTCCTACTTGCCCTTGGGCCTGAAGACGTCAACGACCTCGGGGTTGCCCTCGAAGTAAGCCCCGCCGATCAGGTCGATGCAGTAGGGGATGGCTGGAAAGACAGCGTCTAAGCAAACGCGCACGGCGGCGGGCTTACCGGGAAGCGTAACAACCAAACTCTTGCCAATCAGCGCGGCGGTCTGGCGAGAGAGGATAGCCGTCGGAACGCCTGCAGCCAACGAGGCGCCGCGCATAGCCTCGCCAAAGCCGGGCATCATCTTCGCGCAGACGTCTTCGATGGCCTCGGGGGTGACGTCGCGAAGGGTCGGGCCGGTGCCGCCAGTGGTGCAGATCAGGCTGCAGCCCGCCCGGGACAACTCGACGATGGTGGCGCCAATGAGCTCGCGCTCGTCCTCGATGACACGGATCACATATTCGGTTTTGGTGGTGAGGTAGTCGTCGAGGGCCGCGATGATCGCGGGGCCGGACTTGTCCTCGTACTCACCGCGACTGGCGCGGTCGGAAATGGTGATGACACCGATCTTGGGGCTGACATTGCTCATGGTGCTCACATGATACGAAGTGGGTGTTGAGTGGCAGTACGGTGCTAGCTAAGAAACCGCCACGCACCAAGAGCCGACACTTCGTATCATCCAACATGATGAAGATCGGAATCGACTACTTCGCGGCGTCTACGCATGCGCCTGGCATTGGCCGCTACGGGCGCGAGCTCGTGCGCGCACTGGTGCGTCTTTCGGACTGCCCGGAACTTCTGCTTTGGTCGTGGGGGCGGGGAGAGTCGCTTGGCGAGAACGCGTTGGGGCTTGCGGGCCCGGACGTCGTTCACCAAGCGAAGCGCGTTAGCATCAGGCTCCCCCAACGCGCGGCAGGAGTGCTGCAAAAGATCACGGGGAAGGGGCCCGAAGCGCTTTGCGGGCCCCTCGATATCTTCCATCGCATGACGCCGTTTACCCCGGCGCTTGGGCGCAGCGTGGCGCACCGTCCGCGCCAAGTGCAGCCTTTGCTGGAACTGCCCGCGCCGGGCTCCTCCGGCGAATCTGAGCTGCGCAATGCGCTACTCGAAATGGACGCCATCGTGTGCGGCAGCCGGGCCGGTGCGCAGCAGGCTATTGAGCAACTTGGCTTGCCCGCCGAACGAGTCCACGCCGTGACCACGGGAGCCGATCACTGGCTGCGCGATACGGCTCCGCTGACGGCGGGAAGTTTACAGCAGGCAGGCCCGCCGCAGCTGCTTGTGCTTGGCGCGATTAGCGAAGCTCGCAGGCCGTTGGGAATCCTTTCTGCTTTTGAAGCACTTATCGAATACAAGCCGCATTCGAATACGAAGCTAGTCTTCTGCGGCCGTGGAGGTGATCTGGCGAATGCATTCCGGGACGCACTGGCAGCCTCGCCCGTGGCGCACGCCGTCAGCTGGATCGACGATCCCGTCGAGGAGGATTTGCCCGCACTGGTCGCCGGATCCACGGCACTCATCCATATGTCGGCTGGCGAGCTCTCACCAATTACGCCTCTGGAAGCGCTGACTTTTGGCGCCGCTGTTGTCGCCAGTGACCTACCCGCTTTTCGAGAGGTCTTAGCGACGACACCAGGCGCATTCCTAATGCCGAGTGATACACCCGATGACCCGGCCGAGCTAGCTCGAGCCATGCAAGCTGCCATCGAATCTGGCGTGGATCAAAGCGCGCGCGAGCAGCGCATGATCCAAGCGCAGAAGTACACGTGGCGCGCCAATGCCGAAGAGACGCTCGCCCTTTGGCGCGCGCTTACTCCGCCACGATCGTAAGGCCGCCGGACGAGCGCAGCTCGACGCGCCAGATGGCGCCGGGGATGGCCTCGACAAACGGCGCCTCGCCGTGTACCGCGCGCACGCCCGCTAGCTTCGCGGCCTTTGGATCCGCCGCGTAGTCCCAGAACTTGGCCCACAGCTTCTCGTAGAACGGATCGGGCAGCTGGTCGCCAGCGTAGACAGCGGGCAGCGAACCGCTCGACTCTAGCAGTGTGCCGTCGGCGGGTTTTTGGTCCTCGCCAAAGATGCGTTGGAACAGGCAGACCGACGAGCCGCGCAGGAAGTCGCCCGCCTCGATGAAGTCGTCGTCGAACTTGATGACTAGGGCTTCGATATAGACGCGCGTGCCCGCGACCGTGACCTCGCGCGGTGCGCCGATTACCTTGCCGGCGGGGTCGACCTCGGTGAAGCGCACCCTTGTCCAATCGCTTGTGACACCGGCCTCAGTCTCAAGCTCCACGCTCTCGAGGATCTCCAAGCGTGCGACACGGTGGTCGACCTTCAAGAGCGCGACCGCAGCCGAGAGTCGCTGTGCTTCGGCCTCGCTAAGTTCGAGCTCGATACCGAGCTCGACGATGCGTACTTGGCCCGCGAGCACATCCGCATTCAGGTCCGTGATCGTGACCTTTTGCGTCTGAATACGCTCGTCGCGCTCGGCAAGATCTGTGCCTAGCGTGGTGATTTGCGAGTCGCGATCCGCCAGGTCCGAGCCCAGTTCGGCGATCTCTGAATCGAGATCCAGGACAACTTGGTTCAGGCTCTCGATCTCTTCGATGCGTCCCTCGTTATCACCCAGCTTTCCACGCAGGAAAAATGTCCACCAGCCAAATAACAGGACCAGTGCCAAGAGTAGGGCAGTGCGCAGAGCGGAGTTAAGCTTGTCGACCATAGATAGAGGATGCGTTTCGCGCCTCTGAGTATCCCAAGTCGCAAGGCAAATCGCCACAGTCTCGTGCTCAGCCAAGGAGCAGACTTAGCGGCGAGTGGGATTCTTTGGGGCCCCCAGCCGACGCACTCAAAATGGCCAGTCACCATAAAAGGGACGCCTTGCCCCTCGTAGAGTCCTTTGAGGACTTGGGATTGTTTCTGTGGGCACGTGCTGGAAGCGCGATAGCTTTGGAGCGACTGTTTGCGTTGCGCCAACAAGGAGGGGCACATGGAACTGTGTCCAGGTTCTCGAACTTCTCGAAGTTGTCTAACCCTCGCATTGATCCTCCTGTTTAATGAGCGACGCTAATGAATACTGCCCCCAAAGATTCTGCCTTGCCCACAGCCTCTGCGGCGTCGAGAGCAACCGAATCGAGCAAGTTCCCTTACGACGCTCAGCTCGGCTCTCCATTTCGCGGGTACTTCCTTTGGCCACTGACGTTCCTTTGGGCCGTAAGTTTCGCGATGCTCATCCCTGCCGCCGCGCTTGTCGCGCCGAAGTGGTTCAAGAAGCACGGTTGGTGTCTCCCGCGCACATGGGGCCGCGTTCCGCTGTGGTGGCACGGCGTGAAGGTGGACGTGACGGGCGAAGAGAACCTCGAGTTCGAGGGGCCCCGCTTATTGCTCTTCAACCACGTGAGCCTGCTCGACCTGCTGATGATGGCGGCCCATTGCCCGGCGAACTCGATCGTGATTCACAAGAAGGAACTACTCAAGATTCCGGGGCTGGGGATTGGGCTAAAGTCGCTTGGTATGATCGCGATAGATCGAAAGGACACGAAGTCTGCGATTGCATCGATGAACATTGCTGCGAAGCGGATTCGCGAAAACGGCGAGAGCGTGATTATGGCTCCCGAGGGGACTCGTTCGCGTAAAGGGGGTCTGCAGCGATTTAAAAAAGGACCGTTCCATTTGGCGATACAAACTGGGGCGCCACTCGTGCCGTTCCTAATGAGGGGCGTCGATCAAGTTCTACCAATGGGCTCCATTCTTATCCGTCCAGGCCGAATCGCCATCGACATTTTGCCGCCGATTTCGTCCGTAGGGTGGGAGCGCAAAGACATGGCTGAGCATATGTACAACGTGCGCGAGGTGTTCTTGGAGTACCTCAGCCCCGAAGCCTAGCCCGGTTCTCGTCGAGTCCGAGTTCGGGGCAAGAGAGCCGCGAGTCGTTAGCGTTTACAGACTGGCCTATCTAGGGGCGGGCGGCATACGGTTGCGCAACTCCAGTACGCTCGCTTTGCCCGCCTCGTAACCAGCTTTCGCCGACTTCGCCCAGGCGACGCCGTCTAAGTAATTCCCCGCCAATGCTAGGCCAGGAGCTACTCCGTTCAGTTTTGCGAGGTGCTGGCGGATACGTGCGACCTTGTCGAGGTGGCCGACCTCGTACTGTGGGATCGCGTGAGCGTAGCGCGTGACTTCTATGAAGCGCGGCTCTTCGTCTCCAAGATCGAGCAGTAAGGATAGGTCGCGTTTAGTGATCAGGACTAGCTCTTCGTCGGTCAAGTTACCGGAGTCTGTGTCGGTTGCGCCACCGATCATACAGCGCATGAGGATCGTGCCGTCGGGGCTGCGATTCGGAAATAGGTGCGTATCCCAGAGAACGCCTAGCATGCGCAGGCCTCCACCGCGTTGGATCAGTGCGCCAAATCCGCGTGGCGCTCTAGCCAGCGCTTCGGGGCCGTATCCCAATCCGACGACTGCAACGGGGGGCATGGGAATCGAGGCCAGCTGCGCAGCGATGTCCGGCGCGACTCGTTCGACTAATTTTGCGGCGATGTTGGATTCGGTCGCGAGCAGTACTGCGTCCGCTTCAAGGGTGGCTGTCTCCGCTTCGGCGTGGGCCAAGGTCAAGTGCCAGCGTTCGCCGTTGTGGGCGAGTGCGGTGACTCTGGTGTTGGTGCGAACTTCGAAATCACCGGCGGCTTGCCCGCGCTCTGCGAGCCCGCGTGGGAGCTCTTCTAGTCCCCCGGCGAACGACGTCAACTTGCCTGAAAGCCCCGGGGCTCCCCCGGACTCTTTGCCCTTCTGCGCCCTAAGGGCGAGCAGTGCCTTTACGAGCGAACCGTATTCACGCTCGAGTTCGGCAATACGCGGAAACGCCGCGGCTAGTGATATTCGCTTCGCATCTCCGGCGTAAACGCCAAGCACCATTGGGCTGATCAGGCGGTCGGCAGCTTGCGGTCCAAGCCTGCGCGCTGCGAAATCCCACACACTCTCGTCAACGGTGGCGCCGTTTGCATCCGACCACTTTTTGCGAAAGATCTCTGTCGCGATACGCATCAAGCCGAGCGGCGACAGGATGCCACTAGTTAGGAATGCGGGTGGGCTAGTTTTGATCTCCTTCAGCTTTCCATCGCGCACCAGAAAGCGCCGCGCGGCGGCATCATTGGCGGCGATTTTGTAGACGCCAGCCGCCCTAGCCAAATCGTCCATCAAGGGCTCGTTATCTAGGTAGCCAGTCGGTCCCGCCTCGAGTAGGTAACCATCGCGCTTGACAGTCCGTGACTTGCCACCGACCGCCGGCGCTGCTTCGAGCACAATGATCTCGGTAAAGGAATCCGCGTGTAGATCTGCTGCGCCTCGCGCCGCTGCCAAGCCTGAAATGCCCGCACCTACAATCACTAGCCGTTTCGACATCGCGGGAGCCCTACTGTTCTAAACCGTCTTGCTGAATATGTTCTTGCCCTTGCCCTCGTGCTTCTCACGCCAGTAGACGTCGAAGCACATAGCGAGGTTGCGAATGAAGAGCTCGCCCTCGGACGTAGCGCGGATCTCGTCCTGGTCGATGGTGACCATGCCGTTCTTTACGTGATCTTCCAAGCGCGAGAGATCCTCGGCGAAAGCCTCGTCGAAGCTCAAGCCGAAGCGCTTCTCGATAGCGCGACGATCGATGCGGAAGTTGCACATAAACTGGTGAATGACAACGCGGCGTAGCTTGTCGTCTTCAGTGAGCATAAGGCCCCTCTCAATTGGAAGCACGCCGTCCGCGATGGACTGGCTGTAAGCGCTAAGCTTCTTCTTGTTCTGAACGTAGGCTCCACCAATATCACCGATGGCGCTGATGCCCAAGCCAATGACATCTTCCGCGGGAATGACGGCGTAACCTTGGAAGTTTCGGCGTAGGTTCCCGTTGTGTTTTGCCTTGGATAGCTCATCGTCTTGCTTTGCGAAGTGGTCCATTCCGATCGGCTCGTAACCTGCGGCAAGGAAGCGCTCGCGGGCAAGGCCAAACAGCTCGAATTTAGTCGCGGGGTCGGGGAGATTGTCCTCCATGAGCTTGCGCTGGTGCCCTCGAATCCATGGAACGAACGCAAAAGAGTAAACGGCTGAGCGATCGGCACCCATCTCGATAACGGTATTGACCGTGGACTCAAATGTCTCCGTCTTTTGGTGCGGCAAGCCGTAAATCAAGTCAACGTTGACACCTTTGAAACCGCGCTTGCGAGCGTGGTCGATGATGTCCTGGGTCTGCTTGACGGACTGTATGCGGTTGATCGCAACCTGGACTTCGGATGTGAAGTCCTGCACCCCTAAGCTGATGCGATTGAAGCCGTGGTCGGCGAGCACGGCGATGTGCTCGGCCGAGGTGACGCGCGGGTCCACTTCGATCGCCAGTTCGGCACTCGAGGTGGGCTCGAAATAGCCGAAGAAACGCTTCATCAGGCGATCGAGCTGCTTTGGAGTTTGGTACGTCGGTGTGCCGCCACCAAGGTGCAGCTGCGAGACCGTGCGACGGTCGGGTAGTCGAGCGGCTAGCATATCGATCTCCGCCTCGATCATGTCGATGTACGGTACGGCCTTCTCCTTTTGCGGAGAGATGATGACGTGGCAACCGCAGAACAAGCAGCGCTCTTCGCAGAAGGGCAGGTGCATGTAAAACGACAAGGGCTCACTCGCTTTCTTGTTCGCGCTTTCGAGAATCGTTTCGTACGCGGGCGCATTTACGGAGCCGTCGAACTCAATCGCGGTCGGGTAGCTTGTGTAGCGCGGACCGGGGCGGTCGTACTTGGCGAGCAGTTCGGCGACTAGGTTCCGGTCGGTGGGGCGGTTACTCATGCCTGGGCTCCTGCGGTTTCGCTCGCTTCTTCGCGAAGCGTCTCGATTAGGGCTTGAATGCTCTCGAGGGGAGTTTCGGGCATGATCCCGTGACCTAAGTTGAAGATGTGTCCGCGCTTGGGCATGCGCCCGAGGAACTCGAGCGCTGCGACACGGGTTTTATCGGGGCCGGCCAAAAGGATTGCGGGGTCGAGATTGCCTTGCAGTGCTTTCGTTCCGGTCTGGTTGTTGGGTCCAGTGTGTTCGCCCAGGCGCGCGCGAAGTCCAGGGAGATCGTTGCGCCAGCAGAGTGCAAGGCCATCGCTGGGAAGCTCAGCCATCGAGTCGGCTAGGTGCGGCGCGTCGTTAGCGAAGAAAATCGTAGGCACGCCGTTCGAGCGCAACTCGGTGAGTAGGTTCACGATATGTGGGCGAACGTGCGTGGTCCAATCGCGAAGAGAGAGCAGCCCTCCCCAAGAGTCGAACACCTGCACGGCGTCGCAGCCCGCATCGTGTTGGGCGGTTAGGTAGCGCGCGGAGAGTGTGGCAATCGTAGCCATCAGCTCGCCGAAAACCACAGGGTCCTCCGCTAGCATCGCGCGTAGCGTAGGGAAGCCGGCCTTGCCGCGCCCCTCGACCAAATAAGCCGCGAGTGAAAACGGTGCCCCTGCGAAACCTAGAAGTGCCTGGTTCTCTTTAAGTTTTGGCTTGATGAGGCGCTGGGCGGCCGCAACTTCGGGGGCAATCTCGTCCTTGGAGGGGACCCGAAGGGCTCGAACGCCTGCAGCGGTGGTGATCGGCTTGGCGATGATTGGCCCCGGGGCGAAGCGGAATTTGACGCCGAGCGCTGACGCGGGGCTGATCAAGTCAGCAAACGTGATCGCAGCGTCTAGGTCGAATCGCTGGAGCGGCATCATCGTCACGTCGCATGCGAGCTGCGGATCCGCACACATTTGTTCGAATGTGTGGGTCTCTTTTAGCTTGCGATACTCGGGCAGGCAACGGCCCGCTTGACGCATGATCCAAAGAGGACGACTTTCTGTGGCTTCGCCCAAAAGGGCACGCAAAAGGAGAGGTTTCATGACGGGTTCGGAGCGCGCGGCGCGGGGTCCACGATATCTTCGTCTTTAGTAAATCGGTAGCCCACACCGCGCTGGGTGTGGAAGTGGCGCGGAGCTTCGGGCACACGTTCAAATCGTTTCCGGAGGCGTACGATGAAATTGTCGATCGTGCGCGTGGATGGAAAGATCTCGTAACCCCACACCTGCTCGAGAATCTCCTCGCGTGAGACGATCTCGCCGGTGCGGTCGGAGAGGCACTTCAGGATCAGGGCTTCTTTGTGAGTCAGCTGTTGTTCGGAGCCGTCCCACGCTTTGCCCCTGTACGTTTTGAAGTCGAACTCGTTGCCGCCGAACTCGATTGTGGAGCTTGTGCTCGATGCGCTTTCAGCGCTGCCGAGGGGCGCGGCGTACCAGCTCTTGCGGCGCAGGATTGCGGCGACGCGTAGCAGTAGCTCTTTGAGGGCGAAGGGCTTGGAAAGGTAGTCGTCGCCGCCAGCCTCCAGCCCGCGAATGCGATCGCCGATTCCGCCTTTCGCGGTTAGGAATAGGATCGGGGTCTGGATGCCCTCTTTGCGCGCATTTTGACAAATTGTAAAACCGTCCATTCCGGGCAACATGACATCGAGCAGGATCAAGTCCCAACCACCTGTACGCACGCGCTCCATAGCTTGGATTCCGTTCGCCGCGATCTCCGTTTGGTAGCCTTCGAGTTCGAGGTTCTCCGAGATGCCCTCGGCTAAGCTCTCCTCGTCCTCGACCACAAGAATGCGGAAGGCCAGATCGTTAGTTGTTGGTGTAGTCTTGCTCATCCGATCATCTCCATCCCGTCGTTTTTATCGCGGACTGGTGCGGCACTGCTGCCGCTCGCCGGACCGTCGTCGGATTTGTACGCGCGCCACCAAACGGTGAACGTCGCGCCTTGGCCCTCGCCATTGCTGTGGATCGCGGTCCGCCCTCCGTCTAAATCGACGAAGCGTTGCACGATGTGCAAGCCCAGTCCGGCGCCTTTCGTCTTGCGCGTTAGCTCGCTTCCGGGGCGAAAGAACTTGTCGAACAGTCGCGCGCCAATCTTCGGATCGAAGCCGAGACCGTTGTCCACGACTTGTAACGCAACCATCGGACGGTTGTTTGAGTTGTCGATGTCAGCGAGGAGTTGGATCGAACCACCGCCACTTGCCTGCACGCTCTTGAATGCGTTGCTAACGACGTTGCTGAGGACGGATCTCACGGCCGTGGCATCGGCTAAGATTTTGATCGTGTTCGGTACTTTGTTTTCAATCTCAATGCCGTGTATGTGGCCCATGCAGACAATCGGCTCGAGCACGCGCTCGACAAGTCCGTGTAGGTTGACGACTTCCGTGGTGAGTTCGATCTGCTCTTCGTCCAGGCGTGCTGCGTCGAGCAAGTTGGTGACCATCGCGGCCAAGCGTTCCGTTGCGGCGACCATACGATCGGCGATACGCGTGCGGCCGTCTTTGCCGGGGTCTCGCAATAAAAGTGTCTCGGCGGAGAGCTGAATACTCGCAAGCGGACTCTTCAACTCATGTGAGACGGCAGCCAAAAAATTCTGTTGCCTGCGAAGGAGCTCGGTGCGTTGGCGCAGGGTTACGCCGATCACAGAGACCGTTGATAAGAGCACCAGTAAGAAGAAGCTGCCCTCCCAGCCGTAGCGGCTCATGCGCGCTCGACGCTCGTCGCCAAGGCGCTCTATAATCTCGGGCAAAACATTGACCTGTGCCGGCGCGTCCTTTTGCAAGACGATGGCGAGTTCGGGGAAGAGGCTACGCACATGCTCCGGTGTCTCGCCTCCCTCGAGGAGAGTCTTCGCAAGTACGACGCTTCCCGAGTGGTGTTCTTGAACCGCCTGGACGTGGCTCGCCGAATAAATGCCTTGATCCACGATCCACCATGCGACCTGCGCAAAGCAGGTCATCAGCATGATGACAACAATTAGCTGCACCGAGCGGCTGGAGCGGATCAAAGGGGAGTGCATGTTGGACTAGAGTGAGGCCAGAACCCCGGTAAGCTGCTCCGCAAAGAAGTCGATGTCGGCTTCAGTGTGGGCCAGAGAGACGAAGCCAACTTCATAAGCCGATGGCGCCATGTTGATACCACGGGTGAAGAGCCCGTGGAAAATAGGACGATAGCGATCCGCAGCGGCGGGGTCGATTGCGGCGGCGCTGCGGGGCGCAAGACCCTCTT
>Ga0315322_10003103_pt1 | contig 12871 bp, 8 predicted proteins | sample M110021515metaG_FD_203461 | JGI IMG/M metagenome (GOLD analysis project Ga0315322, IMG submission 203461) | Ammonia-oxidizing marine archaeal communities from Monterey Bay, California, United States - M1 100m 21515 | ecosystem: Environmental > Aquatic > Marine > Intertidal zone | place: USA... | reverse complement strand
TTTCATCGTCAGAGAAACTATACTTGATATAACTGCAGCCAAAACAAATACAATCATTAAATGCACTTTCCATTTCCAGATTACAGATATTAAATCAAAAGACTCAAAATTATATGGATTCTGCTCAGACATAGTTTATATAAATTAATGTGGCAAATGTAGCAAATTGCAATAACACTAATTTCTACAATTTATTGTCTTTAGTCCTCACCATTTCAATCATTTGAATTGGATTAAGCATACCAGTTACTAAACAGCTGAATAACAACACACTTGTCATAAGTATGTATTCATAGCTCCAAGGTAATTCGACGTAAGCTAAAAGAATAAATCCCAGTGTAAATGCGATACCAGTTAATACTAGAATTTTAAATAAAACACCAGGAGAAATTCGGAATTGAAAATGCTTCTTGACGATAATCACTTGAGCAATTCCGGCTAGCCCTTGAGTTGAAACACTTGCAATAGCCGCACCATATGCTCCATATTCGGGAATTAATAAAAAGTTTAATCCAATATTTAAAATTAATCCCGCTGCTGAAGTTAGATTTAAAGCCTTTAGTTTTCCAGCAGCAGTAAGCAAAGTGCTGAATAGAAAGGTAGAACTGATCACAAAAAAACTTAGCATAAGCATACCAAACGCATTATCTGCAACTAATGAAGTCCCCTCATACCTAAAATCCAACAAATGAGCTCTATAAAAATAGGATGAAACGCCTACAATCAATCCTCCTGCAAATAGCATTCTTACGGCCATAAAGAAAATATTACGAATGTCTTCCTTGCGTTTAAGCATCTTTGAAAAAATCGGTAAAAGCAGACTCGCGAACATAAATATTACCATATTAAGTGCCTCGAACAACCTAAAGCCTTGAGCATATCTTCCAGCTTCTTCTCCATTATCATCCATCATTTTTTCTAACATAACGCTATCCGATCGGTTATAAAATGTCATTAAAATGATTAATAAGGCGAATGGCAAACTTTTTCTTAAAATAACCAGAGCGAATGGAATATTGAATTTGAGCTTTAAACCCTTCACATTAGGAAGGATAAATAAAAATGCAATTAAAGCACTAATACCATAACAAATGGTCTGCGTGTAAACAAACCACTCTATTTGAAATTCTTGCTCAGTTACTCCACCCCACAATAAAATAGAACAAGTAATAATCAATAATATCCTATCCAGAACTGAAATAAAACTGTCTTTTGCAAACAGTAACATTCCATTCAGTACAGACCTAAAGTAAAGAATGAATGCAATAATAATTTGATTAAAGATTAACCATGGAAGAATTCCTGTTAAGTCATAGTCTAAGAAGTAGGCCCCAAGAAAACAACAAGCAGTGTAAGGTAAAATGAGCAAAAGTCTTAAGGTGAAAATTCCCGAAAATTGCTTTTTTATTAATTGAGAATGCCTCGCCAGATTTCTAATGTTAAAGTTGACAATGCCTAGATCTAAAATAATATTGAATAAAATGGTAAATGCTAGTATAGCAAAGTAATTACCATATGCGCTCTCCCCCACTCGATCCAATATCTCTGCGTCAATTCCAATAATATAGAATGGCTTGACTAAAAAATTTAGTAGCAAGAGAAGGACCAGGTTTAAAATAAATTTTCGTTGCATTAAGCTAGTTAAACCATTTACAGGCTAAAATATTATAAATTCACAACTTAAGATTGAGATATTGAGAATAGGTGTAAATACTAGACTATTAATCAAAGACAAACTGGATGGAATCGGTTGGCATCAATACGAAGTGCTTAAACGCGTAACTGTCAACCACCCAGAGCACCAATATTTTTTCTTTTTTGATAGACCATTTGACTCTTCATTTGTATTCTCAAAAAACGTGACCCCTATTGTGCTTCGACCGCAGGCTCGACATCCTGTTCTTTTCAAAATTTGGTTCAATCTGTCCCTTAAAAAAGCTTTAAAAAAATACGGTATCGATCTGTTTTATTCACCAGATGGATATCTTAGCTTAACCACTAAAGTTAAGCAAATAGCCACTTTTCATGATTTAAACTTTGAGCATTATCCAGGCGATTTAAGTCGAGTAAATTCCAAATACTATCGAGTACAATTTCCCTTATTTTCAAAAAAGGCAAGCCACATTATAACCGTTTCGGAATTTTCGAAAACGGACATTATTGAAAAATATAAAGTTGATCCAAAAAAGATAACTGTTATTTACAACGGTGTAAATACGGATTATCGACCTCTTTCTCAAAAAGAAAAAGAGGATATCAGAGAAAAATTTACCGATGGTGCAGCCTATTTCCTGCATGTTGGTTCTTTGCATCCAAGAAAAAATATCAGTCGCTTAATCTCGGCTTTCGATTTATATAAAAAAACAACGCAATCTACCATTAAGTTGGTTTTAGCCGGTAACAGATACGATTGGACTAATGAAATGGAAAAAGCATTTCAACAATGCAGTAGCAATTCCGATATTGTTTTCACAGAAAGACTTGTACAAAAAGATATGGTTCTATTGATGGGTGGTGCCGTATGCTTGACTTATGTTTCTTATTTTGAAGGTTTTGGAATGCCTATAATTGAAGCAATGAGGAGTGGCACTCCTGTAATCACATCTAATTGTACTGCAATTCCTGAAATTGCCGGAAATGCAGCTTTATTAATTGACCCATTTAATACCGCTGAAATTACGAATGCAATGGTCAATATCTACTCAAAAAAGGAATTGCGCGACGAACTAATTAAAAAGGGGCTTAAACAGTCAGATAAATTTAGTTGGGATAAATCTGCTGAAAGAACTTGGGAAGTTATCCAAAACACGGTTACAGATGCTCCTTCCATATCTTAATAGCGATAAAATAGAAGCTGGTTGTGACGAGGCCGGGCGAGGCTGTCTTGCAGGACCAGTTACTGCCGCAGCCGTTATTCTTCCACACGATTTTAATCACCCATTACTTAATGACTCAAAAAAATTAACAGAAAAACAGCGGCAATTATTGCGACCAATTATTATGAATGAAGCAATTGCCTGGGAAGTCAGCTTTGTTGACCACATCAAAATTGATGAAATTAACATACTAAATGCTTCCTTTTTAGCAATGCATTTAGCTGTGGATGCTTTAAAAACTACTCCTGAATTACTCCTTATTGATGGTAATCGATTTGAAAATCATGCAATACCACATCAATGCATAGTTAAAGGAGATGGGAAAATCAAATCCATAGCTGCAGCATCCATTTTAGCCAAAACATTTAGGGATGATTTCATGTGTCAATTAGCTTTAGAGTATCCTGGTTATCATTGGAACAAAAATAAAGGCTATCCAACGAAGATACATCGGGATAGTATCCGAGCCAATGGTCCGACACCCTATCATAGAAAAACCTTTCAGCTTCTGCCTCGCTAAATAACAACAGGCTTTTAATCAATTCACAAAATTCTGTTTATACATTGCCGGTATTTCATGAGTTCTGCTGATAAGTTAGGATAACTTTGAACAGATGAAAAAAGTACTCTTCGTAATCTTAATTACAGCATTTTGCTTTGCCTTCTATTGGAGTTATGAAAGATTCAATAGAGACTCAATAGCCACGGTTCATCCACTAAAAACAATTCCTTCAACGGCGAATCTTATTTTAGAAATTAATGAGCTAACTGCATTTTGGCATCATTTTTCTGAAACAAATATACCATGGCAAGCTTTAAAAAATGACGCAAATTTTAGTGAATTAGATGACTTTCTAAATCAATTTGTTGATAGTCTAGCCCTTTTTCCAAACCTGGAAAGTCGTTTAAATAGCACTCCTGTTTGCGTTGGTTTTTTCAGTCAGACAGAAGCTAGGGCCGATTGCCTTTTCAGTAGTAATTTTTCCAATCAATCATTAGCAAGTGCATGGAATGAACTATTAGTTTTACTCCATTTTAAGGAAAATAACACAAGTCAATACGAAGGAATTGAAATTAAAATTTGGGAGCAAAATGATCAAAAGTATTATTGTGCTTATACTAACGAAATACTTCATTTTTCATCTTCACTACCCATCATTCAAAGTGCTATATTAAAAAGTAAAAAGCCTAATCAATTTACGGACGCTTTCAAAAAAGTTTATAAAACGGCATCAAAGAATCAGCGCGTTAAAATATTACTCCAACCTAATTTGTTAGTCAAATTAGCAAACAACAATACAAGTAAATTATCCAGCGAATGGTTACTCGATCAAGCCAATATCGGTAACTGGACTGAGCTAGACTTCCAATCAAGCTCAAACGCTTTTAACCTCTGTGGTTTTACTTCCGTAGATAGTAGTTCGTATTTCAAATCAATGGCTAATTCAGAACCTATTTACAATGCATGCTTACAAGGTATTCCAAATTACGTTTCTTCTTTTAAATGGTGGGGATTCCAGAGCTATTCGACCTTTTTAAATGAAATACACATGAGCAAAAACACATTAAATGATATTCATTTGATGAATAGTTTATTAGACAAAGACATACCCAGTCATGTAGCCAGTTGGATGGACAACCAATTTGCATCTTTTCTAACCCAAAATCAAGAAGTAGCCATTATTTGCAGAACCAATGGAAGTGTTGATCCGATAAGCAAAATACACGACTATTCAGTTCATGACTCCGCTGACATTTCTTACAACGGAATAACCATTTTTCAGCTAAATCCGGATTTTAAACCCTCCTTATTATTAAAGGAGCGCTATGGCTCATTAAACTATAGTTTTTCGATTGAAGGTTTTGTTTATTTTACAAAATCAATATTGTCCAGTAAGCGAATAATTAATGCATTCCAAACCAATCAGGTTATTACGGAAGATGCAGGTTTCACTGATTTTTTCAAAGACAAATTCAGTGAAAAATCAAATTTCATGTATTACTGCAATTTACCTTTTGACGACAATGGTCTTTTTAGGTTTATGCATCCTTCAGTAATCAAAGCCATTAACGAAAATGCAACAGCATATAAGGGATTTAATAGATTGGGTTGGCAAATTTCGGGGAATGAAAATGAGCTTGTTTATCACAATTTAAGTGTTAGCTGCAATTCGGGGAATAATCATCTATTGGCTAATAATGAGCTATGGCAAGTGGAGTTAGATACAATCTTAACTAGAAATCCACAGTTATTGAAAAACCACAGAACCGGAACAGAAGAGGTTCTTGTACAAGATGCTAAAAACACCATTTATTTAATCAGTTCTGCCGGTCAAGTTAAATGGAAGAAACAAATAGATGACAGTATCATTGGAGAAATTAAACAAATTGATGTCTATGGGAATGGGAAATTTCAAATGCTATTCAACACAAAAAACAAAATTTATTTATTAGATATTAACGGTCAGAACGTACGTGGATTTCCCGTTAATTTACCATCCTTTGCTTCTAATAGCTTAAGTGTATTTGATTATCAAAACAATCATGATTACAGAATATTAATTGCAACAAAATCTGGGCATGTTTATAATTTTGATAAAGCGGGAAACTTAGTTAAAGGTTGGGAATTCCAAAAGTCCTCGAGCCAAATTGAATCTCCAATACAACATTTTGTAATCGCCAATAAAGACTTCATCTGTTTTCATGATAGTAGTGGTCAATTATATGCTTTAGACAGAAGAGGGAAACAACGATTTCCAATCAAAACTAAAATCCCTGCAACTGCATTATCAAATAGACAAATTGTTAAAGGAAGGAGCATCGGTACGACGAAATGCCTTTATGTGGATAGTACTGGTTCTTTGGTAGAACAATTGTTTGACGGATCATCTAAAAAAATCAAGACCGATACTTCAGATAGCGTAATAAAATATTCTACCATTGATTTAGAAAACGACGGCTATACCGATTACTTAATTTCCAATGAGTCGTCTCTTGAAGTGCTGGGGCCAGATATGTCATTGGTGAAATACTTACAATTTAACACGAAATTTACCACCTCTTTAAAACACTTATTTTTTGGACAAAAGGACTATTTCTATTTGATCGAAAATGGTGAGCTAAGTGTTTTCAACGATGTTGGTGAGTTACTATCTGAATTTCCAAAAAAATCTAGTTATAAACCGGCTATTTCTGACATGAACAAAGACGGTAAAATAGATCTGGTTTTTATTTCCGGAAAAAAAGTAGTTGCTCAGTTATTGAGATAAATTATCCAGAATAACCGAACTAAATCTAATCAATTTGAAAAAAGAAAAGCCCCTCGAATTAACGAGAGGCCAGTCTTTTGTAAACAAAAACAACAACAAGCTTAACGCCTGTCATTTGAGGCTCAGAAAGGTCCCCACCTTCAGCTCTGAGCCGTACTCTAAATGATTTTTTTTACGGAGTGCTTTTAACTTTATTCCATAATCTTGTGAAACACTTCTCAACGTATCACCATTTTTAATTCGGTATTTTTTAGATTTTCCTCTTCTTCGTTTCGGTTGTAGAAATACAATATCACCAGATTGGAGAATGTCATTTTTCCCAAGGTCATTGTATTTATACAATTGCCACAAGCCCATGTCAAACTCTTTGGCAATCTTCCAAAACGTATCTCCTGTTGACACGACTATGTATTTAATTTTATTTTCATGAACCCCAACACGATGCCTATTTGGCTCCCGTTTTATTTCTCTTGCAATAGCCAATAAAGCCGGCTTGTTAGTAGGTAGCCCCTTTACCTTGTCATAAATATACAAATGATGCTCTTCAATTAAATCAATTAACAGGTGAGCATATCTGGGATTAGTCGCGTAACCTGCTTTTTTTAGACCCCTCGCCCATCCTTTGTAATCCGTCGATTTAAGTTCAAACAAAAAGGCATACCTACCTCGCTTGGTTAAAAATTCTGAATGATCTTTAAACGATTCTGACGCCGAAGCATAAACTCTAAAGCAATCATCCGTGTGGTCATCATCTTTGAACATTGTAGGACCATCCCATACATGACATTTAATACCAAAGTGATTATTTCCATACTTGGCTAATTCAGAATTACCATAGGCACTCTCTAATATTCCTTGGGCCAAGGTGATACTCGCTGGAATACCGTTTTGATGCATCTGATAAATGGCCTCTTCTTTCCAATTTGAAATATACTGTTCTTTACTTATTCTTCTTTCAGATGGCTGAGCACAGACACCCATTGCAAGGAGAAGGAGGAGCGTAATGACGGGTATTTTTTTGTTTACATTCATAATTCTCAATCGAGAACACAACTTACGTGAGGTTATCAACAATTGTTTCGTTAAATGTTAATAAGTTGAAGATTTCGTACTTAAAAATTAAAATATTGAGAAGCCTAATTTTTCTTCAACTCCTATTAAACCTTGCATTCCACCCGTATGAATAGCTAAGATTTTTTTACCAAAATAATTTTTATTTGATTTAAGTTGATTCAATAAACCAAACATCATTTTACCTGAATAAATAGGGTCTAACTTAACGCCTGTATATTGATAAAAAGTCCTCATAAATTCAACTAATTCTTGATTTACCTTGGCATATCCTCCAAAATGATAGGATTCTAAAATTGAACACTCATTTTCATAATCTTTGTAAATCTGAGAATCCAAAAAATATTGATTAATCAGTAGATTAATTTCGTCTTGCATGAATCCACCTTTTAAAGCAGAAAAACCCAAAACATGTTGATGCGATTTCAAGGCCAACAGAATCCCCGTTAACGTTGTTCCTGTTCCACAGGAGACAGAAAAAACATCAAAATCATCATGACCCTTAATAATTTCTGTAGCACCTACAAGACCTTCATAACCCGCCCCACCTTCTGGAACGATTACGACATCTCCATATTCTTCTTTTATCTGTTTATGATAAGCCAACTGATGTTTAAACCTATATTCTTCGCGAGAGACAAATAAAAGCCGCATTCCTTCTGCTGCCGCTTTTTTGAGTGTCTTATTTGATTTTGGTTGCAATTCATCTCCACGTATGATTCCAATTGTATTTATTCCCATCAATTTGCCAACCGAAGCCGTTGCAGCAATGTGATTAGAATATGCACCTCCGAAAGTCACTAATCCCGCTCTTCCCTGAGCCTTTTCCACATAATACTTCAGTTTTCGCCATTTATTACCTGAAACCTCAGGATGAATGAGGTCATCTCTTTTTAGCCAAAGCTCTACCCCGCAATTATCGAGGTCGGGGTGCGCTATTTTCTCTATGGGGGTGTTTTCGTTGAACAAGTTGTAAAAATATAAAAGAGTTTGTCCGTTCAACGGGCAAAGGATAACAATCTCTTATTACTTTTGTCACGATGAGTGATGACATGAGTGGGTTTTCAAAAAGGAAGGACCTCAAAGAGGAGGACTTCTATTTAAGCGATGAGGGCTTTATCGTCTTTACAGAGAAATACCATCTCAAGAGAGGGCATTGTTGTAAAAGTGGATGTAGACACTGTCCCTATGGTTATGACAAGCATACGGGAAAAGTAACCGGCGAACCGATGAAGTAAAAGAACTTGACCGTATCGTTGTTGAACGGCGTTTTGTTCATGTAATGAAGAATAAGATTATGCGTTCACAAAAACTTCTTGTACAACATTAGTCATGTTTATCACACCAATTCGCTAGCTTTGTTTTCTTAGAATATTAACAGAGATGAGCACAGCAACTTCAACAACATTTCATGACGCAATTTTAGAAGGAATACCATCGACTATTCCAGCAAAGAAAGAATACGACACCACCGTAAGTCATGCGCCAAAACGAAAAGACATTCTTTCTGACACGGAAAAGAAATTAGCGCTTAAGAATGCATTGAGGTATTTCCCGCAAGACCAACATGCGGAACTTGCGCCAGAATTTGCCCAGGAGCTAAAAGAGTACGGAAGAATCTATATGCTTAGATATCGTCCAGACTACAAAATGTATGCCCGTCCAATAGAAGAGTATCCAGGGAAAAGTGAGCAAGCAAAGGCAATCATGCTGATGATTCAGAACAACTTGGATTATGCCATTGCACAACATCCCCATGAGTTAATCACTTACGGTGGAAATGGTGGAGTATTTTCTAATTGGGCTCAATTCAGACTTACGATGAAGTACTTGGCAGAGATGACCGATGAGCAAACGCTTGTTATGTATTCTGGTCATCCGCACGGTTTATTCCCCTCTCATAAAGAGGCACCAAGAGTGGTTGTTACCAATGGCATGATGATTCCTAACTATTCATCTCAAGATGATTGGGAGAAGTTCAATGCGTTGGGAGTTACCCAGTACGGACAAATGACCGCTGGTTCATACATGTATATTGGACCACAAGGGATTGTTCATGGAACTACAATTACTGTTTTAAATGGAGGACGAAAAGTTTCTAAAAACGGCGAAGGGTTAGCCGGTAAAATATTCCTGACCTCCGGTCTTGGCGGAATGAGTGGAGCTCAACCGAAAGCCGGAAACATTGCAGGATGCATCACTGTTTGTGGAGAAGTAAATTCTGATGCTACATACAAGAGACACGAACAAGGTTGGGTTGACGAAGTATTTAACGACTTAAATGAGCTGTGCGCAAGAGTTAGAAAAGCACAAGAATCAAAAGAAGTTGTTTCAATCGCATACGATGGTAACGTCGTAGAAGTGTGGGAGAAATTCGACGAAGAAAATATTTATGTAGATCTCGGATCTGATCAAACATCACTGCATAACCCTTGGGCAGGCGGTTACTACCCTGTTGGATTGACATACGAAGAGTCTAATGAAATGATGGCTAGCCAACCTGGACTATTCAAGGATAAGGTTCAAGAATCTCTTAGAAGACATGCCGCGGCTGTAAACAAACATACAGCTAAAGGAACTTACTTTTTCGATTACGGAAACGCTTTCTTATTAGAAGCTTCTCGAGCTGGAGGAGATGTAATGGCTAGCGATGGCATTGCATTTAAATACCCTTCTTATGTTCAAGACATCATGGGGCCAATGTGTTTCGACTTCGGTTTTGGTCCATTTAGATGGGTTTGTGCTTCGGGAAAAGAATCTGATTTGGAAACAACAGATAGAATCGCTTGCGAAATTCTAGAAGAAATTCGATCTAATTCTCCTGTTGAAATTCAGCAACAGATGGCTGATAACATTCAATGGATTCAAGGAGCTAAAGCCAACAAACTAGTGGTTGGTTCGCAAGCTAGAATCCTTTATGCCGATGCAGAAGGAAGAGCAAAAATTGCCGGAGCCTTTAACAATGCAATTGCAGCCGGTGAAATCGGACCAGTTGTGTTAGGAAGAGATCATCACGATGTATCTGGAACCGATTCACCTTATAGAGAAACTTCGAATATTTACGACGGTTCTCAGTTCACAGCTGACATGGCTGTACAGAACTTTGTAGGTGATAGCTTTAGAGGAGCTACCTGGATTTCACTCCATAATGGTGGTGGCGTAGGCTGGGGTGAGGTAATTAATGGAGGTTTCGGAATGCTGTTAGACGGGTCTCCAGAAGCTGACCGAAGACTTAAGATGATGCTACATTGGGACGTAAACAACGGAATCGCAAGAAGAAGTTGGGCGAGAAACGAAGAAGCAATGTTTGCAATTAAAAGAGAAATGGAAAGAACTCCCGATCTTAAGGTCACTCTTCCAAATATTGCTGACGAAGAAATTTTGAAGGGCCTTTTTTAATATTGCTAATTACAATAAGGGTTTACTTTTTGCTAGGTGCTCTTTAAAAAAACTTTAGTTACCCACAATTGAGCAAACCGAACATATTCTTGTTAATTTTCAACCTTGTCTTTAGAAAGTCTTGAAATATTAAAATCCTCTTTTGGGTACGATACCTTTCGGCCATTGCAACTAGATGCGATTAATGCGGTGTTAGCTGGAAAAGACACTTTTGTAGTAATGCCCACAGGCGGAGGAAAATCTATTTGTTTTCAAGTGCCTGCTCTGATTCTTCCAAATCTTACCGTGGTAATTTCACCACTTATTTCTCTGATGCAAGACCAAGTTGAAACGCTCAATGAAAATGGAATTGAAGCGGCATTCTACAATAGCACCCTTTCTTCAAATCAAAAGAATAAACTCATTCAGCAATGTTTAAATGGACATTTAAAATTGCTTTACATGGCTCCTGAAACTTTTCTTCCGGCTCTTGATTCGTGGCTAGATGACGTCCGTATTTCATTATTGGCAATTGATGAGGCACATTGTGTCTCTACTTGGGGCCATGACTTCAGACCCGAATATTCTCAATTAGGTGTAGCTAGACTAGCTCTACCCGATGTCCCTTGTATTGCATTGACAGCTACTGCTGATGTAGTTACTAGAAAAGACATCATCAAACAGCTCCATTTACAAACCGATCAACTATTTATTTCCTCTTTTGATCGGCCAAATCTTGAATTAATAGTAAAAGGAAACATCAAGAAAAAAGAGAAGATTAAACAGGTTCTGGAATTCATTGAAAAGCAAAATGAAAGTGCTGGAATTATTTATTGCTTTTCCCGAAAAGAAGCAGACGAGTGGACTGTAATATTAAATAAAGAAGGCTATCGCGCCAACACATACCACGCAGGTTTGAAAGCGCAAGACAGGGCCAGTGCACAACAACGATTCATCCACGATGAAACCCAGATAATATGCGCTACCATTGCATTTGGCATGGGTATAGATAAATCTAATGTACGGTGGATTATCCACAATAACTTACCTAAAAACATCGAAAGTTATTATCAGGAAATTGGGCGCGCAGGTAGAGACGGAATGCCCGCACAAGTTCTTTTGTACTATACGCTTAAGGATGTTGTTATGCAAGGCAACTTTATAAAAGGCAGCGAAAAACCTATTGTTGGAACCAAAAAGCTCCAGCGCATGCTCCAGTTTGCTGAAGCTACCTCTTGCCGTCGGAAGGTATTACTTAACTATTTTAATGAGAATCATGAGCAAGATTGTGGCAATTGTGATATCTGTATGCATCCTCCAGACTTTGTTGATGGAACAAGGATTGCCCAAATGGCTCTTTCCGGAATAAAAAGAACCAAAGAACGGGTTGCGACAACCTTACTTATAAAAATTTTAAGAGGTGCTGAGTCCCATGATGTAACGAATCGTGGATTTCATCATTTAAAAACACACGGTGTCGGTGCAGCATATTCTGAATACGAATGGCAACATTACATCGCTCAGCTCATTAATTTAGGTCTCATTGAAATTGCCTACGACGAATACTTAAGCCTGAAAATTACCAATGCTGGAAACAAGGTTCTCTTTGGCGAAAAAGAGATTAACGTAACGGTTCCCCCAGAAAAAGCCTTGAGGTCAACCAGAAATAAAACAAAGGCAAAAGTTGAATTCAATAAAGAAGTAGATTCAACCCTTTTTGATGTTTTAAGATTAAAACGAGCAGAAATTGCGAGGAAACAGGGAGTCCCGCCTTATATCGTATTTAATGACGCAACATTAACTCAGATGGCATCCAGCAAACCAATAACTTTAAATCAAATGGCTGACATTTCAGGAGTAGGTGATGCGAAACTAATTAAATATGGCCCAGTATTTTTGGAGCTTATTAAGGATAATAATTAATCTTAATATCGGTAAAACAAATTTTATTATTTCAATAGGTAACTGTATACCTTTGCAACATGAACGAATCTCAACAATCCATTAATTTGGATGTACCAAATCTAACTTCTGCAAAAATTGCCATTATTGGTGGTGGTAATATTGGCGTAGCCCTGGCTCAGGGCCTGGCTCAATCAAGTAAATACAAGGAAAAAGAAATCATTATAACCAGGAGAAGGCCTCAAAAATTGCAAAAATTAGGTTCGAATGGTTTTTTAATCACCGATAACAATAGACTAGCTGTTTCTAATTCGAATGTCGTTGTTCTTGCCGTTTTACCGCAGCAAATTAGTGAAGTCATTGAGGAAATAAAAG
>Ga0315322_10003098_pt1 | contig 12882 bp, 8 predicted proteins | sample M110021515metaG_FD_203461 | JGI IMG/M metagenome (GOLD analysis project Ga0315322, IMG submission 203461) | Ammonia-oxidizing marine archaeal communities from Monterey Bay, California, United States - M1 100m 21515 | ecosystem: Environmental > Aquatic > Marine > Intertidal zone | place: USA... | reverse complement strand
TGAGTTGATTGGGATGCTCGAAGATGTTCAATACCGCGGACGTTATGTCGTAGGCAGAGCTGAATCACCGCTCCACGAATTGGCCGATGGCATTTCCTACCTGAAACAACTTTGATGCGAAAAGCGGCTTGGCACGAACACACCAGCACGGTTCTGAGTCGAACACATTTCGCATCAGTCGCAATCAACTTGCTGCAGATGCAGGATGATCAAGGCAGGTCTCTGCCCAAGTCAGCTTCACTGACGTGACTTGCTGACTCCCCGGCTAAGTTCAAATCGTCTTGCTCCGCGAGAGAGTGCGAACCAGAGGGCTGAACTTTTCCAGAGGCTTGCTGGTTCACTGACTTTGGTCGAACCACCGACTGCAACGAAGTCATCGGGCTAAAATCAATCACTGGGCGATCAGTTAGCGGCAAAGGCTGTAAGGTTGCAACCTTTTTCTCCCGATCGAATTTGTCTGCATTCATTCGTGTGCGATGGGCGAGTTCATGCATGAGTTCTGCTGCATTTGTGATACTCGTTGCATGGGGATCGAGCACAGTAGATCCGGAGTCACTGGGCTCTTGGTTGTTCACGCGATCTTCTTGTACGTCAGACGCATCGAGTAAAACCTCAGAATCGTTTGCTGCATGCTTCTGCAGAATGCACAACAGCTCTCGCACAACTACCAAGTCTTTGTTGACGTTTTTATGCTTTGCCTTGATGACAAGCTCTGAGACCGCTGACGACTCTTTTGCACTTTCCACCGGAACAACCAAGTCGCTTCGTCCAAAACCAATACGCCAACAATAATCGCCAATGATCGAGTGCAACCTTACATCAGGCCCGACTTGTAACGTGTTGATTGCTTGCAGCAGTTGGCTGTCTGGATCAAGCAAGTCGATACTGGTCGGAATACGGTCTCGCACTTCCTTGCTGAACACTCCCGGATTGCAGGCGATCATTCTCTGATGACGAGTCCGTTCACGAAGTGGTCGCCGCACTAACTTCGAAGTCAATCTTCCTACACAGCGTTTCGCATACGCTGATCCACGGTGAGGCGTCCCCATGAACACAACACGTTTTACGTCAGGTGAGGGATCAAAATAAAAGTACTGTCGCAATTCCTCGCGAAATTGCTCTGGAACATTCAGTTCATCCAGCGACTGATTTGCTACTGATTTCCATAATTCATCATGGGATGCCGTCACCTGCAGTTTTGCCAACAGTCCCCCAAGACTATGCCCCACCAAAACCGTCTCTGAGAGCGCAGGATCTTTACGCTCGGGATCAAGGCATTGCCTTAACATGGCAAGATCAGAACGTAATTTTGTGGCACTCGATATGAATGCTTTACCGCTTGGATAGTTATACACCCAGATTTGAAAACGCTCGACAAAGCCAGGCCGCGCAAGTAATTCATTGACCATCTGGCTCCACGTGTAGGGGTCAGACAACAACCCGTGGATGAATACTACCGGAATCTTTCCGGGTTGATACGGTTCCAGCATCTGCAACTGTCCCTCTGACAAACCAGAATCGGGACGCAAAAATTCCTGCCAGTAATTGCGTGGATCGGTACTCAGTCGATACACCAATGGAGCGGAAAGATCCCGAGCAAGTCGCTTCGTTTGCCCACCCATTTGAACATGTCTCAGCCGCCTTGAATTCAGCAGCTCAAGCGTTGGCTGTTGCGGTACCATAACACCTTCAGATTCCAGAGCAATTGTTTGCCGCGGCAAACAACCACTCTCACGACTTCCTGTTGCATTTCGCATGACCAATGTTGCCGAAAACGCACTTATTTTCCGCATGAACTGCTCATCGACACTGGCATCTCTCAACACAACCAATGGAACTCCGATACCACCACTGCAATATGCTTTGCTGAGTTGATTTGTACGGTATGTACCAACCGGCACGAGATGTTGAAAATCGAAGGATTGCCAGACAAAACCTGTTTTCGCGATCGGCACAAACGTTGAGCCACTGCCACGATTGAGCGTTAAGCCTGACGCCGGATCCAGTCGCCCATAGAGTTGCCCTGTGACAACCAACTTGGCTAGCGCTGACCGATGCAACTCGATCGTCCTATGATTCCGTGAATGCCCCGCCCTACTGGGAACGCAAGTTGCAGCAGCAACCTGAAAGTACGCGTCGACACATCCACACTTTCCATCTGCCTCAAGCGATCTTGCTTTCGCGTACAAGCGTTCTACTGAAGAAACGCGGGCGCCACGCTTCCGAACATCTGGCGCAGCGTAGTGCGGTTCCCGCCAACTCGTGCCACAAGACATGTTTCGACACCCCAGTGAAGAAACCAATCCGCTTGTGAAAAGCAGGGCGACGATGATCGATTTTGCAGGAAAGGTATTTGACACGACATCAAGAACACTCCCGTCGGAGTGCAGTGACATCCATGTCATCCCTTTTCAAGGATCGCAAAAAAATTCGGGAACAGATAGATACCTGGGCCGAAACTAATCCCATTCCGGTACCACAGTTGTGGTAAAGAAATCGGTTAAGACGTACCGCGTGGCCAAAGTTTTCCGAATGCGACCAGCTATAGGACGTGCAACGATCAAACGGAGAATCCTTCAGCTGGCCAAACGAGGGCAGCTCAGATGCTGAGAGAGCCACCTGTGTAACCGGCAACAACCGACCACAGACGATTCCCAGTCTGCTGCAATGAATCATCACAGGCATGGACCGCATACGGCGTAAAGACAGCTGACCAACGCAACAAGCGAGAAGAGCAGTCAGCCCCAAGGCAGATCAAACGCGCGATGTGACAACCACCAGACGATTGAAGAACGGCAACGAGTAATTTCCCGATGAACTTGCACTGCCACGTTTAGCGCGTGAAACTCAAATCGACGCACACCTTGTTCTCAGGACTCGTCATCAAGCGGCGAAAAACGGCAAACGCTATCAAACCCGGCAAACGCAAAGCGACCGATTCATCGCCGAAAAGCGATTTTTGATTCCAGCAGAAATGGTTCTGTTTCGAATCGCCCTACCAAGCTTGCCAGTGCTAGCTTTGAGCGTCGCTACTACCAAGTTGTGCCAGCACCTGCAAAACGCCGTTGAGGTGTGCCAAGCGTGGTCCGAAACGATCGACAAACTCGTTCAGCATGTATTCGCCCTCAACCAGATGTTCTTCGCTATCTGCGATTTCTTCGGTCAGGGTGTCGAGAAACTGAGTTTGAACTCTGCTCAAGGTCTCTGCAGCCTGCCGACAGGAGCGTGCGAGTTCAGGATTGGTATTTTTCCACTGCTGCAATTCGTTTGCACGCTGTTTATTGGCCGCAACCTGCTGATGGACCAATTCTTCTAGCAGCCGATTCTGTTGTTTCTGGCCGGCAACCAATTGAGTCAGAAGGTCCAAAGCAGTGTGATTTGCATCACTTTGCTGCCCCTGCCCTGCCTCGGACTCACCATCAGCCGAAACGTCGATTCGGAACATGGGAGAAATAGGCTCGTGCTCGTATGACATTTGAATGATTCCTGCTGCGATGAATAAATCTCGTCGGATAATGAGCAGAGTATAACCAAGGAATTTTTCGTTTGTCGACGAAACACAAACAGCTTTGAAATTTTGTTTAACGGACAAAAAAACTTTGAGATAATCGCTATTTTCACACTTGCTTTCCGGGACCGGACAATTCGCGTTTCAACCGCTAAAGTCCGAATATATTACGCGCCGAAACTGACCTTAGGTAGCGGCGAAACAAACGAGCTCAGTGTTTCCCGTGTTTCACAGTCATAACACACCTCAGCGTCTCCACCCGCTCAAAATTACTTTCACATCGTCAATCGACAAACGTGCACGGCCTGCAGGCGATTGCGGTACACCGTACCCCCTACTCACTCAAAAATAAAAACGCGGATGCCAGATACGGAATCACCAACGATTGCCTACTACACGGTCGTGGAAGACGAGCGAACCGGCTGGACAGGCGGATTGCTATTACTCAATGGCGGAGGCAGGCCACTGGAATTTCAGTGCACCTTACCGGTACGGCCCACTCGGGCTCATGAGATTCTGTTTGGTCTTACGCTCCGTGACCACCTGATTGGTGAAGTGATTGGACCACTCTTAGTCCAGAAGTGTCGTACTCCTATCGCCCTGCTGTGTTGCGACCAACCAGAAGCACTGAAGATCGAAACCCGCACCAAGTGCCCGGTGGCTCTTGTCGAAGAGGCTGCGTTGTCAGACGAAGGTCCGATTGACGACGAATCTTTGCTGGGATCCACACGGGTCGAACTCGCTGGCTCGACGCTGCGGGTCGCTATTGAGCAGGCCGAACAAGTTCAACAACTGGCAGCCGGTTTGATTGATTTACCCGATGCGACCGAGCCATTCGAACGCATTCGTGAAGCAATCAAGGAAGCACAATCCCAGATTGCAAGAGCACAATCATCTCGGCAACCACCTGCAGCCGCTGCCTGAGTCGTATCCAACCTCACCATTGCCAGCCCTCGTTGCCGCGTGCTTCGAGACTCTTTCCGCCTAGGGACGACCGCGAAACATGTGGAAACGAAACTCAGCATCGGCACTACGCGCTGAAATTGACAAGGTTAATAGTTGGTCAACCCCAGCTCTTACTCCTACTGGTGTTCACCAACTGCCCGTCAAGTCGATTCAGCCCAAGTCACTCCCGATCAGGGTTTCAAAACTCACCGCCAAGGCAACCGGCTTTATTTTCCCTGAAGCCAACCAATGGACGCCTCCGGTCACACCCACCGAAAAAGCGTATCGAAAAAAACGGAAGCGTTACACAAGCCTTGAACGACATCGGATCAAGCCACCCAACGAAGTCGTAAAACTACAAGACCGGCTTTACTACCTCCTTCAGCCACCATTGGATTCACTGGTCGGCAGTGGACAACTGAACTTTCCGTTCGATCCATTTCCATATCAGCTCGATGGAATTGCCTTTCTATTTCCTCGCTATGCAGCGATCCTTGCTGATGAAATGGGACTCGGTAAGACAATGCAAGCGATTAGCACGATTCGACTGTTGCTTTGCAGTGGTGAGCTTAGAAGCGTTCTATTGGTGTGCCCCAAGCCACTCGTAACCAATTGGCTTCGTGAGTTCGAGGTTTGGGCGCCCGAGATTCCTGTGACGGCTATCGGCGGCAATGCCACCAAACGGGAATTCCAATGGCGTTCACCCGAGGTGCCTGTCAAAGTTGCCAATTATGAACTATTGATGCGAGATAAAGAAACAGTACTCGACAGTGGCCTGCACTTTGACTTGGTCGCTCTCGATGAGGCACAACGCATCAAAAACCGGAACAGCACAACCAGCGAAATCGTTCGCGCCATTCCTCGCACACGTTCTTGGGCACTCACGGGAACCCCTGTCGAAAATTCTCCTGATGACCTTGTGGGCATTTTTGACTATCTATCGCCCGGATACCTGAAAGTCGGCATGCCGATGAATCAGATGGCAAAGGCTTCCAAGGATTACATTCTAAGACGCACCAAAGACATGGTGATGGACGACATGCCCCCCAAGCTTTACAGGGACGCAGAACTCGACCTGACCCCTGAGCAATGGGCCACCTATGAGTCAGCTGAATCAGAAGGCGTCATCCGACTTGAAGAATTGGATCAGGAGCTAACGATCCAGCACGTTTTTGAGCTCGTTTTGCGGCTGAAACAAATTTGCAATTTCGACCCCGTCACGGGTAGCAGCACCAAACTGGAACGCCTCGTCGCCGATATGGAAGAAGTTTCTGCCAGCGGAAAAAAAGCGATCGTGTTCAGCCAATGGGTCAATAGCATCGATAAGATGAAACCGGCATTGGAAAGATTTGGTCCACTGGAATACCACGGACGCGTGCCACACAAGAAGCGTGATGGTGTCATTGATCAATTCAAGCATGATCCGGACTGCAGCGTGATTCTGATGAGCTACGGAGCTGGCAGTGTGGGCCTGAACCTGCAATTCTGCGAATACGTATTCCTGTTCGATCGCTGGTGGAATCCAGCGGTTGAAGACCAAGCCATCAACCGTGCTCACCGCATTGGAGCCAAGGGGGCCGTCACGGTTACCCGCATGCTGGCGATGAATACGATCGAACAGCGGATTGCGTCTGTACTGGACGAAAAGCGAGAAATGTTCGACATGCTATTCTCTGAAACCAACCCAAAAGCGAAACCGCTTAAGGGCGGTGGCCTGACCAGAGATGAGATATTTGGCCTGTTCGACCTACGCGCACCAGGTGGTAAAAAGGTTGCCTGAGTCTTGCGAAAAGACTCAGGCAAGCAGCCTGCAGCAGCATCGGCATCTAAACGCTAATCTTGTCTTTTACACTGCTTACTCCAGACATTGGCCGGAAAAGTCCTACGGCTTTGCTGGCGTCTCAGCTTTCGGTGCTGGCGGCACAATGACGTAAGCTTTGTCATCGATCACCACAAGCAATTTTGTCGACTCTGCCAAAAACGCTTTGGAGCGTTCGCCGAGTTTTTCGATCAGGTCAAAATACGCATCACTGAACTGCTCAACTTCTTGGGCCTTTGCAATTTGCTCGTCGCTCGCTTGCGAATCGACATAGCGATCACCTTTGAGGAAGAATGTCCTCCCGCCAATTTGCCTGACTGCCTGACGATTCCTTGTCGCTTGCTTTTTCCCATCGTTCTGCGCGGGAGCACCACCTGTGGCCGGCGCGGGAGGCATAGCCTTCGACGGCGCGATACCACTCACACCTCCGCCAAGTCCCCCGCCAGGCGGCAAGTTTGATCCGAAATTCAAGCCCAAAGAATCAGCCGATTGACTTGCCCGTCCAGCAGATTTCAATTGTGATTTAAAGTCACGTTGACGAAACGCGCTTTCTCCCGCCTCTTCGGACAAGGCCCGCAAATTTCCTTGTGCCAACCTACGTCCCCGCGTGATGTCATTGATGTCAGTCTGTTCTTCAGCGAGATAGGCAGTATACGGCGTCAGAATGCCGTGCTTTTTTGACAGAGAGATCAACTCATCGACCAATTCCTGATTCTCACCGTAAAGGTCGATGTCGTCGATAATCTGGCCGATCCGGCGTGTAGCCCACAAGCGTTCAACAAATGCATTCCGTCCACTGCCAGTCTTCTTTGCAAATTCCCCCGTGTACTCATACTCCTGCTTCTTGCCCATGAAATTTCCGGTCAGCTTGATCTCTAGCTCACCAGGTTTTCGGTATCTTCCTACAATCACTAACTGGTCACCGGAAAACAGATCGTACATGGTCGATGGATAGATTTGCCGTGTACGCCCTTCTTTTCCATCAACGAGCAATTCCAATTTGGCATCTGTCAGAGCGGGAGCCCCGATCCGGTCATACAGTTGGCTGACGATACCATCCAACGGTTCGCCGGGGCGAACATACATGGTTTGGCCAAGGCAGATACTAGCCAACTTATCCAGTAACCGGCTGTTCACATCGTGCCCTACGCCAAGACTGAACAGACGAGTTTGTTCACTGAGTTGGCGTTTGACATTCTCAGCGATCTTCATCCCATTTTTTTCACCAACCGTTGGCTTACCATCTGTCATGAACACCACGTAGGCTGGCCCATCTGCTTCCGCTGAAAACTCAAGTGCCTTGGCAAGAGCACCACCAATGTTGGTGCTTCCACCTGCAAGCATGGAATCGATGTAATCCGAGGCATCATCCCGTGTTTCCTTGTCACCACTTGTCAGCTCGCTGCGAAACGTTTCCACCCGACTGTCATAGTTAATCAGTGTGAATCGATCGCGGGCACGTAATTTATCCACAACATATGCCGCTGCCCGCCGGGTTTGGTCAATTTTTTCACCCCGCATGCTGCCGCTTTTGTCGAGAACCAGAATGACATTCTTACCACTCTTCTTTTTATCTTTTTCAACGGCAGGAAACTGCGGTTGAATCAACAACATGAAATACCCATCTTTGTCAGCATCAGGACGATGAGAGACCATGGACATCTGCACGGCTTCATTGCCCGTGTCCCACAACACACGGAAATCACGACGAGGGACCGTCGCCTTGGCTTTGTATTCAAAACGCGCAACTTTTTCACCTTCACGCTCGATTTTAAGATCATGCGAGGGACTGTAAACATTCCCCAGCTTGGTCTCAGAGCGAATGCGACCACGAATATTGATTTCACCGATCGGGCTGGATGTGAATTTTGCGGGAGATAGCGGAAGCAGCCAATCATTCAACGCGCCTTGGCGTTTGCAGATCTGAGTGTATCGAAGGGACACAGTTCGTTCGGCGCCTGCTGGAACCGGGAACACCTGTGTCTGAAACATGCCCGTGCCTATCCACTGCACCAAAGCCGGATCCTGATTACGCCGAACGTAGGACTGATAGATCTCGCGAGCTTTATCAGCTTCAAGCAACCTGCCTTCCAATTCTTGCCCGTCAACCATGAAAGTCATTTGGTCGATCGCACCGTCATAGGGCAAAGGAAAGATGAATTTGACTTGCAACGTCCGACTGCTGCGATTTCGAAACGTCTGTGCAACTTGAACTTCAGCGACCTGATTCCGAATCGATGCATCTACTTCGAGCTTGGCGATGTCATACAAGAAACCAGGTTGTCCCGGTCGGATGGGCGGCATGATGCGGGGCAACGGATGACGAAAATTCTGCTCCGAAGAAATCAATAATCCCTGTCCGAGTGAGCTCGAAACGAGCCCGACCCAAGCCATACTTATCGCCAATGCAAATGTGCCATATGCTCGAAACATCTCAACGCCTCACCCTAGATTAAAGAAAGCTCACGTTTACCGCAGTCCATTTCGAAGGTACTTGAACCGCAACCGTTCAAATCACGTCCAACGCCACTCACCCGTCACCCTGACGACGCTTTCACGTATAACATTTTATAACGCTTCACAAGACGCCCCAACATCGATCCGGAGTCCCTGTCCATCGGAAAACCTTTTTTTTCGCTTACGGAAATCGTCACCTGTAACATTATCACGGCTGACAATTCTTTTTCTTAGGCACCATCCCTGTATATTTCCCCAACCACGACTGTTCGCAGCCTCACAAAAGAAACCCCGCAAACATGACTTGCGGCGTTATCATTTCGTCCCATAAACCATCTGCCCCGTCACTTTCAGCCTCGCGCGACAGACTGAAGGAAATCGCCCCCCTGAACCCAACCACCCCAGCCTTATCCCCAATGCCTGGCTCAGGATTTGCTCAACTCAGGAACTTGTTTATCGCGGTAGTTTTTCCACCGCCAGGATCTTTTAGATACGCCCTCAAGGCCTCATGAAGGGTGATACGGCAGAGGCTGAATCCACCCCAGTTTCCACCCCGTCTTACCCTCACCCCACCTGTTCTTGGCGGATATTATCAAACAAATCACGTCAATGATAAACCAGATGGATCGTTCGCCTCGCCCGTGCTTATACGCTTTAGTTCTCGGTTTTCAAATAATTTCTTGTAATTCTGTCTCTGCTTCGGCTTCCAATGGAGTGGAGTGCAGTGAGCATCGATGAATGATCAAGAACGCGAAGACACATTTGAACGCTGGGTAAGCGATCATCGGCCGCTGTTGCACCGAACGGTTCGAGCTTTCGCTCGACCGGCAGATGCAGAGACTGGCAGATGCAGAGACTGGCAGATGCAGAGACTGGCAACGCAGGGCGGTGCGGATCCTTCCCCAGATTCCACCCTAAAATATACTACTTCCCTTTTTTCTTGCCGCTTTTTTAAGCTCCGTACGGTACTCAAGAACCAGATGGGTCTTTCCCGTCGACCCATGGGCCTGCCAGTTTCATGTACTCCGGTTCTTCGAGAACGCTGCCTTGATCTCCCGCTTTCCATCCTTCGATGTGGTTAGGCTTGCCACGCGCGTGCGACCGGTCTTCCCATCGATCTGCCCAAGAAGCATCGGCATCTTTAACTGCCAACGATTCTTCATCGACAAAGAAAGCTTTCCCCTCACGATAGCTGCGAGCGCCGAGGATCACGGTGGTAATCGCCGCAGCACCCAGCATCGGATCGTTGTTCACGAGTCCCGGATCATCCGCAGCCATCGCGGTCACCCAGTTCTTGAAGTGGTCATAAGTTGTATCTTTGACCTGACCAACGGGAATGTACTCTTCCTTGAGTTTACTGTTGCGTGTGACTTGTGGTCGTTCGGGAATGTAGTCGAATCCTTCGAATTGCTCTCCTGTGCCAAACACAAACGATCCAAAGTGGCCTCGAATCAATTGACGAATCGGTGTTTCCTGGCAAGCCATCGTTGCAGTCACCATACCCTGCACGCCTTCGGGGAAATCAGCAACCACGGTTGCCACATCCGGCACATCGCGTCCATCGTACTCAAGATAGATCCCACCAGCCCCCACAACTCGCCCGGGGAAACGTAAACCTGTCGCCTTCAACATGGTGGTGGTTCGATGGACGAATAGATCTGTGAACATGCCGGATCCATAGGGCCAGAAACGTCGCCATTGACGATACTTGGCACGATCGAAATTTTCGTAGTCAGCCAGGCCTTCATCAACGCCCAGCCATTTTTTCCAATTGATATTCCTCGGATTCATGGACGGCTCTAATTTGTAATACCGCCATTGCCCCTGCGCTGAATTCCGAAAGAACTCAGTTTGGTACATCAGAACTTTTCCGAGTTTTCCACTGGTCAACATATCGTTAACCTGATTCCAGACTGGCAAACTTGTTGACTGCACTCCAACCTGCATGACCTTGCCAGATTTCTGCCACGTCCGCATCACCTCGATTGCCTCTTCGGCAGTCTTAGTCATCGGTTTTTCACAATAAACATGCAAACCTTCGTTCAAAGCATCAATCGTTTGCTTTGCATGCCAATGATCAGGCGTCCCAATCACAACCGCATCAAGATTCGCTTTGGCAAACATCTCCAAATAATCTTCGTGCTTTGACGGAGCTTTACCCGTCTGCTTTTCGATGTAATTGGCTGCCCGATCGCGATGTTCATTGTAAACATCGCAAACGGCAACAAGCTCAATCGGCTCTCCCTCCAGTTGCAACTTAGTGAGACGCTTCACATGTGCACCGAAACCTCTACCGCCGGGACCAATAAAGCCGATTCGAATTTTATCGACCGCCGCCGCTGCGTGTGCTTCCTCAGTATCAGCCACCGTCACCGCAGCAACAGCTCCCACTGTCGTGGCGGAACTCTTGATAAACTGACGCCGACTTGGCTTGGACGGGGAATTTGATGATCGGCTCTCAGACGGCAACGGATTCGATTCAGACATTGAATTACAAACATCCTGCGTGGGAAACGGAAATTGAAAAAGTGGTGTGCACCAAGTAACCACCTCATTATAACCACACTGCGGCAACTTGCCGTCCGTTCGGTTTGGCGAGACGTTACCCGCAAAACAACTAAAAACACCCGTCGTTGAAAAGGTCATTCTCCGGCGACGACGACCAAAATCACAGCCGTGGTCAGAATGGTGGCGCCAGCGACTCTGAAGAGCATCGTGGACCGCGAGTGCTCGGCCTCTGCTCCACCCCATTTCCACGCCACGAGCCAAGCCAATGCGACCCCCCAAAGTCCTCGCAAAGCGTAGACAACATTGACCCGTGCAGCATCACCAAACAAACCCACGGCAACAACAATACAGATTGCCTGCAGTGCTATGAGCACACTTCCGACAATGAGCAACCCTGCAACGCTTTGCTTTTTGCAGGGCTTGAAATCAACCCACGGAAGCAAAAAGAGTGCTGCAATACCCACGGTCCAGTATACGACTGGTAGAAAACGGCCTGCTCCCCAAGCGGGAGCCCATCGCTGCACCAGCACATCGAAGGTTGCATAACAAGCCGCTGCGGCAAGTGCAAAACAAACCGTGAATATCACATGGTGTCGGTGCCCCTTTCCAGTCCATTGAATCAAGCCAATCCCCAACGTTGCCAGCGCCGCTGCAATCCACACCGACAATGGCAACTGCTGCTCACCTGTGACGGTCAACAACAAAGCCACGAACACAACCTTGACGCCAAAGATGGGTGTCGCCAATGAAACATCCCCGCGTTCAATCGCAAGAAAGGTGAACACAAGCCCAAAAACGAACAGCTTGGCAATGATGAGGGGCTGCCACCAAAGATCCCAGCGAATGGCCTCGCCACCCAGAAACCAAATGAATGAGAACGCAACCGCAGCCGCAACGTTCGTGCAGAACAAGGTGGTCACCGAACTCACGCCGGCAGACCCTGCTCGCTTGATCACAATCAGACCGCAGACGAAAAGCAGGCTGGCCAGAAGTGGAAGAATTAAGTGCATGAAGCTAAGAATACACCCCAGGCAGTGCATTGCTAACCACACTTAAGAATCGCGAGTGCAATGGGTGAAAGAACGCCAATCAACCAGCAGTGGTTGCCACCAATGATCGCGAGAAGACATGGTCTTAGGCTGCTGATCCATTTCGCTTTGATCTTGCACACCACTGCCCCTTTGCTCTTGCACACCACTGCCCCTTTGCTCTTGCACACCACTGCCCCTTTGCTCTTGCACACCACTGACTGAGTTTGGACAACATGACAACAGAATCTCTCTGCACTCTTGCGCGTTTTCACCGATCTTGCGCGCTTTCACCGATTTGATGCCGTCAAGATTATCGAAAGCGGGACGAATCGAGTATGCTTTGATAATCCACCAGAACGGATCGCTCGATCACCAACGCAAGGAACACAGCGGATGAAGTACGGTAGCCCCACAACAGAACACCAATCCCCCGCTGACCAACGTTCGAACATCCAAAGGCTGTGGTGTTTGCTACCCTGCAACATCGCTGCATTCTTAATTGTGCTGTCATGTTCCTTCTCTAACGCAGTGGGCGGAGAACATTGGCCACAGTTCCGCGGTCCTGACGCTACTGGGGTCGCACAAACGGCAGTGAACCTTCCTGACAAATGGTC
>Ga0315322_10003096_pt1 | contig 12888 bp, 8 predicted proteins | sample M110021515metaG_FD_203461 | JGI IMG/M metagenome (GOLD analysis project Ga0315322, IMG submission 203461) | Ammonia-oxidizing marine archaeal communities from Monterey Bay, California, United States - M1 100m 21515 | ecosystem: Environmental > Aquatic > Marine > Intertidal zone | place: USA... | reverse complement strand
AGGCTCCCATTCCCGCTGACTCCTACACCGTCGCGTTCTGGTTCCGCAACGATCTCGACAACTCGGCGCGCGCCATCACCGCGTATCTCTTTTCACACGCTTCACCAGGCGACAAGAAGCAGACCGGCGATCACATCGGGATCGGCGGAACGCACGACAAGAGACGAACGGGGATGTTCTACCTTTGGAACGGAGTGACGCGAAACCAGAACCTCGCCGGACGCACTGTCATCCCCACCGGAAGCTGGAACCACGTGGTCTTGGTGCGCTCCGGAAAGAAAGTTCGGCTCTATTTGAACGGAGATGCTAAGCCGGAGATCGAAGGAGAGATGGACGTCACGGCCCCGGACGACCGCAAGATCTTCCTCGGGGCCCGCAACGACCGATTCGCCCCCCTACGAGGATCGCTCGCCGAATTCGCGGTCTGGAACCGTGCCCTTGATCCTGCCGAGGCCCAAAGTCTACATGCAGCCTCCGGTCAACCCCGGCGCACGCACCGCAAAGCGCTGGGTTGGGTGATGGGAGCACGTGACAAGAAGAAGATCGCAAACAGCAAGGTCAACATCGATGGGAATTCCAAGAAGCTGGGTCCGGTCGTCCCACGCGGTTTTCTCACCGCCTGCAAGACATCCTCCGATCCGCCTTCGATCGATGAAACGTCCAGCGGTCGCCTTCAACTTGCGGAATGGCTCACCTCCGGTGATCACCCCCAGACCGCCCGGGTCATGACGAACCGCATTTGGCTGCACCTCTTCGGGCGCCCCATCGTCATGACTCCGGACGACTTCGGGGTTTACGGTGCCCGGCCCTCACATCCCGAGCTTCTTGATCATCTTGCCCACCGCTTTGTGACGGACCTCGACTGGTCGGTGAAGAAGATGATCCGCACAATTGTTTTGAGCCGCACCTATCAGCTCGACAGCCGGGGAGCGGCAAGTGAACTATTGAAAGCGGATCCCGACAACATCCTCATGGCACGCCATAGCCGACGGAGGCTCGATGCCGAATCTCTTCGCGACCGGATGTTGCAGGCCAGCGGGCGCCTGAATCTCTCTCCGCCCGCGGGCTCCGCCATTGACGATGTCGACATTCTTCTGAACTGGCCAGCCGGAGAGGCCAAGTATCTGCACGAAGCCAGCACCCACCGAAGTGTCTATCTCTGCATGCTGCGCGATTCGCCTCCCCCCGAACTCAGCGCGTTTGATTTTCCAGATGGAATTAAGGTGGCCGGCAAACGAGACGTGACCACAGCCCCGAACCAAGCGCTTTATCTCTTTAACAATCTCTTCGTAATCGAACAGGCACGAGTCCTTGCCGAGAGCCTGTTGGATAACAATCCTTCGGCATCCGACGAGGACCGCATCCACACCGCTTACCAGCGGGCGCTTCAGCGGGAGCCAACTCAAGCGGAAGTTGTCCGCTCCGTAGCCCACCTCCGGGAAGTTTCCAGCCTCCTGGCCAGCGAAGGGACAGCCGCTATTCCGCAAGCGTGGACCAGCCTATGTCAGGCCTTGCTAGCCAGCAGTGAATTTCGCTATATTGATTAAAAGCCAAATGATGAGTCCCATGCCAAACCGCCGTGCCCTGTTACGCTCGACATCCTGCGGGTTTGGCTACCTTGCCCTGAACGCCCTTTGCAGTGCGCAGACCAAGGCCAGCCCGGCAGAAGCCTCTCTCAGTCCCAAGCAAACTCCCCTGCCGGCCCGTGCCAAGCGAGTCATCTTCCTCTGTATGCCCGGTGGACCAGCCCATCTCGACACCTTCGACTACAAGCCACAATCCGGTAAGAAGGAGCACCCTGGGTCCGTCTTCGAATTTAGCCAGCACGGAGAGAGCGGACTGTGGGTCTCGGAACTCTTTCCAGAAGTTGCAAAGCACATCGACAAGCTTTGCGTGCTGAATGGAATGCATGCTGACACCGGGAACCACGCACAATCATTCCTCCAGTTGCACACTGGTGAAAAACTGCGTCGACGACCGAGCATCGGTTCGTGGGTCACCTACGGACTCGGGACCGAAAACCAAAATCTCCCCGGTTTCATCAGCCTCAATGCCCACGAGTCCACGGTTTCTTCCAGCGCCTTCCTTCCCACCATCTACGGAGGGACATCGATTGGCGTCAGTGGCGAGGACATGTCGAAAGCCACGATCGCCAATGTTGCAGGAAGCCACCTTTCGGATCAGATCAAGCGCTCCCAACTCGATCTGATACAGGCCATGAACCACGATCATCTCGCATCGCGCCAGGATGATCCGCAACTCGAGAGCGTCATCGCGTCTATGGAACTCGGCTTTCGAATGCAGTCCGTGGCACCGGATCTCCTCGATCTCAGCAATGAGCCCGCGGATGTTCTGGAGCGTTACCGGGTCGGCAAAAAGATTTCGGTGGGAACCTGCCGCCCGTCCGACTTCGGGCGTCAGTGCCTGCTGGCGCGACGCTTCGCAGAGGCCGGCGTGCGCTTTATCGAGGTTACGCACAACGGCTGGGATCAGCACAAGAATCACCGCCGTGACTTGCGAGCCAACTGCGAGTCAACCGACGCACCGATCGCCGCCTTGCTTGAGGACCTTGATCAACGCGGATTGCTGGAGGACACGCTTGTGGTGTGGGGCGGCGAATTCGGGCGCCCCGGACTGAAGCCGGGCGAGAAGAAAGATGAAACCGGACACAACCCGAACGGCTTCACCTTCTGGCTGGCCGGTGGTGGCGTAAAGGCGGGCATTGCCCATGGCCAAACCGACGACACCGGAGCCCGCGCGGTGGAGGGAAAGGTTCACTTCCGGGATCTTCATGCCACCATCCTCCATTTACTGGGACTTGAACATGACAAGCTCAGCTTTCATCACCAAGGACGACTTCACCGCCTGACCGGCCCACTCGGGGGAGCAGTCGTGAAAGAGATCCTGGCGTAATCGAAAGCTCCAGCTTTTGGACACTACTGAATTAACTACTCAGGCAAGCCATCTAGGAATGGATTCCGGACGAAGACCCGGACCTGAACTGGTTCAACCAGAAAAGGGGCCCCACCGGCAATGAGCCCGAGAGCTACGACCAACTTGTGCGCCGTAGCCTCTTGACCGCCATAGCTCAGCGAGCGACGGCGGTTGGCGAAGGAGTAAGTCCCGCCTGGCAGCCCAAAGAGAACCCACTCGGCGACGGCCGCATCCTGATCCTCGACGACCGCTGAAAGGCATGTGCCTCGCCCCAAAACCAAAAAACCGCTGCCAAAAATGATCTTGGTAATGCGGGCTTGAAATCTACGCTCTCGAACCACAAAATTCGTAATAAAGTCACGTAGCGGCAGTATAATACTGCGTGGACCGGGGGCCTTTTCCTGCCGCATTCCCAACCACCTTTCTCTCCCACTCCGATCCCTTCAACGACGCCCCAGGGCGCTCCACCCTAAAATCAAATTCCTAGCAGTAGTATGATGAAACGTCGCGATATTTTAAAAACCGCTGGTTGCACACTTTTCCTGCCGTCTCTTGAGAGTTTCGGGCAGAATCGGTCGGCCCCGGACGAAGCTGATGTCAAACGGCTTTTCTGCGTGAGCATGGGTTATGGTTTGTTCACCGACGCTCTGCCGAAGACTGGTGGTACGGACTATGGATTCAGCGACCACATGGAGCCTCTTAAAAAACATCGAGACCATTTCACGCTCTATTCAAAAATGAAGTTTGGTGGAAACCATGCAAGTGACCACCGGTGCTTTGTCGGAAACACCACGACGAACCCTGACTCTCTGGACCAACTTGTAGCGGACCACGTTGGACATTTAACCCGCGTCAGAAACGTGGCCACTTTCATCAGCCATGCCCATCACCACATCGTTTCTTCCTGGCGTAACAGGCTGCCCGTTATGCCAATTCAATCGACGAGGGTGCTATTTGAAACTCTCTTCGCCAAGACTGACAGGAAGACGGAGGAGCGACTTCTGGCGAACAAGAAGAGCGTCCTTGACGGCTCCCTTGAGGAAGCGAAATCACTGATGGCAAGGGTCTCGGGCCGGGACAAGCAGAGACTGGAAGAGTATTTCGCAGCATTACGTGAATCGGAGCAGGAACTCAACAAATCCATCGAGTGGCTCAGTCGGCCTCGCCAGGACGTCGAATTCCCAGTCGCCCCTTCATTTGAGAATGGGTTCCTCGCAACCGAAATTGACAAAAAAAGATTCCTGACAAACCCACGTCAGATTCAACGCGGTATTGCATTCGACATGATTTATAAGGCCTTCAAGTTCGACGTCACACGCGTGGTCAATTTCTATATGACAGGACTCGACAACGATCATCACCTCACGACCCACAACGTCCCCAAATCCGAGGAAGCACGCACAAGTCTGACAAAATATGACTCCTCGTTCTATTCACTGATGGCAAACTTCTACGACAAGCTTTCCAGCACGAAAGTCGAATCCGGAGGCACGCTGATGGATGAGACGATCACCGTCTCCACAGGAAACAACAGCGTGAGCCAGAAAATGGGGCCTCACAACGGGAATGAAATCCCGGTATTCGTTGCGGGCGGAAAATTCGCAAATCACGGTGGCCATGTCATTCGCAAAGGCGAGACGACCTGCGACATCTACCTCTCAATACTTCAGCAATTTGGCATCGAACGAGACCGGTTCGGCAATAGCAAAAAGACCATCGAGTTGTGACATCATGTTGAATCACAGAATCACAAAGGTTGCCGCGTTTCTGCTGCTGTTTTCCGATGCCTATGCTTCGAGCAGCCTTGCAGATGATCGGATGCAATCACAGCATTTCTTCAATACGTTTTGCGTTTCCTGTCACGGAATGAAAAAGAGTAAGGCGGACCTCCGTCTGGATCAGATCAACGTGCCGCAATGGAACGATCCCAGTCTGTTGAATGATATCTATACGGCAATTGAATCTGGCGAGATGCCGCCGGAAGATGCACCGAAACTTCCAGAACCCGATCAATTCAAAGCATTGCAGAAGGCAGTAGGCAATCAACTGCAGCTCCTCGTAGAAAAGCAGAAACCAGGAATGCTGAAACGTTTGAGTCGAGTCGAGTATCAAAACACCGTGAATGATGTCTTTGGAAGCGACTTCTCACTGCTCGACCGGCTGCCCCTTGATAACATCGAAACTGGCTTTAATAACAACGCCGACAACCTCCACATGTCGGTTATCGATATGGAGTCTTACTTCAACATTGCGAACCTCATTAGCGAGAGTGTTGTGAGCGACAAACCTGCTCCACGCGTCGTTGTCTACTCAACGAAAGACACAGACATTGATACGCACAGCCACAAGGACAATACCAATGGGTTTGCCCCGTCGCTGTCCCTGGCTTCACGACCCCTGGTTTTCGCGACTCAGTCCATCCAAATAAAAATCAACCCATCGGTCAAAACGAGTGGTGTTTATCGGATTGTTCCAAAGGGATTCTATATCCAGGCCAAGTATGTTGCAGGAAGCCGGGTTGAAGAAAGATTGCCTGCCGTCACGGATATTTCAGAGGTGAATACCAACGATTCGACGCCAACCGACCACTCGATGAGCTACTTCCTTCGGAAAAACTCAGGAGTAGGACAAAGCATTGTGACTGTGATTCCCAAAAATGCTGCTTGGCAAGACTTCAATCCCAGCATCGGGTTCACGACGCAACTGTCGTCCGATGACACGATCGTTCTCAGATGCAACTCGGTCAATGGGGGTGGTCCTCAACGGATGTTCTGTATTGAGACGGCGACCATTACAGGACCAGTTTACGATTCATGGCCACCAGATACTTACTTTTATAAAACCTACTGCAAAGACCTCGATGCATCTGCTGGCGATGAGGCATGTCAGGCCATTTTGAAGAGGCTTGCACGGAAACTGTTTCGCGGTCCGGTCTCCGACGCCGAGATGCAACAATTCTATAAGCATGCCAAGAAAGCATTTGTCCAAGACCGAAGCATTTTCTCAGGTCTGCAGGCAGGCATTCGCGGAATGTTGTGTTCCCCGAAGTTCCTGTTTAAGCAGGAAGGCGAATCAGGGCCTTTGGATGATTACGCGATTGCTGCACGTATGTCGTATTTCCTGTGGAATTCCTTGCCCGACGAGACGCTCTCCGAGCTGGCGAGACAAGGAAAGCTGAAGGATCCAAAAGTCCGTCGTGAGCAGACGCTCCGAATGTTACAGGACGCAAGAACTGATCGCTTCGTCAGAGACTATGTTTATCAATGGCTCGATCTTGAAAAACTCAAGATCATCGAACCAGACCTCAGCATTTTCACGGTTGAAGAATTTGACCTTGTCCGGAATCAGATCAAAGAAGAGCCAGTGGAGTTCTTCAAGGAAGTCCTGTCGAGCAATCTGAGCCTGTTGAATTTTATCGACTCTGATTTCGTGATGATCTCGCCGGAGCTCAACTACATCTATCGGATCGAAGGACATCCAATCGCGACGCCACGAAAAAGACCTGGTTCAAGTAAAATATCACCGAAAGATTACAGACCCAAAGAGATCACATCAGAGTTCTCCAAAGTGATGCTGGGCGAAAAAGATCAATATCGCGGAGGCCTGCTTACACAGGCAGGTTTCATGCTGATGACGACCAACAACGGGGAATATACCAACCCGTTTTATCGCGGCGCCTGGGTATTGAAGAGTTTTTACGGAGATCATCTGGAAACACCGGAGGACCTTGAGATCTCGGCACTCAGCCCCCCTACGAAAACGGAGACTATCAAAGAAACGATCGATGCACATCGAGCGGATGCCAATTGTAACATCTGTCACAAGAAGATGGATCCCCTTGGAATCGCCCTGGAGAACTTCGACGTCATCGGACGTTGGCGGGACCAATACACCAACGTGATCAACTATGCCCCAAAGGGCAATAAGAAGGGTGGACGTTTTCCAGTGGATGCGAGAACTGTTCATATGGATGGCCGAACCTTCGGAGGCCCCCAGGGTCTGAAGACAATTCTGATGGAAGACAAAGAGAAGTTTTCCAAAGCGTTCGTGGAGAACATATTGTCCTATGCAATGGCTCGTGAGCTCAACTTTCTCGACCGTGAAAATATTGAACAGCTCTACAGGCAGTCCGCTAATACGAACTTCAGGCTGCGAGACATCTTGTTGGAGATCGTATCGTCAGACTACTTTACCCGACGCTAGCAATGAGCCATCAGAACAGATTTACTGTTTAGAGATCTGGCATACACTGAGCATGGATTGATGCCATTCTTAACCAACCCTGCCTGACAACCTGGGGACTTCCAGTGGCGTTGCTCCTCCTGCAAGGTTTGATTGGCTTTCCGGTTTTGAGGTTCACGGGACACAGGACACCTTGTTCATCCGACTGCTGGATCATCGTCGTGGGAATGGCCTAGGAAATCAGCCCCCTTTTTTCCCTCTCCGCTCCGCTTCAATGCCGGCCGCAAAGCTCTCCCGCCAAAAGGAAATTCCTAGCAGTCAGTAATCCGCTCTCGTGCGAACAAAGGAGTTTCAATCAAAATAAGAAGGCTCTATTTATCGTTCCAAGTAATTTTGCTAATTCGCCTTCTGGCACTTCATTCAAATCGTCAGCAAATAACCATGACCAACGTCCGCCTTCTCTTCTTCCTTTTAGGATTTAGCATTTCGAGCTTAGAGCTTCCTGCCAACGGCAGGCCCAATATCCTCTTCTGCATCTCTGACGATCAAAGCTACGCCCACACCGGAGCCAATGGCGACCCCGTCGTTAAAACTCCCGCCTTTGATCGCATCGCAAAAGAGGGCCTCCGCTTCACCCACGCTTTCTGTGACGCCCCCACTTGTGGTCCCTCCCGCTCCGCAATCCTCACCGGTCAACCGATCTGGCGACTCGAAGAAGCCGGCAACATCCACAGCACCCTCCCAGCCAAGTTCGCCACCTACCCCGACCTCCTCCGACAATCCGGCTACGCCATCGGCTATACTGGAAAAGGATGGAGCCCCGGTCGCCTCGAACCCGGAGGGCGCACCGAAAACCCCGCTGGTCCCCCCTTCCAACAAAAGCGCCTTCAGCCGCCCTTCAAACAAATGCGCAACACCGACTACGCCGGCAATTTCGCCACCTTCCTCGCGCAGTCCCCAAAAGCCAAACCCTTCTGCTTCTGGCTCGGCACCTCCGAACCCCACCGCGGCTTCGAATCCGGCGCCGGAAAACGAACCGGCAAAGATCCCTCCAAGGTCATCGTTCCACCCATCTTCCCTGACAACGAAATCGTTCGCAACGATCTCCTCGATTACTTCGTCGAAATCGAGCACTTCGATTCCCAAATCGCCCGCGCCATCGCGCTCTTAGAAAAATCTGATCAACTCGACAACACCATCATCGTCGTCACCAGCGACCACGGCATGCCCTTCCCCCGCGCGAAGGCCAGCCTCTACGACGACGGCTCCCGCATTCCCCTCGCCATCCGCTGGCCCAAAGGAATCACCAAGCCCGGCCGCACCATCGACGTCTTGGTCAATCTCAGCGATCTTGCCCCCACCTTCCTCGAAGCAGCCGGGCTCAATCCGCCAGACAGGATGATCGCACGGAGTCTCCTCCCCATCCTCAAAAACCAATCTTCAGAAACTCACAAAGCGGCGTTCATTGCCATGGAGCGCCACGACGGCTGCCGCAAAGGCGGCAAAGGTTACCCCTGCCGCGCCATTCGAACTGCGGACCACCTCTACATCCACAACTTCGAACCCACCCGCTGGCCTTCCGGCTCTCCCGACCCATCGGTCTGTGCCCGGGCCATCGCCTATGGTGAGATCGATAGCTCTCCCACCAAAACCTTCATGATGGAACAGCGTAACAAGCACGGTATTGCTCGCTTGGCAGAACTCGCGTTCGGGATGCGCCCCACCGAAGAACTCTACGACCTCAAAACAGACCCCCATCAGATGAACAACCTCGCGGGTTCTCTTCCCCTCGCCAAAACCCAAGCCACCCTGCGCAAGAAACTGTTCGATCACCTTAAAACAACCAGGGACCCGCGCGTCATCGGCGGCCCCGTCAACTGGGATCACTACCCCTACTACGGCGTCATTTACACCAAAGGATGGACCGTCGATCCAACCCCAACATCGAATCCCCCTAAGAAGTGAATCAAATCCTCTTTTCCCTACCCCCCCTTCTCGTCTTCCTTTTTGCATTTGGCATTTCGAGTTTAGACCTTCCGGCCAAAGGTAGGCCCAACATCATCTTCTTTCTCGTCGACGATCTTGGTCAGCGCGATGTCGGTTGTTACGGGAGCCAGTTCCATGAAACTCCAGCGATCGACCAATTGGCAGAAGAAGGCATGCGATTCACCAATGCCTATGCCACTTGCCATGTTTGCTCACCCAGCCGGGCCAGTATTTTAACAGGAAAATATCCAGCCCGAACCAATTTAACGGAGTGGCTTGGAGGACGTCCCGAGCGGAACTACGAGCCGCTGCATCACGGTGAAAAGCTGACCGCTTTGCCAGCCCAGGAAGTCACTCTAGCCGAGACCCTCAAGCGGCATGGTTACGCCACCGCAAACTACGGCAAAGCACACGTGAGCGTGAATCCGAAGACCTATGGTTTCGACGAGGAGATCACGGGATGGGTTCGTTCCTATCACTACCCTTTTGGTGGCGCTTACAATAACAAGCTGCCGGCAAAAGAAGGTGACTACTATACTGATAAGCTGACCGATGCGGCTTTGGATTTCATTGAGCGAAATCAGGACCAGCCCTTCTTTGTCCATCTCGAACACTTTGCAGTTCACGACCCAATCCAGGGACGCCCTGACCTGGTGGAAAAATATCGTAAGAAGCTCGCCGCGATGCCGGAACAAAAAGGGCCGGACTTCATCCTTGAAACCAATCCGGACGGTCCTCCGCTCAAGGAAGAAGAACTCAAGGCGCTGGCGGCAAATGACAAATTACAGGCGCACCAAGACGCTCGCGTCTGGTGGGTGAAGCAGAAACAAGACAACGTCGAGTTTGCCGGTATGCTTGAAGCAACGGACGAAAGTCTGGCGCGTATTCGCGCGAAGCTGAAGAAACTCGGACTGGAAGAGAACACCATCATCGTCTTCACAGGGGACAATGGCGGCATGTCGGCCTCCAATCAGTATCGCGGTATCAATCATCAGCGCAAATCACTGGACGCTCAATTCGCAAGCTCCAATCTTCCTCTGCGTGGGGCCAAAGGATGGAACTACGAAGGTGGCATTCGCGTCCCCTTGGTTGTGCACTGGCCTGGCAAAACCAAAGCCAATACCACTTCGCAAGCCGTTGTGACCGGAACGGACTTCTATCCCACCCTGCTCGAAATGTTGGGCCTTCCCGCATTACCGGATCAACATCAAGACGGCCGCAGCTTTGTCCCCGCCTTGAAAGCGAAACCCTACGAACGCGGACCGATCTACTGGCACTTCCCGCACTACAGCAATCATGGATACCAAAGTCCAAATGGCGCCATTCGTTCCGGGCGATACAAATTGATTGAATACTACGAAAACGGAACCGTTCAGCTCTTTGATCTAGAGAATGATATCGGCGAACGTAAAGACCTCGCAAAATCAAAACCAGAAATCGCCCAAAAACTGAAGAAGATGTTCCATGACTGGCGAAAGGAAGTCGACGCCAAGATGCCCTATCCAAAAACGGCAACTTCCAAACCGGCACGTGGAGCGCGAATTTTGAAACCTAGTAAGAAACGCTAATCAAAGTCGCTCACATCAAAGAAAACCCCGAACAATTGACCAAAATCGATCGACTAGCTCGTAACGGCAATACCGGGTGTTTGAGAATGCGCGTGCTGCGGAAAGTCGAAGGTTAACACGAGCGGGCCAGTGCCTGTGTTCTCAATTTCGACGCCGCCGCGATCAAGTGCAGCTTGCGTCAGGAATCCAATTTCAGGATAGAGTTCGCCAAGCTTCATATCCTGATGATAGCGCACTTCGAGTTTCCCAACCCGGCCGCGGCCACCATTCGTGTGGAATAGCGCAGGGCTCTCCGGGCAGAAGCTCATCCTACCGCCGGGTGCAATGGTGAGACGAAGCATAGAGCACTTCTGGTCGCCAAGAACATCACCGTAAACAATCCACTTTGCGTCCACTCCGTCGCCAGCGAATTCTTCGGCGGTGATGGCCGGGCGCGAATTCTTCTTCACGAAATTTGGATCCTGGTTTGCTTCGAAGTCGAAGGTATCAACCAGGCACTCCCAGTCTTCGTGCCGGTCCTTCGGATAGTCTTCTTCCCGGCAGGCGTAAAATGCATCTGCTGCGCCGATGCGGCCGTCAAGCGTTCGGTCTTCGGCGAGGAAATGCTCATCCATCGTCACGTGCAACTCGTGCGTGCAAAGGTCCGTCGGTGAGTGAAGCACGCCGTTCGGCATCACGAAGCCGTTATCAAGATGCATCATGGTGTGCGGCGACAGATGCCGAACCCCATTATATTCGCCCTCTCCCCAGCGCTTCATGCATTCCAAAAAATCATCCTTCGTGACAAAGGGATAGAGCCCCATGGCGGTGGTGTGGTAATGCGACGGATCAACTCCTGGGTTATCGAAAGAGTTAATGTCGTAAACTTCCCATTTTGACCAGTGTAGGTGATGCGGGATTGGATTCAGATTATCGAACTTCTTGGACACAATCGGCCAAGTAATCTCGCCGAACAGTGATTCTGCAACGGCTATGATCTTCTCGCCCATGACCGCTTTAGGATTGGCCGCAATCAAATCCTGCAGCGAGATGACTTGCCCGTTCGGCGTGAGGACGTGTGCTTCTCCTTCACGAAATGGTGCCTTTCCCGTGCGGGTATCGATGACTCCCGTCACAATGGGCACGGTGCAGCACATCCAAATTTCATCGAGACCGGTTCCACCCATGTAGTCCGGATAGTAGGACTTCTCATCTAGGCGAATCCGTTTCCCTGGTGTGCAAAATGTCCGGCCGGCGTATCGGTGCAGAAGTTGCAGCACCCCATCGTTCTCGTTCAGGCAATCATCGAGAATTGAATCCGGTCCGACGCCTGCTCCATCAATCACATCCTGTTGAGGGTATTCGTGTAGTTTATCCGGGAGAATTGACGTCGAGGTAGACATGGGTGAGGGATCTTGGGTAAATGGGAGAAATTGCGAGACTTTCAGTATGCTGGAACAGAACGAGACGAACCAAGGACTCACAAGCTCATGCTGCGGGGGATGCTGAAGATTGGAAAAGAGAGTGGCAAGAGTGAATGGCCAGACTCTCTCAGCGCAGCTACTTCCCTACTAGACAGGCTGAACGGGAACAGACTTACGCGCCGATATTCGGCGGCTGAAAAAGATCTGAACTTTTTTGTCCAATAATCCGTACTTCCGTGGACCTGTTGTGAAGCTTATCCTTTTCACCCATGCCCGTCGCGGATTCAGAAGACAATCACGAGCACTTCACCCGCTTGCTCCTCGAAAGCGAGCCGGCAATGTTGCGCTCGATTCAAGTCGCCGTTCCGCATCGAGCCGATGCCCGGGAAATCATGCAAGAGACGGCCGTCGCTCTCTGGAGACAATTCGACACCTTCGACTCATCCCGCCCCTTCATTAACTGGGCCATGGGCTTTGCCCGAATTGAAACGCGACGCTTTCTAGCACGGGAATCCCGCCGGGCCCAACTCTCTGAAAAAGCGGTCGAGGCCCTCGAACTCGAAATGGAGCACTCGACGGAATTTGATCACGCCATCGAGTCGCACCTCGCCACCTGCCTGGGCAAGCTCAACGAAAAATCCCGTCGTCTGATCAAAGGCTATTACCATGAAGGGCGTAGTCCCGAATCTCTCTCAAAACGCGAAGGCCGGACGGTCGAAGCCATCTACAAAACGATCCAACGTTCACGCGGCGAGCTACAAACCTGCATCGAACGACAAATTAGAAAGGCCCAGGCATGAGCAACTTCCCCGGTT
>Ga0315322_10003095_pt1 | contig 12889 bp, 1 predicted proteins | sample M110021515metaG_FD_203461 | JGI IMG/M metagenome (GOLD analysis project Ga0315322, IMG submission 203461) | Ammonia-oxidizing marine archaeal communities from Monterey Bay, California, United States - M1 100m 21515 | ecosystem: Environmental > Aquatic > Marine > Intertidal zone | place: USA... | reverse complement strand
AAGCGGCTGTCGTCAGCTTTGAGGTCTAAGAAGATCGGACCTGCAGCCTTGATCTCTTGAACCTCTTTAGCCTCATCGCCGAACTCAGGCGGAAGCAAACGAAGGCTCAGATCATCTCGACTAAAGTCATCGAACTCGCCCCAGCGGCGGTCGGTGTCCATATAAGCGTTCAGCTCGAGCTGCTTGAAGAAGCTCGACGAGCCCAGGTTCCAGCGCTCTTTATACCAGACCATTGCGCGCCCACCGATGCGGCCGTAGCCACCCAGATCAACGCTTCGATCATCACGGAGTCCTGGCAAGCGAGCCGCGACGGTCTGATAACCCAAATCAGCGATCGCCATCATAAAGCGACCGCTCTGCTTGACCTTGATGGTCCGAGTGATGCGCGCTCGGTGCCCTTCAGCGTCTTCGGCTTCGACCAAAATCTTATGCTCACCATCTTTGAGGTTGAGCGCAGTGCCGAAACGTCCCGACAGCGGATGCACATCGACGAGCTTACCGTTGACTCGAATCTTCAAGCCCGGTGCGCTGGTACCAAAGACGCCGAGGTGACTCGAGCTTAGGACCGCGCCATTTGCAGGCAGCTGAACACGCAGCCTGGTGGCGTCGGTTTCAGGTAGCGGCGCTCCATCCGCGGTGACGGCCGGCACGACCAACACCATCTCCATGTCTGGGATCTTACGCTCAACACTGAGCTGTAGCGGCATCTGAGCCGAACGGCCCGACCCATCTTCGACCTGGATCGTGATCTTACCTGAAGCATCCGGGAACAGCTCACCCGTGACCGTTCCGTCACGCTGTGCCAGCAGATCGCCGGCTGGACTGTGCACTCGAGCGGAGCGGTTGCGAAGGGCTGGAAGGCTCGGCAACTCATCGCTGCGCAGGACCATCTCCACGCGACGGTTCTTGGCATGATCCGAAGCCTTACGAGCTCGCTCGACCAATCGGCTTGAGCTGCCCTCACCGCGCACCGCGACACGACCCGTGTCGATGCCGCGAGCCGCCAAGGCGTCGCGCACTGACTCTGCCATCCGACCACTCATGGCTTGGGCTTGGCTCGCCCGGAGGCGCACGTCGACGTGACCGGTCAGCTCAATGGACCCACCCACTCGGTTGGCGAGTTTGACGAAGCGATCGAAGTCACGCTGCGCGTTGCCTTTGAGCGAAAAGTTGGGAAGCCCCTTCTTGCCCTTGAGGTCGCCAAATGGATCGGCGAGCACGATGCGGAAGTCCTGCTGCGGTCGATAGGCTCTGAAGTAGACTGGGCGGGATAGGCCGACCAATCCGCCTTTACCGCGAGCGATCAAGCGCGCGCTGTACACCCCTTCACGCAAGATGAAGGCGCCTTGAGCGTTGTTGCCGTCCCAGTTGACCACCGGCGGGACCGGTCCAATACCCTTAATCTCATGAATCTTGATCGGGTCTCGTGGACCTTGGCTCTTCGCGCCAGGCTTGAGCTCGCCGTCTTCAATCGAGAAGACCCGCAGCTCCCAGCCCTGCATCGCCATATCGCTCGAGGTGCCAAAGCACATCCCGATGCACGCCGCCTTAGCGCCTTCAGCCAGACCGCTGCCTGAGTCGTTCAATGGAACCGCAACATGCATGGGTCGCAAGCGCACCGACAGCGCATCAAGGTTGATCGACTGACCCGCGACCGAGAGGGCTCGATCGCCGCGCAAGGCACCGGACACCGGGATACCGGTTCCACGGCGCACCACGGCGCGTGCGCTCAAACCGTCAGGGTGGCGCAAGCGGCGCAAGACCGTGCGAGCCCCGCTGGCAAAGACCACATCAACCCGCAGGAAATGCCCCACAGGCACCTTCGCTCTGATCTCAGCGGTCCCCTCTTTGGAGATCTCTGCGGGCTGCCCATTGACCAGCAAATGCGCCACCGGTTGAGCCTCGGGCTCGAGCGGTGGATGCTGTTTGGCGACCGGCCTAAAGCGTAGCTCGACGCGTCGGTTCAGACGCGACAAACGGGCGTCATTCTCGGGCGCAAGTTTGCGCACGTTGCCCATCGACTGCACCCGGAAGCGGTTACGCGGCAAGCCTGCGGCGAGCAGCATCCCTTCAAGAGTTCGCGCTCGGCGCTGCGTGTACGCCATCGCCGAATCCTTAGAGCCCTTCTTGGGAGCTCCGTAGACAAAGACCTGCGCCATCAAATCGGCCTCGCCTCGAAGACGCGCAATGCGGTCATTAAACCAGCCGCGCAGGCGCGGCGCAGGTGTTGAGCCTGCATCGACAAACAACACGCCGTTGACTTCGTTGATGCGCGCTTGCTTGCGGCGCTTATCGACAACCGCCATACCCAAGCCTAAGCCCACAGGGATGACGCGACTCGTCGCCGAGTCTCCGCCGGCGTCGGTCACCGAGAGCACCGCCTCATAGCGAGCATTGCGCGGCACGTTCTCACCCACGTTCCAACGGAAGAGCTCAGGCGCTGCGCCCTGACCCTTCTTGGTAAACACCGAGATACCGTCGGCGTTGACGATACGCCATTGCCAGCTTGCTAAGGGTAAGGAGCCCGCGACGCGAGCGTGAAGCTCGACCAGGCTCGCCAGAGGATCTAAATTGGGACCTTGCGGCAGGTCAAAGCTCGGATCGCCGTCAACGGCTGTCGCCGTCGCTTCGACCACGGGACCATTGAGCGCTGCGCCGTCCGCTAGAATCTTTTGACCGACCAAATCGGCAGCCACCTTAATCACGGGTGGCGGGTCAGGCGGCGGAGGTGCCTCGGCGCCTTCAGCCAAGGGATTCGCTGAGATCTCTTCCGCTCGCGCCAGGTCTTTAGGACAGCTCACCGCATAATCGAGGGTCAGCGGCACACCAGGCGTGATCAAGCGGTTGCGCCCTGGCGTTCCGACCAGCTTAATACCAGGCGGCAAGGTGCGTACATCGATCTTGAAGCGACGCAGCCCAGGGCTCAGTCGGCTAAAGTGGAAGCGACCAAAGGCGTCGGAGTCCACGCGGACGCCGTGGTCCGCGTAAATCCGTACACCGGGCACACCAAACTCATTGGCAGCCGGATGACCGTCGGCGTTGTTGTCACAGTAAATACGACCGATCAGCGTGGCTTCACGCAAGATCGGATCTTCAGTCAGGATCAAACGATGCTCGACCGGCTCAGAGACCGGCATGCGCCCAATGCGCGTGATCAGATGATTGGACGACAAGAGCTCACCGCTCGCCATCGAACCCGACACCTGAACACGGTAATGCCAGAGCAAACGAGCGCCTGGCTGCAAGGTGACGCCGCGCAAGGAACGCAAGAAGCCATCCCCTTCACTGCGTAGATCGGTCACGACCGCGCGGCGACCCTCGCTGTCGAAGCGCTCAAAGGCTTCTTTCACGCGGTTGTCGCCATCGCGTAGGACCAGAAGGCCTGGAGGCAGCATATCGAGCAGATCGATGCCGCCATCGAGGTTCGCGTCGAGGACTTGGCTGCTGCGGTTTTCGACTTCGACGGTGAAGGTGACGAGATCACCTGCTGAGGCCTGACTCTTGCTGGCACGACGGGTCAGCTTGACCTGTTTGCGCAAAGGATCAAGCGGCACATGATTATGGAAAACGGCGTCTTCGCCGCTTTGGATATCAAAGCGCAAGAAGTACGGCATGCGAGCAGCGGCGTCGGGTACCGGCGCCTCCACGACGGCGCGGCCTTCCATGGGGTTGCCGTCGCCATCGACCGGCTCAAAGAAATCGCTACGGTCTGGGTTTTGGCTCATTCGAGAGGGCCGACCAAAGCGGCGCGACAAGGTGGCACCGACCGGACGAAGCTCTTGACTTGGGAAGCTATGGAATGCGCCTGGTGGCGTCACCGCTAATCGATAGATATGCGGCGGATTGACATCAAACCGATAGAATCCGTCGGCGCCAGTGACTTGGCCTTGCTGACCCTCAGGGAGGTCCTCATTGAGCACCGGATCACCGGATGCGTCGTATAGAATCTGAACCGCGGCGCCGGCGATCGGCGCGCCCGACACCTGATCATAGATCACGCCCGACGGATCGATCGCGCAGTCATGGGTGACCTGCGCCCCATCGACGAGCTCAGTGATTTGTTTGGTGTAGAAGCGGGTATTTTGAGTGTTGAGGACCTCGATCTCGACGGTCTCCCAGCTCAAGCCGGCGAAGGTGTAGCGTCCGTCGGCGTCAGTTTGGGTCTCAAGCGTTTGCGCACGATCTCGACTGTTGGCGACACGCACCAACCAGTTTTGCAGCTTGCGATCGCTGGCGCCGTTGACAAAGACGGTACCGGTTAGCGTCGCCCCTGGCGGCTCGGTGCCGACCTCTAAACGTGCCTCGGCTGAGAACTCGACCGGCTCACGCACAAAGACCGTGTTGACCACCGGTTGCCCCACCTGAAGATCAGGATTCAGCACGGTGACAAAGCGTAAGGTCAGGTTGCCGCCTGCCGGCACGGTCAGCGGCTCGGTGTTGCGCAGCGTGTCCCCACCAAGGGTGAGCACTGCGGGCTCTGCGCTGTCTTCTTTGTAGGTCATCTGACTCAGCGGGTCTTCTAAAGCGCCCGCTGGGATGATCAGGTCTTGATCGCCACCATTTCGGAGGCGAATCTCGTAAGCGATTTCATCACCCGGCTGCACCGTGCCGCCGTTGGAATCGGTCGCGACCTTTTCGCCTTCGAGCCCAGCCCCATCGGGGCGAATCACCAAGGCGGTGCCTTGGAAACCAGGCGTTTGCGGGTCACCATCGGTCAAGCCGGTCTCGCCGTTAACATCGAGGACCGCCTGGTTGAGGACGCTCTGGTTCGAGACGTCCGCTTGGCTGCGGAACTCCAAGACAGCCCGAGGGCGATCAGGCCCCAAGTCGATGGTCATCTCTAAACGACCCACACCCGGATCGACCGTGACCTCGTCATCATCGACGGCATCGGTCAGCGGCAAACCATCCAAGGTCACCGAGCTCTCAACGTAACTCAACCCAGCAGGAAGCAGATCGGTCAGACGAACTGTTCGGGTGCCATTAGCGCTGCTGAGCAGCTCGATGGTCCAGGTCACTTCATCACCGCGATCAATCTCGGCAGGAGTGACCCGTTTGAAGGCTGCCACGGCGCCGGAGCTACCCACCTGGAGCAGGGTAGGCTGAGGGCTACCCGGAAGGTTCGGATCGTCACTCAGCCAAGTGTTCCCATCGGGATCCGATAGGGTCGCCTGGTTGGTGATCACCTGCCCCTGTTCGGCGTCATCGACCACCAGCGCTCTAAAGGTCACGCTCGCTCGCTCGCCCGGGGCGAGGCCTTCAGGGAGCGTTGCGCCAGCTAGCAGCGGGAAGTCCCCGACGACTGGCGTCCCCTCAAAGATCAGCGAATCCTGCACATAGGTCAGACCGGAGTCGAGGGTGTCGGTCACGGTAACCGCAGGCAAGGCTTCGGTGCCTCGGTTGATCAAGACCATCTGGTACTCGACCTCGTCGCCGGGCTCGAGCGGCTCGCCGTTCAAGTCGACCACCGATTTCTCAAGCACGGGATCTAGAGGCGCAGCCTCGATCGCTAAGACCGTTGCGTCGCCCTCTGCGTCGGTGTTGGGGTCATCGCTTCGCAGCAGCTCTTCGCCCAAGGCTAACTCAGCTTGGTTGCTGATCGATTCGCCTGCGGATTGCGCCACACGAGTGCGGACAACGACCTCAGCGGATTCGTTCGGGTCAATGTTCAAGCTGGCGGTGATCTGGTTACCCTGAGCTGCCGCTCCAGTGACCTCGATCAGCTCGAGCGACTCGTCGAGCGCATCGGTGATCAGACCACCTTCAAGCGCTCCTTCGCCGTCGTTGCGCACGGTAATCGTCCATTCGACCACATCGCCGCGCTGCGCCGAAGCCGGCTCAACCGTCTTGGTCACGCTCAAGACCGGGACCGGGATCACCCCGATGGTCACGAGGGTCGGCGACGGATCGTTCTCTCCGACTTCACCGTCGTCACTCAGGACCGCCTCGCCCGCGAACTCGGTGCTCGCTTGGTTGGGGATCGCAGTGCCTTCGACCAAACCTTGAGCGACTTGGACAATAAACGCTGCCTCAACCGACTGCCCAGGCTCTAAGCCACCCTGAGTCCAGGTGATGGTCGATCCGTTGACCGAGTTGGTCAGACCGGGCTCGACCCCAAGGAGCTCGAGGCGCTCATCGAGCACATCCGTGATCGCCAGCGCGCCGGTTCCGTTTTGTCCGGTGTTGGTCATCGTGATCGTGTACCGCAGCCGATCGCCCGGCAACACGGCGCCGCCGTTGACATCCTCGACGGTCTTGAGCAGCGAGACGCCCTCTTCGGCGCTTAGGGTCAGCGACGTCGGGTCCGCGTTGCCCGGTAACTCAGGGTCATCACTCAAGATCGGATTACCGCCACCGGCGACTTGAACGCTCGCTTGATTAACCACCACCGTACCGTCCGGCGCGGCGCCGAGCACGGCGGTAAAGCGCAGGGTCGTATCGGTTCCGTTGTTTAAACGATCTAGGCTGCCGGTGATGCGTCCATCCGCAAAGGTTCCCCAACCGCCCTCAACCTGGATCTGGTCCAGGTTGGGATCGATCACGTCGACAATGCTCAGGTTCACGGCATCGACCGAGCCCTGATTACGTACCAAAATATTGTAGGCGACGCGCTCACCGATGCGCCACACATCATCAGCGACCTGCTCTTCGGCGGTCTTAATGACGATAATGTCTGGGTTGCCGCCGACTAAGAAGGTCGTCGGGTCATCAACCTCTGGGGTGTCCGGATCGTTGCTCAGGATGTCACCATTGTGAGTCTCACCCGCAACGCGCACCTGATTGGCGATGCTCGCACCCGATAAGGCGCGGTCGTCAATCCGAACCAAGATCGTCAGCTGCTCTTCGTTGCCTGGGGTCAGATTACCCAAACCAGGCGCTTGAGCAGCCGACCAGGTGAGCGTCGAGCCATTGACCTGAGCTGCCGGCTCCGAGCTGACCAAGGTCACGCCGTCAGGCAATTGATCGACCACCACCAAGCCACGTGCACGCTGAGTTCCGCCTGCGCCGACTCGGATCCGGTAACGGACCTGACTTCCTGGCTCATAGTTGGCGTCGCCCACCGACTCGTCGGTTTTCTCGACCACTAAGGTGGTCTCAGAGCGGACTGTAATACTGGTTGGATCATCGGCGAGCGGAGTGTTCGGATCGTCGCTCTGGACAGCCTGAGCGTCATCGGCGCTTAGACGCGCTTGATTGATCAACTCGCGCCGGTCTTCCATCGGGTTGGCGATGCGTGCGGTGAGCTCAAGCTCGACCGAAGCGCCCGTCGTCAGGCTAGCTAAGGCCGGCGTGGTCTGTGCATTCCACAGCGCTTCGCCATCGGCGATCGTGCCGCCGCTGTTGGCGGCGACTTGGACCAAACCATCCGGGAAGGGATCACGCAGCACCAAGTTCTCAGCCAAGACCTGTGAGTTATTGGTCAAGGTCAGCGTGTAGCGAACCAGATCCCCGGGGTTGTATTGACCGTCGTCAGCAGCAGCCACCGCTTTGGTGAGCCCCAGCTCTGGGAGCGCATCAATCACTAGGTTGATCGGCTCTGCATCAAAGGGATCAAGCGCCACACCAGCAAACTGTCCGGTCACAGCGATGCTCGTTCCGGTCGCTAGACCGCTTTGAATGCGGACACGCAAGGTCACCGTGCGAGAGGCGCCGGCTGCAAGCTCGCCTAGGTTATCCCAGGTAATGCTCGCGCCCTGAGCCGCTCCATTGTCACTGATCTCCTCGACGCCTAATCGTGGGTCGAGCACAGTTGAAATCGCCAAATCACGGACCGCTGCGCCGCCCGTATTGCGAGCAATAAAGCGGACATCGACCAGGTCACCTGGAGCCAGCGGCGCATCATCGACATCGGTAAACTCGAGGCTCGAGGTCACCAAGATGCCGCCTTGAGCGACCACTAGGTTCGGCGAGGTGAGGGCGGTGGCGCCTTCGCCTTGGACGGTCAGCGTCGCCTCGTTGGTGACCACCGTACCGTCCGGCACGTTAGCGACCGTACTCAAGATCACGACACTGCGCGCTTCACCTGCCGGCAAACGGCCCGAGACGGTCAAGGTTTGACCGTTGCATTCAGCGTTCATCAGCACCGCATCGAAACTCTGAACGGTGCAGCCAGTGAGCGGCGCTTGAAGCACATCTTCGACTGAGAAATTAGCTTCTCGGTTGCCCGAGTTGCGCAGCGAGACCGTGTAGCGAACCTGATCGCCTGGCACCAATGGGGCGCCGTTGACGTCTTCGCCGAACTTGCTCGAGCTGGTCAGGTTGGGGCCATCCACCACACCAAACACTGTCGGATCAAATGGTCCTGGTACGTTCGGGTCATCGCTAAGGAGCGGCACCTCTAAAAAGCTAGCGCTCAGCGCAAACTGGTTGCTGACCAAAGCCGGCTCAGCGCCGGCGATTGAGGTCACGATGTTGATCCGAGCCGTTGTATTTGCCGCCACCGATACATTGCTGATCGTCAGCGTGCGGGTGCCGGGGTCATAGTTCGACAAGAACTCACCGGCGAGCACGACCGGGTCGTTGAGCTGGATCGGCCACGTGGCGGTTAGGGTCATGCCAGCGGCGCCCGAGTCGCCAATATTGGGGACCTCAAGCTGGTAGCTGATGCTGTCCCCGAGCTCGAAGACGCCGCCGTTGAGATCCGAGGCGGTCAGTAAGGGGGTCCCTAAGCTTGGGCCGACAATCTGCGTCTGGACTTGATTGGTCGAGAACTCTTCTTGTTCCGTCGACGTGATCTGGGCGGTGTTACGAATGACCGATCCAGGCTCTGCGTCGTCGTTGACGCGCACTCGAAAGGTGATCGTGCAACTCGCTCGACTGACCGGCTGGTGAGGTAAAGCGCCGATGTTGAACCCTGCGACCAGCGGGGAGGTTCCATCCACATCGGCTGGATCCGCGTCGCAGGTGGTCACGGTGCTGCCCGTCTCGTAGGTCGTTCCGGTCGGGATCACATCGACCACGACCACGTTACTCGCAGGTGCCGAGCCATCATTGGTCACGCTCAGTTGATATTGAATCACGTCGCCCGGGCCAGCGCTCGTGCGCGAGACCGACTTGCGCGTGGCGGCGCTGTTCAAGTTCGGTGAGACCACATCCAGGCTCAGCGCGGTCCAGCCCAGTAAAACCAGCTCGCCGTTACCGATCTGACCGCCGTTGCCATCACCCTGAGCACCACGAACACCGTCACCTGTCCCCATGCGGAAGGTCGCCGAGCGGTCACCCTCACGCAAAATGTTCAACCCGCCGGTTCCGACATCGTACACATCGATATCCACGCCCGGGGACACACCACCGCCGACCGTCATGATCGAGCCGTTCCAAAGGTTGCCCTCGCTGTTACCAGGCTCGGCAAAGAGCTGAGTTTCGTTAGCGTTTCCGCTGGTCCGCATGGCAACAAAATCGGGACAGTTGGTGCAACGCCCCTGCCCCGGTGGGAGCAGGGCTTGGATGGATCCGTAGTCAGGATCACCTTCGAGACCAAAGAAGCTAAACTCTCCCGAGGCGCCCTCAGGGACCTGGAAATTCTCCATCGTGACGCTGGTGATACCGGGTGACGCGTTGTCATCGTCCATCAGCAAAAATCCGTCATTGACGGTGATGTTGCGACGGATGCGCTGATCCGGGTGACTCCAGACGACCACCATCGACCACCCGGCGTACATCGCCTGACAACCAAAACGTAGGCGCTGCTCGATCTGGTTCGAATCCGCGCATCGCTGGTCGTTGGTTCCGTAACTACGACCGTCCTGGGGCCAGCCTGGGAGCGCATCGACGTCAGCCACCCGATAGTCACCATTGATGTTGGCACCCAAGCCCCTCAGGGTGTGGGTGATGTCTCGACGGCAATAAAAGAAGTCCCAGTTGAAATTAACGAAGCCCTGACGAAAATTCCGTTGCCGAGTCAGGCAGTCCTGCCCTTGAACGACCGCAGGATCTTCTCCCGGCTGCGCCTGGTTGACGTGGAGGTCGTTGATCACGCTGCCGTTAGGCAGGGTGAAGTCCACTGTGCGATCTGGTGTCTGGTCGTAGGTGCCAGTCCAAAACAGATAAGCGGCCTCGACGGTCGCGCCCTGAGGCACGTCCACGACGGTGCCGACAGAGCCGTCCTCCATCAACGCTTTGTTGACGTTTTGGTTGTACACCATGAGCGTGTTGCCGGTGACCTCTCGGTCGCCGAAAACCTCGAAGCTACGCTCGAAGGTTGGGTAGGTTCCCAGCACCGTAGCCTGGGCTAACGAAGGAGCCACTAAAAGCGTGATCACGAGGGCGATAAAACGCACGAGGGCCCTCCGGGGTCTCAACAACAGACCGATAGGCGCAGACAACGTAGCCGAAGGGGCCACCAACTGCCAACTTCTGTGCACCTAGAAATGTTGCTAGCGAACGAAGGGAGCCACTCCGAGTTGCGCAGTGCTGGTAGCAGCTTGCATCGATTCGCCCTGTTGCGCGCTGTTGTCACCGATCCGACCGCCGGTCACCAAAAGCACATCACCGGGCAGCGAGGTCAGCTGAAATTCTGCTCGTCCTGAGTCGCTACCTTGAAGGCTAAACCGCTTGCGCTGACTGCCGCCTACAAGGCGCGTAGGCACATTGCAGACGGTGTTTTGACCCACTAAACACAGCTCACCAGCGGCGCCGCGATCTAAGGTGATCGTCGACGGGTTGTTGCCCAAAACAGACTTTGCCAAACCCCCGATAACCACCAAGGCATTACCTCTGATGGCCACGGCTTCATGCCAGAGGCGGCCGCGGATCATATTCTTGTCGTAAAACTCATTTTGCTCGTCGCCGCGCGTCGCCGGCGTGACGTTGGCTTGATCCAGAGCGAGCGTCATCACCTGAATCTCTTCTGCAAAAGCAGCATCTAGCGCATCAAAGGGCGCACCATCGCCGGCGACCGGGAAGCGCAACCTTAGATGCTCCAAGTAGCAAAAAGCGTTGGTTCCAGGTTGCGTACAGTTCACCGTCGGGTCCGAGCTTAGATCTGGGAAACGAGTCAGACCACCGTAGACCACCAGCTTATCGGCGACCACGGTCGCTGTGTGACCAAAGACCGCCGGTTGGAGATTACCAAAGCTGTCGACTTCGATTTGATCGCTGCTTCCGTTGAGGTTCTTTAAGATCTCAATCGCGCCGACGGCGTTGCCTGCATCGTAACCACCCACGACCATAATCTCAGGCCCATTGCCGCTGTTACGAAGCACCAAACGAGCTCCAGCACGAGGCTTCTGCAGTGGGGCACCGACCGACTTAAACACACCACTTTGGCGGTCCTCGTCGAGGTCAAAGAGGATGACCCCGGGAAGGATGTTGGTCAGCTGGACGATCTCATGACGTAAATTCGGGTATCCACTTGCGTCCGTGCGCACATCACTGATTCCGCCCACCAGCACGACCCGCCGGCTGTCGACACTCACGGCGGCGTGTTCGGCGCGTCGGTAGGCGTTCCCTGGACCCATGTTCATCACATCAGACCAAGGTCGCTGAGCCGTATCGCTGAGCCACTCAATAAACCCGCTGGTGCGAAAGACGAACGCGGTACCTAGAACGTCCTCAGCGCCGTTGGCGTCGATAAAGACTCGACCGCCAGCGACCAGCACCGTGTCATCACCAATCAGCGTGGCGCTGTGGAAGGCGCGAGCCCCTGCAGGCGGAGCCGGAAGCGGGATGTACGTACCGGTTGAGGGATCAAAAAGCTCGGCCTCAGCGACATCGCGGATGCCGCGGCTCTCGCCGTTTGCGATCACGCAGCGCTCGCCGCTTTGACACACGGCGCGCCCACCCACGATCAGCACCTTACCAATCGCCGGAATATAGGTTGCCGTGTGGCCGTAGCGCCCAGTGATCATCTGGGTGCAGATGTCTTGACCGCTGCCGCCGCCAGCGCTTTGCGCCAAATCGGTCGTGGGGCTGAAGCGTCCGGTCTCCAGCAAAGGAACGTAGACGGTTCCATCCGGTTGGAAATCGTTGGTGTGCCAGATATGCGCCGTGGAGCCGTAGCCCATGAGATCTTCGGGTGCGAAGTCCGCGTTGCTCGAACGCGAGCCATACCAACGGACCTGCATCGCCGTGTCGAGGTTGCCGGCCGAATCGAGATGCACGGGGATGGCGGGCAGCTCCAAGCCGCCGCCTACGAAGGGACCTGCGGTGCTGCGCTGCCCATCCGCCAACTCGGGATTGCGCCCGGTTGGATCCGTGATCTGAATCTTCACCGTACTCAACGAGCGGTGGTAATCACGATTGACGCACATGAAGGCGCCCTCGACCTTTAAATCGACCGTAGGACTACACGAGAGCAGCGCGCTGGCTGCAGTGACTAAAGCAATTGAGCGCTTCATTCGGGCGTACTCCAAGTGACGTTCGCGTTGACCGCTGATGGGGTGGCAGCCAAACTGTACCAAAGGGCAAAACCACCACCGATCACGCCCGCTCCAACCACCGATGCGCCTGCAATCAGCGGCCAGTTAACTCGACTTCTAGAGCGCTTGCGAAGGCGCTTTGGCTTATCACCAATGCCCCAGCCCTCATCGATCTGCGCTCGTCGACCGGAGCGCGAGCGCTTGCGAGCAGGAGGTCCATCCGGGCGCTCAGCTTTCGGGCGACGCTTACGCGTTGTTGGGCCTTCAGCTTCCGCAGTCCGGGCACGGCGACGAGGCTCAGGGCGGCTCGCTGAGCGCGCAGGACGTCGAGCGGCACGCGCTTCGCTGTCTTCACGGCGACGATCGACACGTTCCGATCGATCAGCCTCCGGATCTTCCTCATCACGGCGGTTGGCTTGTTTTTCGCCTTTTTCGAGATTCATCTGGGTACGCTTGGCTCGACGCTTGGGTGGCGCGGTGCGCCCGCGCTTGAGCGGGCCACGAGCGTTACCTTGTTGCGCCAGGCTCTT
>Ga0315322_10003094_pt1 | contig 12890 bp, 13 predicted proteins | sample M110021515metaG_FD_203461 | JGI IMG/M metagenome (GOLD analysis project Ga0315322, IMG submission 203461) | Ammonia-oxidizing marine archaeal communities from Monterey Bay, California, United States - M1 100m 21515 | ecosystem: Environmental > Aquatic > Marine > Intertidal zone | place: USA... | reverse complement strand
TGGACCGACTCCGTTCTAGTAATGAAGCAGATGGGTGTAGCAACACTGGTTGAATGTGGACCAGGTAAAGTGCTGACGGGCCTGGGCAAGCGGATTGACAAATCGATCACTGGTTTGAGTATGAATTCTGCGGCCGCCATACCATTGGTGTCAGAGGCGCTCGTTAATGAGTGAGCAGAAAGTTGCACTAGTCACCGGAGCCAGCAGGGGAATTGGCAAAGCGATTGCTGCCCGTCTGGCTGAAGATGGTTTCTTTGTGTTGGGTACAGCGACCACAGACGGTGGTGCCAGATCAATTAGCGAGGCTCTTCATGGCAATGGCGTAGGCTATGTCCTGAACCTTATGGATCCAGACTCTATTGACCAACTGTTTCAAACAATAAAGGAAGCGCATGACGCCCCTTTGGTCCTGGTGAACAATGCTGGAATCACCAGGGATAACCTTGCACTTCGAATGAAAGATAGTGAGTGGGACGACGTTATTGGCACTAATTTGTCAGCGTTGTTCAAGGTAACCAAACACTGTCTCAGAGGTATGACTAAAGCGCGATGGGGAAGGGTTATTAACCTGACATCTGTTGTTGGCGCTATGGGCAATCCGGGACAGAGTAATTATGCTGCTGCCAAGGCCGGTATAGTTGGCTATAGCAAGTCTCTGGCTGCAGAGTTGGGTTCTCGTGGAATCACCGTGAATTGTATTGCGCCAGGCCTTATTGGCACAGATATGACAGAAGAACTAAGCGATGATCAGCGAAATACAATGCTTGAGCGCATTCCGCTCGGCAGGCTCGGCGAGGTAGCTGAAGTAGCAGCTCTGGCGGGTTTCCTGGCAGGGGAGCCAGCGGGCTATATCACCGGGGAGACGGTCAATATTAACGGCGGCATGTATATGAGCTAGCCGAAAGCTTTATTCACGACCCCTGTTATGGGGTAGCCGGGTAAATAACTTGAAGAACTATCTGGCATTTTATTAAACTAGCGCAGCTTGACTGCCACTATGTAGGAGTAATTCTAGACATGAGCACCATCGTAGAGCGAGTGACCAAACTGGTATGTGAACAACTTGGTGTAAAGGAAGAAGAGGTAACTTCGGAAGCTTCTTTTGTTGAAGACCTGGGTGCGGACTCCCTCGACACAGTCGAGCTAGTTATGGCGCTAGAAGAAGAATTCGAGACTGAAATTCCTGACGAAGAAGCTGAAAAGATTACGACAGTCAAGGAAGCCATCGATTATATCGAAGCACACAAGTAGTTATCGAAGTTCTAAACGAAGCCGCGATCATCATAGGTGATCGCGGCTTTTTAGATTATTCCAATACTGTTTCGTTATTTGATCTAATTAGAGGGAACCCTCGTGTCTAAACGAAGAATCGTTGTGACCGGCATGGGCATGCTTACGCCACTGGGTGCTGATCTTGAATCTTCCTGGCAAGGGCTGACCGCCGGAAAGAGTGGCATAGCGCCAATTCAAAGTTTTGATACCACCGATTACTCGGTTCGTTTTGGTGGTCATGTACCCGAATTCGATATTTCTGATTACCTGCCACCAAAAGAAGCCCGCCGGATGGATGGTTTTATGCAGTTTGGCCTGGTCGCAGGTATTCAGGCTATGCGAGATTCAGGTTTGGAAGTCACCGACGAAAATAGAGACAGAATCGGGGTCGCGGTCGGTTCGGGCATCGGCGGCATTGTCACCATTGAGACTTGTCACGATGTGGTTAACAACCGCGGACCCGCTAAGGTGTCTCCATTTTTTGTACCCTCCTGCATTATCAATATGATCGCAGGTCACTTATCAATTATGTACGGCCTGCAGGGGCCAAATATAGCAATCACTACAGCCTGTACGACAGGCACCCATAATATTGGTTTCGGTGCTCGACTCATCGCCTCGGGTGACGCTGACGCGATGGTGGTTGGTGGAGCGGAGAAATCAACGTCACCCACTACTATGGCTGGATTTGCCGCCATGCGAGCCTTGTCGACACGTAATGATGAACCTGAGCGTGCCAGTCGTCCCTGGGACAGGGACAGGGATGGGTTTGTATTAAGTGATGCTTCTGCTGTGCTGGTGCTGGAAGAATACGAACACGCAAAAGCTCGAGGAGCCAGAATCTATTGTGAACTGGCAGGTTTTGGCATGAGCGCGGATGCCTCGCATATAACCTCTCCATCTGAAAATGGGCAGGGTGCAGCTCGATCTATGCAAAATGCGCTGAACGACGCTGAAATACCTGCCAGCGAGATTGGTTATATTAACGCTCATGGCACATCGACTGTGCTGGGTGATATTGCAGAAACAATGGCGATCAAGACGGTAATGGGTAGCGATGCCAAAAAAGTTGCAGTCAGCTCAACCAAATCCATGCTTGGCCATGCGCTTGGGGCGGCGGGTTCGGTCGAGTCCGTTATCTGCGTCCTTGCGCTTCGCGACCAGGTCGCGCCCCCAACCATTAATCTGGATAATCGGGATGAAGCGTGTGATCTTGATTACGTGCCGCACCGTGCTAAGGAGACTCCTATCAGAGCGGCCCTATCGAATTCATTTGGGTTTGGCGGTACCAACGGAACCCTGATATTTAAGCAACTGGATTAAAACACGGCAATGGCCGCCAATTTATTCAAGCTAGTATTGACCACTGCGCTGTCGCTGCTTCTCCTGTCCACCCTGACTGCCGTATATCTCCTTGATCAGCTTTCATTACCCGTTTCCAAGGACAGTGTCTTCGTCATCGAACCCGGTAGTAGCCTGTCTACTATTACAAAGCGCCTGACGAGAGAAGACCTGCTACCGGTCAACAATATTGCCTTTAAGGCTTACGCTATACTCACTCGTGATACGGGTTCAATCCAGGCTGGCCAGTACCAACTGAAAGCAGGAATGCCAAGTCAGGATGTCCTGGCCCTTTTTCGCTCAGGCAAAGTGATCCAGCACCGCATTACTTTTCCCGAGGGGTTGCGCGTGCAGGAGTGGCTGGAAAGACTTCAGCAAGCTCCTTACCTAGAGTCGAAAACGACTGGAATGACCAGAGAGGACCTTCGCCAATTCCTGGGGTTGGCAACAGAACTGGAGGGGTCCCTATTTCCGGATACTTACCAATACACCCTGGGTGACTCCGATCTGGATATTCTCGAATTAGCCGTTCGCAAAATGAAGGAAGTCCTGGGAGAGGAATGGAGCGGGCGAGCGATGACCGTGATTTCAACGCCCTTTGATGCGTTGGTCCTTGCATCTATGATAGAAAAAGAGACAGGATATGGTCCTGACCGGGAGAAGATCGCTTCAGTGTTTCATAACCGACTAAACACAGGCATGAAACTGCAATCAGATCCAACGGTCATCTTTGGCCTGGGCGCCGATTTCGATGGGGATCTTAAAAGATCTCACCTTAAGTCGGATACACCCTACAACACCTACACAAGAACAGGTTTACCCCCGGGGCCGATTTGTTCCCCAGGACGCGCGTCAATCAACGCTGCACTTGGTGGCTCAAGTCATCCATACTTCTATTTTGTCGCGAAGGGTGATGGAAGAAGCCAGTTTTCAATCACCCTCGAAGAACACAATAGGGCCGTCAATCGGTACCAAAAAAAGCGGAAACAATGACCAAAGGAAAGTTCATTACACTTGAGGGCGTTGAAGGTGTTGGGAAATCGACCAACCTGGAGCTAATCTCAGCGCTGGTAAAATCAGGCGGACACGATGTGCTTGTCACCCGGGAACCGGGAGGCACAACCCTCGGAGAAAGGGTCAGGGAAATCCTGCTTGATAAAGATGAACACGGGATGACGCCAATGGCTGAATTACTTCTAATGTTTGCCGCAAGGGCACAGCATGTTGAAGAAGTGATAAAACCAGCGTTGGCTCGAGGTACCTGGGTTGTTTCAGACCGGTTTACGGATTCCTCTTATGCCTATCAGGGCGGAGGAAGGCAACTGGGTAGCAACAGGGTGGCAGAGCTTGAACATCAAGTGCTCGGAGGCTTCAAGCCAGACCTCGTCGTTATTCTTGATCTCGATGTGCAGGCTGGCCTGGAAAGGGCAAGTAAGGTATCTGAAGCGGACAGGTTTGAGTCAGAGGAGAGGGCGTTTTTCGAGCGGGTAAGAGCGGCGTTTATCGGTCGTTCCACTAAGGCGGGATATCAACTGGTCGATGCTGGCCGTCCCCTTGCCGATGTTCAGGCAGACATTACCATCATCATAAAAAAACTGTTCGAATGATATCCGTGCTGCCCTGGCAGGCTTCGTCATGGCAGCGGGTCCGTGCCCTGATAACCGATGGGAAGATGCCCCATGGAATCCTGCTCGCTGGGCCATCTGAATCAGGTAAGGGTAACTTTGCGGCTGGTTTAGGGAAGTACTTACTATGTCGCGGGCAAGAAAAACCATGCGGTGAATGTCGCCAATGTAACCTAGTTGCGGCGGGGACGCATCCCGATCTCCTTACAGTAACTCTTGAAGACGCAAAGCAGATTCGTATTGAGCAAATTAGAGAGCTTATTCACTGGGCAACACAGTCTTCGCAACAGGGTGGGTATAAGGTTTGTACCATCGATCCTGCGGATAAGCTAAATACCCAGTCTGCAAATGCGCTCTTAAAAGTTCTGGAAGAACCGCCACCGAATACGCTGATATGTCTAGTGTCAGATCAACCTACGCGCTTATTGCCAACCTTGCGAAGTCGCTGTCAGCGAATTGACCTGGGTTCACCTTCGCAACAGGAAGCGGTTGTATGGTTGCAGGGTCAAATGGACCCCTCCGCAGATGTTGAATTGCTATTAGGTATCGCCGGCGGTATGCCGCTTCGGGTGCTGAACTCAATTGACGAGGATTACCTAAAGCTGAGGCAGGAACTGGCTTCACATTTGGTCCCATTATCTGAGGGGGTCAGGTCTCCGATGGAGGTGGCTGCCTTGATGGCCAAAGAAGAGGTTGGGCGTGTTCTTGAGCTGCTCTATCAACTTGTTTCAGACTCGATCACATTCACGTTGTCTGGTGGCAAGGTGGTTAGAAACAGAGATTTAAGCGAAGTCATAGAGCTATATAGCTCTATGACACCAGTTTCGGAAAGATATGCATTATTGGATCACATCAGCGAGGCCCGGGGCCAACTTAATGGAACTTCCAATCCAAATGGACAGATGCTGCTGGAAGGGGTGTTTGTCAAAGTTGGTTAATTTGTGGCGAGCCATTATTTCGTTATGGTGAACCGTGGTTATCATTCGCGGCTTGAAGATTAGAAACCCATAGTGCATGATCTTAGACATCATATTCAGGTAAGTAGCCATGGCGAAGCTAGCCCGGGGCGGCGGCAAGAAAACCATGATCGCCCTGACCATCAGGGACAAGGTCGTGCTACATAATTACTACATGCCATTTATCAAAAATGGAGGCATGTTCATTGCGAACCGAACCGAATACGATCTTGAGGACGATGTCTTTATCCTGCTAAGCCTGATGGACGAAGCCGAGAAAATCCCGGTAGCTGGTAAAGTCGTTTGGATAGCCCGGAGCGGCGTCAAGAGTCCACACATCCCGGGTGTCGGAATTCAGTTCAGCGACCCTGATAATATTGCGAAAGATAAGATCGAAACCTATCTGGCGGGCAGTCTCAACTCCGTGAACGCAACAGCTACCATGTAAAGGGCTGCACATCGGTATTTGCGAAACCGCTTAACCTAAAAAATAGCGCTATTCAGTTACCGAATCATTCCTGTAGGTGAACCAGGTCGTTTCTACTTGATGGTGAATTCTTGCAAGATCCAGCTGAACCTCATCAATAAACCAATGTAATTCACCGCTGGAGAATAGGTCGATCACATTTGAGTTTTTGATTCTTCTTTGTGCAAGATTTGTTGCTCGTTGTGGTTCGTCCGACAGCGGTAACTGCTCACAACATTCGGATACCTCGTCCAAACAAAAGTCTACAGACCTCGGGAAGTGTTCGTCCCGCAACAGGAAGTCTGCAACATCCTCTCCATTCACGTGATCATCAACGTGCTGTCGATACATCTGGTAACCGGAGACTGACATTAGAAGGCTGGTCCAAAGTAGCAGTTCATAATCTGCAAGCTCGGTATGCTTTGGGTCATTTAGATTGTAGCAACCGATATCGAGTATGCGCGTGGTCATATCTGCGCGTTCAAGCTTTCGACCCAATTTCATAAAGTTAAATGCCTGGGTTACGCTCATGCAACCTGTCAAATACCCGGTGAACTCATGACAGCGGCCTATGACTTCGCCGAGAAAAGCATCGCGTCCTTCGCGTTTGAGCGGTGTTTTTAGGTTGTTTTCCACAAAGTGGTGGAGTTTATTGATTTTTTCCCACGCTTCCCTGGGCATGATTTCACGGCTTGTCCGAGCATTTTCCCTGGCATTCTTTAGTGCGGTTCGGATAGACGAGGTCTCACCCCCGGTCAGAAACTTAACGACGTTCTGTTCATTCTCCAGTTGATAAGTTTCATGGAAGCTATCCTTGTCACCGGTAATGTCGATCAGGCTTCCCCAGACATGCTTTGAGTTAGGCAGGTCCAGCGCGAGATTCGTATTGACTCGTAACAGCAGCGCGGTACTTTCCACGCGTTCCATATATCGGCCTATCCAAAACATTCTTTCCGCAACACGAGACAACATTAGCGAGTTCTCCCTGGCTGGTCGATTATCCAGGTGTCCTTACTACCACCGCCCTGCGAGGAATTCACAATCAGCGATCCTTTCACCAATGCTACCCGAGTTAGCCCGCCGGCAGTCACAAAGCTCCGGTCGCTCTGCAGGATAAAAGGCCTGAGGTCTACGTGCCGCGGCTCGATCAAGTTGCCCGACAGTGTCGGCACGGTAGAGAGATTAATAATAGGCTGCGCGATAAAGTTGCGCGGGTTTGATTTGATCTGTCGGCGCATTTCTGACGTTCGGCGTTTAGTCTCGGTTGGGCCAATGTACATACCATATCCGCCAGATTCATCAGCAGGCTTAACCACAAGGTTTTCTATGTTTTCCAGTACGTGTTTCATTTGTTGCTTGTCAGAACACATGTAACTGGGCACGTTAGGCAGGATGGGATCTTCGTCGAGGTAGTACTTTATCATTGCGGGCACATAGGTATAGACCACTTTGTCATCCGCGACACCTGCCCCTGGAGCGTTGGCAAGGGCAACGTTACCTTTTCTCCAGGCGCGCATCAGCCCTTTTACGCCAAGTATTGAGTCTTTGTTGAAGACTTCCGGGTCCAGAAATAAGTCGTCAACTCGACGGTAGATGACATCGACGCGGCTAAGTCCTTCAACTGTTTTCATATAAACGCAATCGTCGTCGCCAACCACCAGGTCCCGGCCTTCCACCAGTTCAGCCCCCATGCGCTGGGCAAGGAAGGAATGCTCGAAATAGGCTGAGTTGAAGATACCCGGGGTTAGCACCACTACCTCTGGCAGATCTTTGGGCCGCGGCGAAATAGAGCTCAAGGTATCCAATAACTGGGCCGGGTAGTTGTCCATCGGCAGAATCGAATATTTTTCAAACAGCTCTGGAAGAACCTTTTTGGAGATATTTCTGTTTTCCAGCATGTAGGAAACGCCCGAAGGAACTCGGAGGTTGTCTTCAAGCACATAAACCGTGCCATCGCTGTCCCTGATGATGTCCGAGCCACAAACATGAGCCCAGACACCGTGTGCCGGCTTCATTCCTTCACAGATTTCGCGGTAGTTTTTTGAGGTTTTGAGAAGTTCCTCAGGTACCACTTTATTTTTCAGGATCATGCGGTCGTTATAGATGTCGTCGATAAAGGCATTAAGTGCACGAAGGCGCTGAACGAGGCCCTTTTCTATGTAATCCCATTCTTTCCGCATGATCGTTCTTGGGATGATATCGAATGGCCATTCCCGATCAATATTCTGGCCTTCAGAGTAGACGGTGAAACTGATACCAAGAGACCTGATGGTAAGCTCGGCGTCGTGGCGGAGGGCGTTTAGTTCAGCCGGCGATTTCGACTTGAGAAATTTACTAAGTTCGCCCAGACCTGAACGAGCCTTGCCCGACGAGAACAGTTCATCATAGGTTTTATTGTTGCCATAGCCGCGTATCTGCATCAGGTATGTGTGCGCATTACTTGAATTCTTCTTCCATGATTCTGTAGTGAGTTTCGATCATTCCCAGTTTTTTGTAAGTCTGTTGTGCCGTTGTGTTGTCTTTTTCGACATACAGTCTGATGCCACACACGTCAGGCTTAGAGGAAGCAAGGCTCTTTACGTGTGAGTACATTGCCGTGAATACACCCATCGCACGATGTGAAGGTGCGACGAATACACTCTGAATCCACCAGAATAAGCTATTGCGCCAGTCGCTCCACTCGTATGTGATCGCGAGGCATCCGACGACTTCTTCCTGATCCAGCGCAACCAGGTAGAACCCAAGGGTGCTATCCCGAAGTATTGCTTCAACACCAGGGTGGATTTTATCCCAGGGTAATTTCTTGCCTTCGGTCTCAATCGCCATCGCCTGATTGAACTCGGCAATCACTTTAGTGTGCTGCGGGCTTGCTTGAACTACTTGTATATCCATAGAGTGCATTATAGACAGATCAATTCATTATAGGCGGGTGAACATGGCGAAATGGCTCATGTTCATGCTTTTCTTTTTCGTATTTAGAAGATTGGCACTTTACTTGGCGGTAGTAATTGTACTTGTTGGTATTAATTGTACTTGTTGGTGTTCAAAGTAGTCGATAAATGAAAGTTTACCGCTATTGCGGCGGTAGTCTGCCTCAATTGGTAAGACACTCCTCAGGTAGCGCAGCAAGAGCGCGATCAGGCGTTGACGGGTGTTGAATGATTGAAATACCTACTGGCTATAACGATACCTTCGGCAGATGAATCATCCTGGTAGCCTCTACAACGACACGCGTTTGCATGAGCTGCCCGCATGAGAGACCAAAGGTTTTCTGAAGTAATACCGGTGGTCATGGTGATGCTTAACAACCTAAAGATAACGGCCGTAGTGAATTGGTTTTGTGGGGTAATGGCCTGCTGATTGTGGCGGCGATAACTGTCTTCATCATTCGATCACGGTTTGATCTTTACTCCACTCATTTGCAGAAAGATCATCGGGGTTATTTTATTGGCAAGAAACAATAATTCACATTCAAAATGTATTTTAAATTATTGTTTTATATTCATATTATTAAGAACATATAGTGTCCGGCTGGCGATGTCAGGATCCTTGAGGAAACCGATAGCACTGATCAGGGGTTGTGGTGCATGCTCGGTTTCCAGTTCAATTTCCCATTGTTGGAGTTGGCTAAGTCGTTTTGCTTGGGGAAGAGCAAGCAGCGTTAACAAATCCCGCCGAATGCTTTGATCCTCCAGAGCTGCCTGTACCAGGGCTACAAATTCTTCGTCTTTGCGTTTTCCGAAGAGCTTTTTAAGAACATTTTTCATCGGGTTTCAGCTCATTTACCGAACAGGATTCTAAGGTTGTACAGAACGGTCTGATGCCAGTTTGTCTTGGTGGGATCCCGCATCGCGTGGTATATATACGCTCCTTTATAGCAGCAGGCAAAGCGGAAGTCATCGGCCATTGCTTGCCGTAGATTCGCGACATTCAACAGGAGGAAAAATGGTATCAGTCGTATATGAGGCACCTGATTCTATAGACGGTGCAATTAGTCTTTTGGCCAATGCGGACATTCCCGCAAAGATACTAGCCGGCGGCACTGACCTAATCATTCAGACTAACGGGAGTACAGACGAATCCCGGTTGTTTGTAGATGTTAAGAGAATAGACGGTATGCTGGATGCAAACTTGTCGTCTGATGGACTAGACCTGGGCCCATCCATGAGCTGTGCAGAATTTACCGCGCGAGATGACATAAAAAAAGTATTTCCTGGACTGGTGGAAGCCGCTTACCTGATTGGATCTACGCAGGTTCAGGGCCGGGCTAGTCTTGGGGGCAATTTGTGCAATTCTTCGCCCGCGGCGGATACGATTCCTGCGCTATTAGTTAATGGCGCACAATGCGTGATCGCAGGACCGGGTGGTGAGAGGACGGTCGCCGCTGAAGATTTTATGACAGGCGTGGGTCGAAACTGCATGGAAAAGGGCGAACTGCTCAAGATGATCCACGTGCCAGCACCGGCGGCGAAGACTTCTGATGCCTATTTGCGGTTTATACCGAGAACTGAAATGGATATAGCCGTTGCAGGCGCGGGTGTAAGTGTGACACTCGATGATACCGGTACTTGTACTGCTGCGCGAGTCGCAATCGGCGCGGTTGCACCGACTGCACTGCTTGTTAGCGCGGCGGCGGATGCCCTGGTCGGGACCAAATTGGATGACGACGCATTGCAAGCAGCAGCAGTAGCTGCGAGCGCCGCAGCGAGCCCGATAACAGACAGAAGAGGCACGGCTGAGTATAGAAAACAGATCGTTGGCGTGTTGGTAAAACGCGCCGCAATAATAGCAGCGACAAGAGCGGAGGGGAGCTAGAAAAATGGCAAAATCACACGTAACAACCAGTATCAACGGGGTACCCCAGGAATTTCTGTGCGAACCCGGAGATACCTTGCTCGATGTACTGCGTAATGATTTGAACTTAACAGGCACAAAGGAAGGCTGTGGCTCCGGCGATTGTGGTGCCTGTTCTGTGACCCTTAACGGTCGGCTTGTTTGCTCCTGTCTTGTACTCGGGGTCGAAGTAGAAGGGGCAGAGATTGGCACTATTGAAGGTGTAAGCTCCGCTGACGGCCTACACGTGATTCAGGAGAAATTTCTTGAACACGCTGCGCTGCAGTGCGGCATATGCACGCCAGGTTTAATTGTTAGTACCAAAGCATTGCTGGAAGAAAACCCGAACCCCACCGAGGAAGAGGCCAGATACTATCTTGCAGGTAACCTTTGTCGGTGTACCGGTTATGACAAAATTATCAGGGCGGTAATGGATTCCGCTGAAACTTTGAGAGGAGGTGTCTGATTATGAGTGAAGCACAGGAATTCAATTACATCGGTCAGCGAAGCATCCGACCAGACGGCTTTGATAAGGTGACTGGCCGAGCTGCTTACGGCGCGGATCTTACTCTACCGGGCATGATCTGGGGTAAAACCCTTAGAAGTCCTCATGCCCATGCCAAGATTCTTTCGATTGATACCAGCAAGGCAGAAGCTCACCCTGATGTGATGTCGGTAGCAACGTTTAAGGATTTTGTAACCCTCCAGTCAGAAAGCGTTGCTGGAACTGAAGGTGCTGCGGCCGTACTTGACGTTGCGAGGAATTGCCTAGCTGATGACAAGGTGCTTTACCATGGTCACGCGATCGCTGCTATCGCCGCCAGAACGGAAAGAGCGGCAAAAGATGCGCTTGCCCTAATCCACGTGGAATATGAAGTTCTACCATCTGTGATGGATGTCGAGGATGCCATGAAGGAGGGTTCACCTGTCCTGCATGATGATATGTTCACCGTTGGCTACGATGACAAGCCATCGAAGGCGTCCAATATTGCAACTCGTACCGAAATGAAAATGGGTGATGTTGATGCCGGTTTCGCTGAGGCTGACGTTATTGTTGAGCGAGAGTTTCGAACACCAACGGCTCACCAGGGTTACATTGAACCTCACGCCTGTACCGTGACTTATGACGAAAATGGCCAATCGATGGTCTGGTGCTGCACGCAGGGCCATTTCGACGTAAGGACCCTTACTGCAAAAGTGTTAGGAATGGAACTTGGTAAGCTCAAAGTTATTGCCAGCGAGATTGGTGGAGGCTTTGGTGGTAAGACTGTCATTTACCAGGAACCGGTCGCACTCGTACTTTCAAAGAAATCGGGACGCCCGGTGAAGATGGTGATGGATCGTGATGAAGTATTTATCGCTACCGGCCCAACTTCAGCGGCAAAACTGAAAGCAAAAGTAGGTGTAAAGAAAGACGGAACCATTACTGCAATGCAAGGCTGGATGGCATACGAGGCGGGTGCCTTTAAAGGGTCGCCGATGATGCCAGGTCTGATGACCATGTTCACCCCATACGATTGTCCCAATGTGTTGGTCGAGGGATTCGATGTAGTCGTTAACAAATCCAAGGTTGCTGCTTATCGGGCACCCGGAGCGCCCCAGGCAGAATATGCGGCAGAAATGGTGGTCAATGAATTAGCTGAAATGCTGGGTATGGACCCGATTGATCTCAGGTTAAAAAATGCGGCAAAAGAAGGGACTCAAACCATCTATGGCCCTAAGCTCAAGAGGGTTGGATTGGTAGAGTGTCTTGAAGCGGCAAAAAACTCCCCGCATTACCAGTCCGCGTTACCAGAAGGGCAGGGTCGCGGCCTTGCTTCAGGTTTCTGGTTTAACATTGGCGGTCAGTCCAGTGTGTCAGTCAATATGAACCCTGATGGGACAGGCACTATTGTTGAAGGTTCTCCTGACATTGGTGGTTCTCGAGCGTCTATGCAGATGATGGCGGCGGAGGTTTTACAGATAGATCCTAAAAACCTGAAGCCCATCATCGCTGATACAGAAAACTTGCCTTACAGCGCGGGAACGGGTGGTAGTCGCACAACCTTCGCAACCGGTATGGCTGTGATCGAAGCTTCTGAAAAAATTGTCGCACAGGTAAAAGAACGAGCTGCTGCTGTCTGGAATGTCACCGCTGAACAAGTGGAATACGCTAACGGTGTGGCTCGAAACACCGCGGGCGAGGATTCTATGACACTGGCAGAAGTTTGTAAGAATGCAGAGAAAACAGGTGGTCAAATCTCTGGCAACGCGAACATTAATGCCCGGGGAGCAGGTCCAAGTTTCGCGGTTCATATCTGTGACGTGGCGGTCGACAAGGAAACTGGCAAGGTTGATGTTACCCGGTACACAGCTATCCAGGATGCTGGCAAGGCAATTCATCCTGGCTATGTGGAA
>Ga0315322_10003093_pt1 | contig 12899 bp, 11 predicted proteins | sample M110021515metaG_FD_203461 | JGI IMG/M metagenome (GOLD analysis project Ga0315322, IMG submission 203461) | Ammonia-oxidizing marine archaeal communities from Monterey Bay, California, United States - M1 100m 21515 | ecosystem: Environmental > Aquatic > Marine > Intertidal zone | place: USA... | reverse complement strand
GGGCGTAGTCCTGCCCCGCATTGCCTGGCTTTTCGCGAAGTGTGGAGTCGGTGAAAGGTCTTACCAGGCAGGCGGCGAAGCCGAGGCGCATGGAGACCCCCTATCTATACGGGAAGGGCGAGGTGGGGCGGCATGGGAGTGCTAATGCGTATAGCCTAATCGATCACGGATCAACGACGCGAAATGCGGACTCCGGAAGCGGTGGCAAGTCGGTGGCGAGGGGGGGTGTCTGGCGTGTTGGGCTGACGGTACTGGGGCCCTTGGTGACAGCTGGGGCGCTCGGCTCTTGCTGTGGCTTTGGTGTCGCTGCGCCGGCGGCTTTCTTGGTGGGAGGGACAGGTGCTGAAAGTTCAGAAGTTTTAGGCTGCCCTTGATCCGTCGCACCAAGCGCTACCGGCTGCGACTCTTGGGCTATGACTTCCAGGGCAAGTTCGGCGTAGTCGCCAGCGCCAGGAGACTTGGGCGCGTACTCAAAAATGGAAAGCCCATAGCTTGGCGCTTCAGCAAGCTTCACACTCTTGCGAATCGAGCGGCTAAAGACAGGTCCAGGGAAGTACTTGCGGATTTCGGCGAGCACCTCCCGGGCGAGCCGAAGGCGGCTGTCGTATAGACAGGGAACGATCCCTGTGATGACTAGCTTGGGGTTTAGTCGGCGCTGCAAGAGCTGTACGATTTCAACGAGTTTACTCATGCCTTGCAGCGCGAAGTACTCAGTCTGCAATGCGATAAAAACCTCACGAGAGGCCACCAGACCGTTAACGGAAAGCAAGCCAAGGCTTGGGGGACAATCAACAATCAGGTAGTCGGCGGGGTCCTCACCGTGCTCCTTGTTGTGCGCCTCCAACCAAGCGTCGATTGCGTCGTTCAGGATACCCTCGCGACCAAGCGCTGAGGCCAACTCCATCTCTGCGCCGGACAGGTCAATATTCGTAGGGGCGACGCGCAATCCCTTGGTCGTAGTGTCGCGAAGGGAGTCAGTAAAGGGTAAGCCCTCGCAAAGAACTCGGTATGTAGAGGGCTCGCCCGCGGGCACCTCAATGTCGAGGTGTGTGGATAAGTTTCCCTGGGGGTCCAGGTCGACAAGCACGACGCGCCGACCCGCGAGGGCAAGCGCAGCTCCAAGGTTGACGGCGGTTGTCGTCTTGCCGACACCACCCTTCTGGTTGACGAGTGCGATCCGTCGCATGGTCATAGTTGGTTTGGGCCGAGCGCGGTTAGCGCAGCAGGCCGATTGCGTCTGCGGGCGGGGGCCCGCGATGATAGAGAGGCTCGCCAAGAGGAACGCCTATTCGGCCCACAAGTAACGAGCGTTGATTTCGCTAGGTGCGAGGATATCCGCTACGGAGGCAAAGTGCGCGTCCCGGTCCAAGGAGCCGTTCGGGATTAGTGGGCTTTTTTAGCACCGCGCGCACTCTCTTTGGGCTGCCAAGACGGCGGAAACGTCGACGAGTCGGCTTGGCTCCCGAGCGTTCTGGTCTTTCGCGACTACTCGCAGTAGGCGGGGAGGCCTGTGGGCGGCTATTTCAGCCCAAACGGATGGCTGCCGGCCCCCCATCGGGCCCCAATTGAGGCCACCTTGTCTGAGCGGGCGGAGTGGCCACCTTGCCAACCACGATTGGCCCTCCGGCGCGGAGCTCTTTATCGCCCCAGTTCTCACCAGCCACAAGGGGGTTAGGGGGCTTCAGCGCGACGACCCCCCCTGGCCTGTGTCGGGCTTGGCTTGCTCACGGCTGCGCTTAGGTGCCTTTCCCAAGTGAAGGACCACGTGCTCCAATGGCAGCGCGTCCATCTCTAAAAGGAGCGTGTCAATCCAATCGCGGCCAAAGCGCGCAATGAGCTGGGCGCCGGTTAGCACGCGCTCCTGGGGTTCGCCGCCCGGAAGTAGGTGCACGCTAAGCCGGCGCTCATCGCGGCGGACGCCGCCAACGTTGTTGTTCGCAACGCGGTCCACCTTGTCCGCGAAGCGTTGCATCTGCTGGTGGACTTGGCGGCTCGTGTGCTTAAGGATCTGTGGAAGGTGGGGGGAGATCTCGCCGAGTCGCGGGCGCAGCGCGTTTAGCTCTTTGCGAAAGGACTTTGACATGGCGTGGAGCTCTGCCGCGAGCGAGGGGGTGGCAGATTCTTCGCCAGTCGCTTTCGCGATCTCGCCTCCAGCCCGCAGGTAGTCACGGAGTGTGCACTGGGTTTGGTCTAGGGCCCTTTCGACGGCGGCGTCAAGAAGCGTGCAGCTCAGTCTGGGAACAAATGGCGGTTCGGGTACATCGCGAGCGCGGCGTAGCTCGGCAAGTTGAACGTGAAAGTCCAGTTCGCTATAGCCACCAATATGGGCAGCCACCGGAAGCGCTAGGTCTTGAACGAGTGGTCGCAGCTGTGGGCCGGCACTGAACTCGTTTGGGGCAGTTATAATTTCAGCTGCGAGTTCGGCGGGCGTGCGCGAGCCGGCCTCACCATCAAATCGAAATCCGTCACCACCTAGCCGAAGTGCGTGGCAGTGAGTGCCGTCCACATGGAAGACAAGGGCGGCCTGCTCCAGATCGACCGCAATGGGCAGCCCCGCAGATTTGAGGCGCGCCTTGTTTTTAAGAAGGGCGGGTAGCGGATCGGGAGCGACAACGTGCGCCAGTGCGCGGGACAAGCTTGGCCGAATCCAATCGGGTTCAAGGACGATCAGGCCTAGGTGACCAAAGAGTCCCGTCATCGCGCGAGTCCAAGCCCTAGCAAGCGACTCGCCGTCTCGCGGAAGGAACAGTTCGAGCGTCTCGTTCACAAACAGGTCTGCCGCAAACGTGTCCCGCAAAACTTCGCTCAAGGAGGTCAACCTTTGGCCATCTCTACAGATGGGTATCAAAGAGAACGGCGTTCGGCCTGCCGACATCCCTGGAAGGTGAAGGCGTCGCAGGTCTAGGTTGGGAGTGACGAGCTGCGCGCTGTGAACCGCGGCGATGTCGTGGTCATCGGCGTGGTTCCAGAGAATGGGGACTACGGGCGTCCCCCACTTCTCCGAGAGCTCGCCGCTTAATTTAATTGCGTGGACGGCTTTATAGATGTTGAAGAGTGGGCCGCCCAGAAAGCCGGGCTGCTGTCCAGCGAGAACAACACTCGCGCCAGGTGTTGCGAGTGCGCGGGCTGACTCAAGCACGGCGACGTGTGAGCCGAGCTGCGTCAGAGGGTCTTCGATTGCGGCGCTAAGCTCTCCGCGTTCGCTGGGAAGGAGGCGGTCGACGGGGATGGGGATGTCGTCAAGCGTTGCTGGAATCGTCGGGGACGAAAACGGGGTCGCCGCGGGGCGCCCCGAAAGCGCGTGTCGCGCAAGCTCCGAGAGCCCAAGTATATCGGCGCTAAGGAACTCGACCTTTTGGCTCATACCGCTGTGTGCGCGACGGACCCGATCTCTTCAATCATTACATTCAAGGCGTCAGTCGCTGCTTCGCGCCATTCTGTGCATGGGCGACCAGCCTTCTTGTACGCGAAAGAGATACCCCGGGAGGAGTTCACCAAAGCGCCCTGGCCACCTTTATGGAAGCCTGACGCGATGTCCTGGGCTCCAGCCCCCTGGGCGCCGTAGCCAGGAAGAAGCAGTGGTGTGTGCGGCATGCGTGCGCGCATTTTCGCGAGCGCAGCTGGGTGCGTGGCGCCGACGACGGCGCCGACAGAGCTGTAGCCATTTACACCCATCAAGCCCTCGCCCCAGCGATCGACGGCGTCCGCGATGCGTTCAGACAGGGTGGGCTCCCCGCACAACTGAAAGTCTGCTGACCCAGGATTGGAGGTGCGCACTAAAACGTAGATGCCTGTGTTTGTTTTCTCGCAGACTTCGAGGAAGGGGGTAATGGACTCTTCTCCCAAGAACGCGTTAACTGTGACCGCGTCACAAAGGTGGTCCGCCTCACCCGCGCAGCCAGTGCCCTGCAGAAGACCGCGCGCATATGCGGCGGCGGTGCTGGCGATGTCGCCGCGCTTGACGTCACCGACCACCAACATACGGAGAGTTTTTGCGTGAGCGACAACGCGCTCCCACTGCGCGTGTCCGTCGGCCCCAAAGACCTCGAAAAATGCTGACTGCGGCTTCACTGCTGGAACGCGACCCTTAGCTAGGTCGAGTAGAGCGATGCAAAAGTCCCCCATGGCGGCGGCGCGCTCAGCGCGGGGCAGAGAGGGGTCTCTCGCGGCGCCGTATTGCTCGGGAAGCAGGTCTAGGTGCGGGTCGATTCCGAGCAGGCAGGCGTTACCTGTTTTCTCGATAGCTGTGTGTAGTCGGTCGGCGTAGTTCACCCAGAATCCTCTAGTGTTGTTGTTGTTTTTAGGGGGCGGACCACGAGATTGGAACCGCCTAAGTTTTGTTCGCGACCGGCCTGCTACAAGGGCGGGCTCGTGTCACCGTCGTCACCGCCGGCATCTTGGATTGCCTTCGCGATGCGCTCCGATATATCTTCACCCCTCGTTGGCTCGAGCGCTTCGCCGATTCCGGTGCCGACAAATTCTGCCGGTGGCACAAGTACACCACCCGAGACGGTGATGCGCAGCGCTTCGTCGATGGTGATTGGAATGCGAATGAGAATATCGCGCGGCACGTGGATCGTGTAGCCCGTCATAGGCATTGGGGACGACGGGATAAAAATCGAAACCAAGTTCTTTCCGGTCGCCTCTCTCAAGCTTTTTAGTGACTGGCTGGTCACGAAGCCGAGTGAGTAGACGTACTTGTTCGGATACGGCACCGCGACAACGGTGTCGAACTCGAGTTCGTTTTCGCTGATAAAGAATTCAACGAGTTGCTTTGCGTAGGGGTAGACCGCGCGGATACCGGGTATCGCCAGCAGTCCTTGGTCGAATTTGGCAAGCAACTTCCGGCCGATGAAGCCGGTGAGACTCCATCCGAGCCAGAGAACGACCAGGACGGAAAGCAGGAGTCCGATGAGGGGGTGAACGGCGGTGGAGACGGAGTCGCGGAGGCGCTCCTTGTCGATCCACAACCCCTCGAGGTCGCAGAAGAATCCCTCGTTGGCCGAGCGTTCGTCCCGCAGGACGCTCTCGAAGTCTACTCGGCGGGCCGTTTCGGTTGACGTGCGAGTGTCGCCCTCGGCCTTTGTTGGGATGAGTTCGTACTGGAGATTCAGGTTGGTCGGTTTAGCCGGCAGGTTTGCGACGTCTAGATACTCGGCGTCGTAGGGGTCGATGCCGAGCCCGCGGAGTGCCCTCCACCCAAACGAGTTGCTCTCTAGGCTCCAGTAGATCGTGTTATTGATCGGTGTCGTGACGTAGGTGCGCGCGAAGCCAATCAGGGTGACGAAAATAAAGATCGTCAAGACGAGAGGTAGGAGCGCGCCGAGTCCGCGTAGGAAGAAGAGCGTGAAGCTCTTCTTTTGGGTATTTTTCTTAGCTTGCTTTTTCACGGGGACGTTCACTCGAGAGAGGGGTGCGCGAAGATCCTATCCGGGCGTGACGGAAACCGTCTCCCCCGCCCCCCCATATCCGATAGGGAACGCAGCGTTTCGTTCAAAAGGAGGCCCCTTTAGCTTCCTGGTGCCAAAAACTGCTTCCCGATGTAGTCGGTGAGCGGCATGGCGCTCTCTGGGATAAAGAAGCGTGCCCCACGGGTCTCGAGCAAGCCCTGCGCCTGGAGTCGCTCGCAGATCTCCCGAGTGGGGTCTGGGCCTTCCCAAAGTGAGAGGGTGCGGGCTTCTTGTGGGTCGACCCCAACGGCGAGCCGTAGCCCAAGCCACCAGGTCTCGCCAAGCCTGTCGATGGGCTCGAGAGTTTCAGACCAAGAGGGCTCCGCGCCACTTTCGCGGACGCTTCGAGTCCAGCGCCCCAAAGAGCGGTCATTTCCAGTGCGGGCGCCCTCCACATGGCTAGCAGCGGACGGTCCGAGCCCCACATAGGAGCCGTTTAGCCAATAGTTTAAGTTATGCACACACTCTTGACCACTTGTGGAGAAGTTGGAGACCTCATAGGCGTTCAGGCCTGCGCCTGTAAGCACCCGGCGGGCCTCGGTGAGGTTTTCCAACTCACGGTCCTCATCTTGGGGCTCAAAGGCACCCCTCTTTAGCCGAGCGTGTAGCGGAGTGCCTGGCTCGTAGGTTAGGCCATATGCGCTGATGTGACTTGCCCCTAAGTCTAGTATGGAAAGTATGTTACGCTCGATGTCGCCGATCGGCTCGCCCGGGGCCCCATGGATGAGGTCTGCAGACCACCGCTCGAACCCAGCCCCTCGAACCGCGTCGACGGCGGCCAAGGCCTGCTCGGGTGTGTGCGGGCGCTCGTAGAACAGGAGCGTCGCGGGGTTCAAACTTTGGATACCCACGGATAGCCGATTGACCCCGTTTGCGCGCATTAGAGCAGCCTTTTCAAGGGTTAGGCTCTCAGGGTTGCACTCCGCGGTGACCTCGGACGCCGACTGTTGGAACCCAGTGATCCGCTCTAATCCAACAAGTAGGCGCTCGAGTTGGGGCTCGCTAAAGTAGCTAGGGGTGCCGCCGCCGAAGAAGACGGACCTTGGAGCGCGCGGAGCTCGTATTTCGGCTTCAGTTAGCAGCGTGTCGAGAAAGGCATCGTGGTCCTCCCCCTGGCCGATTATGGAGAAAAAGTCGCAGTAGGGGCACTTGTGCACACAGAACGGTAAGTGCACGTATAGCGGAGTGCCTTCGGGGGCGCGGATTGATGTTGAGTTAACCAAATCGGGGGACGCGCTTAGCACGTCCCCCGATTGTCGCACGGCTAGGTGCCGTGTGCTACTCGCCGCCCATCATCTTCGACAGGCGGGCCAATCCTTGGCGTTCGATCTGTCGGACCCGCTCGCGAGTTAAGCCAACCTGCCGGCCGATCTCTTTGAGGGTCATGGGGCTGTCAAAGTCCTTAGCAATGCCATACCGGAGGCGGATGATCCGCGCGTCGCGTTCGTCTATCTGTTTCAGGAAGACCTCGAGGTGCTCCATCAGGTCTAGCATGGTCGTGGCCTCCTCGGGAGTAGCCTCGTCGCCTTCGGGATCGATTCCCGTCGCGTTCTCAAGCGCGTTGAGAGACGTGGTGCTCGAGGTCAATAGGGTCTGCTTGAGAAGCGGCCAGGTTTCCTCGGGGACACCGATTTCGACGGCGACCTCTTCCAGTGAGGGCTGTCGGCCCATCTTGAAGGACATTTCGTATGCAATTAACCTCCACTTGTTGACCATTTCAGCCATGTAGCCCGGGATGCGCACAGCGGGCACAGTATTGGTTAGTGAGCGGCGGATGGATTGCTTGATCCACCAAGTGCCATAGGTTGAAAAGCGGCACCCAGCCTCTGGGTCAAACTTCTCGACAGCCTTCATTAGGCCGATGTTGCCCTCAGCTATCAGGTCGGCCAGGGCCATACCGCGGCCTATATATTTCTTTGCGATCGACACGACGAGGCGCAGGTTGGCCCGAATCATGTGTTCACGCGCAGCTAAGTCGCCAGCTTGGATTTTATGGCCAAGCTCGACTTCCTGCTCAGCGTTGAGCAGTGGGACTTCGTTTATTTCGAGGAGATAAGTCTCCAGGCATTGCTCGGAAGAGATGGCGGGCCTCCAGGGGGATTTGGCGCCGACGGGGGACGATTGAAAGGAGCCGCACCGTGGACCGCGTTCGGAGGCGCGGCGAAGACACGAAGTGCGACACCCATTGCTTCGACCGCTACCCCCCTCCCGCTTGAGATCACGGCCAGATTCAGTCGAAGAGAACGGCAAAACGTCCTACTTGTACCCAGTTCTCTGGTACCTTTAGCCCATATGGAGGCTGCTCTCCACCCTCGCGGACGCCTTGTTATGCCTGACACCACCACTGAAACAGCCCTCGAACACGTGATCGACGAAGAGCGCTTCCTAGTAATCTTGCAACACGAGTGCAGTGGGTTTTGCACATTGGCAGGCGCCCTAATGGGCATGTCGGGCTCGATTTGGAACAAGAAGCACTACTTCCAGCTCCTTGCGCAAGCCGAGGGGTTCGAGACCATGCTGGACGACCATGGTGCGCACCGCAATCGAACCTTCAGCTTCCTTCGCGAGCTCGTCGGGTCACTTCGGGGGTTCGCCGGCGCCGGTCATAGCCTGAGTCACCTAGTCACCCGCCTAGACACCTATGGGCTGGTCAACACGCTTGATGTCGCTGGATTTGCCTCCTTCGAGGGCCGGACCGCCAACGTGCGGGCCTTTGTTCAAAACAGCTCGTTGTCGCTCCTGCAGGCGCTTCAAGAAGAGATGGAGCACCTTGGCGCAGAGCCCCACCTTGGGCGCTTCTCAGACGTGTCTTTCGAGGCCGTGACGACCCAGGAGCGGCTCCCACATAACGTAGACGAGGAAGACCTAAATGACGACGGCCAGAAGATCGCCGAAGTCGCCTCTAAATTTGTCCTTGCCTGCGACATGCTGTCCCACCTTGGCGTGGAGCCCATTGAGGATCCCATAAAGCGAAACTCCTTTCTGAGCGCAGCGTGCGCTGAAGAGCAGGCACGCGTTTTTGAGGCGACCGTACACAATTTGCAATCCGCCTACGATACACACATCAAGGGCACCTCGCTGGAAGGGGGAGACCCGCGCCTCTTGCAGTTGCGAGGCCTGGGCTCCGCAGTTCTGCACACGCTAGAGGCTGTGACCGCGCTGACCCACTTCGTTGAGCGCCACGAGAACGAGACTAGAGGTGTCGCCGCTCAAAAACGCCTCGCGAGGCTGGTGGACCGCAACGAGGTCCAGGACCGCATCCTAAACAAGCTACTCGTATCGGCCACCTTCCTAATGGAGAGCGGTAGGCCCCTAGCCCAAGACATTTTGCCTCAATACACAGATGCCAGGGAGTTGGTGGTAGAGATCCCGGACGAACTCATGCTGCACGCAAGGCCTGCTGCCTTGATCGTTGGCATCGTTACAAGGTACGGAACGGCGGTGGAGCTAGAAATCTCCGGCCAGGTGTGCAACGCCGGCTCAATCTTGGAGCTGTTGGTGACGGTGGGTTCGTTCCCCGGCGTGAAGGTGTTCACGTTCAGGGGGGATGCGTCCCCGCTGGGCGATATTGCGTTGCTGTTTCAGTATGGGCTTGGGGAAGATGGGATTGAGAACTTGCCGGTTGAGTTGGGATATTTAAGTCAACCCCAAAGGGGTTGACCGGGGCCAGGGCTCACCCTCCCGCGGGGTGAAGTTGGCCCTCAAGGGGGTTGACCTAAACCCCCAGATACAACCGATCAGCAAGCATCCGCGGCAAACCCGCATCATGAATGCGCTTCGCCGCAACCTCAATCTCGTATCCCAATCTCCGCAATCTCACCGTCTGGGCCTCACTGTCAAATAACACCCAGCCCGTCCTGTGGTCCTCATCCCTGGGCTGCCCCACACTTCCGACATTCACCAGGCAGCGATCCGACTCCCTGAGGTCGACATCTAATACCGGGGAGTACGCGGTCGCACCGGCGGGCTCCAAAAGCCGCATCAGTGCAATCGGCATGTGCGTGTGGCCCACGAACGCAACAGGCCGGGTCATGAGATCCAGGGATGGATCGGCATCCCTTGTCGTTCGGATGTATTCGAAGCGGTGAGGGTCATGAACGCTTCCGTGAGCAACCTGGCAGTGCTCTAGGGTTATCGCCAGGGGGAGGCTCCTAAGCCACTCCATGTCACCTTTTGATATGACGTCACGAGTCCAGCGGACGGCTTCGCGAGCGAAGCGGTTGAAAGTGTCCTCGTTGAGCTCACCGACACAGGCTGCGTCGTGATTACCCTTGACCACCACGGCATTAGCGCCTCGCAGGATAGCAATACACTCGGAGGGGGAGGCGCCGTACCCAACAACGTCCCCCACGCTAAGGATTTGGTCGACCTTCTGGGTGTCGATATCTGCCAGCACCGCCTCAAGGGCGCTCTGGTTGCTGTGAATGTCACCTAGGACTGCGTAGCGCATTGGGGCGTATCGAAGTGAGGGCCAAAAGTGCGAGCGCGAAGGAGATCGTTGCCCCGAGGGGCGTGTCAACCGAACCCAGGGGGGTGATAGGCGTAAGGTTTATCATTGGAAGTAGAGGCGGGACCAGCCAAGTGACCGCGAGGATAGCAAGTGTTCCCGCTGGATACAGCAATGTTGCGAGGGTGGCCATATGGAGTGCCCCCGCAAGGGACAGGGCCCACTCGGTTGCGAACCCCGAGAGTTCGAGCGAGGCCAGGGCGGTGAGGGTTAGGCCAAGGGTTGGCGCGGCGATTAGGACCAGGTCGCCTGGGACGCGGGACAGGCTTGCCCGCCTTGCGTGCTCGGTGTCGCGGATAAGGGTCGTGCCGAGCAGCGCGCCCGAAAGCGCCGCGAAAAACAGCCAAGGGTGCAAGCTAACCCGCTCTAGGTCCCCGATCGGCGCTTCTCTATCAAAGGCGTTCAGGAGGGGCCCAAGGCAAGCGAAGCCTATGGCCGCCAGCCAGGTGCCCGGAAGTCGGCGCAGTCGGGCGGCTGCAAGTTCGGCGTGGGCGATCAAAAGCATGATTGGTTCTGCGGTCTACAGGCTCAGTCCGCGGTCTTGGGATCCCCATGTTCGGGGCTTCGGGGGCTTTCCTGTCCTGTGAATGGTTAGAAGTTCCACCTTTCCACGATGTGCTACTAGTACTTGTATCTCAGTAACATACATCCTCTTTATGTAGTGGTTTGCAGCCCAAGCCAAACATGTTCCACGTGGAACATGTTCACGGGGGTTGAACTGAGGTGTTCCACGTGGAACACTGCCTACCCATACAGGATCCCCCGCATTATACCGAAACCCACCCACCGAATGACTTCGAAGCGACTTGGCCGCGGCCTCGGCTCCCTCATCCAGGACCCCACACCTGTAACCCCGAAGAACGAGGTTATGGTCAGCGAGGTCCGCCCGAACCCATTCCAGCCTCGCCGGGTGTTTGACCCCACAGGCCTAGAAGAGCTTCGAAACAGCATCTTAGCCCACGGAGTCATGCAGCCGGTGGTGGTAAGGCAGATAGAGGGTGGCTACCAACTCGTGTCTGGCGAGCGCCGCTGGAGGGCAAGCCGGCTTGCTGGGCTGGACGTCATCCCCGCCGTTATCCGTGAGGGCGTTTCCGATAACGACATGCTCGAACTTGCACTGGTGGAGAATGTCCAGCGGCGGGATCTAAACCCGATTGAGCGGGGTATCGCTTATAGGGACATGATGAAGGCGCTGGATTTGACGCAGCTTGAGGTGGCGGACCGCGTGGGCTTGAAGAGGTCCTCTGTCGCGAACCTCGTGCGACTGCTGGACCTGACGGATAAAGTTCAAGGCCTGATTGCCGCCGAGAGCCTCACCATGGGACACGGCCGCGCCCTTTTGGGCTTGCCAACAACGGACGCTCAAGATGCCCTGGCCGACGAAATCGTCAAGCAAGATCTTTCAGTCCGCCAAACGGAGGGCTTCGTACGCGAGCTCTCCACACCCAAGGTGGCGGGGGCAAGGGATAATATAGTCACCGCTGAATCCGAGATCGTCCCCTGGGCAAAGGCGATGGAGGGTCGGATTCGCGAAGCCCTGGGAACCAAGGTTTCGCTAAAGAATGGGCCTAAGTACAAGGGCCAGATCGTGATCCATTACTATAACCGGGACGACCTAGAGCGAATCTACGACATGATCGCGCCTCGGGAAGAGATCTAGGATTACCCATTTGGATATGGCGGCCCACGTCGCCCATTTTGAGGTAAATCTGGACGTGCCCCAAATTCGAATAGGGCTCGATCCTTAGATTCGGCAACGAAGAAGGGTGCCCCAACCGTAAGGTTGGGGCACCCTTCTTCGTGTGGGGGCTTGGCCGAGGGTTACAGGACGGACATGCCCGTAATAGTCGTGGGCTCTTCAGGGAGAGACGTCTCTGGGTCCGAAGGGGCGTTTTCAATGATACGCACTACATCGGCTCCTTCGAGCAGAACGCCAAAGACGGTGTGCTGCCCGTCTAGGTGGTGTGGCGTGCCCGTGGTGATGTAAAACTGACTGCCACTGCTGTCGGTTTCACCACCCATTTTGGCCATGGCGAGAACACCCTTGAAATGGTAAAGGTCGCTCAGCTCGGGAGCGATTTTGTACTCGGGGCCGCCTTGGCCCCAAGTGAGCGGGTCACCGGCTTTCGTGTTGGGGTCTCCACCCTGAACCATGAAGCCAGGAATCACCCGGTGGAACTTGGTGCCATCATAGTATCCATTTGATGACAACTTGAGGAAGTTTTCAACGTGATTTGGAGCGCGGTCAGCAAAGAGGCCGACTGTAATGACTCCTGCGCTAGTTGTGATTTGGACCTTTGGGGAGCCCTCTGGCAGCGAGGCGAGCTCGAAAAGGCTGGGGTTCAAGTCGATGAACTCGCGCTGGCTTTTGATGTATGTATTCAGCTGGTCGGCCACGGTCTGTAGAGCGCCATCTTCGCCGATCGGAAGCTCTTCCGTGACGATGGCGTGCGTGGGGAAGCCGGTCTCGAGTTGAGAGAGCGCGGCTTCGGCCCCAGTCCAGTCCTTAGACTCGATACAGCTACGAACTTCAAGCGCCTTGGTCCAAGCGCCAGCCGAGGTGGAGTGGAGTTCGGCGGCAAGTTGGTTGAGCGCCCCGGGAGCCGGCAACTCTCCGCCTGTGCCGATGGTGGCCATCGTTACCCGGTCGGAAAGGCGATTCCAACTGCTATCGAGAGCGGCTTGCGCCGATCTCTCTTGCGACTGGTTCCACAGGATGTAGGCCGTAACGATTAATGCGACCGCAAAAAACGGCATCGTATAGGTGGAAACGAGCTTTTGAAGCTGGGAGGTCTCCTCGTACGGAGCGATGACGACCTGTGTGGGGGCCTTGTGATCAGCCATGATTCTGGTTTGGGTTGGGCATTTCCAGACCGTGTGTCCGGATGTTGAAGCGCAGCATCTTATCGTTCTCGTCCTTTAAATTGTGATGAAAAGGACTC
>Ga0315322_10003091_pt1 | contig 12907 bp, 8 predicted proteins | sample M110021515metaG_FD_203461 | JGI IMG/M metagenome (GOLD analysis project Ga0315322, IMG submission 203461) | Ammonia-oxidizing marine archaeal communities from Monterey Bay, California, United States - M1 100m 21515 | ecosystem: Environmental > Aquatic > Marine > Intertidal zone | place: USA... | reverse complement strand
TTCGCAACTTCTTCCTCGGTTAATTCTACATTATAGCTAGGAATTTTTTTTGGCGGGAAAGGGTTGAATTCGCATTTGGACCGGATCGGAGGGGGTGAAAAGGGGGGCATCAAAAAAGGGGGCATCAGATAGCAAGGGCTTTCACACAGAAGGAAGCTACTTCGGAGTCGCCTCGCCATGGGGGTAACGGTAGTCGGCTTGATTGTCAGTGGAAACCTGTTCGGTCGTCCTTTTATCAGGCGTATAGAGGAAGAGTTTTCGACCAGCGTGGTAGACGATTGCCGATTGGTCGCGTGTCCAGCGTGGGTAGGCAAACCAGATCTTTTTTCCTTCCTCGTTTGCGAAGGGTTTGAAGTTTGTCATCGCAGGTTTGCTCACATTGAAGTCAGCAAAATAAAGAATACGACCAGGAACGGACTTCTTAAATCCCTTCTGATATTCGAAACAGACTCGCTTTTCATCCACGGAAAGACTGATGCGAGCGAGGATTCCTCTTTTGTCGAGTTCACACTGAATACGTTCATATTTCGGGATGCCGTCAAGGTTCGGGGACATCAGGTAGTAGCCCGGTCCTTGTTTCGGCGGATTTGCGCGGACGAGGATTCGGCCATCTTTGAGACAGCTGAAAGCCCAGGTATTGAACTCCTTCGGAGTGAGGGCGATTTCCTCGCCGGGTTTTGCTCTAATTTTGCTGGCGAATACCCGATATCGTTGGCTACCGGGAGTGCGACGGTTCCAGATTGGGGTATTACTTCCGTCGCGGGTCCAGGTTTGGTTGAAGTCGGTATGAGTTCCGTCTGTGAGTTGATGAAACTCAGTGCCATCTGCATTGACGATACAGATTGCGGTTTTCCAATTACTGACCTCTTTTGTATTCACAAGGCGTCGGAAGAAGACGAGCTTGTCGTCGGTCTTCGACCACGATGGTTTAAAATCCCAGTGGCCATGAGTGATTGGTTTGACTTCGGGAGTGCCAAGGATGTTTACGTGGATCTCGCCGTCTTTATAATAGGCGGCGCGATGTTTCTTCTCAGCACTCTGGGCATTATTGAGCAGACAGCCCGCGATGAGGAGCGGTGAAACGGCTGTGAGGATTCGAAGGGCAAAAAGGTGAGTCATTTTTCCGAGATGATAGGGCCTTGAGAAGATTGCTAGGAAATTGCTTTTCTTGATTAAATCTCTTAAGGCGTCATTGAGTGGAATTTCAATAAGAAGTTTGTTTTACAAGCCCTCAACTTCCCAGCCTTTTCGGTAGGCCTGTTGTATTAGAGTGTTGGCTTCCGAGCTGTTTGAAAATCTAAGTTTTCCGCTATCCCAGCGCAAATCCTGTCCTGGAAAACGGCAAGCAATCGTGCCTAGAAGCACCGTCTCGGTCATCGGGCCTGAGTAGTCAAAATTTGAGATTGGAGTTCCTTCGCCTCGAATTGCCGAAACCCACTGACCGTAGTGATCATCACCCTTCGGGGCTTGGAGCGGGTAAGTCATCTTTTTGCCGTCGACATAAAAGTCTGGTAAATGATCACTTCCGTGTTTCGTCATGAGGCTTGCCTTTTCCCCTACCAGAATGACTCCATTGTCCGGGATCTTGGTCTTCGATGGCAAGCCAGCCTCTTCGGCCGAGGGCTTCTTTTTTCCATCGTACCAAATCATTCGAAAATGTTCACCCAAAGTATGCTTCGTGCCCGCAAAGTCATAGTAGATACGCTCCCACTCGGGAAAGGTCTCCTTCATTGGCGAGGGGCCTTCGTACTTCACGCGCCGCGCCGGTCCAAGCTCGAGTGCCCAGACCACGGGATCTATGATGTGACATCCCATGTCGCCGAGCGCGCCGGCGCCAAAGTCATACCAGCCCCGCCATGCGAAGGGATGATAGATCCCTTTTTGAAAAGGTCGTTTTGGGGCCACGCCAAGCCAAAGATCCCAATGGATCCCTTCCGGAATTTTACCAGAGCCTTTCGGTCGCCTGTGACCCTGGGGCCAAATCGGGCGATTTGACCAAGTATACGCCCGCTTAATCTTCCCGAGAAGACCGGCTCGGACAAGGTCCACGAGGCCCTTATAGTTCACTCCGCTATGATTCTGGTTGCCCATCTGCGTGGCCACTTTCGCTTCGCGAGCCGCCAAGGTGAGAGCGCGAGCTTCGAAGACCGTGCGCGTGAGGGGCTTCTGTGTGTAGGGTGAGATTCCGAGCTTTAGCGCAGTCATCGTGACCGGCGCGTGCATATGATCAGGCGTCGATACCGTGACTCCATCGAGCTTTTCCTTTTCTAGCATCACGCGCCAGTCGGTGTAGCGTTTCGCCTTTGGCCACTTTTTGGCCGCCTCGATAAATCCTCCTTTTCGCTCCTTCCCGAGTTCATCAACGTCACAAAATGCTACTATTTCTCCGTGCTTTGACGCCCCGAGCGAGTCTGCCCATCCTTTTCCTCCAACCCCAACTGCGCCGAGAGCTGGTCGTTCGTTCGGTCCGCCCTTAGCGCCAGGTAGGCTCAAGACTCCGGCACCATATCCCAAAAAAATTCTTCGTTTCATTATGCGAGTAAACGATTTCGCTGGCGTGATCCTTTCGCCCTGATTGCTAGGAATTTGCTTTTGGCGGGAAAGGGTTGAAGTCGCATTTGGACCGGAGCTGATGGGATGAATGGGGGGTGGTTATTGTTTTGTTGAGCAGCTTTTTGTGATAAACCTTCTCAGTAATGAAGATTCTAGCATCCATTTTAGCCCTCTTGTTTGTCTGCGCTCCTCTGTCCCGTGCAGCCGACGGGTTTACTACGATTTTTGACGGCAAGGACCTGTCGAAGATCAAGACGGCCGGTAACTGGAAGATCCAGAAAGATGGCTCACTTTACCTGGAGCCGAGGCCCGGCGAGAAGGGCTGGTCGCGTTACGGGTCCTACCTGTGGCTCAAGGAGGATTACAAGGACTTCGTGTTCGACTTTGAGTATAAGCACGAGAAAGGTGGAAATTCAGGCCTCTATTTCAGGATTTACGATGAGACCGATCCGACTGTGCACGGCTTTGAGGTGCAGATTCTTGATTGCTTCGGAAAGAAGAAACTCGGCCAGCATGACCTTGGAGGAGTGATCCAGACTGCCGGCCCGCTGGCTAATGGCTCTAAGCCCGCTGGTGAATGGAATCGCATGGTGGTGACAATGAAGGAAAGCAGATTGAGCGTGGTCCTGAACGGCAAGACGGTGCAGGACAAGCTGGATCTGGCCGCCAGTAAACCGAAGAACAAGAAGTTGGCGGATTCAGGAAAGATCGCCATTCAGGACCACGGCCAGAAGTTCTGGGTGCGCAACCTGAAGGTCAAGAGCCTATAGTTGAGGCTCCTCTGCCGCCACCCATGAGCAAGAACCTGCCTGTTGGAACTTCTAGATTTCCTTTTCGGAACTTAAGGGTAATCTTGTAGGATTTTCCCTCCTCAGGAGTGAACATGGTCTTGGGGGTAGGGATTCTTCCAAGTAATGAGCCGCCGTCGGTCTCGGAATCATGCGTCCACTTAACGACTACTCTCAGGTCTGATCTCAAAGATCATCTGAGCTTCAATGCCAGTTGTGGAATGTTCCGCCTTAACTCGGTAAACACCGGCTGATTCGGAATAGCTGACAGGTAACTCAAACTCAAAATGATCGCCCTTGAAGATAATGTTCTTCCTGAAACATTCGACCTCCCTGTCACCCGGCGTATAAACACGAATGTGCGCGACCTGCCCCATGTCGGCAGACTTTTCAGTAGGATCTGCAGCGAAACTGACCGTTCCAGTGACACGAAGAATTTCGCCGGGGAACACTTGCATCTTTGACGGAGTAATCTTCATGCTCACGGGTTGTGCCGGGAGTAACGCAAAAAATTTAGGGTGCATATCCAAGTTGATTTTCGCAGTACGAGTATGGCCGATGTATTTTTTCTCGCGTACGTTCCAAAGGTGATATTTCTGGTCAAGATGAAGGGTTGTAGGCGCTTCGGTTTGGCCGTCGCTTTCCTCATGGCGCATCATCCCGACATACATCGCCGAGCCTTGAAGATATATCGGCATAAGAGTATCGCGTCGGGGACGATTGTTTTCATCAATTAACTCAATGGGTGTAATTATGCCCGAATAATTTTTTAGGAGCGCCACGATTTCATCCGAGCCGGCGCGGTCACCTCGGGCCATACGCTTCAGGTATCCGCAGATTTGTTCAGGAGCATAAGCGGCGTGGCCTTTTCCAATTGAGATGACATGAGGCTTGTTGGTGACGGGGAACAGGTCAGCGAGTCTTGACTGATCCAACGGTCGACCAAATCGAGAATAGATACCCGGGGTATTGTCGGCGATGACCAAACCACCATTTTTCACGAACCGGCGAATCGCTTCGGCCTCTTCAGTAGACATCGCCTTTGAATAGGGTAGAATCAAAGCCTTGAAACCACTCTTCTCAAGGTCGCCGTTAATCACATCCTCGGGTGCTACGAATGTCCCTCGGATACGGATTGATTTCAGTAACGCGAGGCAATCATGATGGGCCCCATCCGAATAAGAAACATTGTAGAGCCAAGTGCCGGAAAAGGGGTGTTTTTCCGTGGTTCGGGCATCGATGTTTTTGCCGCCGGGTCGATTCAAGCGAGAAACATAATCATTCACGGGTGACCATAAAATAGCCACCGGTGAACGATGTGGCTTAGCAGTATTGGCCAGCTTACCAACGCCACGTTGCAGATACAGGACTTGATCACTGATATTTTTGAAGTAAGGCATAGGCTCAGAGAAATCTGGGGTGAAGCAGCTCATTCCGCCGAGAATTTCCTCGGGCAAAAAGTTTTCCCAGTCAAAGCCGCGGAATCCCATGAACAACATTTTCCAGGGTAACCGATGATTGCGCCGTGGTGTTCGAAAATCGGGCATCCAACGCAGGTTGGAACAGGCCCCAATCAGCCAACTGTTGTCCGAGGAGAAAGACTGTAGCAATTCCTGAGACATCATTCCGTGAAGTTCATCATTGTGCTGCTGCATGTTGTAAATCTTGCTCGATGTCATGTGATTCCGGAAACGTGAGAAGTCGAAATGATCGTGCCCAACACGGCCGGTCTTGGCATCGGGAGCCACACGGCGGAGCGCATCGGTCCAGTCGATGAACAGTTGCGTCCACATCCGCGACCGAATGAAGTGACGGAAGGCAACCCACCGCGGTTGCTGGCCTTTCTCCACCGCCTCTTTGCGCAAGATACCACGCACCTCGGTCCATTGTCTAAAACGCGTCCCCCACTCAGCATTCAGAACTTTCAGATCGTCACGATATTCCTTTCGACACCAGTCCTGAAAATTCCCTTCACAGAGCTTGCAAAAACAGGAGTTAGGGCTGTCGACTCCGGGCATCTCGCCGGATAAATAATTCTCCCCAGTCAACGTGTAGAACGGCGTCCCGAATTTAGCGGCCTTCTTGTAATTTTTGTCGATCCGATTTCGGAGCCAATCCGCCGTTAGGTTCCATGACCCTTGATTGTGCTTGTAGGGAAAATTTTTGGAATCCATCAACTGACCGGTGTCCGCCGTGTAACGCAGCATCCGGCTGACTTCCGAAAAGCAGCTCTCACTCAACTCCACATCCCATGGCCCTCGCGAAACCTTTGGGTTACCGTTTTGCCCCATATGCTCGGCAAACATCAGGTTGCGCAGGTTGTACCGCTCTACTGCCTCCAGTTCGTAATAATTACCGTAAATCAGATTCGAGAAATTGCCGTTGATTCCAAACGGCCGGATTCGATTGGCGTAAAGGCATCCTTTCCAGCTAGGACCGGGAGACGGACAGAAAGTCAACCCCCAATAAAATTCATCAAACTCCTTTTGTGGAATGCCCACCCAAACCTTGGCAGAATCAATCACTCCCTCATTATCGATGATAACTCCGTAAATGTCCCAGAGATTAGAAACCGGATTGGCTATCGGCACGGAAAATTTTCCACCGTCCTGACCGACTTTCAACTGAAGCGGGATTTTGAACACCATCCGTCCCCAGGTATCCACAACGCGAATCTCAGCACGTTGTTTGTCGGAGAGTGGCGCGGTGAATCGCACTTCGCCAGAAATGGTATCCACGCGGGCGTAATGATCCCGATCAGTCACCACCTTTACTACACGCATGGCATCTTCAATCCGAAACGCCCGCGATGCAAAATCCAGCACCTGCCCTTTGCTATTTAGAACCCGGAGCCCCACTAAATAATTTCCGCGGGGCAATGTGGGGATTGAGATTGCAGTTTGAGTGCCAGCTGTTTTCCCCTCGCTCACCGTCTGTCCGGAAGAGTCTCGGATGTCATAATTCAGTGTCACTCCATCGATCATTTTGCGGGTATCGGAAACTGAAAAGCGGACTTTCGCCTGGGGAAGGTCCTTGCGGGAAAATACCCGCTGAGGCGTTTTGAATTCATAACAAAACCGCATTTGCTCCGCGTTCACCGACTCGGTGAGTTTTGTGTCGGGGCCATTAAAGGTGATTTTCAAATCAACCGGGACATCTCTCTTCGCACTCCACCGGACGCATCGCCCAAGCAGGGCATAAAGATAATCGTAAACGACCTTGTCATATTTGAGTCGCGGGGTCAGAGAATCATCGGCATCCTGACGAGACAACTTGTTGTCAAAAAAATTTAGCGCTAGGACCCGGCCTCGTCCGTGCTGACTGGTAGTGATACACATCGGCATCTGCGCCTGAATTCTTCCCCCTTCCCGATAAGCCGGAATGTCGGTTCGAAGCTTTGCAAATTCGTCCGAAGACTTAAGAACCTTCAACGGAAGGAAATCGAAGGGTAGTCCCTTAATGATTCGTTTGCCGACCTCGGGATTCTTGTCGGTTTTAAACAGACCATTGTATTGTGAATCATCATCGGATACTTCCTCAAATGAACCCCGTCCTTCCTTGAACCGGTTCGGTGACACGTATACCAAGCCCGTCCCTCGCGAAACATGATCCAAAATTTGTTTACGAAAGGCATCCGGAATCACTTCCCACGACACCTTTCCGATCACGATGACATCGTAATGTTTGCTGAAATTCAGCCGCTCCTCTGCCAACCGATTCAGCGCGTTTGCCTCCTTGCCGTGCAGGGTTGATGCCGTGTCTCCTGTAGAATAACCCTTCTCCCATACCGAGCGCCCGGCATTCATTATCACTGTGTATTGAATGTCCAAACGTTGAGCTAATTCCACCACCTCCCGTGAATTGGAATACGGGACGAGAAACAAAACCTTTAACGCTCCTCTTGGTAAAGGCTTTGCCCATTCGACATGGGCTGTCTTCCACTTTCCTGGCAGCCGATCGTAAGGTTGATTCGGATCCCCATGAGGAGGCAATGCCCACACCTGCCCTATGAAAAAAGTGATTAAAACAAGTAAGACTGCTACTGCTAGTAATTTGCTTTTGGCGAGAGGGCCTTGATGTCGCCTTTGGACCGGAACGGAGAGGCGAGAAAGGGGAGTAATTCTGCCGGAACCGGGAGACCTAAGCGCGATTTTCATGGCTTGAGAGCGTAGATTCCCGGCCCGCGTAGCCAAGATATTTCTGGCAGCGGTGTTTTAGGTCACCGAGCTTCTTGCCTGTTAGCTGCCCTCGAGAATCAGGATGACTGCTAAGAATTTGCTTTTGGCGGGAGGGCCTTGATGTCGTCTTTGGACCGGAACGGAGAGGAGATCAGGGTGTGGTTAATCTGAAGTAGTTCTCCAAAATTTCGGTCACCGAGAACACCATTTCGCGATTTCCTTGAGAACCGGGAACGTTTTGCCACGAGTCGGTGGTCAGACTCGTCGAGTGTTGCAGAACCGCGTCTGTATTCTCCCAGCTTAACGTGACCCTGCCATTGACGGGGCCGTTAATCGTAATTGCTCCCAGGTCGGAGGGAAGAATCTCAGGCTCGCGCACCATATCGCCGAACTGGTCGACCGGCAGGGGGTAGCTTCCAGTCTCGCGGATATAGCGGATGTGATTGTTTTGGAAATCGGATTCGTTATCCTCACCATTGATGGAAAACTTGTATTCGACCCTCTTTGATTGGCCCGTGAAGGCCTGGGTTTTGATGCTGTAGATTCCATCCCCTGCCACGGCATCTCCTGATTCCACACTCCCATCGTCGAGGAGCTCGAACTCATCTGTTGGGAACGGCCATTCCCACCAGGTGAATCCGGAAAATTCACCATTGATGTAGACCCTATCCGTTTCCAAATTGAAGGGAGTTCCATTCAAGGCTAGAGCGTTGTTCATGTCGACAGAGATGACGATCTTAGTGTCCTCGGTGAGATTAGAATCAGGTCCAACATCGTTGAAGTAGCGGGCGGGAAGGATTTGGGGGGGCTGTTGGGCCAGGACAAATGTCCGGTTACTGCCGTTCTCCCACTGTCCGCCGTTGTAGACGTATTTGTATTCGACGGTGGCACCGGGAGCGATGGAGTTGATGGTGGTCGTTCCGGCGTAGATTGGCGATCCCTCCGAGATGGGCTCAAGTTCGAATCCGGCCGCCCAGCTATTGAACGCACCTCGCGCCTCCAACAAATCGAATTCAGGAAGGAAGAGTCCGTCTTGAAGGAGTAGGGCCATATTGACCTGAAAAGTGACTTCGATTCCTCCGCCAGGATTGGTATCGAGATCATCGAAGAAGACGGTCTCGAGAATCTGTCCTCCAGTCTGATAGCTAAACCTGCGATTACCGTTTTCGCCTGTGCCAACGTTGCTCTCCCAAATGTCTCCGGAGGCAGCGCTGCCGATAAAGAACTTGTAGTCAACCTGAGCTCCGTCCGCCTCAAAAATATCGATCTTGGCTTGGTAGATAGAGTTATTGCCAGCCACCATGGTTAAGTCGGTGCCGCCCCAACCATTGAAGGGTCCTCGGACCTGAAGTAGATCGTTGCTAGGATCGTAGCGGCCAATCGCGATTTGAACCGACATGTCTACTCGGAAGGTAGTGGTCTGTGCTTCCGCGAGAACCGGAAAGAGGCTAATTAGCATAACAAAGGCGAGCTTAGAGAGGATGCATTGCATTTCATTAATGTAGTGATAGGGGAGAACGAGGGAAGAGAAAGTTCAGGGTATCACACTGCTAGGGAATTGTTTTTGGCGTAAGGCTTTTGAAGTTTCCTTTGGACCGGAGCGGATTGGGAAGAAAGGGGGAGGAGAGTAACAGGCGATGAAGTCGGGGGTTTTGAAAATCTCAAAGTTCCGTTTGATGGGGTGGTGGCGTTCCAAGTCATTTTCTGGAGGGAGAAGGGCCGATTAGTGTCCCAGTTACCAGCTGTGAGAACGGAGGAATTGGTGGTATTTTTAGAATTCGTATTGAGTCTTCTTCCCCGGATTGCATATGCTGCATTAAGAAACTGATGAAAATTCTATCTTGCACCCTGCTTAGCTTGTCTCTTTCGCTTGTCGCGATTGCTACTCCCAATTGGTCGAATCAACGCGGGCCCCACTTCAATGGAACCGCGGAAGAGGGGGTGAAGTTGCCCGCCAAGTTCTCACCGACTGAGAATGTGGTGTGGAAAGCGCAACTTCCGGGAAGCTCGGCTGCTACTCCGATCGTATGGGGTGACCATGTCTTTGTGACCGCGGCCGATCATGAGAAAGGAGAACTGCACGCCATCTGTCTTGATGCTTCCAACGGCAAGCCCCGTTGGTCAAAGGTTGTCGCAAAGGGAAGAGTGCATTTGGACGACCGCAGCGACTTCGCCTCTCCTTCGCCGGTCACCGACGGGAAGCGAGTCGCGTTCTTCTTCGGAAACGGGGACCTGATTGTCTACACCATGGATGGAAAGGAAGAGTGGCGCAAAAACCTCATTCCGAAAGGTGGCAAATACTTTGCGTTCCAATGGACTTTCTCTACCAGCCCTATTCTTTCGGGCGATAATCTCATCATGCAGATTTTGCAACGTGACGTTCCGTTTCATTACGGTGGGATGTCACGCGGACCTGAGGGAGCGACTCAGATACCGTCCTACCTTGTTGCCTTTGATTTTGCGACCGGAAAGCGGAGTTGGAAGGCTGACCGTCCGGGTGATGCGGTGGCCGAGTCGCTCGAGGCCTTCACCTCTCCGGTTCTCAGTCGGACCGCCGATAACGGTGGAGACCTTCAGCTTCTCGTGGCTGGTGGTGATGCTCTTACCGGTCACGATCCTAAAAATGGAAAGGAACTCTGGCGATGGGGGACTTGGAACCCTACGAAAATCGGACACTGGCGACTGGTGCCTTCTCCGGTTGCAGGAAGCGGCGTTGCCTTAGTCTGTGCTCCCAAAAAGAGCCCGGTCTATGCTGTCGACATGAAGACCGGGAAGTTGCTGTGGAAAAGCGAGGACCCCGAAGTGTCTTCCGATGTTTGCACTCCGCTTTACCACGATGGCTATTTCTACGTTCTCAACGGGGAGTATAAGGATAAACGGATTTCCTGTATCGAGCCAAGGAGCGGAAAAGTTTTGTGGACCGGCACGATTGGAACACGGGCTAAAATCGAGGCCTCGCCAACCCTTGGCGATGGTAAAATCTATTTCCAGGACCACAACGGACAGGTGTTTGTTGTGGCGGCGGATCCCAAGAAGTTTTCCCTCCTGCACCAAGTTCAATTTGGCGACCGCACCGTGCGCGACCAACGTTGCAGCCTTGCCTTGGCGAACAACCGGGTGTTTCTCCGTAGCCAGAAGACACTCTATTGCTTTGGGGAATAGATTACTTACTGCTAGGCAACTGCTTTTGGCGGGAGGGCCTTGAAGTTGTCTTTGGACTGGAGTTAGTGAGGAGAAAGGAGGTTGAATCCTCGACCGTTTCGGCAGCTCTAAACTAGGGCCCGCTTTCCGATACCCTGAAGAAGAGTTTCTAAGCGTTCTGGAGGCTCAAGTGATCATTGAAGAATGGCGCCTCTTATACAATCGAGTGCATCCCCACAGTAAATGGGGCTTTCAAAGTCCTGATCAATTTGCACAGAGCATTTCAAGGCCTGAGCCTAACATTCAAAGTGGCCCAGAAATGGTGACCTGATCAGGCATCAATCTTCGGTCCGCGAGCGATGTTCACCTTTCGTTTGCCGGGGGGCGGCCAACGACTTTTGAATTGTCCAAAGTAAAGTTACTAATGCGGGATCCAAATCTTGAATGCCGACCCGTCCCGGGAAATAAATGTTACTTCCTGCGACGTCGAGTGAGGGCGAGGCCGCCAAGAATAAGCATCACTCCGGTGGAGGGTTCGGGAATTGACGTTGGGGTGACATCCCCAAAGGTGTTGCCCATTCGGATCTCATCAAACATGGAAGAGCCAGTATCCCAAAGACTCAGGGTATCCCAAGTTGTTTGGTCGAAATCTCCTGAGATGGTGGCAATCGCAGTGCTCTCGTTTGGCTCCGCTCCGCCGAGGGATGACAGGTTGAAGAGAAACATCTCGTCGGCGGTGCCAGAGGGGTTCCAGTTAATCTTTCCAACGATCAACGATGTTTCGTGATGGGTGTCTCCGGCCGTAAATGCGGGAAGGTATGAGCCATCGACAATTGTTGATGCATCTGATCCGAGGAAGGCTGCTGCATTGGGGCTACCGGTGCCGGATCCGCCACCACTCTTAGTGTAGGTGACCCCAAAACCTTCACCAGCAGCGGCAAGTCGGAGTTCCGGCGCAGGACGTGTGACTTGGCGTTCGGTTCCAATAATCAGGCTACCGAATTTGTTGCCATTCGGGGCTGACGTTAGCATGCTGAACCACATTGAAGTGCCGTTTCCGGTAAGCGCTGACAAATCGACTGGTCGTTCAATGACGCGTTGGCCCGCTGTCCCGAACCGAGAAGCGGCGGAGCCAGTTGTAGAAAGTCCGGAATAAGTTAAACCACCATTGGCATCGACAAACGTTCCGGGCTTCCCGGGGGCAAAATTGGTGCCGGCGACCCATCTTCTGCCACCGAAGCTATCTGGAGAGGAGGCCCACGGTCCGGAGAACCCGGTTCCACCGTTCAGGGTGTCGATTGCGGTATTCGGGGTGTAGTCAAATTGCTCCTCAAAGACGAGCGCAGCACTCGCGGAACCTACAGAAAGTGCGATACTGAGGTAGGTGAGAGGTGTTCGTAATGGCTTAATCGAATACATGGTGCTATAATTTGGTTTGAGATTTCCTAGCTGAAGATAACAGCGCCGTCAGACTTTCCGGATGAAAGAGTAGGCGGCTTGGGGCTTAAATAGACTCGAAAAGTAGAAAAAAACAGCACTTTGAGTCAATGTTTTATTTACTGCTAGGCAACTGCTTTTGGCGGGAGGGCCTTGAAGTTGTCTTTGGACTGGAGTTAGTGAGGAGAAAGGAGGTTGAATCCTCGACCGTTTCGGCAGCTCTAAACTAGGGCCCGCTTTCCGATACCCTGAAGAAGAGTTTCCGCGCATCCGGAGCCGGGTTGGAAAAGGTCAGGCTCGTGGTGTCACCGGCGGAAGCCACACTGTCATCGACATCCCAAACGAAATTCAATATCTTGTCGTCAGAGTAGAGCACGGCATAGGTCCTGTTGGGTCTTGATGTCCAAGTGAGGGTTATTTGTTCACTCGCCTTGTCATAACTGATCTCGGTGATGGCGAGGGTGAAGACTGTTTCTGGAACCCCATAGATCTGAATATGGCCCAAGAGGGCGGGCCCGTTAGCGTCGTCATACCTAGAATCAATATCAATGGCGATATATCGGACACTGTTGTTCCCGGTCGCATCAAGGACAAGTTGCGGATCAACCAGTTGGTCTTGGGCAAGAGCCGTTCCCCCAGGTCCCTGATCCAAATCACCGTCAAATACGCTTGTCCAACTGGGGTCCGTAAAATACTCCCCCAATCCCTCGTCCGGCGAAGGCAGAACAGCGTCTGCGCTTGCCACATACATCGACATATTTTTGGTGTTCCAACCCATCAACCCATCAACCCATCAAGCCAGCGTCGCCA
>Ga0315322_10003089_pt1 | contig 12908 bp, 11 predicted proteins | sample M110021515metaG_FD_203461 | JGI IMG/M metagenome (GOLD analysis project Ga0315322, IMG submission 203461) | Ammonia-oxidizing marine archaeal communities from Monterey Bay, California, United States - M1 100m 21515 | ecosystem: Environmental > Aquatic > Marine > Intertidal zone | place: USA... | reverse complement strand
AGGCAGGTCCTTGACCGACTCGAGGCTCAAGACCCAACCGACTCTGAGATGACCGAAGGTCTGTGTGACCTGAGCGGCTCTGGGATGGTCTTTCCAGTGGATCATGGTCACTACCAAGTGGCGGTTGCGTTCACAGCGATTAGTCCGGTCGATCAAGAATCGATCGTTCGTTACAACTTTCAGGTGGAGCGCTCACGGCGGCGCAAAGCGGTTGAGGGTGAAGGTCAGCACACTGAGTTCAGCGGCGAGATGCCCGCATTGACCCTCAGCGAGAGCAAGGATTTAGCGCGCTGCCCGCTGCAAGTAGGTGACTTCGTGGAGCTGTCCTTGACGCTTCCGCTCGAGGTGCCCGCTGAGATCCGTGTGGTCGCCAGAGTGGTCCGTTTAGAATCTGGCGATAATGACTGACCCTCTGAGAAGTTATCGCTTATGAAACTCGATCATTTGGGCATCGCCGTGCCCGATCTAGAGGCAGCGCTTGAGTTTTGGCGCGACGCGCTGGGGCTGGAGCTCGTCGATATTGAGGTGGTGGAGTCAGAGGGTGTTCGAACGGCATTTTTGCCGGTCGGAGACGCCAGCATTGAACTGCTGGAACCGATGGATGAGACGGGTGTGATCGCTCGGCATATCGAGCGCCGCGGCCCAGGAATCCATCATATTTGTATGAAGGTCGATGGCTTACAAGAGCACCTCGATGACCTCGAAGGTGCCGGTGTGCGTTTGGTCGATCGTCAGCCCCGACCTGGGGCGCATGGAAAAAATGTAGCCTTTATTCACCCCAAATCAACTGGTGGGGTGTTGTTGGAACTCGCCGAGCCTGGAGACAAGGCATGACCCGTGGTCTAAGTTTATGTGTTCTTTTTGTTGCCGCACCGGGCTTTGCCCAAGAAGCAGATCAGCCTGCCGAGCCTGCAAAGGCAGAAGCTGTTGCGGGGGATGCTGCCGCAGAGGCGGCGCCTGTCGAGGCGAACGAGGAGTCTCCTAAGGAAGCCGAAGCTGCAGCCCCGAAAGCGGCTGCAGCGAAACCCGCGCAAGACGCCATCGACCTTGAGCGGCTCAAAAGCGAGCTCAAGCTTGAGCTGCTCGAAGAGTTGTCGGCAGGTCGCAGTCAGGGCGCTGGGGTTCCAGCCGACTGGGAAGAAAAGACGCTCAAAGAGTCGATCAAACCCGCCCTGCGGACCCTCGAGCTCAAAGGGTATTTTCGGACGCGTATGGATTACATGCGAAATCTAGATCTTGGCACGGCGCAGTTCAATCGGACGCGTGGGGGCTGGGATGGATCGTCGAATGTACCGCCTGCCTTATTTTGGGACGGCGACAGCGTCTCTGAGCTCTCGTCAGCGAACATGCGACTTCGTTTGGATCCGACCTTGAACTTGAGTGAGACGGTCCAGATCCACAGTCGAGTCGATGTCTTTGACAACGTTATGATGGGCGCGACGCCAGATTCGTTCCCTGGGTTGATCGACAATCCGTCGTCCCCGCTGTCTTTGTTCTCCGCTTCGTCGAACCCACCGCAAGCTGGAGTTAACGGCCCCTGGAGCAGCCTGGTCGTTAAGCGAGTCTATGGCGATGTCTTGTTGCCTGTAGGCCGTTTGCGATTTGGCCGTATGGGCTCCAACTTTGGTCTGGGTTTGCTGTCAAACGGTGGCGACGCCGATCAAGCCGATTCGGGCGACAACGCCGATCGGATCATGTTCTTGACCAAGCTGAGCGGTCACATTGTCGGCTTGGGTTGGGACTTCGCTGCGGAGGGACCCTTTGGAGCAGGCGGCGGTAACGGCGCAGCCCAACCTTATCGATCCGGCGAGGGGCGTCAGTTCTACGACCTGGCGCAGCGCGATGACGTCGAGCAATACGTGGCGGTGGTGGCGAAGGCCGATCGCGGCGAAGCGCTCAAGCGTCTCTTGTCTGAAGGCAAGACCAGCACCAACTATGGCGCCTACGTGGTCTATCGTACTCAGGCTAAGGACTTTCCTACCGAATGGTATGGATCCAACTATCAGGGCTCGTTCCCGATTCAGGTTCCTACCGAGGACGGTGGACGCGAGCCGCTTGGCGCCGTCAGTCGTGACGCCCAAGCGACCATCGCAAGCCTCTGGTTTAGACGTCAAAACAATCGCTACCGTGTCGAAGCCGAGGCGGTCACGATCCAAGGCTCAGTGGGCTCATTCGCCACCAAGGCCGAAGACATTGGCAACCCTGCCGTTGAGGACATTGAAATCTCGCAGCTTGGCGTGGCTTTAGAGTCTGAATACAAGCTCGCTAAAGACAAGCTCACGGTGGGTCTTAATGCCGGCTACGCTAGCGGCGATGATTACCCTCGCTGGGGCTTGCGTCCCGGCACCGGTCAGGTCGCCGCTGGTGATCGTGAGACCGGCGACACCCGCCAGTTTGGCTGCCCAGTCGCCAGCGAAACCAACACGGCAAACCCCTGCTCTGCAGCGCTTGATAAGACCATTAGCAACTTCCGCTTTGACCCGTCTTATCGGGTCGATCAGATCCTCTTTCGTGAGGTCATTGGTGGGGTGACCGACGCTTGGTACGTCAAGCCTCACGTCGCTTATGCGCTGAACTCCTCCGCTCAGATCAAAGCGGCGGCGATCTACGGCCAAGCGGTTCACGCCCAGAGCACACCAGGCGGCGAGACACCGCTGGGTCTCGAGTTTGACCTAGGTTTAGATTTGAAGCTCAAAAACCGTCTCGGGTTTGCGCTTGATTATGCGCTGCTCTTTCCCATGGCTGGTTTGAATTACGTGATCCCTCAAGGCAGCACCGTGACCGCGAGCACCGCTCAGCGCGTGATGGGTACCTTGATGCTGCGCTTCTGATCGGGAGCCGGTCGTGAGTCAGTACAGTTGGGGTGGGCGATTTGCTGAGGGTATGGACGCCCTGGTCTCACGATTCAACGCCTCGGTTCGTTTCGATCAGCGGCTCGCTAAGCATGACTTAGCGGGCTCGCGAGCGCACGCTCAAATGCTTCAGGTCCAAGGCTTGATCAGTGATGATGAGCTCAGCTCCATCGAGCAGGGTTTGACGATGATTGAAGCGCGGATTGAGGCGGGTGACTTTCCTTGGAGCGATGAGCTCGAAGATGTTCATATGAACATCGAGGCGGTCTTGGTTGAGACCATCGGCGCGGCGGGCAAGAAGCTGCACACCGCTCGGTCGCGCAACGACCAAGTGGCGACCGATATGCGCTTATGGATTAATGAGGCGGGCGCAGAGCTTATTGCTGCGCTTGCGACGCTGCGTTCAGCCTTGATCGATCGAGCTCAAGAGCATCAGGCGGTGCTGTTGCCTGGCTATACGCATTTGCAGCGCGCGCAGCCGGTCCGGCTCAGTCATCACCTGCTCGCTCACGAGGCACATCTAGCGCGTGACGCGGGGCGTCTTAAAGACGCTCTGGCGCGTCAGAATTATTCGCCGCTCGGCAGCGGAGCCCTTGGCGGAACGCCTCATCCCATCGATCGCCAATACGTCGCCGACACACTGGGTTTTGATGGGGTCACACAAAACAGTCTGGATGCGGTGGGCGCGCGTGATCATATGCTCGAGCTGCTGGCAGCCTGCGCGATTGCGCAAATCGGTATGAGCCGGCTGGCTGAAGAGCTTGTCTTGTGGTCGAGCCAAGAGTTTGGATTTTGCACCTTATCCGATGCGTATTGCACCGGCTCATCGATGATGCCGCAAAAGAAAAATCCGGATATGCCAGAGCTGGTGCGCGGTAAAGCGGGTCGGGTGTTGGGTAGTTTTGTAGCCTTGGCGACCGTCGTTAAGGCGCTGCCGCTAGCGTACAACAAAGACCTACAAGAGGACAAAGAGCCGTTATTTGATGCGGTGGACACCTTACGCGACTGCGCCACGGTGATGGCTGGGACCATCGCCACCGCCACCTTCCACGCCGACCGGATGGAAGCTGCGCTGCGCGACGGGTACGTCGAAGCCACTGAGCTTGCTGATCTGCTGGTTGAGCAGGGCGTTGCCTTTCGTGAGGCGCACCATCGAGTGGGCGATTTAGTTGGCGATTTAGCGACTCATGGACAGCGTTTGGTCGATGCCACGGATGAGCAGCTTACGACCCACCTTCAGCTTCCGGTCGCGCTGGTTCGAGACCGCTTTGATCTCGAGGCGATGGTTGAGCGCCGCGATCAACCTGGAAGCCCCGCTCAAAGTCGAGTTCGACAAGCCCTCGAGCACGCTCGTGCGCGTCTGGCTAACCCATGAGGATCGGCTGGCTGCTGATGAGTTTGATCGCAGCCTGTGGCGTTAAGGGTCCGCCTATGCCACCGCTAGGGGCGCCGGCGACGCCTTCGCAAAACCTGGAGAGTAACGATGTTGAGCGCACAGAGCCTTGAGGGCACGTACACGGCGTTGATCACGCCTTTTACCGAAGACGGCCAAGTCGACTTTCAGGCTTTTTCGTCTTTGGTTGAGCGTCAAATCGAAGCTGGAATTGATGGCTTAGTACCCTGCGGAACCACCGGCGAGTCAGCGACGATGGCGCCCGCAGAGCAAGCCGCGGTCATTGCGGTTTGTGTCGAGGTCGCCGCTGGACGAGTGCCGGTGATCGCTGGGGTCGGTTCGATGAGCACCTCGGTGAGCGCTACGCTCGCCGCTGGCGCTAGCGCCGCTGGCGTCGATGGTCTGTTGTTGGTGACGCCGCCCTACAACAAGCCACCTAGGGCTGGCTTGGTGGCGCATTTTCAGGTGGTCGCCGAGGCTGGCGGTGGAAAGCCTTTGATCTTTTATAATGTCCCCGGACGCACCGCGTACGATGCAGGCGTTGAAGACATCCAAGCGGTCGTTCAGGCGGTCCCGAGCGTCGTCGCGGTCAAAGAGGCGACCGGTAGCATCGAGAGAGCGACCCAGCTCAAAGAGACTTTTGAACACAGCCTCGCCCTTTTGAGCGGCGATGATTTTAGCCTCTTACCCTTTTATTCGGTCGGCGGGCGCGGCGCGATCTCGGTGGTGAGTAATATTTTACCGCGAACGACCGCCTCAATCTATCGATCCTTCAAAGCTGGTGACGTTGACGCAGCGCGAGCGGCCTTCGCTGAGATTCGCCCCTTATCGGCTGAGCTCTTTGCCAGCACCAACCCGATCCCGGTGAAAATGGCAGCGTCGGCTTTGGGCTGGTGTGAACCCAATTTCCGACTACCGCTCGTTCCCTTAGATCATGGCGATTACAACGCCTTGTGTTCGGTGCTCGAGACCTGCGAGGAGCTTCGATGATTCGTCTGGGAATTCACGGCGCCTCGGGGCGTATGGGCCGAGCCGTTGAGGGTTTAGTTGACGAACGCTTTGAGGTGGTCGCCAGGCTCGACGCGGACAGCGACGCAGCAGCCTACCATTCGGCGTTAGCGGCTTGTGATCTAGTGATTGATTTCAGCACGGCGGCGGCGATGGACGCCTTGCTCAGTGCCTTGGACGCCACACCGACGGCCTTGGTGTCTGGAACCACCGGTATGAGCGACGCCCAGATGCGTCAGCTGCACAGTTTAGCCGAGCGGGTGCCCGTTTTGTGGGCCTCGAACATGAGCTTGGGGGTGACCGTGCTCAAGTCTTTGGTTGCGCAAGCCTCAAGGCAGCTCGCAGACTGGGACCTAGAGCTTGTCGAGACGCACCACCGACACAAGATCGATGCGCCCTCAGGCACCGCCTTGACCCTCGCCCAAGCGGCCGCCGATGAGCGCCCGGGCAGCAGCGTCGTGTGCGGGCGAGCAGGCGAAGGCCGACGGCACCCCGGCCAAATTGGGGTGCAGGCTTTACGCGGTGGCTCGGTCGTTGGTCACCATGAGGTCCATCTGTTCGGTCACGCAGAGCAGATCACCTTGGCGCATCGAGCCGAGAGCCGAGATCAGTTCGCTCGCGGGGCTCTGCGCGCCGCCTACTGGCTGTCTGGGCGTGAGCCTGGTTGGTATCGCCTCGAACAGGTCTTAGGCCTGTGACAGGTATTTACCTCGGTCTTGGTGGAAACCAAGGAGATGTCGCGAGTAACTTCCGCAGCGCGCTAAGCGATTTAGAGCGTAACGGTTGGTGTACTCTGGTGCGAGTGAGCAGCCTTTGGGGCTCGCCTTCTTGGGGCTTTGAAGGCCCAGACTTTCTTAATGCGGTCGCCGAGATCCAAACCGATCACCCCCCTCAGCGTCTGTTGGCGGCCTTGCTCGATTTCGAATTACAATGCGGTCGGCAGCGCCAGCAGGGCATGTCGAGCCGCCCCATTGATTTGGATTTGTTGGTCTGGGGAGACCGACAGATTGATGAGCCCGGCTTGACCTTGCCTCACCCTGGGACGCCGACTCGGCGCTTTGTGCTGGAGCCTTTGTATGAGCTCGAGTCAGGGCTGGTCTTGCCGGGGCTCGGTCGCATTGAGGATCACATCAAAACACAGCGCCGCGCAGACCCCCAGGTCTGGAAAGACCAAGCCGGTGACCGTTGGCTGAACTCAGCCCATGTGGCGCATCAAGTCAGCCTCTAAGGGCAGGCGCGCCACTCGGGGTCGCTGTCTTCAGCGTCGCAGGTGCCCGATTCGCCGCATGAACTGCTCAAGCAGTGATCGTCGTCTTCGCAGGGCTCTCCCATGCCGACCTTAGCCACGCAGGTGCCTTCGTTTTGTTCGTTCATCTCGCAGTTCGCGGTGGGGACACAGCCCGTCATAATGTAAGCCTGACCGTCCAACACCATGCAGCGCTCGCCAGCCATTTTCGCCGAGGTGCACTGGGTCATGCCACCGCCGGTGTGAATCGGGCAGACCAGGTCGCCTTCGCACAACACGCCGTTCGAACCGCAGGCATCGCCCGCTTGTGAGGTAAATTGAGCCTCGGTGCACGTATCGTTAACGCAGATAAAGTTGTTCATCAGGTCGCAGGTCGAGACGAGGTCCGTTCCGCCTTCGGCGTCACAGGTCGTCCCGGCGCCGCCTGCGTTTGACTCGTCGTCTTCGGCGCACAGGTCGTTTTCATCGCAGTCGAGACCGGGGCCGCAGTCTGCTTCTTCGCAGGACTCGCCTAAGCCCGCATCAGGAATGACCGGTCGGACGCTGCAAACACCGCACTGGGCCTCTTCAGCGCTGCAGGACCCTTGGCCGTCTCCGTCGACGCACTCTTCATCGATAAAGCATCCTCCGCCCGCTTCGACGGTGCCCTCAAACATTCGGCCGCAGGCGCCATCACCTAGGTCGGCTTGGCACGAAGCGCCGCTAATGATGGTTCGACAAGCTGCGTATTCGTCCGTGTTGAACACGATCGTCTCAGCCTCCAGCGCAGCTTGCATACGATTGATGCTTGCCCCAGGTCCGTTCATCATCTGTTCGCACGTCGCGTCATCCAAGGTCTCGATGCCGTAACTCTTCCCGATGGCGCTGTACGCTCGGCTGGATTGGCAGCGAACGATCCAACCGCAGACTAAACCGGTCAGCGAATCTGCGATCTGGCTGGGGGTGCTCACTGAGCCGCCGCCATTACCACCACCACCACCGCCGCCGCCGCCGCTGTTTGCGCTGGGCGGGCCACAAGCGATCAAAGCAAAGCTAGATAAGGCGATCAGTAGGTGTCGATTCATGGATAAGCTCCTTGCGTGGGCGAGAAGCTAGTCTGGACCTAGGCGCTCGGCAAGCCCTACAGCGAGCAAAGCGCTTTAGCGTAGCGAGCCGTGTTTGCCGCGAAACGAATCGTAGTCGCCGGGATAATCGACCATTCCTTTTGGGGTCAACGCCCAGATCCGAGTCGCAAAAGCGCTGATCAAATCTTGGTTGTGCGTTGCGACGATGCAGGTGCCCTTAAATGCGGCGAGTCCCTCACCGAGCGCGCTGATGCTCTCGAGGTCCAAGTGATTGGTTGGCTCGTCTAAGAACAGCAGATTGTGCTGCAAAAGCATCAATTCCGAAAAGAGCAGTCGAGCGCGCTCACCGCCGCTAAGGTGATCGGTCTTTTTAAAGCACTCTTCGCGGCCAAAGAGCATCTGCCCAAGGCATCCACGGACGGTCTCTTGGCTCTCTGCTGGTCGTTTGTTGTGCAGCCACTCGAGCAAGCTTGAGCCCGGCTCGATGGCGCCAAAGTTGTCTTGAGCGTAGAATCCGAAGTTGACGTTGTGACCTAAGGTGACGCTGCCGCTGTTGGGTGCCAGCTGACCGGCTACCAGATTCAATAAGGCGGTTTTGCCGCTGCCGGATGGACCGACGATGGCGATGCGCTCATCACGTCCAATATGAAGACCAGCGTTCTTGAGCACGGTGATCGCAGGCTCGTGCGGACCGCGCTCAGGAAAAGCGAGCGACGCCTCTTCAATGCGGACCACGTCTTTGCCCGGCTGCTGTTCGACCTTGAACCGAATGAAGGGCTTTTGGATGTTCGACTTCTTAAGCTCGGTCGGCGTGAGCTTGGTGACTTGCCGTTCGCGACTCTTGACCTGGCTGGCTCGTGAGCCGGCTCGGAAGCGCTGAATAAAATCATTGAGCTGGTTGATTTTTTCAAGGCGCTGCTCTTGGTCAGCTTCCACCCGGCCGCGCACCGCCATCTTGGCTTCGACCATGTCGTCGTAGTTGCCCGGGTAAGGGATGATGGTTTCATAGTCGATGTCGGCGATGTGGGTGCAGACCTCATTGAGGAAGTGCCGATCGTGACTGATCACGATCAAGCTGCCTTGATAGCGGCATAAGAACCGCTTGAGCCAGTCGATGCAGTCGAGATCCAAATGGTTGGTCGGCTCATCCAGCAGGAGCACTTGTGGCTCACCAAATAGAGCCTGCGCCAGCAAGGCTCGGACCTTGATCGAGGCAGGAAGCTCACCCATCGTCGAATAATGCAGTTGGTCTTTGATCCCCAGGCCAGCGAGCAGCTCGCCGGCGTTGACCTCGGCCATGTACCCATCTTCCTCGGCGACGATCATCTCGAGCTCGGCTAAGCGTTCGCCGTCGGCTTCGGTGAGCTGATCTCCTTTGGCGTAAAGGACCTCTTTTTCTTGGTTAACCGCCCACAGGCGCTGGTTGCCCTGGACCACCGTATCCATGACCGTGTGCTCGTCAAAAGCGTGCTGGTCCTGACGCAAAATCCCGACCTTATCAGGGAGCCCTATGCGCCCTGAATCGGCCTCTTCATCGCCGGTTAGGATGCGCATAAAGGTGGATTTACCCGCTCCGTTTGGACCCGTCAGGCCGTAGCGCCTGCCCGGCGAAAAGGTCATGTTCACCTTCTCAAAAAGGGTCGTGGCTCCAAAGCCTTTGCTGACATCGGTTAAGTTGATCATTGGGCGGTTTCCAAACAACGTTTTCGGGGAGCGCCTAGCAAACCCTTCGCCCCCTTTCCATGAACAATTCTTCGCGCGTTGCGGTGCAATGTTTTCAGTCGCGCCCAAACGGCGTTATCGTCGTCGCCACGGACCTTGGTTATTGGAGGCTTTATGGGGCGCGCCCTTCTGATTTTCTCTTTGTGTGCTTGCGCAACACCGCAGGTTAAAAAAGGGGTTCCAGGGTTATCGAGTCGAACCTTGCTGATCAACGGCATGCCGCTATCGGTCACCCTCAACGAGCCAGCGCTGAGTAAGAGCGCTGTCGATAAACTCTTCAAGCAGCTGCAACGAGAAGCGACGCTGATCGACAACGCCTTCTTCGCGACGGGCTCGCTCGAGCTGATCAACAACCAGCTCGCCAAGGGTAAGGGGCCGATCGCTATTCAGCCGAGGACGGGCCGTATGATCGCTGATGCGATGCGCGGCTACGAGCTCACCGGCGGCGTTTTTGATCCGACGGTCGGACCGATCGTGAAAGCTTGGGTGGACATGCGCGGTGACCAGCCTGCGCCTAGCGCCATTCGAGAAGCCTTGACCCGAGTGGGCGCCGAGAAGCTTATTTTGAGCAGCGATTATAAGGTGCTCCGGACGCGTGTCTCAGGGATGCGCCTTGAGCCCGGCGGTTTGCGTGACGGCTGGGTGGTCAAACACATCTCAGAGATGCTCTCGTCCAGGCGCTTGGTGAACTACCTCATCAATTTCCGGGGTTCGTGTTGGTACGGTTCGGGCAATGGACCCAACGATCAACCGTGGCGCGTCTTAGTCAAAGATCACAACACCCAGCGCGCAGGTTTTGTGGCGTTGCAGAACCAGAGCTTGTCGGTGTCGGTGAGCTTGGTTCCTCGTCCTGATGGGCGCCCTGGGCGTAAGGGTCATATCGTTGATCCACGCAATGGCTTCTTGGTCAGCGAGAGCCGCAGCGTGGCGGCGCTGGCGCCGAGTCCGCTCGACGCTGAGATCCTGTCCACCGCTACGGTCGTTTTGGGTTCTCAGGCTGAGCGCGCGGTCAGCAGCATTGACGGCGGCAGCGTGCTGATCTTTTACGGCGAGAGCCGAAAGCCTTTGATCCTAGGCGTCTCACCCTCGTTCCAGCGCGTCAAAAGCTTGGATGAAGGGACCTATTTCCAGGCCGATCGAGCGTCGCGCTAAGCGCTTGTGCCTTTGCGACCCTTGCGCGTCGTTCGTGCACTTGCGAAGGGTCTGAGCATGCGAGCAGCGATTATTTTAGCAGCAGGGCAAGGAACGCGCATGAAGAGCGCGCTGCCTAAGGTTTTGCACCCTATTTTGAATCGGCCGATGGTCCAATGGGTCGTCGACGCCGCCCGGTCTGCCGGTGCCAGCCCTATCGTGGTGGTGGTCGGCTATGGCGCCGATGAGGTGCGCTCTCACTTTGCCGGACAAGATGACGTGGTGTTCGCGGTTCAAGAGCAGCAACTTGGAACCGGTGACGCCGTACGCGCGGGGCTCTCAGCGCTCCCTGATGCGGTCGACTCCGTCTTTGTGTTGTGCGGTGATGTCCCGCTGATCCCGCTCGATGAGATGAACGCCTTGGTGCGCCAGCAAGAAGGGCAGGCGCTGTCGGTGCTGACCTTTAAAGCGCCACCACCCCATGGCTACGGACGGATGCTTCGCCAAGGTGAGCAGCTGGTTGGTATTATCGAAGCCAAAGACGCAACATCTGAACAGCTCGCCATCGATGAATGCAATTCAGGAACCTACTGCTTTGACGCCGCGTTTTTACGCGCCAACATTGAGACCTTGGGCACCGATAATGTGCAAGGCGAGTTCTATCTGACCGATCTGGTCGCCGCCGCTTCGGGCTCGGCTAGAGGCGTCGTCGCCGCCGATCCAGCGCGCCTCGCCGGCGCCAACGATCGAGTGGACCTCGCCGCCTTGACCAAGCGCGCCCAAGGGCTCGTGAACGAGGCCTTGATGCGCCAAGGCGTGACCTTTGAAGACCCGGAGACGACCTGGGTCGATGCGGGAGTATCGATCGGTCCAGATACCGTGTTGTCGCCCGGCGTACGCCTTGCGGGCAAGACCGTGATCGGTTCGGGCTGTCGCCTGGGCCAAGGGGTCGTCGTTGAGGATTCGAGCGTCGCGGACGGCGCTCAGATTCACGCGTACTCAGTCCTTGAGTCTGCACGCGTCGAGGGCGCCTGCTCGGTCGGCCCCTTCGCGCGTCTGCGCCCAGGCGCCGAACTGCATGAGGGCGCTCGAGTCGGTAACTACGTCGAGGTCAAGAAGGCGACGCTAGGTAAAGGCGCTAAAGCTAATCATTTGGCGTATATTGGTGACGCTCAAGTGGGCGCGGGTGCCAACATCGGAGCGGGCACCATCACCTGCAACTATGACGGCGCCAACAAGCACCTCACGCAGATCGGCACCAACAGTTTTGTGGGCTCCAATTCGACCCTCGTGGCGCCGGTAGAGATCGAGGACAATGCGTATGTGGGCGCCGGCTCGATCGTGACTAGAACCGTGCCTGAAGGCGCCCTAGGCGTCGCCCGCTCCAAACAGCGAAACATCGAAGGCTGGGTGGCGCGAGCCGCTCCTAAGAAAGACAAATAAACTCATGTGCGGAATCGTTGGCTACATAGGGTCTGAATCGGCTGCTGAGGTTTTGGTCGAGGGTTTAAAGACCTTAGAATACCGTGGCTACGACTCGGCGGGCGTTGCGGTGATCGGCGCGGGCGGGCTGGATCGTCGTCGCGCTGAGGGCAAGCTCAAGAATTTGAGCAAGCGCTTACGCCAGGACCCGCTATCGGGCAGCCTCGGCATTGGTCACACACGCTGGGCAACCCATGGTCGCCCCAACGAGACCAACGCCCACCCGCATCGCTCAGGCACGGTGGCGGTGGTGCACAATGGCATCATCGAAAACTACGCCGAGCTGCGCACCGAGCTGCAAGCCGGCGGCGCGGTCTTTCACTCCGAGACCGACACCGAGGTGGTCGCCCACTTGGTGGCGTCCTTGCGGGCTCAGGGGATGGACTTAAAGACTGCCGTTGAGTCTGCGATCAAGCGCCTCGAGGGCGCCTATGCGATCGCCGTAGTCGATGAAGAATTCCCCGACGAGTTTGTCGCCGCTCGTTTAGCGAGCCCGCTGATTTTGGCGTTAGGCGATGGCGAGAACTTGGTGGCGAGCGACCTGCCGGCGGTGCTGCCTTACACTCGGGACGTGGTCTTTTTAGAAGAGGGCGACTTAGCCCATGTGCGCCGTGATGGCGTGAGCATCTACCACCAAGGTCAGGCGGTCGAGCGCGTCAGCAAACGCATCAACTGGTCGCCCGCCGCTGCCCAAAAGGGCGGCTACAAACACTTCATGCTCAAAGAGATTTTCGAGCAACCTCGAGCCATTGGCGATACCTTGAGCGGTCGCTTGGGCCCTAAAGGTCAGGTGCACTTAGAGCATTTTGACTTCGCTCGAGCCGAGGGCGTTGAGCACATCTCGCTCGTGGCTTGCGGTACCTCGTGGCACGCAGCTCTAGTTGGGCGCGATCTGATCGAGAACATCGCCGGGATCCCGGTCAGCGTTGAGTACGCTCATGAGTACCGTTATCGCCGCCATTTGATGGGTAAAGGCGACCTGGTGATCGGTATCTCACAAAGCGGTGAAA
>Ga0315322_10003088_pt1 | contig 12911 bp, 8 predicted proteins | sample M110021515metaG_FD_203461 | JGI IMG/M metagenome (GOLD analysis project Ga0315322, IMG submission 203461) | Ammonia-oxidizing marine archaeal communities from Monterey Bay, California, United States - M1 100m 21515 | ecosystem: Environmental > Aquatic > Marine > Intertidal zone | place: USA... | reverse complement strand
GACCAAAAATACTTAATGATGTATCAAACATCGATACCCGGGTTCAGTTCATGGGCACGCAAATGCAATTGCCTGTCATTCTTGCACCAATCGGTTCCTTGCAGGTCTTTAATCCAGAAGGCGGGGTAGCCGCTGCCATTGCAGCTGAACAGGCCGGTATCATGAGTATCGCGAGTTCTGTCTGTACCCCTGACATCGAGGAGATTGCAGATGCCTCTAACTCAGCCAAAATCTACCAACTTTATGTTCGAGGCGATGAGCAATGGCAGGACGAGATCATTAAGCGGGTCATCGATAGTGGCTATATCGGCTTCTGCTTGACTGTCGACACAGCAGTGGTGAGCCGCAGAGAGCGTGATATAGCCAAAGGGGTTATTCCGACTTCACCCGCTTCACCGGGTGATTTCAATTATCAAGCCAGACTGAATTGGAAAGATGTGGCGCGAATAAAAGAAAAACATGATATTCCACTAATTCTAAAAGGAATTAATCGAGCCGATGATGCTGAGAAGGCATTGGATTATGGCGTCGATGTCATCTACGTTTCAAACCATGGCGGACGTCAACTTGATCATGGCGCAGGTAGCCTTGATCTATTACCCGATATAGTGGAAGCCGTTGCAGGACGCGCGGAAATCGTCATCGACGGGGGATTCTATCGCGGCACAGACATTCTCAAGGCCATGGCCATGGGTGCTAATGCGGTTGGCCTCGGTAGACTGGAAGCCTGGGCACTCGCTGCAGGAGGGAGTGCCGCTTTAGTTCGTTGCCTGACCATCCTCAGGCACGAGATCGTTGAGTCGCTGGCACTCTGCGGTGTAACGGCTTTCAAGGACCTTGATAGCAGTTTTGTGGACGCCAGCCTCAATCCAAATGCATCCAGTCTGCAAAGTGCTTTTCCACTACTTGACCTCAGCAACGAGGGCTACTGAATTTAAGCGACTTTTAAGCCACGCTGCTACCTGTTTGGCTCACTTACCCCGGCGTAATCGATGAAACCGCTCAGCCAGGCGCAGGGCCCATTCCGGCTTGTGTTCTCGCCGATAGGCACCAGCAACAAACTTGTTCATTTCAGCGAAAGTGGGGTAGATATGAATGGTCGACAGAACCTGGTTAAGACCAATGCGGTTTTTCATTGCCAGGGTAAACTCACTGATAACCTCACCGGCATGACTACCAACGATGGTAACCCCCAAAATTTTATCCTTACCGGGTGACGTTAAAACCTTAACAAAGCCTTCTGTCTGCTGGTCAATCCGGGCCCTATCTAATTCCGAGAGTTCGAAAACAGTTACTTCAAAGGCGATATCCTGCTCTTTTGCCTCCTGCTCGTTGAGCCCAACTCGAGCCACTTCAGGCGATGTAAAAGTACAGGCAGGGATAACCGAATAATCCACCTTAAAGCGCCAGAAAATCCCAAACAACGCATTAACTGCTGCATACCAGGCCATGTGTGAAGCCGTATGGGTGAACTGATAAGGCCCAGCCACGTCCCCCACAGCGAACACATTGTCATATTGAGTGCGGAGATATTCATCTACCTTGATAGCACCATTATTAAGCAGCTCAATATCCAGAGCCTCCAGGCCAAAGCCCGTTGTTCTCGGCAATCGACCGAGCGCCAAGAGAACAGCATCAAAGGGTATCCTGGCCTGGCCCTCACCCTGACACACCAGGTGATCGCCGTTTTCACCCGACTCTACACGTAACGCCCGGTGGCCGGTTTTTATGTCAACGGCATCGGTGGCAAGGCTCTGCCTGATCCGCGCACTGACATCCACATCTTCTTTAACCAAAATGCGGTCAGCCTGCTCCACCAGCGTCACTTTACTTCCCAGACGCGCGAAAGCCTGAGAAAGCTCAACACCGATTGCACCGGCACCAATAACAACGAGCTTCGCTGGTAATTCGGTCAGATTCCAAATCGTCTCAGAGGTAAAACAACGATCTGACGGGAGTCCATCAATATCAATCCAGATCGGGGCCGCACCTGTGGCGACTACAATATTTCGGGTGGTAATCGTCTTGCCCTCTACCGCAACTTCAAACGGTGAAATTATCTCTGCATGCCCTGTCCTTACATCCACACCCATTGCTTGGTAGCGTTCAGCCGAATCATTCGGTTCGATCTGCTTTATAACAGCGCGGATCCTGGCCATAACATCGGGAAAATCAATCTTGGCTGAGTCAACCCGGATCCCAAATTCATCTGCCGAACCGATCTCTGCCATAAGATTAGCAGCCCGAATCAACGCCTTACTTGGCACGCAGCCCGTATTCAGGCAGTCACCCCCCATCTGGTTTTCCTCAATCAGGGTCACCTTGGCATTGACCGTGGCACCGATCAACGCAGATACAAGGCCCCCAGAACCGGCTCCGATTACAACGATATCGTTATCAAATTCCCTGGGACGATGAAACCGCAATCGCAATTTACGTTTCCTGAACATCTCGACAAGACGTTTTGTAACAATCGGGAAAACCGCCAACAACAGCAATGCTGACAATAATTCAATGGATAAAATGTCTTCAAAAGAATCCAACCGCGCTAATTCCTGTCCTGCATTAACATAGATAAAAGTTGCCGGTAACATACCTAACTGGGAAACCACATAAAACACAGACACCCTTATACGAGTTAGTCCCAGGGCTAGATTGATCACAAAAAATGGAATCAACGGGATCAAGCGCAGTGAAAACAGGTAGTAAGCACCTTCTTTAAGCATGCCGGAATTAATTTTTTTAGCTTGGCCTGAAAATCGATTTTCGACCCATTCTCGAATCAAAAAACGCGAAGTCAACATCGCCAGGGTTGCTCCGATAGTTGAAGCAAAGGAAACAATTAAGCTGCCATAGTAAAGACCAAATAACGCACCTGCCAGCAATGTCATCAGGGTCGCACCGGGAAGAGAAAGGGCGGTAACCAGAATATAAGCTGCCATGAAGAAGACAGCAGACTCGATCGGTTGATTCGCTACCGTCTGGGTTAATGATTCCTGTTGCGCTTTCAACTGACTGAGCTGCAGGAGGCCATCCAGGTCATAAATGAAAAACAAAGTGATTGCGGATGCTACAAACACGGCAACAAACCATCTGGCTACTGTCATGGATATTCCCTAAAAGATCAAACCAGATGGCTTTGATATAAAAACAAAACTGGTTTATAAAAACTGCTAACATAATAACGTGTGTTTAAATTGCCTGTGCCTGTCTCAAGCTGCTTGATCCGGCACTCTCATTTTAGAATAAAGCGTATTCAAGGAGGTACATCCCCCGCTGAGGACCTCTGTCATCGCAATTACCCACCGTTCGCAGGACTCAGTACATGAGCATGACTAATTTTAATCCCGCGCTGACAACAAGCTGGACCAAACTTAAAGACCTCGCTGAAAAAGCCCCTAGAATCAACGATGTTATTAGCCAAGGCAGGCAGTTTAACCAACGCCCCATCATATTAGAAGGTCTAAGCCTGGATCTCTCCAGGCACGGTGTCGATGAAAGCATCTTCAATTCGCTGCTGGATTTGACCAAGGCTTCTCCATTTAACGAACTTCGTGATGGCCTGTTCAGCGGAGCCAATATTAATACTACGGAAAATCGCGCTGTAGGTCATACCAAACTGCGAACCCATTCTACAGATAATGAGTTGGCTTTAAATGCGCTTAAAGACCTGTCAGAACGCATTCGAAACGGGACCATGCGGGGTCATACCAATAAGGCTTTTACCGATATTGTCAATATCGGAATTGGTGGCTCTGATCTAGGGCCGAAAATGGTTTGCACCGCCTTAAGAGAATATTGGCATGATGCAATCCAGGTTCATTTTATTGCCAATGTGGACGGTGCAGAAATACGCCATCTCCTCAGCAGGATCAATAGTGAAACTACCCTATTTATTGTCTCCAGTAAGACCTTTACAACCCAGGAAACTATGCTCAATGCCGATACTGCAGTGAACTGGCTGAGTAAAGAGCTCCTGTTGAGTGATCCCCAGGCGACTAACCACATGATCGGGGTGACCGCAAACAGAGAGCAAGCACTCGCTTACGGGCTGAGTACCGACAATATTCTTACATTCAGTGAAGATATTGGTGGACGTTACTCTTTGTGGTCTGGTATTGGCCTGAGCATTGCCATCTGCGTTGGCTTTAACAACTTCAACGGTTTAATAAGCGGTGCGGCCTGCATGGACCAGCATTTTCAATCCGCACCACTTGCCAAGAATATGCCAGTAATTCTAGCTTTGTTAGGCCTCTGGTATGGCAATTTTCTGGATGTCCAGAGCCATGCGATCGTCCCTTACTGCGAGCGCCTGAACCTGTTGCCATCTTTCCTGCAACAACTGGATATGGAAAGTAATGGCAAGCGCTCTAATCGAGCCGGAGAACCAATCAATTATGCCACAGGGCCGATCATATGGGGGCAGACGGGCACCAACGGCCAACATGCTTTTTTTCAACTATTACACCAAGGCCAGCACCTTGTTCCCGTCGACTTCATCGCCGTGCGTAAAGACAACACATCCAGTCCAAGTGCACACCGTCTTTTGCTTTTAAATATGGTCGCACAGGCTGCTGCGCTTGCATTCGGCGAGAAGTCTGCTGATGAACACAAGAACTACCCTGGCAATCGGCCCAGCTCTATTCTTCTCATGGAAGAACTGACTCCGTTTAACCTGGGTATGCTCATTGCCCTGTACGAACACAAAGTGTTCACCTCAGGTGCCATATGGAACATAAACTCCTTCGATCAATGGGGCGTTGAACTGGGCAAGAAACTCACCCAACAGCTCATGAGCCCTGATCAAACCGCTTTGGACAAGGCAACACTGCGAACACTTGATTCGCTTGGGCTGCAGGATTAGCCCTGTAAATAGATCGCCTTCCTCTGCGGCCTAATTACTGCTGATTGCAGACAGTTTCGAGACCTCCTAGAAACAATTCAGTCACACTAATTCTGGTATGGTTAGGCTGTGGCATACTGGCTATTTCCAATCGGGCATCAGGACATGAAAAACATACTCTTTATTACTGCAGATCAGTGGCGCGGTGAGTGCTTGTCCACACTCGGTCACCGGGTCCAAACACCCAACCTGGATGACCTGGCAGAACAGGGCCGCCTATTTAAATGTCATTTCGCTAATGCAGTCCCTTGCGGGCCATCCCGAGCCTCCCTGCATACCGGCATGTACCTGCAGAATCACCGTTCAGGAACCAACGGCACTCCTTTAGACGCACGACATACCAACTGGGCTATCCAAACCCGGCAAGCCGGCTATGACCCGGTTCTGTTTGGATACACTGATACTGCCAACGACCCGCGTTTTTTCGAACCAGATGCGGCCGTATTAAAATCCTATGAAGGCCCCTTGCCCGGTATTAATCCCATAGTGCAGATGGGTACCTATCCAGATGCCTGGGCAGACTGGTTAAGAGAAAAAGGCCACACCATTCCTGAGCCTAACTTCCGCCTCTATACCGACAAGTTACCAGGGCCAGAATATGAAGATGGCGGCCCTTGCCCAGCTCCGCTGGCGGTCACTGCAGAAAACCACGATACCCGCTTTATGACCGACCAGGTGATCAATTATATCCAGCAGCAGGTTAAGCCCTGGTGTGTGCACCTGTCTCTTTTAAGGCCTCACCCGCCTTGGGTAGCACCGGAGCCCTTCAATCAACTCTACGATCCAATTGAACTCAAACAAAACGTGCGGCGAGCAAGCCCAGAAGAAGAGTCGAAACAGCACCCTCTACTAAGTTATTTCCTCGGCAAAAATTACAGTTCAGCGCCAGACAATGAAGACAAGTTAGCCCGGCTCAAAAGTAGTTACTTCGGCTTAATGTCAGAAGTTGATAGTAATCTCGGTAGGTTATTCGACGAATTGAAAGCTTCTGGAGCCTGGGATAACACCTTGATCATATTTACTTCAGATCATGGCGAGCAATTGGGAGATCACTGGCTTTTAGGAAAGATGGGTTATTTTGATCAATCCTACTACATACCGCTCATCATTCGTGATCCAGATAAACGGGCAGACGTCTCTCGAGACAGTCACTGCCAGGAATTTACTGAAAACGTCGATATCATGCCAACCATGCTGGAGTGGCTGGGCCTCGAGGTACCCGTACAATGCGACGGCCGATCTCTGTTACCGCTTCTACACGGTAAAGATGTTCCACCCGGTTGGCGAACACAGGCACACTGGGAGTTTGATTTTCGAGACGTCAGTACCGGTGCAGCGCTGGAACAACAATTGGGCATAAACCTGCATCAATGTTCTCTCAATGTAATACGAGGGAAACGGTACAAGTATGTGCACTTTACCGCGCTACCACCACTGTTCTTTGACCTGCAGGAAGACCCTGGAGAGTTCAATAATTTGGCCCAGCACCCGGATTATCAGCATCTTGTTCTCGAATACAGCCAGAAAATGTTATCTTGGAGAATGCTACATGACGAACAGACGCTAACGCATATGACGCTGACTGATCAGGGTGTTATTGACAGGCCAGCAACTCGCTATGGCCTTTAAAAGCATAATGCTGACAATTTAAAAACAACGCAGGTATTTGAGTAACAATGCAGGCAATTTAGTAATCACGCAGACAATGATGTACCTATGAAAAACAAACACCGAAACGATATCTACGACAATACTAACAGCGACCAAACCAGTGGGCAGCCCGCTATTCCAGCGGCAACCGTGGTGCTACTTCGCGACCACGAAAAAGGTGTTCAAACGCTCATGCTGCACCGAACTTCGAAAGTACACTTTGGTGGCATGTGGGTATTCCCTGGTGGTCGACTCGATCCTGAGGATTACCAGGGCAATGCTAGCCCTGATGATGCCGCTCGTTGTGCAGCGGCACGCGAAACCAGAGAAGAAACCGGTTTAATCGTTCGACCAGAGGATTTTGCCTGGTTTGCACACTGGACGCCACCACCGGGTAAAAACAGGCGCTATGCGACCTGGTTTTTTGCTACCGCTATCCAAACTGACTCACCGGTCGAAGTAGATGGTCACGAAATACAGAATCATGAATGGATCACACCGGCAGATGCTTTGATTCGTCATTCACTGGGAGAGATCGACCTGGCTCCGCCAACCTGGATCACCCTACACCAGCTAGCGCTGCATTCTCCAACTAGTGATCTCATGTCACATCTAGATGCACAGGACGTTAGAACTTATCAGACCCGGGTTTCTCAACGCGCCGATGGTGTCAGGGTTGCTCTCTGGCTAGGGGATGCGGGTTACCAAAATGCCGATGCTGATACTATCGGAGCCCGGCACCGACTGGTCATGTCCGAATCAGGATTCATATTCGAAAATGACGTTTATGAGTATTGAGCCAATGTTTCAATATCATTTATTAGGCCGCTATCTGATTACCGGCTAAAAGCCAGCAACGGACTAGCATTATCTGAGTGACCTGTGTTACAAAATCAGGCTGCTGCCAACTCCTGTTTGGATTCAGCTTCGAGCACTATTTTTCGTCAACCATTGCAAGGTCATTTCGTTAAATACACTAGCTTGTTCATATTGCAGCCAATGTCCTGCATCAGCAACAATCTCAAACTCGACATGGTCGCTCACTGCTTCAAATAAATCTTTTTTGGCCACAATATCAGGCAGCCCCGGAGCATCGTATTGGCCATAAACCACCTTGAGGGGCACTCGGCTCCTGGCTACTCCTTCGAGCACAAGTTTCGAGCGGGCAAACTGGGGACTGTTAAATCTAGCTTTCTGGGTGTTGAGTACCTGGATTAAAACGGCAAGGTCATCAATTCGAGAGCGATCATAAATCATCAATCTTGCCAGGTTTTCGCGATTGGCCTCTCTCACTTCCAAAGCAGACATATCCGGTGTCCGTCTTATCAGGGGTTTCATCGCTCCGCGCCGGGGAATATCTCCGAGTGAAGCCGGTCCCGTCAAGAACAAGGAGCGTAATTGCTTTCCCAGGTGCACGGCTGCCTGAGAAGAAACCGCGCAACCCCAAGAAAAAGCCACGATATGGAATGATTTGCCTTGCATTATATCAAGGGTACCGCGGGAGAAAATATCTACGGCATCATTCGCTGTATAACCCTCAGGTAGCGCAGCAGAGTCACCCAAACCTGGCAAATCAACTGTGACGACATGGCAGCGCTGCTGCAGAAAGGCGATATTACGAAACCAATGCAACCATGAACCGGAACCACCGTGAACCAGTAAAACTGTCTCGGCATCAGCCGGACCGTTCCAGCATCGATACACCATTTCTCCATCATGGCATGGCACCATGCGTTTTTCTGCTGAATTCTCCAGTGCCTGTAACTGACGTTTTAGGGCCATCGTTTCCATTTAATTGCACGCCACTTCTATTTTACTTCGTCCGACCAAAGGTGATTTGGTGCTATGTTGCACTAATCACTCGACCCTAGGCCCTCTGATAGTTTAAGCATCGCCTTCGGCGATGGCCTCCGCCAACTCACCCATTCGAGACTCACCCTCCCGAGTCTGCAAACCCAATACCAGGGCCCTCCTCATATTCTCCTGAGCACCCTGAGTTCGAAGAGTCTGTTGAAACAGGTGGGCCTCTTCTAGTAAGCCATCAACAACAGGTAATTCCGCATTATTGATGGATTGTTTACATAGAGCGATGGCCTCTGGGGGCCACTTGGCAATTCGGTATGCTAATCGGTCCACGAATCCGCTCATGTCTTCAGAGGAATCAAATATCCGGTTCAGGTAACCCCAGTCGACACAGGTTTGGGCATCGATATCATCTCCGCCCAGGCAAATTTCGAGCGCCCTACCCCTGCCGACTAACCGCGGCAATCGCTGCGTTCCAGAACCACCCGGTAAAATGCCCAGCGGGACTTCCATTTGATTAATAATCGTTTTGTTTTTAACGCCAAAGCGCATATCGCAGGAAGCTGCAAATTCATTCCCGCCACCCCCGGCTCTACCTGCCAGTTTCACGAGCGTCGCCTTGGGCATGGTACGGACCCGCTCACACATCAAATGAAAAGCACTGAGACTTTCACTCTTTACAGGCTCTGAGTCTGTAGGGAAAGTCAAAATCATTTCTACATCAAAATGAGCTATAAAGAATTCAGGATCAGCACTCTGGAAAACCACCACCTTAATACTTTCATTATGCTCAACCTCTTCAGTGACCCTAACCAGGTCCTGATAAAGAGGTAAGGTCATGACATTAACCGGTGGATTACTGATGGTAATGAAACAGACTCCCCTATCTTCAGCCACCTCTAAGGTCTCATACGGTGTTGTCATATTGTCTCCTTTCGTTACGTTGTGATGAACCCAAGCACAAAGCGCACTGCCCTGTCATACATCCACAACCAAAAGCAACCGATTTACCGAACCTTATTGATTCAGATACCAAGCCGGCCTGCAGTTGGCCTTGGTCATACAACATCCCCATGGAATCAGGCTTAACGTATGCCTCGCCCCTGAGATAATCGATACATTAACAATGCAGCACGCTCAATCAACAAAGGCAGGGTTGCCAGGTCAATGCTCTCATTTAGGGTATGCGCCCCATTTCCTTCTGCTCCTATACCGTCAAGTGCATCTACATAATCAGCGACGAACGAAACATCGGCAGCGCCCCTCAGTCCAGGGTTCCCCGGCGTCATGGCACCATATCCAAGATCTTGACTGACTGAATCAAGCACGGCAAATAACGCCATATTTCCCTGGCTGGGAGACATGGAGGGATAACCATCGGAGAAGTTTATTTCAGCTGCAGTCTCAGGTAATGAACCATTTTCAACGATCTCTAGCATCGCCTGTCTGGCTTCCAGTTCCTGCTTTCTTGAAATCGTTCTTAAACCACCCTGGATAATCACGCTCTGGGCTATCACATTAGTTTTTCCAAACACATCGGCACTATTGAGGACGGGCGAGTGATCTACTTCAGTTCCACCCGCTATCAACCCAGGATTAAAACTAAGATATTCCTCGCCACGTACCTGTTCATAAAAGCCGGTTAAAATTCTGGCGGCTTCAAAGATAGCGCCACTGCCAACACCTTCACGAAAAATACGGGATGAATGTGCGCGTTTTCCAGACACCTCCAGCGTCCAACCACTTGAACCCCTCCGGGCAACCGCTGCCGTATCTAGGCCCTTGGCATATTCAAAGCCGAGCGCTAAATCACACTGTTCAGCCGCATCAAGTAAATGGGCTCGACTCACTGACTTCGGGCTACCTGATTTTTCCTCATCTCCGGTCATGGCGACGATGTATCGACTTTCATCAAGCACGCCTATTTCTGCCAATGTTTCCAAAGCCTTAATAATAACCACGTCACCACCTTTCATATCATTCACGCCGGGACCAGATGCCTGGTCTGCATTCCGGATAAAGCGCTGAAACGGACTAGTCTTTTCAAAAACAGTGTCGAGATGCCCAATCAATAACTGACAGACTCCATTGCCTTGGTTATCTGCGAACAGATGGCCGCTTCGGTTAACTGAACTCATATCGTGCCAGCTCGTATTGAAGCCCAGACGGTCCAATTCCCTACGGAAAATAGTACCGACTTGCCGGACGCCTTCATGGTTCATGGTGCCACTATTGATATTGACGACTTCTTCAAGCAGAGCAATGGCACTGTCCTTCTTCTGTCTGGCTACTTCAGAGATACGCGATTCAATCTCAGTGAGCTCTGCAAAGGTTGCCGACGCGGTCAGCACTAAGCACAAGCCTATTAATCTAATCATTTCCTACTCCTCATTCCGCTGACTAACGCGCAGCTCTAGCGCTCGAGCTGCGCAACAGGCCCTTGCACCAAGAGAAACTAAACAACCAAGAGCTGAGCCAGTTCAGCCAGGCCAGGCTCTAGTGGTGATCTATTTTGAACGCAGACACTCTTTTACCCGATTGCCACAGGTTCTTCTATCCAGATTAAGCAGCCTGCAGAAAACCGTGACTTTTATCTATCTATTCCTTTCTACACGATGAGCCACCTACTCACTCCATGGGATAACAGCCTGCAACATTGCTGCTATTTTTCACCTCACTCATGAGGGTGAACCTTAACAGCCAGATGACTGTAACCTTTCACAAAAGTGGAAAACGTCCGCATCGGCTCCTCGACTACTTCTATGAAACTGAAGCGCTTTTGGATCTCTTCCCAGAGCACTCGCAATTGCATTTCAGCAAGACGATTGCCCATGCAGCGATGAATTCCGTAACCAAACGACAAATGCTGGCGCGCGTTTTTCCTATCAATCAAAAATTCGTTAGCACGGGGTATCGCAGTCTCATCACGATTACCAGAAACATACCACATGACGACCTTATCACCGGCTTTGATGGTCTGGCCGTGCATTTTTACATCCTCGGTCGCCGTTCTGCGCATATGCGCCAAGGGTGTCTGCCAGCGAATAATCTCAGACACCATATTCGGGATCAGCGTAACGTCTGCTCGAAGCTTTGCGTATTCTAGAGGATTCTCATTAAGTGCCAGCACACCACCGGATATAGAATTGCGAGTTGTGTCGTTTCCACCAACGATTAACAATAGTAAATTACCCAGAAACTCAAAAGGCGACATATTCTTGGTAGCCTCACCATGCGCCAGCATACTGATAAGGTCATTTTTCGGAGGCATTGAGACCCTTTCATTCCAGAGGTGGGTAAAATACTCGAGACACTCGAGCAATTCGCCACGTCGTTGTTCCGGACTTTCCACTATGCCCTGGCCTGGTTGGGTCGTTGCCAGGTCAGACCATCGCGTCAACTTTCGTCGATCCTCAAAAGGAAAATCAAACAGCATCGCTAGCATTTGCGTGGTTAATTCAATGGAAACTCGATCAACCCAATCAAAGGCCTTATCCAAGGGCAGATTATCCAGAATTTCACCAGCGCGCGCTCTGATAGTGCTTTCCATCAGAGCCAAATTAGGCGGTGCAACCACCCCAGTTACTGTTGCTCTTTGCAGGTCATGTTTCGGAGGGTCCATGGCGATAAACATGGAAAATCCATTCCACTGCTGCTTTACTTTGCCCTGTTCCGGTTCGGTCGCTGCCTTACCAGCCCTTGAAGCCGCGGCTCCACCCACGGTAATTCCCGAAGCAGAAGAAAACCTTCGGGGGTCAGTATCAACCGCAAGAATGTCCTTATAACGACTGACCGACCAGTAAGGTCCATAATGACTATCCCGACAATAATGTATCGGCGCCTCGTTTCGTAGTCGTTCAAAATAATCCCAGTGGGCATCCGCCTGAAAAAGCTCCGGCTGGGCTACGTTTAAATCATCAAGCGGCAACTCATAAGGATTAGCAATCAGACTCCGATCTAACATTGATATCTCCGGCTCACTTCACAGCAACAACCCCAACCTTATATCCGGGCAACCTGGTTTTGCAAGCACCGCTGGTCGACGTGAAGATTATGGCAGCTCAACCCATCAGCACATCATCCAGGGTCATCCTTTACGATGCTCAGAGCAAGCCTTGATTTTCGACCTCGGACACTCGCTGGCAAGAACAATCAGGCAAGCTATCACGCCTTTGAAAACGCTGGAACACTAGCCTTCCCGGCAAGTATTACCTCACCCTGACGCGCTGGCTAACCGACCCTTAAACCACTTCTCAACCGGTATCTGTTGGGTTCATTTTGACTCATACAGAACCCCTAAGTGACTAGATTTACAGACCTGAGCAAGGCATTAGCCAAAATCAAAAAACCATTCTCAACCCAATCGGCAAAGTTTCTAACTTTCTAAGAAGGATAGATTCCAACGATCCCAGTGGTCGGTTAGGATAAACAAAACCGAACCTAGACCATCATGCTAACCCTTATCAGCTCAAATGACCTCGCCGAACTGACTAGCATCTTCGCTGACCAGGCGATAAAGACCGGGGGTGATCCTTTTGTTCCTGCCACCATACTG
>Ga0315322_10003085_pt1 | contig 12915 bp, 10 predicted proteins | sample M110021515metaG_FD_203461 | JGI IMG/M metagenome (GOLD analysis project Ga0315322, IMG submission 203461) | Ammonia-oxidizing marine archaeal communities from Monterey Bay, California, United States - M1 100m 21515 | ecosystem: Environmental > Aquatic > Marine > Intertidal zone | place: USA... | reverse complement strand
CTGCGCCGGCGAAAGCGGCCCCGGCGCAGCCGACAACCCGAAGCCAACAAAAATAAACGGGAGGAAAATGCGCTGCATGTGCCCATGATAAAGCCCGAACACCCAAACGCAAGAGCGTGCCCCCCCTCCTTTACACAGCGCATGGTATTCCGTAGATTCAACCCATGGGGCAAACCCTTCTTTTAATAGCGGTGGCAGCGTTGGTTGGGTGCGGGAAGAAAGCCACTCCGGCGGAACTTGAAACCAATGCCCAACCCAAGGCGGAGGCGAAGATTCCCGCCAACGCCATTGTCAACACGCTGGGGATGCCCTTCGTGCCGGTTTCGGGGACGGACGTTCAGTTCTGCATTTGGGAAACGCGGGTGAAGGATTACGCGGCGTACGCGGCGGTGGATGCGAATTGGAAAAGTCCGGGATTTACGCAAGCGGACACGCACCCGGTGGTGAAGGTGAACTGGGAGGATGCGAATGCGTTTTGTAAGTGGCTGACGAAGAAGGAGTTGGCGGAAGGGAAAATTAAGGCGGGGCAGAAGTACCGATTGCCGACGGATGCGGAGTGGAGCGTGGCGGTGGGGTTGGGCAAGGAAAAGGGGAACACACCGGAGGAAAAGAGCAGAGGCATCAAAGACGTGTACCCGTGGGGCAAGTGGCCACCGCCTGTGGGGGCGGGCAACTATGCAGTCCTGAAGGTGGACAAATTTGACTACACTTCACCGGTGGGGAGCTTTGCGGCCAATAAACTGGGCCTGCATGACATGGGCGGTAACGTGTGGGAATGGTGTGAGGACAAGTACTACCCAACCAGCTCGGACCGTGTGGTGCGCGGTGCATCTTGTAAATTCGGCAATGACGCCCTCCTGTTGTCGTCCCACCGCTTTGGCTGGGCGCCCGGTCATCGCCTCAACGACTTCGGCTTTCGGTGTGTGTTGGTGAGTGGATCCGGTGGGTGAGGTTGGCTTCGTTACCTTATGGCCTTGGCCCCTTGAACCTTGGTTCTTGAATCTTCCGATTTCGGACTCCATTCTGCGGGCGAATCGATTTGTATCCATGACACGTACAGGTGTTTCCAGCGCGCGGGCTTAGCGCTACATCAACCGCATGAAAGCATTAGTAAAACGCGAGGCCGCCACCGGGCTGTGGCTCGAGGATGTGCCGGAGCCCACGGTGGCCGCCCGGGATGTGCTCATTAAGGTGGATCGCACGGGCATTTGCGGCACGGACCTGCACATATATAAGTGGGACGATTGGGCCCGCAAAACGGTGCCGGTGCCGCTGGTAGTGGGGCACGAGTTTGCGGGCGAGATTGTGGAGATCGGCAGTGACGTGAAGGATTTCAGCGTGGGCGAAATCGTCAGTGGCGAGGGCCACGTGGTGTGCGGGCATTGCCGCAACTGCATGGCAGGGCGGCGGCATTTGTGTAATGACACGGGGGGTATCGGTGTCACGCGGCCAGGGGCCTTTGCGGAATTGATTTCGCTGCCGCAAACCAATGTGTGGGTGCATGAGCCGAACATCGACCGCGAGGTGGCGTCCATCTTCGATCCCTACGGCAATGCGGTGCACTCGGCGCTGAGTTTCGATGTGTTGGGCGAGGATGTTTTGATTACCGGCGCGGGGCCGATTGGCATTATGTGCGCGGCCATCGTGCGGCACGCCGGTGCGCGGCACGTGGTTATCACGGACGTGAATCCGTATCGGCTTGAGTTGGCCAAGAAAATGAACGTGACGCGCGCGGTGAATGTGGCCAGCGAAAAGCTCACTGCCGTGCAGGCCGAGCTGGGCATGGACGAAGGCTTCGACGTGGGCCTCGAGATGAGCGGCAACCCGAGCGCGTTCAACGATATGCTCGCCAATATGTGCCACGGCGGCAAGATCGCGATGCTCGGGATTCCGGAAAATGAAATGGCCATCGATTGGAACAAGGTGGTTTTTAATATGCTGACCATCAAGGGCATCTACGGCCGTGAGATGTATGAGACGTGGTACAAGATGACCGTGATGCTCCAAAGCGGTCTCGACATCACGCCGGTGATTACGCATCGGCTCCCGTTCGCCGATTTTGAAGAAGGGTTCAAAATTGGATTGAGCGGCGAAAGTGGCAAAGTGATTTTGGAATGGTAAAATGTACGGTGATCTAAAGACGCAGTTGCAATCCGAGTTGGACGAAATCCGAGCGGCCGGTTTGTTCAAAGGCGAGCGCGTAATCGACACGCCGCAAGCCGCGCTCGTGGGTGTGGGCCGCACCGCGCCGGTGCTGAACATGTGCGCCAATAATTACCTCGGCCTCGCGAGCCACCCGGAGGTCATCGCCGCCGCTCACGAGGCGCTCGACAAATGGGGCTACGGTCTCGCCAGCGTACGGTTTATTTGCGGCACGCAAAAAATCCACAAACAACTCGAGGAAAAGCTCTCCGAGTTTCTGGGCACCGAGGACACGATTCTTTATACGTCCTGTTTTGACGCCAACGGCGGCTTGTTCGAGACGCTGCTCGGTCCCGAAGACGCCGTCATTTCTGATGAACTCAACCACGCCTCCATCATCGACGGCGTGCGTCTCTGTAAGGCCAAACGCTTCCGCTACAAGAACAACGACATGGCCGACCTCGCCACGCAACTCGACGAGGCCAAGGGCTCGCGCCGTATTTTAATCGTCACCGACGGTGTGTTCTCGATGGACGGCTACCTCGCCAATCTCCCTGCCATCTGTGGTCTTGCCGATGAGCACGGTGCGCTAGTGATGGTCGATGATTCACATGCCGTCGGGTTCATGGGTGCGCGTGGCCGCGGCACGCACGAGCATCACGATGTGATGGGGCGCATCGACATTATCACCGGCACACTTGGCAAAGCCCTCGGCGGCGCCAGTGGCGGCTACACCAGCGGACGTGCGGAGATAATTGAGTACCTCCGCCAACGCTCACGCCCGTATCTATTTTCCAACACCGTGGCACCCTCAATCGTCGCCGGCTCCATCAAAGCCATCGATTTGCTCAACGAATCTACCGAGCTGCGCGATCGCCTGGAAGCCAACACAAAATTTTTCCGCGACCAAATGGCCGGTAGCGGTTTTGAAATCCTCGAAGGCACACATCCCATTACGCCCATCATGCTCGGCGATGCTGCGCTCGCCAGTCGCTTTGCCGACGCGATGCTCGACAAAGGAGTCTACGTCATCGGCTTCTCCTTCCCTGTTGTGCCCCAAGGCAAAGCCAGAATTCGCACCCAAATCTCCGCCGCGCACACCCGGGAAGATCTCGAATTCGCCATCGTCAAGTTCGGTGAGGTGAAAACCGAACTGGAGATATGAATATGCGGACGATGGGGGGAGCGAATTCACTTTGCCTCATTAAATGTGGCAAGGAGGGATCATGCTCCACGGAGAAACCAAAGCAGTGTTTCTGTGCTGAATGAGCAGCATCAATGAATTGCTTCGCAATTCATTAACGCCTTTTGCAAGGCCTCCTCACCGGCATCTGTGACGTTCGTACGGGATAGCACCAGGCGCTTTAGGGCTTTGAACTGGGCCGAATTAAAATCGGGAAGCTGGAGTAGAGACAATGAAATTTCACGGCACGTGTTCCTTTGACGTCCTTACCAGACTGCGTCACGATTTAGCGATGCGGTTTATCTTTCAACTAGGCTCGGGGTTGTTGCTGCTGGTCACCCTGTGTATGGCTGCCTGTTCATCACCTCCCAAGCGCATTGCAGCCGTCGTGACGGAGTATCGGCATAATTCGCATGCGGATGTCATTGTCAGCCGGTTGCTGCTCACACACACGCTCGATGGCAAGGGCGAGCGGCCGAATCTCAAGCTCGTTTCGCTGTACACCGATCAAGTGCCGAAAAATGACACGAGCCGGAAATGGGCGAAGCAGTTCAAGGTGCCGATTTTCAAGACGGTGGAGGAAACGCTCACGCTCGGCACGGGCAAGCTGGCGGTGGACGGCGTGCTGCTTGTGGCCGAGCACGGAAAGTACCCGAAGAACGCCACCGGCAACACGATTTATCCCAAGCGACGGCTCTTCGACGAGGTGCAAAAGGTGTTTCGCAAAACAGGCCAGACGGTGCCGGTTTTTGTCGACAAACATCTAGCCGATAATTGGGCGGACGCCAAGTGGCTGCACGACACCGCCGCGGAATTAAAAGTGCCGCTGATGGCCGGCTCGTCATTACCCGTGCTGTGGCGTTATCCGCCGGTGGATGTGCAACGCGGCGCGAAGCTACAAGAGATCGTCGCCGTGTCCTATCACACGCTCGATGCCTACGGTTATCACGCGCTCGAGATGGTGCAGTGCCTCGTCGAACGCCGGGCCGGCGGCGAGACGGGTGTAAAGCAGATCCGCACCCTTTCCGGTGAGGCAGTTTGGCGGGCGGTGGAAAATAAACTCTTCGACCGCGCGCTGCTCGACGACGCACTCAAGCGCCTCAAGCGCAGCCCCGTTACGCGTCAGCCGACTAAGCCCCTGCGCGAACTGGTGAAATCGCCGGACCTCTTCATCATCGAGTATCGCGATGGCCTGAAGGCGTACATCATCACCCTTAACGGCGCTGCTGCCGAATGGTCCGTGGCGTGGAAACGCGCCGACGGCAAGCGGCACTCCACCACCTTCTGGACACAAGAGGCCCGTCCGTACATGCACTTCACGCACCTGGTGAAAGGCACCGAGCAAATGTTTCACACCGGCCAACCCACCTGGCCTGCCGAGCGCACGCTCATGACCAGTGCCCTACTCGATGCGCTGCTCATTTCCAAAAGCAAAAACGGCGCCGTCATCCCCACGCCCTATCTTAACCTCCGCTACTCTACGAAGTGGAATTGGAAACAACCGCCACCGCCACCGCCCGGGCGCCCATGGAACGAGCAATAAACCGATTGGCGTTCATCCTTGCCTGCCTGCCCGCGTTGCTTTTCGCCACGCCGAGGCCTGCGCCCATCCGCCGGACCGCCACCGCGCCCATCATCGATGGGCGGCTGAATGAGGCGTGCTGGAAAATGGCCCAACCTATTCGAGTCGTCCACCCGCACGACCAAACGCGCAAGCCGCCGGCCACGCCCCCGATGACCGCCAAACTGGCGTGGGATGCCGATTATCTGTACCTCGCCTACGAAGTCACCGACGTCAACCTCGTTGCCCTCGGCACTGGCCGTGAAACCGGCCCACCCAAAAACCGTCGTCCGCAAGCCGTCGAGTACGCGCCGAAAAAGAATCTCGATCTCGTTGAGTTTTTCATCGCGCTCGACAGTCACCGGGTTTTTTGGGAAATCCATCACAACGCCTCCAATCACCTGAATACCTTGTGGATCGAGCTGCCCACCGCCGCCCAATTGGGAAAAATCCCGAAGCCCGGCTATTCCCACATCACGTTTCATCGCAACCGGTACCTGCCCGATGACGGCCCGCGCACGCTCCAGCGCGCCATCCGTCTCAAGCCCAAGGCCGACGGCCAACCGTCTACGCCCAATCAACCCAACGACCGCGACACCGGGTACACCGGCGAACTCCGCCTCCCGTGGCGCAGTCTGTCGCCGGGTCGCAAAACATCGCCCGCGCTCGGCACGATTCTTTCGCTGTTAGCCGTTCAACTCAACGGTGTTCAGGAGCGCGCGATCTATCACTCCAGCGGGGACAGATTGCCGAACTTGATGTATCACTACTCCGCGGCGCAATGGCCCACATTTCAACTGACCAATTAATTGCTCCATGAAATTCTTGCTTCCATTTCCAACCGCCCTACGCCTCTCTCCTGACGGCTTCACCATTCCGGCTAGTGAAGGCCGGCCCGTCGAAGCGTTGTTTTAGGGGTCCTGCCGGTTTCGAAATTGATTCGATAACACGATCTGTTCGATAATCGTGCTGGTCTTATACCCGTCTTTTTTTGCCGCGCTGACGATTTGATCGAGCGATACGCGATCGTATGGCTCCAACCCACGACCAAGCGCGTAAGCAAAAAGTTGGCGCGCAAAGTTGTGGGCGATGTCCTCCCCATACAGGTCCAGCAACAGTACCTTCATTTCGCGTGGCGTTTGAAACGCCTTGCCGTTGGGCATGATGCCGGAAGAAACGACCGGTGCCTTGTCGGGATAATGAGTGCGCCACTCGCCGGTTTGCGCGAAGTTTTCCAGCCCCATCCCGAGCGGATCGATTTCCTTGTGGCAGGTATTGCAAACGGCCTTTGAGACGTGTTGTTTCAAAAGCTCGGCGACCGTCGGATCCCGTTTAATGTTCAGTGCCGCGCGGGCTTCTTCGATCGGCGGTACATCTTCGGGGGCTTCCATCGATTTGCCGATCAAGGTGTTCAGCACCCATACGCCACGCCGGATAGGGCTGGTGCGGGTCTTGGAGGAGGTAACCCGCATGATCGCCGCGCTGGTGAGCAGGCCCCCTTCGCGGTTGCCGTGGCGCTGCACGAGGATGGGCGGATCGTAGCGGGTCTTACGGTTTCGGGTTTTGCTTTGGCGGCTTGCGAAAATGTCCGTGAACACTCGGGGCAACGCGTCCGGATCCAGTTTCTGATAGCCGTGCCCTTTCGCCTGCAGGGCGGACGTGCGTTTGTAGAGCCAATCGCTTTGCACCAGCTCCAGCACGCTGCGGTTTGAGCGGATCAATTCGTCGAAGAAAAACAGCGCCTCGTCGTACGTCTCCCGGTTCCAGCGTTCGTTCAGAAGGTATTCGCGATTGGCTAATAGATCGCTAAAGCCCAGCCATTGACCGGCGAAATTTTCCGACAATGCGATCCGTTTGGGAGAATTCAGCAGGCGCGCGATTTGTTTTTTTAAGACATCCTCTTTCAGCAAATTGCCATCCTTCCCCAGCTTCAGCAGCTCGGCATCCGGTGGGCCGGCCCAGAGGAAATAGGATAGGCGCGTCGCCAGCTCCAAGCCAGTGACGGGATACGGCGTGCGCTGAGCCTGACTGCGTTCGAAGCGATACAGAAATTCCGGCGCCACCAAAATCATCTCGAAGACATGCAGCAAACTCATGCGGCTATCCTTGGACGCCGCCACATGATTCGTGTACAGCCCGTGAAAGGCGTATTCATAATCGGGCAACCGCGCGGCATTGCCGCGGAAAGCACGTAGCAGGAATCTTGAAATGATCGACTTAACTTCGGCCTCACTGGCGGCGGTCGGAATCTCTGTTCGGCCCAGCACCGTCTTGATGGCGCCGGGGTTTCGGCTGAATTGGTCGAGGGCATAGTTCGCCGCATCGGCGAAGGCGTTCAGAGGTGGTTTAAGCGCGCCAAGCCGATGCGCGTCGTTGGCGAAGCCGGATTCGCCGGGGATATCGGAAGGCACCAGCGAGGTGATCTTGGACACTGCCAGATTGCCGGTGATGGAATCGCGGTACGGCACCTTGAGCGGCACGGCCAGCACGGCTTCCAGTGTGTTCTCAAACTCGTACCGCGTCAGCCGACGCAAGGGCGTGGGGCCGATGTGCGATTTGCCGGCGCGCAACACAAACGACTCATGGAACCACGACTTAATCGCCGCTTTCTCATCAGCTGCCAGCGGTTTCTTGTTCTCAGGCGGCATCTCACCGCGGGCCACCATGTTCTCCAGCCGGATCCAAAGCTTGGTGTAGTCGCCGTATGAGGAATTGGTATTCTGCAGCAGCGGCGATAAATCGATACCGCCTTTTTTCGTGTCGCTATCGTGGCACATCAGGCATCGATCTTCGATCACCTCCGCGGCAGCTGTAAATTCCGCTGCCCACGCCGAATGCATGGTCCACGCTGCGAACGTGAAAAGGAACACCTGAAGGAAACGACGAACATTGCTCATCGGCTTAAGGGGCCTTTGCCGCCTTGAGCGACACTAGGGTTTTCTTGCCGTCGACCACCTTGTATTGGCCGGTTACCTCGACCACCCTACCGACGTTGCGGTCGAAGCGCAGCCGGTGGTTGTTCATAAACGGAATCCGAATATCCAGATCGCTCTTGTCCGACAGGCGCAGCAAATAATATTCCTGCTCGCCCTCGATCTCGATCCGCAGCAAGCCCTTCGCAGTGAGGGTTTGCGCATCGCTTTGGGTGATCTTCCACGTGCCGTCGTCCGGATTGACGGGCTTGAAATTAGCCTTGCCGCTGATGCCCGGCAGCAGCCCGGTGGAATCTCCAATGCGCTCGGCCGGTGCGCCCATCAGATTCATCAGCGTAAGCAACAGGTTGCCAAACGGCCGCGCCTCGGGATAACGCACATGCCGGCCCAGCTCCACTTGCCCGCCGCCGCCACCGGCCAAGACCACCGGAAGATCGGTCAGCGAATGATAATCGCCGTGCTTGATGCCCGAACCCCAGAGGATCAGCGAGTTGTCGAACAACGTGCCCGAGCCGTCCGGCAGCGTCTTCATTTTTTCAATCAAATAACGCAGCTGCGCTGTGTGCCAAATATTGATGCTGTCGTACGCCGGCAGCACCTTCTTGTTGCGCACATGATGTGATACGTAATGAAACTCCGCGTTCACGCCCATGAAATCGTAATGGATTCGGCTGTTCGTGTTGGCCAGCATGCACGAGGCGACACGCGTGGAGTCGGTCCAAAACGCCAGCGTGACCAGGTCCATCATCGCCTTAACGCGCTCACCCAGATTGCCGACCTCCAGCGTCGGATCAATCTGCGCCAACTTCGGATCCGCCGCTGCCACCTGGCCATTGGCTCGCGCGCGCTCGATGCTCTTCTCCACATCCCGCAGCGACTCGAAATACTGCTGCAACACCTGCCGGTCCTGCGAACTGGCTTTGCGAAGTAATGAAGAAGACGCGTCTCGCACACCGTCCAGTACGCTCGCCAATTCCGTTCGGCGCTTATCGCGCGCGGCATTTTTAAAAATCAGATCAAACGCCGACTGCGGATCGTATTGGCCTCGCAACGGCTGTTGCGTCCTGTCATACGAGAGAATATTAAGCCACGGGTGCTGCTTCCATACGTTGTCCGCCGTGAGTTGCACTGATTTGAGCGGCGTCTGATCGCCGATCCGGTCGGCAATTTGTTGGTCGAACGAATAACGATTTGCATCCTTATGCTTAGTCGCACTCATGAAAGTGCCCGGAGCATCCATGTGACTGGACACCCCATCGTTTTCGAGATTTCCGAGGACAAGAATATCCTTCTGCACCGGCGCCAAGGGCCGCAGGATTTTCGACAGCTCAAACTCCGTCTCCGTGCCCCCGACAATATCCCACGAATGCGGATTCACCCCGCACCCTTTGTACAGCACACACAACCGCACCGGATTAGCCTTCGCCGCCTTGGCTTTGGCGTGACTGATCGCCGGTCTCATGATTTCCAAAAACGGCAGTGCCAATGACACCCCCGCCCCCTTCAAAAAAGTCCGGCGTGGAATCTGATACGCGTTTCGGTTCATGATGCGGTTGGGGAGTGACGTTTATTTTTTGCCCATTAACTTCTTCAGCGTGGGCACAATCGCCTCGGCCCAAATCTCGTGACCGCGTGCGCTCGGATGCGTGGTATCCGGCATCATCTCCTTGGACAAATGCCCTTTGGCATCTAGAAACTTCGGACCGATGTCCACGAAGCTCACGTTCGGAATATCCTTCAGCAGTTGGGGAAGATAGGAATTGAGCTCGATGATCTCCTTGCGATGCGGATGGGTAAGCTCCCGGCGACGGGGGAACACCGCCACAACGAGGATTTTCATTTCTGGATAAATCTCGTTGAGCTTCTTGGCAATCGCCTGCACCCCGTCGGCCGCCTGCCGTGGATGGTCGCTGCCCCAGCAAATATTGTTCGTGCCAATCATCAGCGAAGCCGCCTTGGGGGCCGTTTTTAATTGTGGCAAATGATCCATCCGCCAAAGCACGTGGTTCGTGCGATCCCCGCCAAAGCCCAGGTTCAGCGCGCCCAACGGCGCGAACTGTTTTTGCCAGACCGCCTCGCCCGGACCGCCCTTGTCGAAATTATGCGTAATTGAGTCGCCCACCATCAGCAGTTCCACCTTCGTGTCCTTCTTCGGATCATTCGCCGCCTCAATTACCTCCATTTTTTCCGCATGCCGCGCCATCCACCACGAAGCCAACCGCACTTGAGCCGAGGTGGAAGGATGCCCCTTCTCCGCCGCCATTGTGGACAGCGCTATCGTCCCAAGGACAAGCGTCGCAATGCCTTTCATCGCCGCTTAGTATATATGGCCCCTGCCTTTCAGAGCAAGAACCGCTCGTGCTTTGAGGTTTGCGAAAGTCCATGAATTCCCGTAAAACATTGGCAATGGCGATCAAGCGCAGAGATTTTTTCAAGATGGGGGGTATCTCTCTTGGCGCGATTTCTCCGCTCGGCCTGTCTTTGCCTGAAGTGCTGGCGAATGAAGCGGCCAGTGGCGGCAAGAAACAGATCAACGTCATTTTCATGTTCCTTCAGGGAGGCGCGAGTCACTTGGACATGTATGACCTCAAACCGGACGCGCCTCAGGAAATCCGGGGCAACTATCAACCGGCCCGCACCAATGTGCCTGGCCTGCATTTAAGCGACCAATTGCCCAAACTGGGGAAATGCGCCGACAAGTTTTCCCTGATCCGCTCCATGCATTCTTTTTGCTCGAAGCACGGCGAGGGGGATGTGGACATTATGTGCGGTAGCCCGCGCGACAAGAATCTGCAGGCCCCCGGCATCGGGGCCGTGCTGAGTATGCAGCAACAACAGCAGGCGCCCGTGCCGCCCTTTGTCCACTTGGGGGACATGAAACATCCCGCCCACAGTGCGCCCGGTTACGGGGGTTATCTGGGCCGGATCTATGACCCGTTCCTGATCAAGGAGGACCCCAACGCGGCCGATTTTTCCGTGCCCACGTTTGACTCGGCAGAGGATGTTGATCTCAACCGTCAGGTCGGCCGCCAACATCTGCTGAAATCGCTCGATCAGTTTCAGGAACAATCCGAACGCCAGCTAGAGTTTGCCCGTGTGCATAATGCCTTCACCAAAAAGGCCCTAAGCCTAGCGACATCCTCCAAAGCCAAAAAGGCCTTCGACCTTTCCGGTGAACCGAACAAGCTACGGGACGCCTACGGGCGCAATAATGTGGGCCAAAGCATGTTGCTCGCGCGCAGGCTTGTGGAGGCTGGCGTACGGTTTGTCACCATCCAAGGCTACAAGGATACTGGCATTTATGCGTGGGATCATCACTGGGGCATTTTTCCTCACTTGGATCAACAGCTGCCGATTTATGACAGCGCCTATTCCGCGCTCCTGAATGATCTAGACGATCGCGGCATGCTCGAGACCACCCTTGTGATCACCGCCGGCGAATTTGGGCGCACGCCCAAGATCAACAGCAACAAGCGGGGGCCGGGCCGCGATCACTGGGCCGAATGCTTCAGCCTTACCCTCGGCGGCGGCGGCGTTCAACCCGGTCGCGTCATTGGCGCCAGCGACAAACACGGCGCTGTTCCAGTGGATCGGCCGGTGTCCATTGCAGACTTTGCAGCCACCGTCTATCACGCGCTTGGGCTGGACCCAAAAGCTGAATTTTTGGCGCAAGGCCGGCGGATGCAAATGCTCCCCGAAGGCTCGGTCGTCCGGGAACTGTTCTAGGCCAAATCACGATCCAGCGGGCACCAATGAGAACACCGATCGCCCTCTTAATTTTGTCAGGCTGTTTGGCGCTGCCCTTGAGCGCGGTGGACGGCCCCCCCTTGACTCAGGCGGAATCAGCAATGGCCATTGAATCCGCCATTCGCAAGGCGATCAATAAACCGACGGGAGACTTGGCTGAATCCGATTTTAAAAAAATCCACGTGCTGAGTTTGTTTAATCAGGGGATCACCGACATCACCCTATTATGCCGGCTGACCAATCTAAAAAAACTGAACATCGGGCAAACCCCCCTGAAGGATCTATCCCCGTTGGCCGGGCTGGTGCAGCTGGAGGATCTGTGGATCGGAAACTACGGCACTCCTGACCGGTTTAAAGTTCCCTTGAATCTGAAACCGTTGAAAGACTTGGTGAAGCTACAGCGGCTTGTGATCGTGGGATCCCATATCCGAGATCTATCCCCAGTGGGCAACCTCCCGGACATAACCTATCTGGAATTGGCGTACAGTCGGGTGGATGATTTTCAACCGCTTTTAAAACTGACGCATCTAAAAGGCCTGCAGCTTGAGGGAAATGGCACGGCGAAATCCAACCTTAAGATCGTGGCGGAGTTACCCGAATTAACTTATCTAAAACTGCAAGCCTGCCGGATCGTCGATCTGTCTCCGTTGCGATCCTTGACCAAGCTGGAGCACATCCAATTGGACAGCAATCAAATCATTGACCTCACCCCCCTAGAAGACATGGCGGCCTTGAGGATCGTTGAACTGCATAACAACAAGGTCACCGACACTAGGCCCCTCGTCCGGTTGCCCGACCTAGAGATCGTGAAACTAGGCGGAAACCCCATCACTGATTTCGCGCCGTTAAATAATTTGGAAAAACTCAAGATACTAGAAGTCGATCGGGAAAAACTCAATGAACCCACCCTCATGGGGATTAAGCGTTTCAACCCGAAGACTGTTATTCGGGGAGTCAATTAACCGCCCGGCATATCCCATTGAAAAGATTGGAGCGGGCCGGGCAACACAACGGATTACAGCTCGCTCCTGTTCGGAAAAATCTTTATCAATTTCAGCAACACCGACTCATTTTGTTTCGGTTAACATTCGGCTAACAATGTATATGACCTGTTACCTGCTCCGGTTGACTTGTTTCTTAACTTTTCTCGGATTCCTTTCCAATGCGTCGGCCCAGTACGGCGACTGGAAACACTCAGGCTCGATGTACATTGTCACCACGCCTGAGGGCGCGAATCTGCCGACAGCGGTAGAGGAAAAAAACTTTCCACTGCTGGTACGAATCCATCGGGACTATTTCGATTTCAGTCAAGCGAAGCCCCGGGGCGAGGACATCCGCTTCTCCACCCA
>Ga0315322_10003084_pt1 | contig 12917 bp, 9 predicted proteins | sample M110021515metaG_FD_203461 | JGI IMG/M metagenome (GOLD analysis project Ga0315322, IMG submission 203461) | Ammonia-oxidizing marine archaeal communities from Monterey Bay, California, United States - M1 100m 21515 | ecosystem: Environmental > Aquatic > Marine > Intertidal zone | place: USA... | reverse complement strand
GGTGATGCGGTACATAGTAGCCAATAGAACCGTACTGGATCCCCTCCTCGTAACCCTCCGGAAGTGCGTCCAGAATGACCTCTCGCAAGGCCGTCAACGCGTCCCTCCGGGCTGTCGGTAATCCACTCAAATACTCTTCAACGGTGTTCGGCATTGTCTTTTCCCCCACTGTGTGGACACACGATAGCTCACGCAGTGTAAATCAGCGATTGTCTGTTGCAATTGAGACAATTGAGGGAGAGTCACCATCGTTTATTGCTGGATACCGTGCCCTCTTGACTCCACGCAATCGCAACAATTGTAACAGGAAAGCGCGTGGGCGTACTCCACCCCCTACTCTTGGTCAAGGGGTGTGCAACTCGGCATAGGATTCGCCGAGTGGTTCCCAAACCCCCAAACTGGAGTCTGTGATGAAACCGAAACATCTAACCATCGTCCTCGCAGTCACCTCGGCCTTGGCATGCAACTCGACAAAGGATTCAGCAGACACATGGGTACCACTCGACACGGCGATATCCACCGTTTCGTTGACCCTTGGCGAAACCGTTACGGTCGTGGACCCCAATCAATATCGGTCCGCGAGTTTTCCGCGCATCTTTGAAGAGGATTCCGGCGGGTTTCATGTGTTTTTTCACGGCGTGGGTGCGGAATGGGATGGAGAGGGTACACCTACAGACTATGCAGACTATGCGGTGGTCTCGTTGGATGCGGAACTCCAGGCGACGGGCGATCCCAAAGTGCTCACCGTGAACTCAAAACCCGGTGATTTGGCGGTGGCAAAAGCAGACGGCCATTACTTCCACCTCACGGGTAAACTCCCCGGATGGCTATTAACGAAGTTTGATTCCAACCTCGATCCTGTAGACGAGGTGGCCATTGAGCATACGGCATTCGATCGAGCCAACGACATGGTGTTGAACTACACCAATGGCAATTTGTACATGATGTCGCTGTATGGCGAGAATATGGGTGCCTCTCCCCAACTCGTAGATCCGCTCTACGGCCAGCTGTTTGCATACGACACCTCGTTGAACGAAGTACACGCACCGAAAGTGCTTGAGGATGTAGAACTGCTGGCCTGGGGCGGGAGTATTCTCTTTAAAGACGGGCAGTATCATGTGTTTACCGCCGATGGAACACACCAAACAGAGTCCAATGTGCTCTCAGTGTATCATTTTGACCAGGACTGGAAGTTTGTCGAACCCACAAAGCTCAAAGATAACGGTCAATGGTCTCAAGGTGTGGTGGTCGATCAGGGGGTGGTCTACATCGCATACCATGAAGGGTCCCACGGTACGGGGGATGTGGTGGTCGCGGCCTTTGACGAACACTGGGAAGAGCTTGCCTCCGTGCATGTCACCAACCATGGTGAAGCGGGCAATGCCTTCCGACCCTGGCTGCTCAAGGTGGGGAGCAGCCTCTATGTTTCCTTCGATGATGTGCGCTTCGGGGAAGGAGAGCGGCCTGCCGTGCACGCCAAGGTTGCGCGCATAGAGATTGACACACTGTAGGGGGTAAACCCCACAGCACAGCACCCGGTTCCAGACGAGGACGACAAACGCGCGAAGTCAAAAATCAAACTTCTAACGCTATTTTTAGGCAGGACTTCCGGCGTGCGGAAGGCACGTTCTCCCCCAATTGCAACAATTGTAACAGACAATCGCGTGATCACACTTCCGTCCCTATCTTCGGATCCATCGGATGCCATAAGGCAACCGTTCAACCGGTGTACGAAAGACACCCACAATGGAGAACGTCATGAAACTGAAATGCCTCACCATGCTCCTCGCAATCACCTCGGCCATGGGATGTGGAATGCCAGAGGATGCAAGCTTCGATTTTGATTTCGAGGAAAGCTACTACAACACAGCCTATCTGGAGTGCAACGGCGAAGTCCTCGTCAACGAAGAGTTCTTCTCTCTGGACGAGTGCGAATCCTTCCGCGACCAGGGTCCATGGAGCTGTCAAACCGAAGAATGGGATATCGACTGCTAGCCTGAACCTGTTTTTATTTACTTAAACCTATGTTTTTTAGGAGATCTAATATGTTTTTGTTATCGTCCGCACCAAGAGTCCTGTGTCGCCCGACTGCTGTTCTGCTAGGTTCACTTCTGTTAGGGATTGGAGCCACCACCACAAGTCAGGCCAAAGAAGTCACGATTGACACATTTCCTGTCAAGGAAGGCCGTGTGTATGTAAACGGAGAGTACGTCGGGGTCGCCCCGGTCACTACCGATGTAAAGTTCGGGGTGTTTTTCCAGCGCTCGAAGGTTCATATCGCGACGGCCGATTTGGAAGGCGCCATTCACCGCTGGAATACGCGTTTTGACCGTAAATCGCGCACAGTGAGTGTTCGTGTCGAGAATGATGAGCACTATGGAAACACCATCGAAGGCGATGTCGCCAACAAGTGGCTTGCGGTTTCGCCTCGAACCCACACAGAGGAACAGGAATGCTGGAAACGTATCGTTAGCGTGGTCACAGACAACTTTTCAGATCTGGAGAGTTTAGACGGCACCTCCATGTATCTGCGTACCGCATGGCGAGTGCGCCAGTTCAAGCATCGAGTGGCTCGGTCTCGATTGGTGGTGAAACGCAATACAACCACCGGGCTTGGATTTAAGGTGCGCCTGGAGTCGCAGGTGATGAACACCAAACAGAATGCGAAACAGGCAGAAAACTACCAGCCATCATCCCGCGTTTTCGTCAACGACAAAGAAACCATTGATTACTTGAGAGACCAGATCTAGGTCGGGTCCACAACCATGCTGGGAGCGCACGCCCAGGTGTGCGTTCCCATGCGACAAACCACTTCAGAAAGGAGATGTCATGAGATTCGGAACGATTCTTGGTGTGAGCTGTGCCCTGTTGGGAGCGATTGGGGGTTTCGGTTACTTTTTTGGATATTTCTAACCGGGGGTCCACAATCATCTTGGTCGCCACGCCAGTCGCTGGCTTCTCTGCCTCTCAGTTCGGTCCATCAGGCCCGATTCACCCAGATTTTTTTTGTTATCGATTTGAAGCCATGAGCCAGGATGAAAATCCTGCACAGGAAACGGAGGCACCGCCCTCCCATTCCAAAGGAGATTAGTTTTATGAGCACGACTATTTTGTTCCCATTGTCTATTTCATTCCTGACCCTTTTCTACGCGATGTGTGGCCTGCTTGGCATGGCCATCTATTTTGTTGCCAGCTCCTCCCGTGGTTTCGCATTGCAGGCCAAACCCTCTGTGAGCGAGGGCCACATTGTCCATGTTCGCGGAGATGCCAAGCCCTGGCTCTTCAACGGAGAAAAGCGCGGAGGAAAGGTACTCGTCACCCCTGCAACCCCCGATTGTGAGAGCGTTGTCCAGCGGTGTGTCTCTATCAAAGACCTGCAAGTGCCGCCCACAGAGAGACTCGATGGCGCCGGCAATCTGTCCGCTCGCGCCTTCATCAGGGACGCGAATTTAATGACGGAGCTAGAGTCCGTACAATTACAATTCTTTGGAGAAGTGCTCTTTGAAGACCCACAAGATATTGAGGACGATCGGACCGAAGAAGTGTTCCACACCTTCATTTTTGACCGCTACTCACCTCTCGCAGATAAACACGTCCATCCATAGTACTCCCCCCATCCATTGGGGGTAGCGACGATGATGTGGTGGAGTTGTCCATCGACGAGGGAGTCATCATCGACGTATGGAGTGGCTGCCTCTGTGATTTGAGTGGATGTATCGTCGCCCGCTCACGCAGCCTCCAAAACCCCACCTCACCCTTTGTAGCGAAACTGTAGCAAACCCCAAAACTGCCAACCCCTATGTATTGAGCAGCGGCGATGAGACATCACCGGCCCGCTAGTGGATGTGGTTTTGCGTTGTGATTTTGACTGGAGTGTATGATGAGACGTTTTGTGCGATTATGTTCTGGAATGATGGTGGCATTCGCCGTTTTGTGTTTATTTTCGGCCTGTGAGGATGCGCACCTGACTGCCCATCTTACCACCCCCAGCGCGGGAATCACCGAGCCGTTTGTCGATACCGAATATCGCGAGCAGGAATGTGAGCTGGGTATTGAACTGGAGCTGGAGCAGGAGGGCGGCATCGTTCATTCCTGTGGCCTGGATGCACAGGTGGAGACCTGGATAGATCTCTACGATTGCGAGGGAAATCACCTGCCCTGGTCTCGCGTGGTCATTGTTTCGTTCAACTATTCGGTCATTCCCGACGGCCGCTTCTTTTTCACGCACCGGGGCGTAGACTCCCGGGACGGAGACATGGAGGCGTGCAGCTATACCTGGGAGATGTGGGAGACCGAGTCTGATGATGACGGCGTGCTGTGGTACACGGGAAAATTCTGGAACGGCGAAGTGTCGTTGTAAGTGACGCACTTTTGAAGAACCCTGTATCCACAAGGCGCACTTCAAAGCAGCCCGACCCGTTCATCATCCCGCGTTTTCGTCAACGACAAAGAAACCATTGATTACTTGAGAGACCAGATCTAGGTCGGGTCCACAACCCTCTTGGGAGCGCACGCCCAGGTGTGCGTTCCCATGCGACAAACCACTTCAGAAAGGAGAGTGAATGATTACCAAAGCATATAGTTCTTTTTGGCTTCCTGCGCTGGGAGGTGTCTCGTTTGGGTTGGGCATTGCCTTGGCGGTGGTTTTTGTGCTGTGTGGCGGACTGACTTTGTTGATCCACGGGTATGTGGTTGCAGACCCCGTGAGCGTGTACGAATTTGGAATTAAGGTGCTCGCAGCGATCGCATGCGTGATCAGCGGGTTGATCACGGCGCTTGCGGGCTTGGTGTCTTTCATCTTGGTCGCCATGCCAGTCGCTGGCTTCATTGTCGAGCGCATTATACGAGCTTCAATGCCGTCACAAACCGATGCGATGCGCTCGTCATAGAGTTCTCTATCAAACAACGGTTATTCTTTGATGGGGTTGAGCTTTCTCCAAAAATGGTTTGTACAAAAGCTGCATAGGCTGGCCAAAACCAGGCATAATGCAACATTGAAAAAACCAAGGAGAATCGTAATAATCCAGACCTTATCACCCCATGCTTTGCCATTGTATTTCAGCTATTCAATATAATCAGCCACACTTCCTACGGACCATTCCAGAGAGAGAGAATGACCGTCTGCAGAATATGAACGCAGCTCAGAAACATTAGGAAAGAACGGCAAAAAGCCAATTAGAATGGCGAAAGCAACGGTAAGAAAAATATTTTTAAGGTTCATTTTTCCTCGAATAAAATACAATATTAAGAGGATAGGACGCACAAAGCCCCTTACGCAAGTACCACCAGGTTTACATAGATGATGGGAAACCCGCGCGGTACTTCCAATCTGTCGGAGTCAAATCTTCCCCTCTTTCGCCTTCTGGATTTTCAGGCATTTCCTGACTTGGCGGCTGCTTGAGTCCCAGTCTTCAAGGGGAAAATGTGCGAGATCTCGTGCCGGTTTGGGTGAAATGGAGCAGGGCCATGGCGCGCTGGATTAACGCCTGCGGTGATGCTCGGAACGTGGCTGTTCGCCAAATAAGCCCCCTTCACCCCCTCCTGCTGGAATGATTCCTGTGGGTAGGGTAGAGTGTTCCCCTGGGCTAGAACCCACTGTGGAAGAACAGTGGGCTGTTGTAGGGGAACCCATGGAAATTCAGCTTGCCGGGTGTGTTGTAGACCTAACCAAGAGAGCCGTTCACCGTGGCGGCACCACGATTCGTCTGACGACGCGAGAGTCAGATTTACTTTCCTTTTTGGCGGACTCGCCCGAAACTCCCTTTACGGATTATCACCTCCTGGAAAAGGTGTGGGGATACCGTTCTGCTGTGATTAGTCGGGCGGTAGACCAGCTCCTGTACAGACTTCGAAAGAAGATCGAAATCGACCCTTCTCATCCAGATCACCTGGTAAAAGTGTATGGCGAAGGGATAAAGTTTGTGCCCCTGGCGGGCGCGAGCATGCCCGTCGTGCACATCGAGAATCAACCGTCGTTGCCTACCTGGCATGGCAATTTTCACGGCCGGCAGACGTCTCTTGAGTACCTGAGAAACTACGCCCACGGGGGGCAACCCATTGCCGTGACCGGCTTGAGCGGCATCGGCAAAACCCGTCTGGTCGCCCACTGGTTGAGTGAGGAGGAGGGCGTCCGCTTGTTTGTGTCGCCGGAAGATCTAACGGACCCGGGTCGACTGGTGATGTCCATGGCTGCGCAGCTCGACGCGCCACCGAGCACCTCTCTGGATACGATGCTTGAACGGCTGGAATCGGCCAAGCTGGTGTTGGATGGCGTGCCTGCCAACACCGCAGAAATCAGGGAGTTAGTCGCCACCATCTCCCGATGTGCCCACCTCACCGTCGTGTACACCGCCCTTCGACCCCTCGAAATCCCCGGCGAAAGAGTGTGGGTGGTACCCGAGTTGTCGCCGGAGGTCTCCGCGACAATGCTGGCCGAGCTGGCGTCTACAGCAGCGCCAAAGCAAGGCACATCTGCCGAAAGCAGCGCGTTCTCCGCGCTGGTGGAGTGCCTCGGCGGGCACCCACTTGCCATTGAACTCTGTGCACCTCGATGCAGGGCTTTGGGGGTTCGTGAGGTCGAACGACATTGGCGCTCCCAAATCGATACCGCCACGGGAAAAACGATGGCCCATGCGGTCGCTCGTTCCTGGGAACTCCTCGATGCATCGACGCAAACAGCGCTACGCAGGTTCTGCGTGTTCACCCATGGAACAGATGTTCCCGGCGCAGAGGCATTATTTGCGGAGTTTGGCGGTATCACTGTGCTCGAAGAACTCGTGGCCGCAGGCGTTGTGGCCATTTCTCCGCGGGCAGCCATCTTCGACAGCATGTGGCTGCACATTTCCCAACCCGTCCTGAGATTTGTACGGGCCATTTCCACCGATGCCGACGCGCAACAGGCGCGTTCACGACTGGCAGATCGCCTGGCTTGTCTGGCCCACCGGCTGGGTGAAAACATCACTGTAGACCGCACCATCATTGCCGCCTACCAGTCCGCCATCCTCGATGTGCTGGAGGGTGAGTTATCCAATGAGCAACGGGTAACACTCACCTTTCTGTCTGCGGTTTCCACCTTGTCCGAACCCTTGTCGCGCCGCCACGAGAGCCACAAGCGTCTTGATGGGGTGCGCTCCCTCCTCACCGAGGAAGATCAGGGCACCTTTACCTCCCTCCGCATATTCACCGCGTCCAGTTTGTCTATGGGATCCTGTCTGGAGGACGCGCAAGCCTTGTTGCAGTCACAAACGCTCCCCCCGGGAGAGCAATTCAGTTTGACCCTGGTTGTCGACCACGCCCTCACCCGACTGGGACGACCACAGGAGGGCCTGGCACTGCTTCGAGAGACGATCGCCCAATCCGACGGCGACCAGGTGCCAGACTACCCGCGCATGCGGCTCTGGGCCCAGTATGCGTGGCGGTGCACAAACCATGCCGAGCCGGAGGAGTTATTTCGGGCCGCGAGTACCGCAGTGGAGTTGGCCACCCGGGTCGACGACCCGACCAAAGTATGCCGCGCCTGGTATATGATGGGAATTGCCAACGGGGAAAATGGTCGGAATCAGGCTGCGATTGATGCGTATGAGCACGCGATTTCGGTGGGTATTCCAGGCCACCAGCAAACCCGATCCGCGCAGGCGAATCTGGGGTATCACCTGTGTATGATTGGCCGGGAGAGCGAGGGGTTACCACTGCTGCGTCAGATCACCGACGACAACATCGACTGGGACCAAAAAGTGAAGGCATCCAGACAACTATGCCTGATTCCATTCGTCGAACCGAAGGAGGCTCGCGCGCGCCTTGGTGAGGTTGATCAAATGATGCGGCGTGAGGTGATGGGTTCTCTGAAGGCCGTGGTTGCAGCGGAGTGGGCCATCGTGGAAGCCCAAACAAATGTTGCACAGGCACAGGCACACCTGGAACGGGCCATTGCGCTCGCCCACGAGGATCAAATTCCGCCCGGTTCCTCGATGGGGCGCCGGATTGAGGCGGCGAAACAACGTGTAGCGGCAGCCCGGCAACACCTGGAGAACTAGGGAGCGCCACAAACACCCACCTCCGCAGGTAATTGCAACAATTGTAACAAGGGTTCGCGCAATCACAGTCCGACACCTAGTGTGTATTAGAAAGACAACTGTCAAGAGCAATCACGTCTGTTGAAAGGAGAACGCCTGTGAACCACACGCCATCCGTTCCCTCACTCGCCACAGCAATATTGGCCGGACTGCTCACCCTTTGTGGATCCGCCTGCAGTTTCAAGCCGGCAGAATGCACACAGGCCCGGTCACAATGCCCGTAAACCACCGAGTCAGCTAGATTACATCATCCTGTTCTCGTAAAGATTTGTCCCAACCATGTCGATATCCTACAAAGGGGGAAAACCAACGATGACCCGCCACACTCCACTCATTTGGGCCACACTGGCATTGCTTTCAGGATGTCCCGAACCCGAACCCGAAACGGACCCGGCGCTCGACCCGGCGCCTACCTCGCCGTTGGAGGGTGCGACCCTTACTCCTGCGGATGCGGTGGAGAGTAGTGTCCTCACCTGCACTCCGGAAACGAATTCACCGGATACTGATGTAGAAGCGATGAGCCTCGCCTACACCTGGTTCATCAGTGGTGCCATGTTGAGTGAGCCAACCACAAATACGCTGGATGGACAAACCTTCGACAAGGGCGATGAGGTGACCTGTTCCATTACGACGAGCGACAGCGCGGGTAATGAGCATACCGTTTACAGCAACACTGTGACCATCGGCAACACTGCGCCGGTCCTCACAAGCGTCACAATCACCCCCGCCACCGCCTACACAGGCAACATCCTTACCGCTGTTGCGAACGCAACGGATGAGGATAGCGCAGACAGTCTTTCGTACACCTTTACCTGGTTCTCCGGCGACACCGAGCTATCGGCCACCGGCAACCAACTTTATGGTGCCACCTCATTTGAAAAGGGAGAGCGCATCTCTGTACAGCTGGTTGTCAGTGACGGCACCGAGGACAGTGCTGTTCTGACCAGCGCGGCGGTGGATATTCTCAACAGCCCACCTGGCGCACCCGAACTTTCGATTACGCCTTCAGCGCCCCAGTTCGGGGTTGACGCCCTGATATGCCAGGTGGACACACCCTCTGCAGATCTCGATGACGATCCGGTCACATACAGCATTCAATGGACAGTCAACTCGCTGCCCTACCTCGGTACGCCATCCACCACCCACTATACTGACGACACCATTCCGGGAACAGAAACAGCAGAAGGCGACCTATGGGAGTGCAGGGTCACCCCCGAGGATCCTGAGGAACAAGGCGTGGCCGCAATAGCAAGGGTTGGCACCGGGAACTATGTGATGCCCTATGCCAAAATGCTCACCGGTGAGGGTCCCAAGGACAACGCGGGCTGGGCCGTCGCCTCTGCCGGGGATGTAAACGGCGACGGCTTTTCGGATATTCTGGTTGGAGCACTCTACGAGGAAACCGATGGGAAGAATGCCGGCGCGGCCTACCTCATCTATGGTTCAAGTGCCGGTATCTCCGACATGAGCCTGGACAAGGCGGATGCGAAGCTCATGGGAGAGAATTATGCAGATCTGGCGGGGTGTTCCGTCGCCTCTGCCGGGGATGTAAATGGCGACAGCTATTCAGATATTCTGGTTGGCGCAAAAATGTGGGATGCCTGTTCAGGCAGCTCCAGCTGTTTAAACGAAGGCATCACTTACATCATCTATGGCTCCAGCACGAGCATCTCCGACATGGATTTGGCCGATGCAGATACCAAACTCTATGGCCAGTTCCATTCCTTTGCGGGTGCTTCCGTCTCCAGCGCAGGCGATGTGAACAACGACGGCTATGACGATGTGCTGACTTACTCCCAACATTCGTCTGTGCAGGTGCACCTCATCTATGGTTCCAGCACGGGCATCTCCGACATGAGTCTCGCCAGCGCAGATGCCAAGCTCACCGGTGAGGGTGCCGGTGACCAGGCAGGCCATTCCGTTTCCACCGCAGGGGACACAAACGGGGATGGCTATTCCGATGTGTTCGTGGGGGCGCCGAAGGAGGATACGGGGGCGACTGACGCCGGGTCCGCGTACCTCGTGTTGGGTTCAAGCACGGGTATCTCCGACATGAATCTCTCCGGCGCAGATGCCAAGCTCACCGGGAAGGCATACAGTGACTACGCGGGCAATTCCGTTTCCACCGCAGGAGACGTGAATAACGACGGCTATGACGATGTGATCGTGGGGGCGCCAAACGTCGCCTCCGGCACTGGGGCGACCTACATCGTGCTGGGTTCGAGCCTGGGCATCTCCGACATGAGTCTCGCCAGTGCCGATGGAACGCTCACCGGTGAGGGTGCCGGTGACCAGGCAGGCCATTCCGTTTCCTCTGCGGGAGACGTAAACAATGATGGCTATTCCGATGTGATCGTGGGCGCCTACGGGGCGAAGAATGTGGGGGCCGCCTATCTGGTATTTGGCTCCAGTTCCGGCATTGCAGCCATGAATCTGGCCAGCGCAGATGGCACTTTACTCGGGCTAAACGCCGGTGATGAGACAGGTTTTTCTGTCTCCTCTGCGGGAGACGTAAATGGCGACGACTATTCCGATGTGCTGGTGGGGGCACCGAAGGAGTCCACGGCGGGCGCAGAGGCTGGATCTGTGTATTTATTACCCGGGGGCTGGTAACCAGAGAAAGACCCACCGCAACGCATTCATCTGTTGAAGCATCTCAAAAACACTCAACTACATCACCCTGTGTTCGTCAGGAACTATCGCAAACATACCGACACACTCCAAACCAAAGGCAATCCAACAATGACCCGACACACTCCGCTCATTTGGGCCACACTGGCATTGTTTTCAGGATGCCCCGCCCCCGAAACGGCTCCAACGCTGGAGGGCGCGACCCTTACTCCTGCAGATGCCGTGGTGAGTAGTATCCTCACCTGCACTCCGGAAATGAATTCACCGGATACCGATGCGGGAGCCATGAGCCTCGCCTACACCTGGATCGTCGGCTCCACTACCGTAAGCGGGGCAACCACCGACACACTCGATGGACAATTCTTCATCGCGGGCGATGAGGTGACCTGCAGGATCACGCCCAACGGCGGCGACCCCGTGGAGAGCAACACGGTAACCGTCGGCAACACCGCACCGGTTATCGAAAGCGTCACGATCGCCCCCACCACGGCCTACACAAACACCCTGCTCATCGCCAACGTCAACACCCGCGATGATGACATCCTCTACACCATGACATACAGCTACACCTGGTTTTCTGGCACCACCGCACAATCGGTCACCGGACATAAACTGAATGGTGCCACCTCATTTAACAAGGGAGAGCGCATCACCGTGCAGGTGGTCGCCAATGACGGCACCGATGACAGCGCGGCCGTCACCAGCAACAGCGTACTCATTCTCAACACTCCCCCCGGCCCTCCGAAAATATCGATTTCCCCGCACGCCGGCATCCTCGACCTCCTGTGTAAGGTAGAGACTCCGTCCAAAGACGACGACAATGATGCCATCACATACAACATGGAATGGACAGTCAACTCCATGCCGTACACTGGTACGCCATCCACCACCCACTACACAGACGACACCATCGCAGGAACAGAGACCGCCGAGGGTGATGTGTGGGAGTGTACGGCGACGCCCAATGACGGCGAGGAGGATGGGGCGACCGCGAGGGCAAGTGTGACAATCAGCACACGATGTGTGGATTTGGACTGTGCGGTGAAGCTCACCGGCGAGGTAACCAATGACCGGGCGGGCAGTTCCGTAGCCTCTGCCGGGGACGTGAATGGCGACGGCTATGACGATATCCTGGTTGGGGCGCCTAATAATACCCCCCGATTGGCCGATAAGGATCACGGGTCCGCGTATCTCGTGTTGGGTTCAAGCACTGGCATCTCCGACATGAGCCTCGCCAGCGCAGATGCCAAACTCACCGGCGAGCCTCTACATGGACAGGCGGGCACATCCGTTTCCACCGCAGGGGACACGAACGGTGATGGCTATGACGATATCCTGATTGGGGCGCCGGGCGTTGCCGCATACCTCGTGTTGGGTTCAAGCACTGGCATCTCCGACATGAGTCTGTCCAGCGCAGATGCCATACTCACCGGAGGGTACACGCTCGTCTCCGACGCAGGGGACGTCAACAACGACGGCTATGACGATATCCTGATTGAGACGGATGGCGTGTACCTCGTGTTGGGTTCAAGCACTGGCATCTCCGATATGAATCTGTCCAGCGCAGATGCCACACTCGCTGGAGAGCATGCCGATGACTGGGCGGGGTCTTCCTTTTCTGCCGCAGGGGACGCGAACGGTGATGGCTATGACGATGTGCTGGTGGGAGCGCCGTATGAGAAAACGGGAGGGCTTGATGCGGGAGCCGCATACCTCGTGTTGAGTTCAAGCAGTGGCATCTCGGACATGAGCCTAAGCGGCGCTGATGCCAAGCTCACTGGAGAGTTCGCCGGGGACCACGCGGGCGATTCCGTCGCCTCTGCCGGGGACGTCAACAACGACGGCTATGCAGACATCCTGGTTGGGGCGTGGGCGGCGGACACAGGCGGGACCCGCGCCGGAGCCGCATACCTTGTTTTGGGTTCAAGCAGTGGCATCTCCGATATGAATCTCTCCAGCGCATATGCCAAGCTCACTGGAGAGTACACCGCTGACTACGCGGGCGATTCCGTCGCCTCTGCCGGGGACGTCAATAACGACGGCTATTCGGATATCCTGGTTGGGGCGCGCGGGTCCTGGAGCTTTAAGGGAACCGCATACCTTGTTTTGGGTTCAAGCAGTGGCATCTCCCACATGAGCCTCGCCAGCGCAGATGCAAGGTTTATGACCGAGATGTCGGGTTCTATCCAGATTGGCGGGGCCTTAGGTGCGGGC
>Ga0315322_10003081_pt1 | contig 12922 bp, 13 predicted proteins | sample M110021515metaG_FD_203461 | JGI IMG/M metagenome (GOLD analysis project Ga0315322, IMG submission 203461) | Ammonia-oxidizing marine archaeal communities from Monterey Bay, California, United States - M1 100m 21515 | ecosystem: Environmental > Aquatic > Marine > Intertidal zone | place: USA... | reverse complement strand
AGGGCTTTCGCTTTAATGCCATTTTTTGTAATTGTAACACTTACGGAATATTCTCCAGGCGACCTAAAGATATGTTCTACTATAGACTCATCAGAAAAAGCACCGTCATCAAATTCCCAGAAAACCTCATCTGCTAGCTCAGAATGATCAAAAACAACGACAAGTGGTGCGTAGCCACCAGAAACAGAAGTGTTAATAATGGGGTTTAGTACTTCGTGAGTTGATATTTCAACTTTCAACTCTTTTTCTTCTTTTTCTGCAATTGAGTTTTCAGTATTTGATGATTCAATATTTAATCTTTTAGTTCTAGGGGTTAAAAATAAATTAACTACAGAGCTGGGTTGATTATGATTGATGACCCTGTTTTCATTACGCTCTAGGTCCTCTAATAACTCAACTTTATAATTCTCAACAACAGGAGTTTGCTTATTAATGATTGGATCGTTGATGTCATAGGGAGAAGTTTCTGGAAGAACTACACTCAAAGGAGCATCACTAAATTCACTGTCAAGAGCTTTAATTGAGGAATTTTTAGCAGGTATTTGCTTTTCAAAATCGTTCTGCCGAGTTAATTCTTGATAAATTAAAGTAAAAGAAACACCAACTAAAACGCAAGTGAATGCTCCCATCAATATTTTCCATAAAGATGTTTTAGCAACCGTTGTTACAGTAGCTGAACCAACAGAAGGAAGTTGATTAGAAATGTTCGCCCATAATTCACCATTAACTTCTGGGCTAAAAGAGCTAAAAGACTCTTTAAATAATTGATCTATGTTTGGTTCTTTACTCACTCTTAAATTAAATTGTTTTCTACTAAAAGTTCTTTAATAGCTGATCTAGCTCTAGAAAGTTGACTTTTAGAAGTGCTTTCAGAAATGTTCAGCTCTTGCGCAATCTCTTTATGTGAATACCCTTCAATGGCATACATATTAAAAATAGTTTTATACCCTAACGGAATCCTTTGTATTAATTTCATTAATTCTTTAGCTGTTAAATCTTCAACAATAAAGTGGTCTTTTTTAATACCATAACCAACGTCATCAATTGATGAATTAAGTTGCATTTTCTTGTTTTTTCTTAAGTAGTCAAGCGCTGTATTCACAACGATTCTCCTTATCCAACCTTCAAAAGACCCTAAACCAGAATATTTATCAAGCTTATTAAATACTTTTATAAAAGCTTCTTGAAGCACATCTTCCGCATCACTTTTGGACGATGTGTATCGTAAACAAACACCTAACATTGTAGAAGAAAACCGCACAAAAAGCTCCTTTTGAGCTCCTTGATTGTTATTAAGACATTGCTTAACCAATTCATCATCTGTCATTTTTGGCGTTGCTGCTTTCATATTAGACTCAATATAATTAAAATTGGTTGCATTGTATTGTCAATTTTAAAAACTAACAAATAAGTAGCATATTTATATGTTAAAACTATATTTTTGATTTTTTAAATCTCGAATGAAAAATTATTTTCCTTTTTTAATTGCTATTATTTTTTTTAATTGCTCCTGCAATACCTCTAATCAAGAAAGTGTAAGCCTCAAAAAATCAAGCTCTCTAGCTGGTCTTTGGTTAGGAAAGCTGGAAATAATACCAGGAAAATACCTTCCTTTTAATTTTGAAATAACTAAAGACTCTATATTTTTTGTGAATGGCCAAGAAAAGATTTCTGGGTTAATAGTTAAATCAACAGATAGTACTTTTAAAATTAAGATGCCAGTTTTTAATAGCGAATTTAATTTTATTTTGAAGGACGATAATTTAGAAGGTGAGTGGATAAATCAAGCTAAGGGGTCAGGTTATATTATTCCTTTTTGCGCAACAAGGTCCAGCAACATTAACCATCGCTTTTCTTCGTCAAATTCACTTTTATCGTCTTCAATAAGCGGCAAGTGGGAAGTTGATTTTGCATATAAAACCCAGGAAAAATACAAAGCCATAGGGGTTTTCAAACAAGAAAAAAACAATTTAACTGGGACGTTCATAACAGAAACTGGTGACTACAGATACCTTCAAGGAAATTCAATTAAGGATTCCATCTTTTTATCTTGTTTTGATGGGTCACACGCTTTTTTGTTTGAAGCTAAATTAGAAAATGAAGCATTAAATGGTGTGTTTTACTCTGGCAAACATTATCAAAACAGCTGGAAAGCACATAGAAATTCAAGCTTTTCGCTCTCCGATCCCGACTCAATTACTAAAATTAATCCTGAATTTCCTGTCTCTTTTTCTTTTCCCGATTTAGATAGTAATATTGTAAGTTTTCCGAGTAGTCTGTTTAATAATAAAGTTTTAATCGTTCAAATAATTGGCTCATGGTGCCCTAATTGTCTTGATGAAACAGCTTTTTTTAACGCTTTACACAAAAAATATAATTCTTCAGGCTTAGAGGTTATTAGTCTTACCTATGAACAATCTCATGTGTTTTCTGAAAAAGTTAAAAGCGTTAAGCGATTAAAAAACCATTTTAAAGCCGATTTTCCGTTTTTAATTGCAGGGAATGCAGGGAAAAAAGATGTTGAATACTCTCTGCCATTCTTAAAGAATGTAGCTTCTTTTCCAACAACATTGTACATAGATAGAAATGGTGTTGTAAGAAAAATACACAGTGGCTTCTATGGTCCAGGTACTGGGGAGTTTTACTCAACTTTTTCAGCTGAAACCTCTGAACTAATTGAACAACTCTTACAAGAAAAACCTTTAAATTAATTGCTGTTATGCCTGTTATAAAAAATGCACTTTTAAGATATAGAGTTATTGACCGTTGTATAAGAAATGATTTTCAACCCTTTCCATCTAAGGAAAAACTTAGACAAACTTGTGAAGAAGAGCTATACGGATCTGTAACTGGTCAAAACATATGCCACTCCACAATAGAAAAAGATATTTTCGCCATGCGTAACGAGCATGATGCTCCTATAGCTTACTCAAAACTAGAAAGAGGTTATTTCTATGAAGATAAGAACTTTAGTATGGATGATATTCCTCTAACAGATTCTGACATTTCAGCTATTAAAGCTGCTACAAATATTTTAAATCAATTTAAAAACACTCAACTTTTTGGACAATTTCAATATGCCATTGATAAAATATTAGACCGGGTTGAAATGTCTGCAAATAAGAAAAATTATCACGATGATATTGTACATTTTGAATCACAACCTACTGTTGGAGGAAATGAGTTTTTGGCACCTATACTAGCGGCAATAAAAGAAAGAAAATCCATTCAATTTAACTACCAAAGCTTTAGAAGTGAAACTGGATCGGTAAGGAGATTACAACCCTATCTCTTAAAAGAATATAGAAACAGGTGGTATCTAATAGGTAAAAGCGAACTGAAAGAAGAAATTAGAACTTTTGCTTTAGATAGAATGGAAGAGCTAATCGAACTAGAAAGCCCTTTTACTATTGACAGTAACTTTTCTGCAGAAGTTTTTTTTCAATATTCTATCGGAATAACCACATATGATGGGCAACCAGAAAAAGTAATAATTGAAGCTGAAAAGGTGCTTTCAAAATACCTTTTATCTCAGCCACTTCATCATACTCAGAAATTAAACACTGTGAAAAATGGTAAGCACACTTTTAGTTACCAACTTCTTCCATCTTATGAATTAAAAATGCTTCTTTTAGGTTTTGGAAAAGAATTAAGAGTTATTTCACCTAATAGTTTAGTAAAAGATATACAATCTGAGGCTAAAGGAATACTTTCTCTTTATGCTTAGAGCAATTCTTTATTTAATCGCATTTTATTTTGGGCTATTGAACAGCTTATTTGTTGGGCAATTAATCGACAATTCTAAATGTAATGCTTTCTCTGACGACCCTTTTTTTAACACGAAAATAGTTCAGGTGAACAACCTAAAATCACTGCATGGAGTTATCTCAACAAAAAAGGAATTAAGCGCAATTAAAAATACTGGGAAAGTCCTACGTTATGATTTTAATAAAAAAGGTGAGCTGAAAAAACAATATTCTACCTTTTATAGACAAAAGAAAAAAGACACAACTTATATTTTTTATGAATACATAAGCAACGGATTATTGACCACTAAAAGAACCAATGATATTAATGGCTTTTACTCATACAACTACTCATACAACGAGGAGCAGCAGGTTGTAAAAAAAACTTATTGCAGGGATGAAAACACGGTTAAGTCTAGAACCAATTTTGTGTTAAAAAAACAATATGTCATAATTAATGAAGAATATAATTATAAAAAAAATGGTTCAACAATAATCAAAAACATACTAAACAACAATAAACTTCCATATCAAAGAGTTGAATATAACTATGATCCTTTAGGGTATCTTATATTGGAAACAAAAAAATTATTAATAAACAATAAAAAATCCACAATTACATATACCTACAACGAACATGGGTTATTAAATTCAAAAAAAATTGTAAAAGACATAAATAAAAATGCCTTTAAAAAAATAAATTACAAGTATGATGTTTTAGGAAATTTGATTGAAATAAATGAATACAGAAATAACCAGCACATCACACACAAAGAAATTTTGTATGACGAAAAAACCTATCTTTTAAAAGCTTTGATTTCACAAGATGTTGAAACTAATTTTATTAAAATAATTAAATTTAAACCCACCTTTTTTTAAATTTATGCGTAGAATCATTACTCTAAGTTTATTTTTAATTAGTCTTATTTCTTGTGAAAAAAGGCACAAAGATGCTACCGAATTGTGTGGTTGCTATACCGAGCTTCACAGAGCCGTTGCAGTAAAAAAAATAAATCTTATCGGTGATTCTTGTGCTTATTTGCATGTTGAAATTATTGAACGCTTAAAAGATAATAATGAAGAAATGGAGTTATTTGAAGCCGCTCTTATGAATTGTCAATGAAGATTTAATACTAGAAAATGAAAAATATTCTCAATTATATTAATGGCCAATTAATTGAAGCCAAAAGCTCAAAATGGCTTGACAATTTTAACCCTTCAACAGGAGAAGTTTACAGTAAAATTCCAGATTCTGATGAAACTGATTTAGAACTTGCGTACCAAGCGGCCAATAAAGCCTTTCCCATATGGTCAAAAACAAGCAAAGAAAAAAGGTCTGAAATAATGCTGAAAATATCTTCTCTAATTGAAGAAAATTTAGACTCATTAGCTTTGGCAGAATCTGTAGACAATGGGAAACCCGTAAAGCTAGCCAAGACAGTTGATATTCCTAGAGCAGCAAGTAATATGCGTTTTTTTGCAACAGGGATACTACACTATAGCTCTGAAAGTCAGCAATATAATGACACCGCAATTAACTATACCCTAAGAAAACCATTAGGAGCTGTTGGTTGTATTTCTCCATGGAATTTGCCACTATACCTTTTTACATGGAAAATCGCTCCTGCTCTTGCAACTGGAAATACTGTGATTGCAAAACCCTCTGAAATAACACCAATGACAGCATATTTGTTTTCAGAAATTTGCATTAAAGCCGGCTTACCAAAAGGTGTGCTAAATATTGTACATGGATTAGGACATAAAGTTGGTGCTGCAATGAGTAAGCACCCGGGCATTAAAGCCATTTCTTTCACAGGAGGAACCACAACTGGAGAAACAATAGCAAGAACCGCTGCTCCAATGTTTAAAAAACTTAGTCTTGAGCTAGGGGGTAAAAATCCAAATATAATTTTTGCTGATTGTAATTTTGAAAAAGCTTTAAAAACAACTTTGCTTAGTTCTTTTGCAAATCAAGGACAAATCTGTCTTTGTGGTTCAAGAATATTTGTTGAAAAACCAATTTACGAAAAGTTTAAAACTGCCTTTGTAGAGGCTACTAATAAGTTAATTGTTGGTGATCCTAATAACTCCGACTCTAATCTAGGTGCAATTGTTTCGAAAGATCACCTTAACAAAATATTATCCTATGTTTCACTTGCTAAAGAAGAAGGAGGTAATGTTCTAACTGGAGGCAATCAATTATTTTTAAACGGAGTAAATGCAAACGGATACTTTATGGAGCCAACCATTATTGAAGGGTTGAAATTTAATTGTAGGACAAATCAAGAAGAAATTTTTGGACCAGTGGTAACAATTATGCCATTTGAAACAGAAGATGAGGTGTTGAAATATGCTAACAGTACTGTATATGGATTAAGCAGCACCGTTTGGACTGAAAGCACTTCGAAAGCCCAGCGGTTTGCGCAAGAATTAGAAGCGGGTATTGTGTGGATAAATTGTTGGCTTGTTAGAGACTTAAGAACCCCTTTTGGTGGTGTGAAAAACTCTGGAGTAGGTAGAGAAGGTGGTTTTAATGCTTTTAATTTTTTCACCGAACCAACCAATGTGTGCCTAAAACTATAGTAATATTATTATTTTGAATTTAAGAGCAATTATATTTTTAGTTAGTTTTTGTATTGGCTTAAGTATTTTTTCTCAAGAAAAACCAACCGAAAACACTGATTCTTTAACTTATAACAATTACCCTGAGATATGCCCTGCTTTTAATTTAGAAGACCACATTTACTCTCCAATTTATTATTTAACAGAATCATATTATAAAAGTCGATATAAAGAAATTGATTTAACTTCTAAAATCACCGACAACAAAGGAAACGGCTATGATTCACTGTATGGAACAAGAAATTTAAGACCTCTTCTACATGGGGTAGCTTACCGAGGAGGCGCAAATAATTATTTCCATAAAACAGCTAAAAGAAAAAACAGCAACCCCCTTGCAAAAGACGGTTTAAATAACCTTTGCGTTGAAGGTTTTTCCAGTTCGGTTTACTTATATCAATCTAATTGGGATTCCAGCTTGGCGACAACAAATTGTAACTGCATAAATAACACAAAAAATCAACTTGACTATTATCAGCTAAACTACTTTAATTCAGATGATATTATTAAAATGCTAACGCTTGTGTACGAAAGTGCTTTAGATAAAAACAAAGGTCCAGTGTATTTTCATTGCTGGAATGGGTGGCATGCATCTGGGTTTATAGCTGCTTTATGCTTGAAACAATTTTGTGGATTCTCAAGTTTAGAGGCTGTAAATTATTGGGATCTATGTACTGATGGAACAAATATAAGTCCAAGATATAATTCAATAAGACAAAAAATTAAAGACTTCATACCACTTGATTTTTTAATGTTAAATGATTCTATTGGAAATAAAATTTGCCCACCAATGCCCAAAAAAATTGATAGTTCGCAACTGCATATTTCACTTGAACATTTAAAACTAGTACCTGAATCAATACCTGTTGGAACTATTTTAATTCTAGAAAACATTGCCTTTAAAGCTAATCGCACTAGTCTACTAAACCCCAAAGAAAATATAGATCTAATTCTTTTAAAAAATGTTCTGCAAAATAACCCTTCATTTAAAATAGAAATTAGTGGCCATACTGATAACTCAGGCAATAAAAATACAAACAAACAACTGTCAATTGAAAGGGCTAAGTTTATTTATGACTTTTTAATAGCTGAAAACATTCCCAAAGAACAATTAAGTTTTAAAGGATACGGATCTATGATGCCAGCATATTCAAATCGAGATAAAACAGGAAGAGCTGCAAATAGAAGAATTGAAATTAAATTACTAAAAAAAAGAGCAGAAGATTTTACAGTTTTAGTAGAAGAAAAACAAAATTCGTTAACGAGTTTATTACAGTCAATGACAATAAGTAAAAGCATTGTACTTTCAGACATTCAATTTCAAGCCAATAAAAGTGAATTGACTCAAAAATCAAAACTTCAATTAGACACTGTTGTAGCTTTTTTACAAAAAAATATCTCTCACTGTTTTTCAATAATTGGATATACAGACGCTTCAGGAGTTGAAGCAAAAAACATAACTCTCTCTACTAAAAGAGCACAAAAAGTTTATGACTATTTAATTGAGAAAAAGGTTAACAATAATGTCCTATTTTATAGTGGCTGTGGCTCTAAAAATCCAATTGCAACAAATAAATATGAATGGGGTAGGCTTAAAAATAGGCGAATTGAGCTTCTTTTGTTAAAAAAATAATTATCAACATTTATTACGCAACACTAATATTTATTTTTAGTCTATTATCTTTGAAGAAAAAATTATGCCTTCTAAAAAATTTAGTTCAGAAAAAGCCCCTAAACCTGTTGGTTCTTACCCCCACTCAAGAAGAGTTGGAAACCTGTTGTTTCTTTCTGGTGTAGGTCCAAGAATTGCGGGCTCAAACACTCATGATACTTCAGTTCCTGGATTAACACTTGATCACAACGGCAATTTTATTGAATTTGATTTTGCAGCACAATGTCACAGTGTTTTTCAAAACATAAAAGCTATTTTAGAAGCTAGTGGTTCTAGCTGGGAAAACTTGGTTGATGTAACAGTATTTTTAGTAAACATGAAAAGAGATTTCGCTGTTTACAATAAAATTTATGCTGAGTACTTTAAAGACAATCAACCTTGTAGAACTACTGTTGAAATAAATTCACTTCCTACACCCATAGCTATTGAGCTTAAATGTATAGCCACAATTTAATTACTAAACATGAAATTACTAGTTGGAAAATTCATTCACCAGATAAAAGACGCCATTTCTATTGGTGAAAATGCTGAACTCACCAAAAATAAAAAAACAATATCAAACGTATTAATAATAGGGTTAGGTGGTTCTGGAATAGGAGGAAAAATTGTTACACAATTAACGTCAAATCAATTACAGGTTCCTGTTTCAATCAATAATGATTATAATATCCCAAATTATGTTAATGAGAATACTTTAGTAATTGCTTCTAGTTTTTCGGGCAATACAGAAGAGACATTGGAGGCCCTTAGTATTGTACAAGAAAAACAAGCTGAAATTGCTTGCATTACATCAGGAGGCAAGTTACTAACGATTGCTAAAGAAAAGGGATACAACTACATTGTTTTACCAACCGAAAGGTCTCCAAGAGCAATGCTAACCTACTCGTTAATTCAACAATTTTACTTGCTTTTTAATTATGATTTAATTGACGCTCAATTCAAAACTAACCTTCAAAGTTCTATTTCTTTACTTGAAGAAAATGAGGCCAACATAAAATCCATTGCCAAAGAGGTTGCTCAAGGACTTTATGGAAAAACAGCAGTTCTTTATGCAGAGGCTAGTTTTGAAGGGGTTGTAACTAGAATGAGGCAACAAATTAATGAAAATGCAAAAGCTCTTTGTTGGCATCATGTTTTACCAGAAATGAACCATAACGAACTTGTAGGATGGGCTGGAGGTAAAAATGAGTATGCAGTTGTAATGTTACGAACTGATTTTGACCACCCTAGAACAAGTGTAAGAATGGATATCTCTAAAAAAATCATTACTGACTACACTTCAACTTTATTTGAATTTAGAGCAAACGGAGCGTCAATAATAGAGCAGTCTTTATATTTAATTCTATTTGGAGATTGGGTAAGTGTCTATTTAGCAGAACTTAATAAAGTAGACTCAATTGAGGTTAATGTAATAGACTATTTAAAAGGTGAATTAGCTAAAATATAACTATGGACTGTCCTGTTGTTGAATTTCAAGACTTAGGATTATTAGACTATAAGGAAGCTTGGGACTGTCAAACATCTTTATTTAAAACTGTGATTGATCAAAAGATTTACAACAGAAAAAATCCTAATTCAAGTATAAAAACTAAAAATTATTTACTTTTTTGCGAACATCCTCATGTATACACTTTAGGCACAAGTGGTTCTTCGAAGAACTTATTGATAAGTGAAAGTATACTTAAAAAGATAGGGGCTACCTATTATAAAATTAACAGAGGCGGTGACATTACTTATCATGGTCCTGGTCAGCTTGTTGCTTATCCTATTTTTGACCTTGATTACTTTTTTAGTGATATCCACAAATACCTTCGTTTTTTAGAGGAGTCTGTGATTTTAACATTAAATGAATACGGCATAATTGGCGGTCGAATTGAAGGCCTTACGGGTGTTTGGGTTGATATTGACTCTTCCAATCCTAGAAAAATTTGTGCTCTAGGGGTTAAAAGCAGTAGGTGGGTTACAATGCACGGAATTGGCTTTAATGTTAATACTGATTTGTCTTATTTTGATGCAATTGTGCCTTGTGGAATAAAAGACAAGGCTGTTACATCCGTTGAAAAGGAGCTAGGTGAAAAAGTAAACTTCTTAGAAATAAAAAATCGGCTTAAAGTGAACCTAGCAAATGTCTTTGACTTTAATTTTAAAAAGTAAACTTGACTTTAAGAAAAAAAATATTACTTGGGTCTTGCACAGTCTTTTTATCCTTGATTATTGGCCATTGGATTGCTGGGTATGGTTATCTATTAAGAGGTGTTGCGTTTTCATACTTAAGAGGTCAATCGGGTCCTGGGATAAACGAGTCTCACCTTTTTTTTAACAACATCATTTACACTCAAAACCCTAAACCACTTCCAAATTCAATTAAAAAAAAGTTTACACCTTTAAATGCTGCAGATATTAATGCGCTTGAAGAAATTGAGACCGCAAGCTTTTTAGTCATCGAAAATGACTCATTAATCTTTGAAAAATATTGGAATGAGTTTAGTGAAACAACTCCTACAAACACCTTTTCTGCTTCTAAAAGCTTGGTTAGCCTATTAATTGGCGTTGCAATAGAAGAAGGTTACATAAAGTCCGTAGACCAATCGGTTGGCGATTTTTTAGATGACTTTAGTTACGGAGATAAAACCAAAATTACTATTAAAAATTTATTGACCATGTCCAGCGGGTTAAGTTGGGGAGAGAGTGGTGGCAATCCCTATTCAGATAATGCAAAAGCATATTACGGGCAAAACTTAAGAGCTCACATTAAAGGCTTAAAAGTTATTGAAGATCCCGGTAAAACATTTCGATATAAAAGTGGTGATACACAAATTTTGGTTTACATTCTTGAAGCGGCAACTGGTGTTTCAATAAGTAATTATTTAGAAGAAAAAATTTGGAGTAAAATAGGTGCTGAAAATAATGCTAGCTGGAATTTAGACAGAAAAAATGGAGATGAAAAAGGCTTTTGTTGCTTCTATGGTGTTTCTAGAGATTTTGGTAAAATAGGTCAGCTGATACTTCACAAAGGAGAATATAATGGTCAACAATTAGTTCCATTAGATTATCTAAAAAAGTGTCTTATCGCTGATAAATCTATACTTGAAAAAGATAAAACGCCAAATAAACGGTATGGATGGCATTGGTGGACAGCTAATTATAAAGGAAATGACATTCATTATGCAAGGGGTTTATTAGGACAATACATAATTATTCATCCTGAAAAAAATATGGTTATTGTCAGAACTGGAAAAAAACGTAAAAAAGTACATTCAGATGGTCACCCAGCTGATTTATGGGACTACCTAAGAATGGGTGAAACTATAGCAAAAAATTAGTTTTAAAGTGAAAAAAGACATTAACATACCAGCTGTTAAAGAAATAGGAATTGCAATCGTTAATCAGAAAGAAGAAGAAGAATTTGTTTGGAGGGTTTACCTTATAAATTTTAACTCTTTTTTAATTAAGAATGTATTGATTTCATCTAGAGGTTATGGTAGTATCAACGATAAAAAAAAGAAAACCTCTTCTTTTAGTCATTTCTTAGGAGATGTTGATCAAAAGTCTTGCATCCCATTTGAATTATTAAACGATGCTGTATTTGGACTTTCAAATGAATTTTTAGTCACATACTATATTGACAATGTAATCTATGATAAAAAATATGTTTTTCTCCCTGATTCTATTCAAGAAAAACATTTCTCGAGTATTCCTATTCTTAATAAAAAAGGTGTTTTAATTAAATAATATGCTAAATAATATTGACGTTTCTAAAATCTTGTTTCTTGATGTTGAAACAGTACCCATCTGCTACGAGTTTGAAGCACTAGAAGAAAAAACAAAGTTTCTTTGGGATAAAAAAACTAAGTATCTTCAAGAAAGAGATCGCTTAACGGCAGAAGATGTCTATGAAAAAGCTGGAATATATGCAGAGTTTGGTAAAATTATTTGCATTTCAGTGGGTTTCCTAGTTCAAGTTAAAGGCGAGGCTCAAATCAGGTTAAAAAGTTTTGCTAATAAAAATGAGAAATTACTATTACAGGAATTTATTGATCTTTTAAATTCATATTACAACCATGAGAGTTATGTATTGTGTGCTCATAACGGAAAAGAGTTTGATTACCCATACATCTCAAGAAGGTTGTTAATAAATGAATTAAAGCTCCCTAAACTACTAAATAATGCAGGGAAAAAACCTTGGGAAATAAACAACATAGATACTTTAGAGCTCTGGAAATTTGGTGATTACAAACACTACACTTCTCTTGAATTATTAACTCACATTTTTAACATTCCAACTCCAAAGGATGATATTGACGGAAGTCAAGTAGCTAAAATATTTTATGAAGAAGATGATTTAGATCGCATAATCAACTATTGTGAAAAAGATGTTGTTGCCATGATGCAACTCTTTAGAAAATATAGAGGAGAAAAACTAATAGCTAATTCCTTTATAATTTCTACTTAAACGAACTTAATTTTTTAGACAACTTTTAACTAACTTTAATGTCTTAAAAATAAAAATAATGCTTCGTTTACTATTTACATTAATTGCTATTCCTTTTCTTTTCACTGCATTAGGACAAGAACCTCATGAGGTTGGTTGTGGTCAACACAAGCTACTAAAAGAGCTGCTTAAATCTCCTGAAAGGTTGAAAATTCATATGGCTGAACAAAAAGAACTTTCAGACTTAGAGAAACAAGGATTAATAAATAAGACAAAGGGAATCGTATATACAATCCCTGTTGTTTTTCATTTGATACATAATGGAGGAGTCGAAAATATTTCCGATGATCAAATTTCAGATGGTTTATTGTCGTTAAATAAGGATTTTAGAAAGCTTAACCCTGACACAGCTACTGTATCACCTATGTTTCAAAGCCTTTCTGCAGATGTTGA
>Ga0315322_10003080_pt1 | contig 12927 bp, 10 predicted proteins | sample M110021515metaG_FD_203461 | JGI IMG/M metagenome (GOLD analysis project Ga0315322, IMG submission 203461) | Ammonia-oxidizing marine archaeal communities from Monterey Bay, California, United States - M1 100m 21515 | ecosystem: Environmental > Aquatic > Marine > Intertidal zone | place: USA... | reverse complement strand
TTCGTTGACTTCCCTGAAGGCGATGCGCAGACTCATTCGTGACCGAAACCGTCGGAGTGCATCGGCGGTTGCCTTGGAGTCTGCAATTGAAGGTAGTTTTGCTTCATATTCCTGTTTCCAGCATTCAAGGAAGTTCGATTGAGAAAAAGCTTTATAGCCATTATCTAAAAGCCAGTCCAGATAGTCCGGTCGACGGCGCAACAGGTTGCGGGAGGAGCGTGACCAGTCAACCAACCGGTCAACTTGATCCAAGAAGCAATCATTAAAATCATCTGCTTTTTCAGCAAACGTTTCCCGGGAAAAACTCATCGTTCCCCGATAGCCTCCAGTTCCACTTGTGCAAGAGGAAAAGCAATCAACGCCGCAGGATATCCTTCGCTTGGTCTAGGGTCTGCTTTTCCTTGGGTGAAAGCGAACCAAAGCCTTTTGCATTTATTTTATCCAGGATTCGATCTACTTCACGCTGCAGGGCATCATTATCCCCATGGCTTACGGTGTAGTCGGTTGGCTGCACGGTTTTTTTATGGCTGGCTGGCCGAACAATCCTGCGTTGTCGAAGAAATCCAGGCATGCGCAATTCCAACCCCATTCCAAATCTATAGAACAGCACTGCAGCAAGCATACCGCCAAGGTGCGCGGAATGTGCGGTACCGGTCGTCCCCGGAATTTCATTGCTAAGAAAATTGTACATCTCGAAAGCAAATACGCCCCAAGCAATCCATTTTGGCTTCAATGTTACTGGAATGACAAAGAACAGGAGAAAGGTAACTGGTTCATTTGGCCTGTTAAGGCAAAAATAGATTAGAAATCCAGTGACGCCTGCCGAGGCACCCATGAGTTGTGGACCGGCTTTCCCCCAGTTGACCGCCAGCCAGACAATGCCTCCTGCAAGTACGCAACCCAAGAAGAGGGTTCCAAGTTGCCGTGGATTGAGTATTTGCTCCAAGCTTTTACCCATGAAATACAGCATGAGCATATTAAATGCAATATGGAGCAGCCGTTCAGGGCTGTGTAGGAAGCTGTAGGTGACAAGGGTCCATGGCTTGAAAATGAAGTCAGTATTGAGAGTGAGTAGTGTTGTTGGGAAGGCATCTTGGAGCAAAAGCTGCAGCACGAACACCGTGACATTGGCCACAATCAGTATTTTGATCAGGTTGTGGCCGGGCCGTTGCGCCTCGCGCATATATGGTCGGTCATAAATCATTTTTCCGGGAGGTGCCTTAAACGAGTACCGAGGCATTTTCCATCGATACAATTAATATTAAACTTTAAAGCTTCATCCCGACTTGACTCAATGAGAAATTCCAATTTTTTCCATATGCTGTTAAAACTTTATGGCACAGCCTGAAGATAAATGGCCGGACAACATGCCCGGCAGTTTCTATGTCGATGAGCAATGTATCGACTGTGACCTATGCCGTGAGCTGGCACCAAGCTTTTTTTGCCGGAACGATGACCAAGGGTATTCCTTTGTCCAGAGCCAGCCGTCGCAGAAAGGTGATGTTGACGAGTGCGTCGAGGCCATGGAGAGTTGTCCGGTGGAGGCAATCGGGAACGACGGGTCCCGGTAGATGTTGCCTAGTCGGCGAAATCATGTGGGTTTTCCAAGGCCGCGATGGCGCCCATGATCCGGTTGATGGCGACCTGATAGCGTTCGTCCGTCCCTTTGCCCGGATCAAATTCATCGGGTTGTAGGCATTTCCCATAAACTATTTTAATTCTCCCTCGGGCACTCGGAATCTTGTGTTTTCGACTATACACGCTGTGCGCACCGAAGACTCGTACCGGGAGAACCTGTGCCCGAGAACGACAGGCAAGAAGACCGATGCCTGCCTTGGCCTGCTGGAGTTGTCCATCAGCACTTCGGGTTCCTTCCGGAAAGATAACCATGGCCTTGCCTTCCTTGAGTGACTTTAGCACATGGCGTACGGCTTGGGTATCCTTACCGCCTTCCCGGTCAACCCCGATCACATTAAGACGGGGCAGTAGCCAGGCAGAGAAAGGGTTGCTCATCAGAGTTTCGCGGGCCAGATAGTGGAAATCCCTCGGGGCGGAACACCCGATAAGCGGAGGGTCAAAAAAGCTCACGTGGTTCGAGGCAACAATCACCGGTCCTTTCATTGGGATGTTGCCCAACCCATGCCATGTGGTTCGATACAGCACAGTAAAAAGGCTTCTGGTGAGCCAGGAACATGTATGGTAAATGGCATTCATTGGGACAACTGGAAAGCCTGTGCCTCTTTAATCTTGGGGATTTCGGATGAGTTGAAGAAGCAGGGCGATGACTTGTTCCAGTGTGTGCTCCGATGTATCGACGACGATCGCACCTTCCGGGCATTTCAGCGGAGCCTCCTTGCGACTGGTGTCAATGGCATCGCGTTGCCGGATGGCATCCTCCTGACCCTGTTTTTTGCGTCGGAGGGAACGGGTCTCAGCATCTGCGTGGAGATAGAACCTGAATGGTGCATCGGGAAAAATGACCGAGCCAATGTCGCGCCCCTCCATCACCAGTCCCTTGAATCCGTGTTTTTGCGCCATTTTCACTTGCCCTCGCTGATACTCAAAAAGAAATTTCCGTACGGATGGGATGGCGGCAAAATAGGCGACAGCACCATTTACATGTGGACTGCGAATTTCAGAATCATTCGGTTCGTGGCCATTAATAGAAAGGAATGCCTGTTGGCCTTTTACTGACGTGCCAAGGTTAAGTGTTTCCAAGCCCTCTGTAACCGCATCCAGATCTTTCGGCGGTATACCTGCTTGATTTAGTGCAAACGTGACCGTTCGGTAGTGTGCGCCGGTGTCGACATGAAGGAACTCCAGATTCTTTGCTATGGCACAAGATGTGGACGATTTGCCAGTGGCAGCCCCACCGTCGATGGCGATTATGGTGATGGGATGTTTGCTCATTCTTTTGTGGAAGCTTGTCTTAAGCCCTCCAGTTTTTCAAAGAAATCCGGGAAGGTCTTTGCGCAGCAATCTGGATCGAGCACTGTAAGCCACGGGGAGCCGTCTCCTCGTAAATCCCGGCTTCCAAGAATGGCAAAACTCATTGCGACACGATGATCCTCATAAGTTTCCATGCTGACGCCTTCAACTGCCTTGGCATGGAGTGCGTTGCTGTTTGGGAAAATATGGATTGAGTCATCGGTCTCTTCCACCCTTTGACCAAGTCTTCGGAGTTCCGTGGCCATGGCGTGGACACGATCAGTTTCTTGCTTGCGGGTGTGAGCAATGCCAGTGATTCGAGTTTGTCCCTTTAGGAGGGGGGCGATTGCCGCTAGGGTGAGGAAGGTATCGGAGATTGCATTGAAGTCAAATTCACCTCCATGCAAATCATCTTGCTGAGCAGTGCTGCCAATTCCTTTCTGGGTAAAACGGGTCTTGAAGCCGGTTTCCCTTAGGATGGCCTCGAAGCGGATGTCTCCCTGCAACATCTTCGGTGCCAAACCAGGAAGGTACGTTTCCCCTCCGACAACCCCCGGTAATGCCAGAAAATAACTTGCGGCAGTGGCATCGGGTTCAACCTGCCAACTCGTAACGGATTTGTACCTTCCGGTATTGGCAATTTGGGTTTGGGCTAGTGTATCACTTTTTGTTTCTGCTCCAAACTGCTGCATCATCTGCAGGGTCATCGTGACGAAGGGCTTGGAGACCGTTTCCCCTTTCAAATGTAGTTTCACTTCACTCTTTGCCAATGGAGCAACCATCAGCAGTGCGGATAGAATCTGGCTGCTTTGGCTGGCATCGACTTCCCAGGTCCCACCAGGTAGCCCCGAGGTTTCGATGGTAAAAGGAAAATGTCCCTCCTTATTGTGACAGATGATCTTGGCTCCCAGTTTCCGTAATGTTTCAAGAAGACCCTGCATCGGCCTTTTGCGCATGGCGGTGGTCCCGTCCAAGTGATAGCAGCCTGAAGGGTGGAGGCAGAGCATCGCCGTAAGAAAACGAGCAGTGGTTCCGGCGTTTCCAACAAACAGCTCAGCTTCCGGTTGAGGCCAGACTCCACCGGCTCCCTTCACGCAGATGGTTCCAAGGTTGGCATCGCGTTGTACCGGGACGGCGAGAGCGTCTAGAGCGTTGCACATGATCTCGGTATCCTCGCTGAAGAGACAATCCTTGAGCTGGATCTCTCCTTGTGTGAGTGCGGATAGGATCAGGGCACGGTTGGTAATGCTCTTGGAGCCCGGGATCTGTACCTCTCCCCGTGTCTCATTCAGAAAGGGTTTAATGGGAAGGCCTGGTTTCATCCTAAAGGCTGTCGCGGAAGGTTTTCCCATCGCTGAGAATTTTCTGCACGCATTGGAGGTCTCCTTGTTTCAAGGCTTCAAAAAATTGGTTCAAGTCAGCGTGGAAGTGGGTCAGCATTTCTAGAATAGCCGGAGAATTGTCATCAAGAATCTGTCGCCAAAGTTCGGCGTCTCCTGCTGCGACCCGGGTGGTATCTCGTAAGCCTTTCCCGGAGAATGCTTTCCATGCTGGGTCTTTTTTTATCAGGTTTTCACATAGTACAGATGCCAGAATGTGGGGAAGGTGACTCATGGCGGCCACGATTCGGTCGTGGTCTGCAGGTGTGGTTTCGCCCACTTGCATGCCCAATTCTTCCCAAAAATTTCGAACTATTGCCAAAGACCCTGTGTCTGACTGATTGGTTGGGGTGAGGATGCAAGCCTGTCCTTTAAAAAGATCGCTGTGTGCATTTTCGAGGCCCGTTTTCTCGGATCCAGCCATGGGGTGGGAACCAATAAAAGAAATATCTTTCTGCAAATATTTCTCTGCAGCATTGCAGATTGAGGCCTTTGTGCTACCGACATCTGTCAGCACTGAGCCGGGCTTTAGGTGATCGGAGATTTTCTCCAGCAGTTCGGGAATTACCTGTACCGGCGCGCAGATTACAGTGATGTCAGCATCCTCAACGGCTTTTTCTGCAGTTTCCCAGACTGCATCACACCACGGCTGAGCCCGGCATTTACTCCTTGTTTCCTCGCGGCGGGACCAAGCATGGACTCTATTAAACAGGCCTCGCTCACGCACAGCCATGCCGAGAGATGCCCCCAGTAGTCCGGGTCCCAGAATTGTGATCTTATCACCCATTCCCTTCTTTCAATGAACCTCCATGTCCGAAGTCCAGACGGAAAGCCTGACCTTGGCGATAAACTCTTTACCAATTGCTCAGTCGCCGCGAAACTATTTGTAAGCGTTAAAACATGGAATCCTTTTGATAATGCGGAAAGAACCCAGGTTACACGGCAATGCCAATAAGGTTGTTGTCATATTTTTATTGTTGTTTGCCGTTTTTTTTATTGGCGGTGCGTGGTTTCTTACTGAACAAGGTTCGGGATCGGCCGGTCGATCCTTCCGCAAGTCAGGCAAGGCATCTCCTGATCTACCAATGAAGGTTTCTGCACTTGTTTCATCCGCGCTCCGGATCGAGGAATGGAAATTGTCTGAAGGGTTGATTCTGGAAGCTTCACAGGTGGCAGACCTGCGGTCTATTGTAGTGAAGGTGGATGAGGTTCAGATGGAGAAAAACCACCTTTCAACAAGCGATATGGTGCGAATTGATGAATTGGGTGAATTGGCTGAAAAACTCCTTTCCGGTCATCTTCGTAACGAAAGTCTACGGAAAGAGGCTGAAGCTCGTGACCTACTGGCTTCCCCGCAGGCGGCCAAGGCATTGGTATTGCTCGAAAGGGCCTTTGCGCTCCAAGCCGAGGTCAACGAGTCATTTCCTCAAAGTGCTGCAGTTGATAGAAAGCGTATTTTTATTCTCGAACGGGAGATTCGGGAGCAGCAGGCTGAGCCTCTTTATCAGGAAAGCGTAAATCAGGAAAAAGCTGGCGAGGAAGCATTGACCTCTGGCCGGACCAAAGAAGCCCAAGCCTATTTTCAGGCGGCGTTCGTATCACAGGCAGAAATAAATGAACAGTACCCTAACTCCCGACGCCGGGATCCATTGCGTCTTCAGCAGCTCCATGCGCGCTCTGCTTTTGCTGAAGCCAACGAATTAATAAAGCAGCAGGAAGCGTTATTGGTCCAAGCTCAGGAGCAGATAGGGAAGGGAAGGCCACTGGACGGGGTTCGGCTTCTTCAGCAGGCTACAGCAGGTTTCACCGCACTGATAAAGGAGAAGCCCTTGCTGTCATCCATCCTGCAACCCAGGATTATGGCAGTCCAGCAGTCTGCGGTTACGACGGCTGTTCGGCATTTCCAAAATTACTTCTCGGTACAGCTTACACAATTGGACAACCACTTGGCGTCAGGACAGCTGGCTCCTGCCTTTGCACTGGAGGCGACCTTGCGCAGGCATTTTATCCAGATGGAAAATGAATTTCCCGGATCTGCTGTCCAATTTAGCAATCTTTCTGAACGAATCAAGTTTCTGGAGAGCCACAAGGATCAGGCTGCTGGTCTTCAGCGGTATTTGCGCCAACAGTTTGTTGCCATTCCCGGAGATGGGGGGTGGTGGATGCTGCGTACAGAGGTCAGCCAAGACCTTTATATTGCCATTATGGATATTCCCAACCCAAGCCGAAAAAAAGGAGGAACCCTCCCTGTGGAGTCTGTCAGCCACATTGACGCCTCCAATTTTGCCACCCGTGTAGGCTGGTTGCTTGGTGTCCGTACGCAGCTGCCTAGCTTGTCCCAGTTTAACGCAGTTGTCGGCAGGCCTGAATCCCCAGTACAAATTTCCATCCAATCTGCAACCAGCACAGTTCCTGTTGACCAAGGTGCCGCCAATGCAGATGGCTTTCTTCACCTTTGGGGTAACGTGGCTGAATGGCTAGCTCCAGATGATGGAGCAGATATCGGCATGGTCACTCATGCCGGAGGCCACTTCCTTGACACTGCAACTGGCTTATTTGGTCAACCTGTCTCTCCTGCCTCTGTAAATGATCGCAGTCGACTAATAGGATTTAGATTGGTTATTCATATTCCACAGAAATGAATTCAAAACGACCAGACAAGTCCAACGACCAAAAGACCCGTCGATTAATTTTTCTGGTCTACTTTATGACGGCGATGGGGATTCTTTTGCCGGGTCTACTATTTTGGTTTTTTGGAATGGATCGGTAAGCTGTTTTTATTGGGATCAAGCCGCTTGAAGGGTTCAGGTTTTCCTGGGGTTGGCTTAATCTTCTGGAGATCATTCTTGGTGTTACTCGAAGATTTCCATGCAGGCTTCTCGATGGTGCCACCGAGGTTCATTTCCAGAAACCTAGCAAAAGGCAACCCGAGGGGCAGGAGTCGAACCTTGAAATTTAGTTCACGTGTTTTAATATTTAGATTCCCGGTCGCATCGACTTTGGAGGTGGGTCCAAGAATCTTTAAAGGTTCAGGACCGAAGACCATTAACTCCTCCTGTAGTTTGAAATCTGATTCCATTCGGTCAAACCGATAGGAGATAAGCGGGAGCGGTAAATTCTTCAGCTCCTTAAATAGCAAGCCGAGGATATTGACTTTGGCAAGGGAAGGATCTTGGAGGGAGAATGAGCCGTTGCCATTAAAACTGGTAATATCGCCATGGTTCCCTGTGGCATGAAGACGAAAGCTCTTGAGTTCGGATTTTTCCTTGGTCGCCTTTGGTGGCTTAAGGTTAAGCTTGGGGTTTCGGGCCAAATGCTGGAGGACGAGATCCTTGTCCGCATCCTTTAGCTCCATGGAGAATTCCATAGGCGGACCGTCTGGATTATGACGGTGTTTAAGCCAACCATTCCCTTTCCCTTTCGCAAAACCAAACTTGACCGGATCAATTGTGATCGCCCCAGCTTGGCTCTCGAGGTCGATTTCTAGGAAGTCCACCGGTATCGAGAGAAAGGTTGATTTCCCTCCGCGGCTACGGACAAAGAATTGGTTTACAGGCTGTTTTTCCAAGTAATCAAAATTACCGTGACCAAAGATTACGCCATCAGCTTTAATTTCCGGAGGTTCTTCACTGGTAAAGTCGGCAAGCACCTTCTGAACCCTATCGCCGAAAAGTTTTGAGGCGGTGTCGAGGCTGAGTTTACCTTGAAGATTAAATCGGCGGGAGGTAATCCTGTTTCGCTCCTTGGGGTGGAGAATCCAAGCGAGCTGACCCTTTGCATGCCCATCTGGGAACCTGGCGTCCAAACCAAAGAATTCCGTGTATCTTGGGATGCAGCGGAGGATTCCCTGGGCTTCTTCAAATGGGATGCCCCGGTAAGATGCGGAAATAATTTTGCCTGTCCCATAGATATTTCTTCGGGTGAGATCATTCCACCTGCCGCCGATATCTATATTGGCGTACATGGGAAGTCCGGTGAAATTAAAACGAGCCCAGAGGTCATCCCACCAAGTCTTGAACCAAGGATTGAGCTGTCCCGGGAACATCCTGCCATCAAGGAGGAACCGGTAGTCGCCGGTCTTCAGGTCCTGATGAAAGGACCCGGAGACATCGCCAGGCTTGAATTGAGCAAAAACTTCAGGAACTTCCAGTCGTCCCGGAACATAGGTTCCGCGAACCCGGAGATCGGCCAATGGTACTTCGAGAATTTCAAGTTGGCGAGAGTGCAGGGCGAATTCGGCCCAGCTCAACTTCCAGTCTTCGTCAAACCTTGCGTGAAGATTGCCCTCCATTGGCTCCCGAAGTTGGGCTTGTTTCAGGTGTTTTCGAGGAATGAAAGCCTGCAGCTTGGGAACGTCCCCGGGATGGATATGGAAACGAGTTTGTATTTGCGCAGTCTTTTTTTCAAGATTGGCACTGGCGGAGATTGTGGTAAAGCTGTGATGAAAACCTGCCACCCCTTCCATTGCCAAGTGACTTGGATCTTCCATTCTTGCTTTTCCAATAAAGCGGCCAGCGAGTTCTGCATCGATTTGGATTGGGCCTGTTGAGAGCTTGACCTCAAGAGGGAAAAGAGTGGGGCTTAATTCAGTTGAAGGTGCGGGAAGCTGAAAATGTAGATTGGTGACACGCAGTTTCTTCTTTAGGAGGGCATTTTCAAGTCGCCCCTTGATTGGCGCAGTGAAAAGGAGGTGACCGGGTTCGCGTTGGAGTCGGGTTTCGAGGCTTAGTCTTTCGCTGGTGAGAAGTTCTGGAATCTGTAGCCCCTTCGCTTGAAGCTGGGCATAAACCTGTTCGTCCTGGAGTGATTTCAGGGTGATGACCGGGGCATCGAGTGCTGCGAGTCGGGGACGGGTCCGGAGTAGGTCAGCCAGTGCTTTCTGGAATCGTTTTGGCAGGCCACGGGTCTTGATGTCCTTGTCCATACGGAGAAGCAGCGGTGGGTCATCATGGAATACACCGGTGACACGGGCATTGTGCAGCCGGAATGAAAAATTCCTCAGGGCCCAGTCATTCTCATGGGGCTGGAGGGTTGCACGAAGGTCCTGCAAAAGGGTTTCTTCTGCCCCACTCGGGGAAATGAGGGCCGGGCAGTTAAGAATGCCTCCTCGCACCTCCAGTTGAGATATGCTTAGTGAACCAGCGATAAGCGAGAGAGGATCAATCTCCAAGCGAACTTCTTTGAGAACAGCAATTGTTCCTGTCTGCCCCGTCTGGCGAAGAGTCAAGTTGCCGACTCGGACATTGCTGCCCTGTTTGCGGATTTCCAATTTGTCGACTGAAAGATCCAAACCACTTGCAGCCAGTTCCACGCGAATTTTCTCTTCGACCCAATCCCTTAGAAATTCCGGGCTGGAATGTAGGTACAGATAGGCACATTGCAAAAGAATCAGGAGGACCAATGCAAGGTTGAGGGCAATAAGAACAATCCTAGACCTCAGGGCATGATTTATAACTTTGAGGCCGAGCAAGGGAATCGTTATCTGGAAAGGTTCAGTTCTTCGGGATGCCGGGAGTATCTTCTGGCTTATCTACGGGGCCAGAGGGTTTCTCCTTTTGTGGCTTACGGTACTCAGGGGGAGGGCTCGCTCCCGGCAGAATTTTATGCAGTCGGTCGATTGTTTTTTGCTGTAAGGTAAAGGCGGTGCCACTGGCGGCATGCCCACCGCCCTGAAGGGTTCCGGAAATCCGCTTCGTTAGCAGAAGGGTGAACTTTTGTTCAGCGGGGTCGTTGCCTTCAGGAAGCTTGTAGGTTGCATCGATTTGGTAGCGCCACGCTGTCTTTTCTTCCTGTCCCTCGAAATATTTTTCATTGAACCCCGTCATCATAAACCCTTTTACGCTCAGGTCTCGGATGTGATTGCCCAAGTCGAGCACAAGGGCCACCCTGGCATTTTCCAGTTCCTGTATGACCGGGTCGATTGGCGTGCCAGGGCTTGATGGCACTTCTGCGGGGGAGTCGGTCTTTCCCCACGGATATGCAAGAAGGATGGTTTGATCCGGGAAAGTGGAGACTGTGAGTTCCTTCAGTGTTGCTCCCTCGGGTACAGGATTATCAGGGAACAATCTCCGGTCTCGGTAGTGCAGTGGGTCGGGTTCCAACTGATCAATCATCGAATTGTCCACCTCGTACACGAAGGGGTTATCCGCGAGTTTGGCGTACAGGGTCTCACCGCTTTCGGTTTGACCGAACAGCAGAGAAATAGGTTCGGTATTCTGACCGCGGGATAAAGTGACAGTTCGCAATGGCGACTCCAGTCCCAAACGCTGGAGGTCTGCCTGAGAGGGTGCGTCATGGGGAAAGCTGAGGGCCTTTGCCGTTGCCAGAAATTCCAGAAGTTTTTGTACCACCGGATTCTCCGCCTGAAGCCATCGGGCTTCTCCAACTTCCTGAACCTGCCAGTCTCCGCGTTCGAGTTTCTGGAGACTAACTTGGCTATCCTCTGCCTCGATCCGGATATTTGAGATTTGGGTCAATTCAAAGTCAAGGAACTGCTTTTGACGAAAATAGGTCTGTGCCTGCTGAAGATTGTCAAAAGGATCAGCGGAGACGATGAAGTATGTCGTCGGGTAGGCATCAAACTTTGCGTATAGGAAGGGCTTGCCTTCTTCCAGTGGTTCAGCCAGTTCAAGGGTTTGTCCCTGGGTGGTGCCATTTAGGGTGATACGTATGAGGGGCTTCAAAAGCGCCTCTTCAGCCTCTTGTCCGGATTTACCCCGGAGAAATCCAAGCGCCTTTACGCCTTGCAGGACGTTGATTCGTTCGTTGACGAGTGAGGTATCCGCGTCTGCCTTTATCGGTGCCTCCAATTTCCATGCGTCCCCGGTCTTTTCCAGTCGAATTTTTGTAAGGCTTCCAGAGTCATTGATCTCCAGGCTGATGGAGCCGATCTCTATGACCGGGATGGTGAAAATTTCTTGGCTTCGCCAGAGTTCGAGCTTGTTCAACAGGCTTGTTTCAAGCTGTTGGCTAATGGCATAGATTTTCTTGCGGCCCGGTCCAAGGAGGTAGGTCTTTTTGCCTATTTCAGAGGGATGTCCAAACGCCACAACCTGATGTTTTTCTCCCCAGCCAAGAGTCAATTCCAGTCGTGGCTCCTGTAGGCCATAGTCTGCGAGGGTCTTTCCAGCCTTTAAGATACTATCGACGGTAAAACTGTATTCCTTCGGAAGAAATTGGATTTGGTTGAGTATCTGGTTGACGATATAGAAGTTGGCAGGCCAGTTCATGGGTTTCTCAATCTGCCATTGGTCATTCCCCTTTTTTCGCAAAAGACGTCCTTCGCCTTCCCCCAGGGCCATTCCTTTAAGCTCCAGACGATCTGCCAGGAGAATATCCGGACCGAAAAGTCCCACTGAGTCTGAGTCCGTGTCGTTTTTCTCTGCATCCTGTTTTTCCAGCAGGTAAATTCGGATGAACAGCACCGTACTGATGAAGAGCAGGAATAAGGTTACTCTGTATCGCATGGTTTCAGGAATTGGACTCTTAAGCTGGAGGAGGGTTCAAAAATTTTATCAGTGGCGTCGCGTCCAGAAACAGATGGCTCCAAGTACAAGGACACTAATGGGAAGCAGGAAAAGGCGCCCCTGCAACTCCCGGAACTCCAAGGCATCGAGTGTTAGTTCATATTCCGGGACAGGCCTTGGCGGAATATCAAGAAGGGTATATCGGTCTAGGTTCCAGAGTACGCAGTTGTGGAGGAGTTCCCTATTGCCGCGTCGATTGAACCACGCATTGGTTACCCAGTTGCTGTTACCGAAAACAGTCAGCTTCCCTCCGGCAATCTGGATTCCTTGCTGGCCGACCTGACGCTCGGCGACCACGGCGAGGCTGATCGGCCCCGCAACATCCCTTGCCTCTGGTTTGGCTGGCCCTGGTTTCCGGTAGTCTGTTTCCGCCCAACTTCCCTCCCTGGACCGCATTAGAGATGTCACTCGCCGGGTTTCGTCAGGAGGGGCACCGATATCCGGCTGTGCGGGTCGGCAAGGGCCAACAAGCACTGGTATGTGGTTGGCCCCGATACTGCGTGTTATCTGGTGATTGGAAAATTCACGGACGAGGGCAGCGCCATTTTGTGTAATAGGACTGCTTGATGCAGGTTCCACTACAAGCTTGTCTTGTACATCGATCCCCCAGTCCCAGAAAAGATTCTCCAAGCCGTGTTTAATATATGGATCCAGTAAAACAAGTACACGCCCGTTGCTTCGGTTTAAATAATCCCTGAGGAGGATCACCTCCTCCTCTGAGAATGCAGACTGTGGCGAGGCGATGACAACCAGCTTGGCATCGTTGGGAATCTTGCCTGCCAGTAAAAGGTTCAGGGTTTCAGGCTCTATGTTTCGCTTCATGAGGAAGGCGCTTGCCTCAGTTATCCCTCGAGCGGTGTCTGCCGTATCAAGAAACAACTCTCCGTGTCCGTTAATAAAGTAGACCTTGTCCTTCTCATGCCTTGTTACATGAAGGATTGCCGAGGTGAAAAGAGCCTCTCCCCGGAAGCCGACCAGTTTGCCGGTCCCTTCCTGAAGAGCACGCAGATGGGCTGCTGGAATCAACCGGTTTCGTTTTTCGCAGGCGAAAAGGATACTGTCACCCTGCTGTAACCCGTATAATGTGGTCAGCT